>Ga0116137_1002363_pt1 | contig 11228 bp, 9 predicted proteins | sample June2015DPH_20_1_3_FD_88973 | JGI IMG/M metagenome (GOLD analysis project Ga0116137, IMG submission 88973) | Peatland microbial communities from SPRUCE experiment site at the Marcell Experimental Forest, Minnesota, USA - June2015DPH_20_100 | ecosystem: Environmental > Terrestrial > Soil >...
CCGTAGAATAACTCGATACGATTGGACCCGAAATGCGCGCCGTCTTTTTCCAATTGCGGGGCGGAAAGGTCGCTCCCTGCTCTGCCTCTCCGGTATTGGACGAAGGCTTTTCCGTCTTTGCCATAAATGCACGCAGAGACGATGTGAGGCATGGCGCTCAAACCGTTCAGGACATCTTTGGCTGAATTGTGATCGTTAAAAGAAAGGGCGGCGGTGCAATTGGAGCCAATAATTTGAGCGAGTGTGGAAAGGTCGCGAGCCAGGGACTGCCGGGAGGTGAAGAGGTCGTAACTGAGGAATACAGTGGAGGCCAGCGCCAGAGCAGCTCCCGCAGTCAGAAGTATGATTAATTGCAGCTTTCGTTTAATGGATAGGTCTCGATAGGCGGTCACTTCAACTTCTCCCTCCCTGACCTGGCTCTTTGACAATTCGCGCCAAAACGAGAAGCTTCGAGCTAATTTTCAATCGGGCACGCTCTGCAGCGTCGACGTTCACCTCGATGTGCACTTTGTTGTCTTCCACCGTGAAGTTGATCATGCCGCCCAGCCTGGTGAACCCCGCGGATTCGCCGACGGTCAGTGCGCTTGAACCGTTCAGGGCGGCCACAATCCTGGCGGCCCGTTTCTTCTCCGTGTCAGGGACAAAAACGAGTTGGCAACTCTTCAGGGTGTCGCTCGATTTCAGCGTCTCAATCTCGACCCGTCGTCCCCCTACGGATCGGGTTTGTAACTCCCGTATAAGGTCATCGCTGAAGGGGTCATTTCCCGCGACGCATATCCTCAGGGGCGTGCTCGCATCGCGGTACGAGTCGGGCGGCCATTCAACAAACTTCGTGAAGTTGTACAGGAAGGCGAGTTTGACCGGGTATTCCATCCTCTCGTCATTCTGCGAGAGGACCTCCTGGGCAGCATTGAAGAAGACCCCGCAAGCGATAAGGAAGAGGGAAGCTTGCCGGATTCGGCGCCTCCCAACCCTGGCCAGGAAGCGCCAACCCCAACTTGATCCCACCTCGTTGTGCTTCTGTCGGCGGATATTCATCATGTGGCCCTAAAATCGGTATCCGACTTTAATTCGGAAGGTTCGCCCGTCCTGAAAGATAATGTCCTGGCGGTGCTCCTGCGAGCCCGGGTCGCCATACCTTTCGTCGGAAAGGTTGTAAAGGCTTGCCGAGACCTCGAATCCCTTCAGGGCCTTTGGGCTGAAGAGCGTGAGGTTAGGGACGAGGTAGCCTGCAGCATAATTCCCCGCGAGGGTTCTTCTTTTGCTGACGTACTGAAGGTTCATGCTGGCGAAGAGTTGTCGATGGAAGAGCGGCACGCTCAGATGGGCTTGAGCCAATTCGTGTGGAGAGTTGGTGAGAGGGCTCCCGTTGCTCACGTTCTTAGCATCCTCATAGCTGAAGCTGCCCCCGGCTTCCAGGCCGGAAGGCAGCTTCTTATTGAGCGCCAATTCCAGCCCTTGCATATTAATTTTTTCGCTGTTGCGGTAAACAATCAGCCCCGTGACCGGGTCATCCTCCTCGCTGATGAGTCCCCGGATGGGATAGAAGTAGCCGGAAACCGTCAGGCGGAAATTGTTCTGAAGGGACTGCTCGAGCACCAGTTCGCTGGTCTTAGCAGTTTCGGGCTTCAGGTGCGGATTGGGCTCGCTGCCACCCCCGTACTCGTACAACTCGTAAGCATTAGGCGCACGAAACGCATGACCGTACAGTAGTTTGAGCGTGGTCTTCTCAAAGGGAGTATAGATAAGGTCCACACGCGGGTTGGTGGTACCGCCAAACGTCGAATATTGGTCGTGGCGCAGTCCCAGGTCGAGAACGAGATTGCTCCGAATGGGAATCGAGTCCTGGGCAAAGATGGCCCAAATGGTGGAAGACCTTCGGTCGTTCAAGTACTGGAAGTACGGTTGGACATCATAGTTCTCCTGATCCTGCTTAAAGTTATCGCGGTATTCCGACCCTGCGATCAGGGTCTGGTTAGCCCAGAGCTTTTTGGAAACATCGAACTCTGCTCCCCACCGCTGCCCAAAACCCAGGTCTTTGTTGACGACTCGCGAAGGCCCGCCCGACGCTGAATCATCATAGATGTAGGTGCCGTCATACGTGTAGTGGTCATAGTAAAGACGGGCCTTGTAACCCCAGTCGCCGCCGAACTTATGTTCGTACTTGAGGTCGAGGTAGCCTGGGGCATCAATGGTGTTCGTCCCGGGATCATTGAAGATGGTGCCGAAGGAAGCCGTGGGGATCGTCTTATTCCTCCATCCGTAGGCTCCTTCGAGCGTCAAGCCATGATAGGAGAGGTCCGCAAAGATTTGGCGATACTGATCGCCATCGACGTGTTGCGCGATGCCATAGTTCGTCGCGGGAGTGTCAAACTCCGGGAAATACAGCCCCTCGTGGCCCCGGCTGTCATAAAAAGACCCCGACAGCAGCAGCTCCAAACCGTCCCGGAAGCGGTTGCTGTAAGTGACGCGAGTCTTGAACGTGCCGTAACTCGCCAACTCGGCGGAAGCGGTAAGATTTCTTGAGTTGCGGGCCCGCTTGGTAATGACGTTGATGACCCCCAGGAAGGCATTGGCTACATACAGGGAGGAGTTCGGGCCGCGGATCACCTCCACCCGGTCAATCAGATCAACGTCAATCGGGAACTCCGTTCCGATCAAGGCCTGGTCATAGACGTTGTCGTTCAAGAGGTGGCCGTCCACCAGCAGCAAGATGCGGCTGTTATAATCTCCCGGGCGGCCAAAGCCGCGAATTCCCACGTAGCTATAATTGCGGTCATAACTTATGTAGAACCCAGGCACATTACTGAGGATGTCCGCCAGGGTGCGATAACCATACTTCCGGATGTCATCGGAGGTGATGATCGTTATCGAAGCCGGCGCCTCCGTAACTTTCTGCCTGTACCCCGAGGCCGCGTACACCGAATCGATGTCGACCTTCATCAGGTCTTCCATGCTCGCTTCGAACAAGTCTGGGGGGGCTTGCTTGTCCTGGGCCAGCACGCGCACCGGATCTAAACCTATCATTATAAAGGGAAAAAGTAAGATGAGGCCCCGCAAGATCTTCACCCAAGGGGAGTAGGGCGGCGATATCGTCACATGAGCCGCTGACTTGCCTGCTGTTTCCCCAGATGTCCCTACTGGCACAACTCACTCCTACCCTTCATCAGGGTTGGCCAAATCCACCAGGCATTGTACTCTCACCCTACCACGCACGAACGGTGCCACTTGAACGGGCTAATTCTGAGTTTGTAACCAGTTTATAATCTGTTAATTGCAATTTGTTATTCTTGGTGAGATGTGGCATCGATCAGCTCGGCGTCCACTATTCGCAAAACTGTCACATTGTGACAGCATGTCCGTACGCTTCGGAAGGCGATGAACTCGAATCTGCAATCAAAGGTTGTGCCTCTTTCTCGCGGTACCCAGTAATACTGCATTCCAGGTGGAGTCATACCTCCTCCCGTAAGTATGCTTCCTTCATATTCCTCTGCTCGACAAGTTGCAACACTCTAAAGTACTAGTCGCCTCGGGAGGAGATTGCGCGATTGACGTCACATTGCGCTGGTGAAGCGCGACTGAGTTATCACCCAGCTTCAGGTCTGAATGGGATGGTGGACCGTGGGGTGGCACGGGGATGAACCCACACCAAATCCAGAAAGCGGATTTGCCATGGCTACGACTGTACGACATGTTGACAGATTGACAAACTCCCGGCGCAGCGGTATTGCTTGACCGTGATCAGGTCACTGTGGAGCTATCGCCCTCCAGGTGAGCGCCGCGGTGAGTCGCAACCCAGACTGCGTGGGGGTGCGTGACAGCCGGAAGGGGACTGCAGCCATGGACGCGATTGAGGTGTTGAAAACACGCCGCTCTGTCCGCACCTACAAGGGCGAACCGGTGCCAAAAAAGATCATCGAGGACATCGTCGATTGCGGGCGGCTGGCCGCCACGGCTATCAATATCCAGCCATGGGAATTCGTCGTCGTGACCGATCCCGGGATGCTGCGCAGAATTGCTAAGACCACCGACTATGGGAAGTTCATTGCCGACGCGCCGGTGTGCGTGCTCGTCCTGTGCCGGGACACGAAGTATTACCTCGAAGACGGCAGCGGAGGCCAGTCGGAAGCCGCTCCTGGCCGAGGTTGAGACTCTGAAACAGCGCCTGCGCAGGACTGATGCGGAGATCGCGGAAACCAAACGCCAGATTGGGAGGGATGAGAGCCTTCTGACGGGAAAGAAGGACCTCGCCGACTTGACGGAACGAGGCGCGACACTTGCTACTCACATCGAAGAACTGCATCGGCAGATCCGGGAGATTCAGGGTCTGGAGACATCCAATCGTGAGACTGAACGCACGGTCCAAGCTCTGGATGCCGAGCTAAAAACCAACTTGGCCGAGCTTGACCGTCTGCGGGTGGAGCGCGAAGAGCTCGCGGTAGTGCCCTGCCGAGGCGAGGGGGTGTACGCCTCGTGCCCTAAGATTCGGCGCGCCGTGGAGGCAGGTCAGAAGTTGCCAGCGCTAGAGGGAGAGGTTGCGACACTCTCAATTGAAGTCGAGGTCCAGCGCGGCTCGCTGGTTCAGATTGTCACGCCCTCGTCAGAGCTCACCCGGACACTCGAAGGCTGCGAGCGGGACCGCAGGAAGGTCGATCAGGAGCGGCAGCGCAGGGTAGTTGATGAGGAACGACAGCGATATGAGGAATTGCGGGCTGTCGAAGCACGCCGTGGGGAGCGGCTGAAGGGCTTGGACCGACTCAATCAGGCACGAGTAGAACTAACCGAGGAGTTGGGGAGAAAGGAATCTGCGCTCTCTGCATTCTCTGACCTCGACGGCAAGATGCAGGCTTCACGGCGAGAGATTGAAAACGCGGACCGTCTGATTATCTCCTGCCGGCGTGAGCGAGACGGTCTCATTGCTCGCCAAGCACAAATCAAACAGCGTCAGGAGCAGTTGGAAGCGGCGCGGACTCGGCTGGCCCAGGTCGAGGCCGAGCTCGGGGCGGCAAGAACTGAACAGGAAGACTACACCTATCTCGCCAAGGTCTTCGGTCCGGACGAGATTCAACTCTGTGAGATCCAGGCTGCCAGACCGCAAGTCTCGACCTTGGTCAACTCTTTGCTTGAGGGGTGCTTCGACAACAAGTTCGAAATCCGATTCAGGACGCAGCGGCCCAAGGCAGATGGCCGGGGGATGGTGGATGACTTTGACGTCGAGGTCCGCAACAAGAATCTGGACCGCACTTGTTTGGTGGACGAACTCTCAGGCGGGCAGTTCGTACTGGTCAACGAAGCCGTCAACCTGGGCATCGCCATCTACAACATGCGGCAGGGCGAAGGCATTCGTTACGAAACTCTGTTCCGGGACGAAACGGTGGGAGCCCTGGATGCTGTCAATGGCAAGGAGTACGTGCGCATGCTGCGCCGGGCTATGGATCTTGGCGGATTCTACCAGGTCATCTTTATCTGCCATACGCCACTCGTTTGGGAACTGGCGGATTGTATCCTTTCAGTCAGTGGCGGACAAGTGGGGGGAAAAGCGAGAGAGCTGAGTTCAGTTGAGCCCTAGCGCTTTCATCGCGGTCGTCACATGGTCCCCAAGAGCTAGCGGGTCAGTTCCTCAAACCCCGCCGTCGACACTCCCCCCGGTTGAGGTCGGACTGTCGAGGCCAGATGATCGTGAACCCACATCCATTGCAAACCCGCTCGCGACGCAATCGTCCGTTTTCTATTGCGAGCGGGCGTCCGGGTTCAGTAGCGAGTTCGGAAACGATGACGCGAGCTACCTCAATAAACTCCTACTTCGTTCCCGCTACCTGGATTCGCGCGAGAAGTGTCGAGCGCGTCGATCCCATCGTCATCTGCAGTGACTCTCGGGGGATCTCGGTGACGAACTTTCTGATGATTATCCCGATGATGGGTGGTAGGGCACGCGTCAAGGAGATGGACTCACATTCAACGTACATACCCCCATCCTTCTCTACAAAGCGCCAGTAGGAGTAGATCCGCCAGAGGAATCCGTTGTCATGGCCGATCGGCTTTTCGCGCTCTTTGGGTGAGTCGGCATCAGCGACTTCGGCGATCCGTGTGGAGTAAGAACGGCTGTAACAATGCGTGGAGTCGACCGGGAAATAGCGGACATCATGGTTGGTGTTGAGCGTCACCGTGATCACTTTCTTCTTCCTGAGGCGGTAAAATATCTTGAAGTCATCCCCGTTCCGGCTGACCAGCTTGGAGCCCACAACTTCCGGCTTGTAAATGTCCTGATGGTGGTCGTAGTCTTCCACCAGTTCCAATGTTTGCCCCAGGGTCGCACCCGGAACAAACACCGCGCCCAGCCAGTGGTGGAGCATTCCGCCGGGAGGAACAATCTTCTTGCCGAAGGGGTCCGGAGTCGAGAGTGGCTCGATGAAAATCTCTCCCTTACGAAGCAAGGTGAGAACCTGCACCCGCCGCGCCTCCGGAAGGCCATCCACGTACAGGAACTGTCCGGGTCGCTTCAATTCCGTGTCGATGCGGGTTTCCGTAAGCTGGACGTACTGCGAGAAGGCTGCGAGCGTCTCAGGCTTCAAGTCCGTACTCCGCAGATTCGGAGTCTGGGAGACCAAGCACGCGATGAAGAGGAGGGAACCAGACATTTTAGGCAAGCAAGTTGAATTGTTCATGGGACTTCATCTCCAATAGGATGAACGTTTTGTTCGGTAGTGGTGGCGTTTGCCTCACTCTGCACGCTCTAGCTGGGCTCGGAAATGAGCACGGAGTATGGCGAACGACCTGGCCCAAGCACCTATTGCACGCTGGGCAATCCAATCTCCACGCGGGGCAGAAACTGAGGAGCGTGTAATTCCTTCATTTCCACGGAAGGATCAAACTGTTCTCAACCCCCTCGATGCCGCGTTTAAGCTCATCAGGCTGCGGTGGACCGAGTCGTCGCGCTTTTTCGAGCGCTTCACGTTCCAGTTGATCGTCGCGCGATTTGACCGGTGATGTCTGTTGTGCGGCAGCCAGCGAAGTGAGCAGCATGATTGAAATGAAGGCATTCGAGAATCTCATGGCAAGTCCCCCGAAGCCATTAGCGGCAAAGCATCCAACCTCCCGCCTACACGCTCCAGTGTTTGGGAGGAGCTGGTTCCTGCCAAGTCAAGCTGCAGTGCAAAGCAAGCTTTATGCCACAACTCACGAGACACTTTAGGCATCCAGGCCCGAGCCCGAAGCCACCCCTAGGACCACCCGTCCAACCTTCAGCCGAAAGCCCGCGATGCCGTTGGTGAAGCGGTCAAGAACCTTTTTCTCCTTAAAGGCGAGCCCCGCGGCTTTCGGCGTAGAGGGCTTATCGGGGCGCCGCCCCTCGGATTTTTCTTTTCCGGCTGCCTTGATTTTCGCGGCTGTGCAGTCCGCCTCAACCAGAAAAAAGGAGACGCCAGCAACCTTGCCACCACTAGGCGGGTGACTCGAGAGAGGTGCTTCAGGGACCTCGGCCAGTATTCACGAAAAGACAGAAGCCTCAGCTTGTCCGAAGGAAAGCGGGCTCGGAACACAGCCATATTACCTCATGACACACTCGATTACAGTAGCGTGTTGACATTCCTGCAAGGGGTAGGGGAAATGAGCTGCTTGTTGCACCGCCAGACCCTGGCGGATGCGTCACAAAGACGAAAACTGTTATCAAGAAGAGAAAAACCGTCTGCGAGGGTTGGAGAATCAAACGCACCATGCCCCCCTTCCTTGGTCGACAGGAAACGGCTACCGGTGACATCATTATGCGGCCAATACTCCTGGCTGCAAAGAGCATAATAGAGAAATAAGGGGCGGCGTTTGCAGACTTTGTGCCCCTGGGGAAATCCGGCCGCGAACCCTCTCCCGTGCGAATCAGGCGACCTTTTCGACTGTCAGTAAAATCTATCGCTGTCGGCGTCTTCCGTCAGTTTGCGACTGGAAACGCAAATCTATAGGTTCCCGACTGCGTCTATTCGCCAACAGGTTTACTTGCGTCACAAAATTGCGCGGGAATTGCAGTGCTGCCGCGGCAGACGACATCAGCGGGGATCACCGAGTTATTGTGTTGCTTGTGACGGTCAGGTAAAATACGCTGAGCGTAAGGGGGGGCATGCTCGCCGGCGGGTCTATCAAGGGCGTGGCCGACTTGCCCCAGCGGACCCAGCCAAGCCCGTGATATGAGCATGACCAGGTATGCTGCTACCACCTCAAGGGTGGAGGGGCCGAAGATGGTTTCGAGGTTCATGCTCGAAAGCTTGACGGTGTACTAACCGTGCCGGGGACCAACCCATGGATCGCCTCCGATCTTTCCTGAACCTCGAACGCGGCGAGGAAGCGCCTGCTTTCCTGCTCTTTGCTTGCCTTGCCCTCGTCATGACCTCCTACACGATTACCGGGGGGGGCCGGGATGGGCTCTTACTCTACAAGTTCAGCGCTTATTCGCTGCCCTACGTTTGCCTGGGACTCGCCGCAATCATCGGCTTTGTGGTTTCCCTTCACGTTCGGTTCTCGGCACGTGTCGGGCAGGCGGCGGTGATTTCAGGAAGCCTGCTGTTTTTCGTCGGGAACATTCTGCTGCAATGGTGGGCAGTGCGGGTGGAGAAGCTGGGATTCGAATACGTGCATATTCCCCTGGATGCATGGGATCCGGTCTCCGACCAGGCTCTCAAGACATTCTTCACCGTTGTGAACACCCCGGCCTACCAGCCGGTGTTCGTCCACTGCAAGCGTGGCAGCGACCGGACGGGAGTCATGATCGGGTTCTATCGCATAGCAATTCAGGGCTGCGCCGACCGCGCCTACCGCGAAGCTCGGGCACTGGGCATGAGTTAGTGGCACCGCGGACTCAAGCGCCAGTTGTACGACTTCGCTGACGGGCGGTCGACCTTGAGAATCCCGGCCCCGATTCAAGTTGGTAGTCACTGGCGTTGCAACCTGCTGCGCGTGAGCGTAATATTCGGTTCGGGATAGCGCTCATTGCACGCGGCCTGAACGCCAAAGGACGGCGGCGAGTAGCTGCCCTCGGGTGGCATGAACACAAATGGAAGGCGCAATCAAAGCGGGCAAATACCGAATCGGAAAGAAGATTGCTGGTGGGGGGATGGGCGACGTCTACCACGCTACTGATTGCAAGCTGGACCGGCATGTAGCTTTCAAGGTCATCAAGCCTCAGTACCTCCACGATGCGCAGTTTCGGGAGCGCTTCGGAAGGGAAGCTCGCGCGGCGGCAGCGGTCAGTCATCCTGGAATCGCCCAGGTTTATGATTATGACGACGACGGCAAAGACGCTTTCATCGTGTATGAGTTTATCGAAGGGGTGACGCTGCAGAAGCGGCTCCTTGAGGGCCATCGTTTCAGCACCCAACAGATTCTCGATATAGGCATGGAGATCGCGGATGCCTTAGCGGCCATCCACGAGGAGAGGTTCATCCATCGCGATCTGAAGCCTGCGAATATCATGCTCACGTCACGCGCCGGTGGTCGCGATCGCGTAAAGGTTTTGGACTTCGGTTTGGTCAAGCGACTCCCCATAGCCTCCCACCAGGGTCCCACGGCTCCCGATGTGGGAAGCCTTACCGAGCCCGGCATGCAACCAGGGACGATCGACTACATGTCGCCCGAGCAGCTCCGTTCAGAACGGGTGGATCAACGCTCGGACATCCACGCACTCGGGCTCATCCTTTATGAAATGGCTACCGGAGTCAACCCCTATCGGGGAGGCGACACGGCGTCAACCATTGCTAACATTCTCACCCGCGAGCCGAGACCGTTAAACGACCGCAACCCCACCTCACCGCTCGAACTCGCTCGTGTCATTAGCAAATCTTTGCGCAAAAATCGCGACGAGCGTTACCAGTCGGCAAATGAATTGTTGGCCGACCTCAGAAGTATTCGCCCGTCGGAGCAGGCGGAGCCGCGGCCTGTTCCCCCGACACCACCGCCTGACCTTGGCGCTATTCCACGCTGGCTCGCCTGTGCTTTGTTTACCGCAATTCAGATTGGCTTCCTGGTGATGTACGCGGCGGCGTTTTCCTATCTGCCCGACAACGCTCACCGGTTGCCTGAGGTTGTCATGAATTATGGTGTGCACCGGTTCGTTGTCGCCACCCTCATTGTGTTGTGTGGTGGCGCCACCATTCGACTTTACTTACTTGCGGCCGTAGCCTTCGATTATGAGGATCTCGGCCGCCTGTTTCGTCGCATCTTCCCGGCCCTTCTGATCCTTGATATGGCATGGGCTATGTCACCCTTGCTGCTGTTTCGAAAGTCGGGCTTTATCCTCTTGTTAGGTGTCATCGCCCTAGCCTACTTACCCTTCTCACAACGTACTCTGGTCTTCCATGCTTACGGTCGCCGGGGAGGGCGTAGTTCGGCACCCCGGGGGCCAATTTCCCCCGCGAGTCGCACCGGCTCGTCCCCTACCCCTCCTCCGTCTTGGCGTGCTTGAGAGGTTTCGGGAACCTGATAGGGCGTGAGTTCAATCCCATTCAGCCTGGTCCTGGGGTGTTATCCGGCTCTCTAGTTCCGCCGCGAATGTTTCTGGGTTGCGGTTGATGTGTTCGAGCAGGCCCGTGTCCCACACCCAATGGAGGTTGTCGAGATGACCGTCAAAGATCACGTGGCGCGTGTTACCGCCCTTGTCGCCGTTGTCTTCATCATGCAATGGCTGGTGCAAGTCGCCGACGAAATGAGTCACGAATTTGAGGGCCTGCGCCTTGGCATTCTTATCTGCGTTCGGGTCTTTCAGGACGGCGAGGAATTGCTCCGTCTTGGCAATCACGCAATCACCGTTCGGGCACTCGCGGGCCAAGTCGATCCTGGAGTCTGCCAGGGGGATGTTGATGTAATGCCAAGGGCCGGTCTCGCGGTGATCGTGGCGGTACTCGTCAGCCCACGCCGAGGCTTCTTCGGGACTCTCGGGGGCGAGTAGCTCCCGCATGCGAACGGCGGTCTCCGGGCGCATGTAGTGCTCTGCCACAATTACTATGATTTCATGGCCTTCGCGACCCCAGGCGAAAGCGCCTTGCGGAGTCGCCAGAATAACCGCGATGTAAGCCACAGTCACGAAGATGTCGGGATCAAAAAGGACTTGACGCCGCAACCTGGAGATGCGGTCAATCTACACGCGATGTCATGTGGAGGCAATAGTGAATCGCACGGGCGAGCGCTGGCGGGTGTGAAATTCTTGATAAGAAGGGGTGAGGAAGTGTTTCTGGGATCGCTGATGTGCC
>Ga0116137_1002379_pt1 | contig 11198 bp, 14 predicted proteins | sample June2015DPH_20_1_3_FD_88973 | JGI IMG/M metagenome (GOLD analysis project Ga0116137, IMG submission 88973) | Peatland microbial communities from SPRUCE experiment site at the Marcell Experimental Forest, Minnesota, USA - June2015DPH_20_100 | ecosystem: Environmental > Terrestrial > Soil >...
CATAAGGGTGCCGGGAGTAGATACGGGCTTCGGCTCTGACATTGTGAATACCACCCCCGAGAATATCCGCATGTCGACCAAGCCGGCGCCTCCGCCTCCCGCGCAACGGGCGGCCGGGCAAGCTCCCAAGCCTGGACTCGCGAGCTGCGCCGGCCAGTATGAAGGCCGGTGGGAGCACGTCTCGGGCATGGGCGGCATGAAGGTCGTTTTCCGTTCCGGCAAGGCAACGATTACCGAAGGATTGGGCGGTGAGATGCCGTTCGATTGCTTCACGGGCGACGGCAAGGTCGTTTTCTACAAGGCCGGATCGTTCACGCCCTTTTCCTACGACTTCGACATCAACAACGACGGAACGCTGCAGACGCCCCTCGGAGCAATCAAGAAGATGGGCAACTGACAAAGGTTCCTGCCGAATCATCCCGGTAGTGAAGGACACGACTGTATCGTTCAAACTGGACCGATCACTGAAAGCGAGGCTAGTTGCGCTTGCGAAATCGGAAAACAGGAGTTTGTCTAATTTCATAGAAAACGTGCTGAGGAAATTGTTAGGCATGAGTCGAAGCAGGCGCGCGGCAAGTCTGGTTGACAAGTCCGGAATGAGCCAGGGCAGAACCCAATCGGATAGCAAGGGTACCTCAGCAATACTCAGAGGGGCATGGGGTTGTTTTGCGGGGAAATACCGCACCCGTATTACAACCACATCCAGCGACACAACTTTTATCCTGTGAAATGTAACGCAGCAGCTTGCTATATTCGGCAGCTTGACAACGGTAGCGCACAAGCTTAGCGTTATAAGTGAGCGAGCTACCTCTTCTTACTCTTTCAGGTTCCCTGAACTAAGTCAGCCCATCTGAAGTTTTCTTTCTTAGCAACCCCAACCCTAGGAGGTTGCCATGTTTGCACGCAATGTATCGATTCATCTGAAATCCAATATGCTTTCTGATTACACCCGGAGCTTTGAGAACGACATCCTTCCTTTACTTCGTAAACAGAAGGGCTTTAGGGACGAAATCACACTGTCAAATCCCAGCAGCCTAGATGCGATCGCAATCAGTCTGTGGGAGACCAGGGCCGATGCAGAAGCTTACAACACCAATACTTACCCAGAAGTGTTGAAAACCTTGGCAAGAATGATCGATGGGACGCCGAAGGTTCAGACGTTTGAGGCTGTCACCTCGACCTTCCATAAAGTTGCTGTAGCAGCGTAAAGGTTGGTAAGTTCGTACGAGAAGGCGGAGAACTCCGCCTTCCCGCCTAACAAAGCGCCGAGGTACTAATCGCTTTGGAACGGAGGTTCCTTTCCTTGAAAACTTTTTTGTTTGCTATTTTCTCTCTGTGCTTTGCCCTAAGCGTCGTCGTCGCTCTCTCGCAGGACGCGCCCAATCAGGCACCGAAGACCCCGGCGGATATAGGGGCTCGGCTGACAACCATCATGGGTATAGTTCAGGAGGATGGCGAGATATTAAGGTTCGTAACCGAGCAGAGGGCCTGGAAGGTGGACAATCCGGAGACCCTTAAGGGTCACGAAGGACACTACGTGCATGCGGAAGGTTACGTCTACCCGGACAAGGATTTAATTCACATCACAGAAGTGAAGATACCAACCGCACGTGAGACCAGGGAAGCTGACATCAAGTAAGCGCGTGGTGCTCTATCGTGGCCCCACGGCTCTGGTAAGCTTGGCGTCCGCTCAAGGACTCCCACTCTGGCTGTTTAAGCTTCACGCCCTCACACCACTGAAGGATTTCGTGGAATACTTTTGCCTCGACCATCCACCGGATCGACTGATTCTTTGTCATCCTTCGAACTGCAAAGGGATCGCCGACTATCTAGAAGTCAGCGAACAGGGCGGCGAAGACTTCGTCTGCGCGGCCCACACGAGTAGCGTAAGGCATGCTTCAGTTCTGCCGGAGGCAGAAGCTCCGTTCTCAAAGAACTCTTTCTGCCAGCGATAAAACACGGTGGGTTGCAGCCCCAGTTCCTCACACAGATCGGAAACCGGAACCTTGTCTAAGAGGTGTCGCCTCAGGATGGCTACTTTCTCTTCTGCTGTGTAGTGCGTGCGCTCTTTTTTCATACGTTCTCTCCGTTATCTTAACGAAGGAACGCTTTCTCCAGTTCCAGCTGAGGCAGGACAAACCCTGGTTCTGCATCCCTGCATCATTACTCCATGGGGGGAAAAGTGAGGCCTTGAATCGCGTCTACTCTGGTATCTTGACTAGGCCGCATCGTTTGTGTGGGCTTTCCTCTCAGAGTTCGTTTTTGTAGACGATCCATCAATCGCGCATCTTCCTCGATCAGCTCTGGGCTTCTTTGTCTCCCACCACTTTGGATTTCAAGTAGCCTTTGCATCAACTCCGCGAAGTTTTCCATAATCTCCTTCAAGGCCGGCAGGGCTGGTTGGTTGGCAGAAATGATAGGTGGCAGCCAAGGCAGAAAGCTGGTCAAAAGTGGACAGTTTTATGGCATTCCCTGACGCAAGGTCTTTCCCCATTCCCTGCTCTAAGTCCGGTCCACCACTACTGGAGAAGACGAGCCTGACGAGTCTTTCGCCCACGAGGGAATCAGATTAACTGATTAACTGAGCTTTGGCGTGTGGAGAGGATGTGGTTCCGGAGCATCGCACCGAAAATCAAAGATTCCGACCAAACGCTTTCACCTATCCGCTCTGAGATAGCCCCGAGGGTGTACGATTCTCCTGTCCTTGTGGGGAGTGACTGGGTAAACGGCCTTATCGTTAGCGAAAACTGTCGGGCAACTCGGGAATCGATGCACATCTTTGTCGGGGCCGTGACGCAGATAGAAAGGTACATCGTCCTCGCATTTTGTTTTCGGGATTGGCGCACTGGCAACTGACTGCCATGGGTTAGGAGGCTTGATGAAATTTTCCGACACGATTGGATTGGTTCTGAAGAGCAAAGACGAGAACAGAGTCCTATCGATTGCGCCCGATCAGTCGGTCTACGAAGCGATCGAGAAGATGGCCGAGCACGGTATAGGCGCATTGCTGGTCATTTTGAACCATCGACTGGTCGGTATCCTATCGGAGCGAGACTACGCCCGCAAAGTAATCCTTATGGGCCATTCTTCAAGAGAAACCCAGGTCCGCCAGATCATGACCAGTCCGGTTGTCTTCGTGAGTCCGCAGCACACCGTAGATGAGTGCATGGCCATTATGACCAAACACCATTTTCGCCATCTTCCGGTATTGCAGGATGACACTCCGGTGGGGGTGGTCTCAATTGGCGACTTGGTGAAGTGGGTGATCTCCGGTCAGGCGCAAACCATTCAGGCCCTGGAGGGCTACATTACAGGAGCGTATCCCGGGTAGCTTTCGCAATCAGATCCCAACCTCCAAGGTTCTTTTTCTCTACGATTGTCCATAACCGCGATGCTGGCCATTAATTCCGCTCGGACACGAGGCCGGGTGGGTACTCCGGCAGCCCGTGGCACAATGTCCAGTATTTCGTGGGCTCCACCCGCGATTGACTCAAAATTCGGTCGACTGGTTGCCGTGAACGAACTTCTCGCCGGCTTCCTTGGATTCAGGACTTGCCGGTTTGACACCCCCTCTGCGACGTTCCTATACTTCTCCACGCCACGACTGCCCGTCCGGGGAGGACTACTATGTTGAAACGTGCGCTGGTTGTTTTCCTGATTGCTGCCTCCGCAACTATCGGCTTTGCGCAAGAACCTTGGAAAATTCATCAACCCAAGCTCACTCCGCAAAAGAGCGGCACTACACAGCTGCTGATTGCTGTCAGCCCGGTGAACTCCCGTGTGGTCTGGGCGGCCGGAACTGGCGGTACATATGTGGTCACGACTGACGGCGGAGAGACCTGGAAAGCCGGTGTCGTGCCCGGAGCCAAAACCCTGCAATTCCGCGATGTGCACGGCGTAAGCGATAAGGTCGCCTATTTAATGTCCATCGGAAATAACACTACAGATTTTCGTATCTACAAAACCGTCGACGGTGGCGCGACCTGGACGATACAGTTCAAGAATGAGACGGTGAACGCATTCTATGATTGTTTCGCGTTCTGGACCCCGAAGCGGGGCATCACACACAGCGATTCGGTGAACGGAGTATTTCCCGATATTCGCACCACCGATGGAATGACCTGGCACTCAATCGCCGCCAATATGCCGCCCGCGTTGCCGGGGGAAGCCTCGTTTGCGGCGAGTGGAACCTGTATCACTACCCAGGGAGAAAGAAACGCCTGGATTGCTACCGGCGGCTCAACAACTGCAAGGATCTTAGCCACCAGAGATGGAGGCGACACCTGGAACGCCTATGACACTCCGCTCGTGAGCTCGGCCAGCGCGGGCGCGATTTCCGTGGCCTTCCGCGATCCCTGGAATGGCATTGTGGGTGGCGGCGACTTGTCTACAAACAGTTCCGCCGACGCGGCAAGGTCGAACGATGGTGGGCAAACGTGGACTCTTACGAACAAGCCGCCCGTGGCCGGAGCCATCTTCTGCCTGGCCTACGTGCGCGGCGATCGCCATGGTGATGGTGAAGAAGCCGACCACCAACACGACCAGACCGTTGTGGTCACTGCCGAGACGGAGCCGAACTTCGACACAGGATCAGCGGCTTGGACTCCCGACGAAGGACACACTTGGTTCAAATTGCCCGACGTGAGCGGCTACTGGGCGGTGGCTTTTGCTAATCCGAAAGCTGGATGGTTCGTGGGCAATGGAGGTCAAATCCTGAAGATCAGCTTCTAGCACAGTCTGGCGACATAGTGGAGCGCGCCTGCTGCCCCATCCCGTTTCCCGGGAGGGGTTCGGCAGCCCAGTTATTAACCCCGTTACCGTTGGACCTTGTCGGCGACAAATAACGGCCGTGGACGTTCAGGTCATCCAAGCCAGTGGATATGAACCTTGGTCGCTTCGTCGCCAAACAGCAGAACTGCCACTTCAGCTTCCGACTCGGCATCCGCGACTTGTGGAGATATGGATTCCCGAAGGGCCTATTCTGGTTTTTCCAGAGAAATTACCTGACTTATCGGAATGGCTAAGGTGGGTTTGTCTGGACTTTTCGCACCACCTACTCGCAGGGTTGCCGTCCCTTGAAATTCTTTCAGGAATACATAAAATCCGTCTCTTCCCATGATTTTTACGTGATCTCCCTGTTTCATAGTCGGCTCGTTCGGCCGCTGACACGACGCAGACAAGAGAAATGCAATGCCACAGCATGCCGGTTCATTACCGCTGCGACTTGGCAGCGGTTGCCACTCGTGCTTTTGAAATCCACTGTGTTGACACTAGGCTCGCAGAAAGGCCATTTGAATGCGGTGCCGTCGTTCATCGGTTTGGCTGTGTAATATCTCATGTAGTCCTTTCATCGGTACGGGTTTAGGGCAATACGTGTGCAACATTAGAGCAGGAAACGCTAGCGCCCAGGTACGGGCGTTTGCTCAAAGCCAGTCTCTGAAACTTGCGAATTTGGCTCCAATTTTGGCCGATCGGTCCAGCCTGGTTGCCGGGTAAACCTTCTTAAGACACGGTTGGTGAAGTCTCATCCGACCGTCACCATCCCATTTGACGACCGCGTCATCCTCGCGCGCTCGACTGTGCCGAATTCTCCAGTCGGCTTTCCGAAGTTGTCCCAGCCCTGGACGCGATCTCCGGGATTCAATTATCGGGTCTGTCCGCTCAGGCTGCTCTACCGACCGCAATGCAATGTGCAGTTGACGCACTTACTTCAAAAGTCTCCAGCATTGCAGGAGACTCCAAAAGTGGCCTCAACATGTCGCTGATCGTGTAATAGTGCTGGCGGTTATATTTCTCGGCATCTTCTTGCGAGGTCCAGAAACTGATGCACACCAACCTATCGGGGTCTGTGTTGTCGGCAAGCGTGAGAAAGTCGACAAAGCCCACCTGCTGTTGCAGAATTGGTAGCACATTGTTGTTTAACTTGTTGCCGACCAGCTCACTTCGGCCAGCTTTCGATTGGCATACCACAACACTGGCAAACATAGAGGTGGCTCCTTCTTCCTATAGTTTTTCGAGATATGACCTAACTTTGGGTACAGCTTCGTCGAACGCCTCTTCGTAACGTCTGGGGATCTGCATCGGAAGGAAATTCCAGCAGACCACCAGACACTGGAAGCCCCTAGGGGAGGCCAACGTGTGCGACGGTGCCTCTTGAACGCGAGCGGCTGACGTCGCCCGAATCCACTGACCCGCCCCGCGACGGATTCGTGCAGTCCTCGGTCTCCCCCACCGCGTTTGTTGCTATCAAGCCTCGCATGTACGTGTCCATCTCCGAATAGTAGCTAAATCATAGAAAACACGAGGTGGGGATCTCAGCGACAGAGTGTCGACACTGTCGACAATGGCCGATTCGACAAAGTCGACGCTGGGGCATCAAGCTTCCAGGTCAACCTTTTCTATGGCTTAGCTGTTCTGGCAGATGGCGCAAGACATGCAAGGTACTAGAAGGTACTGGATGGTAAAAGCGAAGCGGGGCAACGGCTGACTAGTGCGATCTTCCGAGGTGACTCGTCTCAGGAGCTTAGGTCAGTCCAGGCGCACTCCTCCGCTCACGTTTTGGAAGCGCCGTCTGTCACGCTTACTCCCTCCCTTGGGTTGTGACATCGAGCGCGAAAAGCTATGGAACTCTCAGTCCAAAATTGCTTAGATGGCGTGGGCATTTCACTGCTTAGTGAGTGGGATGTATTGATTTTCGTACACCGTCACGGAGCTAGTCTCACTAGTGCCGACCAGATCGCACGGCTTATTGGCTATGAAAGCAGGGTAGTTAGTGACGTGCTTGATCGACTGGAACGCGCGAAGCTCATCGAACGCTCGCGGCCTTCTCAGGGAATACATTTTTACCGAATCCTAGCTTCGATGGATGCCGGACAGTGGCGCTGCCTTCGCCAGCTTATCAGCCTGACGGAAAGTCGTGCCGGACGACTGCAAGTGGCAGAACGACTGAGGACTCTCTGGTCGGACTCGGGACGGGAAGAACAAGCGAGCTAAGTCCAGAAAGCGAAGAGAAGCGGCTATGTCTGAAGACGGTTTGATTAAGACTGGCATCAGGGGCCTTGATCCCATCCTACTGGGCGGGATCCCGAGGACCAATGTGATCCTGGTGCAGGGTGTGGCCGGAAGCGGAAAGACTTTGCTAGGCTCGGAGTTTATCTATCGTGGGATCACCCAGCATAACGAGCCTGGGCTGATCGTGGTGTTTGAGACAAACCCGGACAAACTCATCCGAGACGCTGCGGGATTCGGCTGGAATCTGGGCGAACTGCAGCACCAGAAGAAGCTACAAATCATCTTTACCACTCCGCACGTGTTCGATCAGGAATTGTGTTCGCCGGACAGCCTGCTGCTCGAAACTGCCAGCGCAATGGGCGCGCAGAGGATTTTTGTAGACGGCGTCGGGTTGTTAAACACCAATCTAGTCGACAGCAAATCCATACACCGCACGTATCGCGAATTGTTACAGCAACTGATCGAGTCGTTGAACCGGGAGAATCTTAGTGCCATGTTTTCTCTCGAGCTTGGCAACGCGCGCGATTCGATTGCAACGGCGGAAACGACCGATTTTCTCGCCGATACGGTCATCCAGTTAGGCCGCGAACGGCATGGTCGGCGCATACAGCGTAGCTTGGAGATCTTGAAGAGCCGGGGCCAGGATTATGAGGCTGGTGAACACACCATGCACATCACGGGGGGCCGAGGCGTGGAGATTTTCCGTCGCGTTCAAGCGCCTCTCCCAGCTAAATCAAAGCAGCCCACATCCAGCACCATGAGGTCAGTCATCGGGGTTGATGCTGTCGACACTCTGATTGGCGGCGGCATTTTTGACGGGTCGACCACGATGGTCGTTGGGGTTTCGGGGGTGGGAAAGACTGTGCTGGGCACGCAGATTCTGCGGGAAGGATCTCTGAGACAGAAAACGAGGGGTTTACTCATTTCCTTGGATGAGCACCCAGCGCAAATTATTCGTAATGCTCAGACGCTGGGGCTGAACCTGGAAGAACAGGTGGCCGACGGAACGATCCAAATTCTGTTCGAGAGCCCTCAAGAATTGGACATTGATTCACACTATGCCCGCATTGTGCAGCTTGTCGAGGACCATGACATACAACGGATGGTGATTGACGGGATGACAAGTTATAGCACTGCCATCGGAGAAATCGGAGTGTACCGCGATTTCTTCCACGCCATCGTGGCCTACAGTAAGCAGCGCTTGATGACGACCTTCTTCAATTATGAGAATCCAGAATTCCTCGGGATCTCATCTTACATGCCGGACTTTCCGCTCAGCTCCATCGTGGATAATCTTATCCTGCTGAGCCTAGTGGAAATCAACAACTCGCTTCACCGCTGTATTTCGGTAGTCAAGTCCCGGGGGAGTAAACATTCCTTCGATACTCGCGAGTTTGTGATCGGCCAAGGAGGTATCTCTCTGATACCCCTGGAACAGAACCTGGTCCCTGCGGTGTCGCTGCAGAGCTACTCCAGCCTCTTGAGCCGAGCCCCCACAAGGTTCTCTCTCCCAATGCGAATGAACGGGGCCGCCGCAGTACAGGACAAAGAATGACTTCAGAAGCGTCCCTACGAGTTGGCGCAAGCGAATATTTGCCCTCAGCGACTCCGATACGCTCCCCCCTGGATAGCGGCCTTCTACGTGAAAGCGCCAATATCGAGGTCTCGGACACATTGCGGGCCGATTTGCTCGACCTCGACGCTTGGAGACAGATTCTGACGACGTTTGGCCGAACGACGAGAGTGGCAGTCGCATTAACCGACTCCCAAGGCCAAGTATTGGGAAAATGTCACAATGCACAGCCGGTCTGGCAGTTGGTTCATGACGCTGCCCGTGGCTGGGGTACCGGATGTCCCTTCTGCATAACGACGCACGTGCCTTGTACTGCGGTTGCAGACGCCTTGCAAACAGACGGGGTAGTGATGGTGCATGACCAAGCTGGCTTAACCCATGTAGCGGTCCCACTCCTATTGGGCAAGCTGCGCTTAGGGGCCATCATTGCCGGGCAAGTGTTTGATCGCTATCCCGATCCACTATTGTTGCGGCGCGTGGCGAAGGAGTTTGGTGTTTCGGCGCAGGGACTTTGGGAATTAGCCAGGGAGCAGCGCCCTGTTAGCAACGCCGTCCTCCAGGCATCTGGCGATTTGCTTTGTGCCTTGGGTCAAGCATTTCTCCGGCAACGCTATGGCGCGATCCTCGAGGCAAAGCTGGCGGAGACAAACGGACGTTTTCGGTTGCTAGTGGAGGGGGTTAGGGACCACGCGCTTTTCACAATGGATCCAACTGGACGCGTGACCAGTTGGAATGGCGGAGCAGAGCGCTTATTGGGTTACGCTGAGGCTGAGATCATGGGTCGGAATTTTTCTTGCATCTTCACTCGAGAAGATATTCAGAATCGCGTACCCGAGAAACAGCTAAACAAGGCTCTGGAAGCAGGCCGGGTGGAAAATGAGGGATGGCGCGTCCGGGGGAACCGGAACCAGTTCTGGGCCAATGTCAACATTACCGCATTGGAAGATGCAGGCCTTGCTCGCGGCTTTGCCATCATCGTGCACGATGTGACCGAGCGGAGGAAAGTCGCGACCGTGTTGGAAGAAGCCCGGCAGGAGCGCGCGTGCCTTCAGGAAAAGCTTCTTTCTCATGTCTCGCACGAACTCCGCACTCCGCTAACGGCGATTTATCTTTTCACAACCAATTTGTTGGATGGAATACATGGTGATTTGACCCCCGACCAGCACGAGCACTTGACGTTCGCGCTAGACAATGTGAAACAACTGAAGAGTATGGTCGGCGATCTTCTCGACATAACCCGCGTCGAAACGCATAAACTCACTGTAGAGCCCCAGCATCTCGGCTTGGCCAAGCTGATTGACGACGTTCTCAGCACATGCCTTACGAATGCGGCGGTGAAGAATATCAGCCTGCGTTCTGACGTGGCGCCAGGTCTTCCTTTTGTTTGGGCAGACCCGGCGCGTGTGCGGCAAATTCTCATCAACCTGATCGATAACGGAATCAAGTTTGCGCCCGCGGGTGGAACCGTTACTGTCGCGACTCGGCCCTACGCGGAAAACGAAGGCTTTTTGTGTCTTTCAGTGTCCGATACGGGATGTGGAATCAGCAGGGAAAACCGCGAGATCGTCTTCGACCGTCTGTCCCAGGTGAGAAGCACCGCCGAAGCAAGTCGCAGCGGCCTGGGTCTTGGGCTGTTCATTTCGAGAGAACTGGTGTCGCGCCACGGTGGTCGAATCTGGGTGGAAAGCGAACTGGGACACGGCAGCATTTTTTACTTTACGCTGCCAGCATTCTCACTGGCCAAATTGTGTGCCCTCGTCCTCACCGCGCCGAACCTGGAGGCGGGTTGCGTGACCCTCATTGCGGTGGACGTGGCCGCGATCGAAGGAGCCGTTCAAGCGGATATCCTGCTGGAGATAAGGAAAGTTCTTGAGCGCTGTATTCGTCCTGGGCAGGATGTACTCTTGCCCTCGATGAGCGACGCCGAGCCGGTAGGGACCTTTTTCATTGTCGCCGGCACCGACGCCAAAGGATTTGAGGTCATCGCAAGCCGCATTGTCAGGGAGTTGCAGAACTTCGATAGCGCTTCAAAACTCAAGCCGGTAATTTCCTCAACGACATTGCTCCTGGCACCCGGGCAGTTCGGGGAAGAACAGATAGGCGACGTCGCGTCACGAGTCGACCAATTGGTCCAAGCGCACCTTCTGGGCAAGGAGAGACTCAAATGACTGAAAAGAAAATTCTGATCATCGACGACGACCAACATCTTCTGCTGGGCTTGAGTGCCAGATTGAAGGCAAAAGGCTATAGGGTGATCTGCGCCGCGGATGCCATCTCTGCGATAACAGTGGCGCGCAAGGAAGTGCCAGATCTGGTCATCCTCGATCTCGGACTGCCAGCAGGTGATGGGTTCCGGGTCTTGGAACGAATGAGGGACCTGGCAGATCTCGCGGCAACCCCCGTCATTGTGCTCAGCGCCCGTGATCCGGCTGACAATAAGAAACGTGCGCTAGATGCCGGGGCGGTGGCCTTCTTTCAGAAGCCTCCAGATAATCATGAATTCTTGAGCGCAATTCGGCACGCTTTGGGCGAGACCATTGCACTGTCAACATTCCTTAAAACGTGAATCTTTAACTGAACTGAAGCGAACCGGGCTGCCGAACAAGCTGATGGC
>Ga0116137_1002385_pt1 | contig 11170 bp, 8 predicted proteins | sample June2015DPH_20_1_3_FD_88973 | JGI IMG/M metagenome (GOLD analysis project Ga0116137, IMG submission 88973) | Peatland microbial communities from SPRUCE experiment site at the Marcell Experimental Forest, Minnesota, USA - June2015DPH_20_100 | ecosystem: Environmental > Terrestrial > Soil >...
CCGGGACAACTAACAGAGTTACCAGGGTTGCCACCAGCAGGCCGCCGATGACGGCCCGGCCCAAAGGCGCGTTTTGTTCGCCGGCCTCACCCAGGGCCAGGGCCATCGGGACCATGCCGATGATCATGGCGAGCGCGGTCATCAGCACGGGGCGGAGGCGAGTTTTGCCGGCTTCCAAGGCGGCTTCCAATGCTGAGATGCCGCGTTCCACGCGGATGTCATTGGCGAAGCTGACCAGCAGAATCGAGTTTGATACCGCAATGCCCACGGCCATGATGGAGCCCATCAAGGATTCGACATTGATGGTAGTCCCCGTTACGGCCAGCATCCACAGGATTCCCACCAGGGCTCCGGGCACGGCGAACATGATGATGAAGGGATCGATCCAGGATTGGAAGAGAATCACCATCAGGAAGTAGACCAGCACGATCGCCACCAGCAGGCCCAGCAGCAGGCTGCGGAAGGATTCCTCCATGACTTGGTTCTGCCCGCGGATCTTGATCTGGATGCTGGGCGGGAGTTTGCCAAGTGCTGCGACCTTGGCGCGGATGTCCCGAATGACCGACCCCAGGTCTCGCCCTTCCACGCTCGCTTCCACATCCAGCACGCGCTGCACCGTGTAATGGTTGATCGCGCTGGGTGTCACCTGGCGATACACGGAAGAGACACTGCCGAGTGTTTCCGAAGCGAGGCCCGGAAGGTCCGTGGGAGCGGGCAGACCGCCCGGCTGGAGCAGGGTGGCGGCGCCCGGCCCGGTGACGGGCGTCGAGGTCAAACCCTCGAGGGAGGTGAACTCTTCGAGGGGTACTTTCACGGCGACGAAGTAGTTCACGTTGTTGACAGGATTCAAGAAAAACGAAGGTGCAACCAGAGAACTGGAGGAAAGCGAGATCAACATGGTGTTGGCGACATCACGCTGGCTCAAGCCGATCTGCGCCGCACGCACGCGATCCACATCGACCCTAATCGTGGGGTAGTCCAATACCTGGGAGATATGAACATCAGTGACGCCGGGAATCCTTTCGAGGTCGGAACGTAAACGCCGGGTGAGGGGATAGGTCTGACTGAAATCCAGGCCCTGCACCTGAACGTCGATCGGCGCAGCCAGCCCAAAATTCAAAACCTGGGTGACGATGTCAGCGGGCTGGGACCAGACGCTCGAGCCCGGGAAATCGTGATGCAAGACACGCCGAATTTCCTGCAAGTACCCGAGGGTTGGGTGGTGCTTACGCTTGAGGGCGATCGAAATCTCGGCGTCCATGGGGCCGACGTTTTCACTGGGCACATAAGCCAGGTTGTAGGAAGAAGGCACACCAATCAGGTCGTTCAGGGCGTCGAGCTCATCGGGGGGAATGATGGCCCGGATACGGTCCTCAGCTTGCAGAACCAGTCTTTCCGTTTCCTCGACGCGGGTGCCCACCGGCGCGCGCAGGTGCAGCTTCATCAATCCCGCGTCCACACTGGGGAAAAAGTCCTCGCCGATCAGAAAGACCAACGGCAGCGAGGCCAGGCTGATCAAAGCCGCGATCGTCAGGGTGAAACCACGGTGGTCCAGGCCGGTCTCCAGAGCTCGCCCATAGGCGTTCCGGAAACTGTCGAAAGCCCGGTCGCGGGCGCGGTTGAAGGCAGCCGAAAGGCGGGCCAGCAGGGAAAGTTTTGCAGCGTGCTCGGCGTCGGCCACGGGGTCGATATGTCCAACCATTAGTTTGCGGTACATGGTCGTAACCAGCGTGCGCGACAGGACGTACGATGCGAGCATGGAGATCACTACAGCCAGCGCCAGGGGTGTGAAAAGGAAACGCGCCGGACCGTAGAGCAGTACTACGGGGAAGAAAACGATGCAGATGGCCAGGGTCGCGACAATGGCGGGTACGGACACCTCGCGCGCGCCGTCTAAGATCGCCACGGTCAGCGGTTTCCCGAGGGCAAGGTTGCGATGGATGTTCTCGACGGCCACCGTGGCATCGTCCACCAGCATTCCGATGGCCAGCGCCAGACCGCCCAGCGTCATGATGTTAGAAGTGTTGCCCGTCAGTTTCAGCCCGATGATGCCCACCAAGATGGACAAGGGTATCGACGTGCAGACGATCACCATGCTCCGCCAGCTTCCCAGGAAAATCAGGATCATGAAGGAAACGAGCAGAGAGGCTAGCACGGCTTCGCGGACCACGCTGGCAATGGCCCCGCGCACGAACACGGACTGATCGAAATCCATCTTGATGCCCAGATCCCTGGGCGCCACCGCTTTCACCAGCGGCAGGATGTTGCGAACTGAATCGACCACGTCCAACGTGGAAGCATCGGCGTGCTTGAGGATGGCTAGATAGGCAGCCCGCTTGCCGTTCACATGCACCATGCTTTCCTGGTCTGCGAACCCGTCTTCCACCCGGGCCACCTCGCCTATCAGGACGGGCGCTCCGCCCACCACCTTGATGGGGATCTGAGCAAATTCCTTCACCGCCGAGGGGCTGGAATTGAGCATGACGTTGTACTCGGTTTTTCCGATGCGGGCCGTTCCCGCCGGCACAATAATATTCGAAGACTGTAGAACGGTGACCACATCCCATGCGGAAAGCCCTTTGGCGGCAAGCTCCTTGGGTAGGACGTCGATAGTGATTTCGCGCTGTTTTCCCCCGTAAGGCCCGGGAAGCGCGATGCCCGGAATCGTAAATAACTGCACCCGGATGAAGTTGAGTGCGTAGTCCGCGATGTTTTGCTCCGGCATCGTGTCACTGGACAGCGTCAGTTGTGTGACGGGTACGTTGGAAGCGTTGAATTGGATGATGCCGGGAGCTTGCATCCCGGGCGGAAAGATCCGCAGAACGGTTTCGGAGGTGGCGGAAATCTGGGCGATCGCGCCGCCCACGTCCATTCCCGGCTGGAAGTAGACCTTCATCAAGCCAATGCCGGAAATGGATTCCGATTCGATGTGCTCAATGCCGTTGACGCCGGTGGAGTAAGCACGCTCTGAGATCAGGATGACGCGGCGCTCCATTTCTTGTGCCGACAGGCCCGGGTAGCTCCACACCACCATGACCACCGGGATGTCGATGGTCGGAAATATGTCGGCAATCATCCTGCTCATGGACAGGATCCCCATGAACACAATGAACAAGGCCATTACTGCAATGGTGTAGGGCCGACGAAGAGCGAGACGTACAATCCACATAGGTCAGACTTGCCAGGGTATGTCTGGGCGAATAAACCCTAATAAGGCCTTACGTGCCAGAACCAGGGTGTGATGGTCAGTTTAGACACGCTCCTTTAAGCATGTCCAATATAATATTCGTAGTATATTAAGACGCGGCGGATATTAAAGATGGAGATCCGACATTTGCGCTATTTTGTCGCTGTCGCCGAAGAACTGCACTTCGGCCGGGCGGCGCAGAGGCTGGGAATGGCTCAACCCCCGTTGAGCCAGCAAATCCGGCGCCTGGAGCAGGAACTGGGGGTGCAGCTTCTGCAACGCAGCAAGCGGCGGGTGCAACTGACCGAGCCGGGCCGCGCCTTCCTCGACGAAGCCCGCAAGGTCATCGCCCAGGTGGGCATTGCTGTCGCTGTGGCCCAGCGTGCTAGCCGTGGAGAAGTGGGAAGGCTGGCCATTGGTTTTCTGGGCGCAGCCACTTTCAGCTTGTTACCTGCGATTCTCAAGGTCTTTCGCCAGCGATATCCAGGAGTGGAAATTGAGTTGCACGAACTGAAAAGCTCGGAACTCATCCAGAGCCTGCACCAGGGGCGAATCCACGTGGGTCTGGTCCGCATGCCGGTGAATGACGAACTGCTTTCGGTGGAACCGATCCTTCAAGAAAAGCTCGTGGTGGCGCTTCCCGACCACCACGCGCTTGCCGAGAAACCCCGTGTGGATTTCCGCGACTTGGCCGGGGAAGCCTTTCTGCTGCCGCCGCGCCAGCTTGCCCCGGGGTTTTACGAGCAGTTGGCTGAGCTCTCGCAGCGAGCCGGATTCAGTCTGCGCATCGGGGCAGAAGCCAGCCAACTTCAGACCATCCTCAATTTGGTGGCGGCGGGCATGGGCATCACCGTAGTACCGGAGTCCGTCATGCAAATGGGCGGCCGGGGGGTGGTCTTCAAACGCCTGCCGGAACCGGAGCCCACCATGGAGATCGCAGTTGCTTGGCGGCGCGACGACCCGTCCCAGGTTTTGCATGCCTTCCTCGAAGTGGTCCGCGAAACGGCCCAGAAGAACGTAGTGGTGAAATGAAGCAGGCAGAGTTTCTGCCCATAAGCGTTAACCTAACCGCATCGGCCCTTAGCGAAGCCCGCCTAGGCGGGCGACATCCTGTGGCCCACGGCGAACAGCCGTGGGATGCAGATGGCATACGCCCTGCGTCAGCCCCGGCAGGGGCGGCATCATTTGTTCATCACCCCACCCAGGCAAGAAACAGTTCTGCCGCGACTGCCGCGTCCAGCCAGGGCGGGCGGTCTTTAGTGCTGAAGAACGCGTGAATCAAGATGTTCGTGTACGTGTGTGCCATCGCGGACCTCGTTCGAACGTTAACCGGATGTCGCCCCTGGCGGGGCTCATAACTCCTTCCTGTCGCGTTCTTTCCCACGGCTTTCGAAGCTGTAAAAAAATAAACAATTTCACGCAAAGACGCCAAGCCGCAGGGACTCGCAAAGAACAACTGCTTTGTTTTCTTTGCGCCTTCTGTTCTTTGCGCCTTTGCGTGAAATGCTTTTGCTTGTCCCGGAATTATTTCACAGCTTCTTTCGCCGTGGGCCAAATGATGACGCCCGCTACGCGGGCTTTCGGGCGCCGCAAGGCGTTCGGTTAACGCTTATGGGGTTTCTGCCGGGGCAGGCCACTCTCGCCTCCCGATTCCGGTCTCCTGCATCTGAGTCCTCAAATCATTGGAACCCTTAAACCCGTGAACGTTGACAGGCTGAGCGGGTAGGCCGTTTATCGTTCCCAGTCCGGCAAAGTACCCACTCTGCATAATTTCCGAGTCCGCCGTCGCTCGCCCAGAACTTCAGACTGCCCGTGTGGATTCATCGACAAACACGCGGCGACTGATCAGGATTGATTCCAACGCGGATAGCTGTTGCAGAGCCGGAGCTTTTCGCGTCAGCAATGTGCACGTCCGGCGGTCCCTGCAAATCCCCTTGTGTTTTGGCCTAGTTGTCGAATTGAGGAACTAATAATGCGTAGACGGATTGGCCGACCCGTTTTGCACGGACCACCATCCAAAGATTAGCCAGCTGAGTTCCGTTGCTCGCCCGCCACCAATTTAGGTTTTCGACGCCTTCGCCATCTGACAATTGCTCACGAAACACCCGGGAGATGACAGAGGCACTAGGAACGCGGAAATTTGGGTGCAACTGAATACCTCGTTCGCGGGCCAGCTCGTTCACGGTCACGTGAACCGCACGAAGTGCTTGGGCTGCCGGTGGCATAAACCCAAAAGCGGGCTGGTTGGGGTCGCCATCCCCTTTCTTGCTGGCCATCTTTGCCTCGATCGATATACAGGCGTGCGGCCAAGCCTTCACGAGACCAATTATCGCCGATGTAAAGCTTCCCTCAGGACAAAGCTCCTGCCGTACAGCCTCAATGGCTTCGAACGATATTTCGCCCCGTGCTAACGGTTTCACCATTGGGGCGTAGTAGGCGAATTCGCCTGCCAGTATGTCGACGAGTGACTCTTCGCAACTCTTGGGCTCATGAAGTGAATGAGTTCGTCTGAATTCCAACCGGCGCTGGTCGGTCAAAATCAGGAGATGCCCAAGCTCATGCCACTTTGTGAAGTAAGCCCTGCGGGCTTTGCTGCCCCGAGAGTCAACAATCGAAACGAAGGGGAGATCGAACCGCCTGGGGTGTACCAGCTTCAGCGTGATTCCGAACACGTCATCAGCTAATTCTTCTTCGAGTTCGGCAAATAACAGCTCCCCTCGATTTGCATATTCTTTGACGGCGCGTCGCAGATCGTCGTCGCGGTGGATTTCGATGAAAAGCGTCCCTAGCTTGTTCCCAACTAGAGACAAAAGCTCCGATGGCTTCCCGAAGCCTTTGAAATCATCGAGGAACCGCTTCACCTTCTTTTTGCAGTAGTCGACAATGCCTTCGACTGGAGCCGTGGTCGGCCGCAGTCCAAGGTCAGCCGCTAAAACGTATATGACCGGACTGTTATTCAGCTTCGTTCCCATTGCACTACCCAAAGACTTTTTTTATGGCCTTATAGAGACCCTCCCAATCCTCGACCTCGAAGGGCTTGATCTCTCGATTGCTGCGTCGCGCAATTACCGATCGGTGCGCTTCCAACAATTCCACAGTCTGGGAATAGGAAAGGTTCAAGTGTTCCGCCGCCTCCGCGAGAGCGGGGGGAATTACTACGGGTTCCTTTGCCGTGCGCGTCAGGGAATCATCGCCACGAAGCAAGTAGTCAATCGACGCTCCCAGTGCATTCCCGATTCTCAACACCGATTCAGAACTTGGATTCCGATGGTTATTCTCGATCTCACTCAAGAACCCCTTACTGATGTTGCTCATTTCTGCTAAACGGTCTTGTGTCAACCTCCTGTGTTCGCGAATCTCCTTGATCCTGTCACCGGCAGTAGGCATTTGCCCTCCCAAAGGATAGTAGTTATCTTACCGTAGAACATAATTCGCGCAAAGAGAAAAATCCCCCTCGACAGGAATTACTCTTGTTTTCTATACATGCCGTCTGTTAGACTATAGTTGAACATCTTTGAGGTGAGCGAATGGACACAGAAAATGTACTCTTCACTGAAAATGCTGAAGCCCAATTGGATGATCTGCTGTGGCGGATTTGCGAGGAAGTGCAGCTACCGCCTACACGTTACGAACAGGCCGTGGCTCGATACGAGGCTGTGAGTGAATGGCTGGAAAGGGAGGGGAGCGCCCTCCGCGACCTCTCTCCATCCATTTATCCCCAGGGCTCGATGCGAATCGGAACAACCGTGAAACCTCTTGGCCGGGAAGAGCATGACCTTGATTTTGTCTGCGAGTTCCAGGCCCGCTCAAATAGCTTCAAGTCTCCACATCAACTCATAGCATCCCTTGCGCTGCGTATCCGGCAGCATGAGACCTACGCCTCTATTGTAGAACTGAAGAATAGGTGCGTTCGGCTGAACTATGCAAATGAGTTTCATATGGACATCCTGCCTGCGTATCGCGATCCTCTTGCCGGTGCCAACTGTCTTGTAGTTCCGGACAGACGGTCTGCGTGCTGGAAGCCATCGAACCCCAAGGGTTATGCGAAATGGTTCGAACAGCGCTGTGATCTCGCCACAGCGTCCAAGGTGACCCGCCTTCTCGCACGGGCTGAGCCCATTCCGCTGCAACAGGGACTGAATGAGAAGGAAACCCTCAAGAAAGCAGTGCAGTTGCTGAAACGGTGGCGGGACATCCGCTTTCAGCATAAGCCCGATCTAGCACCGATATCGATGGTTTTGACGACCCTTGCAGCGGACAGATATACAGGCGAGATTTCATTGGCCAAAGCGTTGACTGGAATCCTCAAGGGAATATTTTCTCAGATCGATACTTGCCGCCCGCGAATTTACGTCCTTAACCCTGGAAATCCACTGGAGGATTTGAGTGAGCGGTGGGACGAAGAAAAAAAGTACCGCGCGTTCGTGGAGGGTATCACGGAGCTCGATGACGCTTGGGAAACAATTGTGCGGACCAGAAGTGTTCCCAGGCTTTCCCAGTTGTTAGAAGACTTGTTTGGGGCACCGACACAAGTGGCGCTTGCTAAGCAGGCGCGGCGGCTTCAGGAATTGAGGGAGAATTCGAATTTACGAATTGGAGCGGCGGGCCTGATATCAAATTCCCTGACGGCAGGGGTTCATGTGAGGAAGAATACTTTCCATGGCGAGAAATGAACATTTTAGTGCGGGCCGTTGTCTAACGTTTAGCGAGCAAATTCATAGGATGGCGGTCATTTGCCCATGGTTTAATCTCCATTCAATGCGCCGACAGGTGGAAGCACTGTGGTTCGGCGAGGTCCGGCCAACAGCCGTCAGCGATCTGTACACGGTTAGCCTTCGCCATCGTGCAAACTGGTGCCCAGAGGTGCGAGTAGCGTCTCCTGCTCTTCGCATTCGACCCGGAGCAAAATCCTTGCCTCATGTGTACGGTGACGGAAGCCTGTGTTTACACACACTATCAGATTGGCAACCCTCACGATTCATCGCCGATTTTGTTGTCCCGTGGGTCAGTATTTGGCTGTACTTCTATGAGGTATGGTTTGCGACCGGACTCTGGATTGGCGGTGGGACGCACCCTGAAAAGCCTGAGCATTGCAGTCAATTGACTCCCGGGAGAGCATGGTGACCTATAGGACAGAGGAATTAACGAGGATATACGAAAAAACCCGCGGGAAGTGCCATATCTGTCATTGCAACCTACCTTTCAGTGGATATGGAAGGCGTTGGCACGTTGATCATTCCCGGCCCCGCGCATTGGGTGGGTCCGACCATATGAACAACCTCTTTGCTGCTTGTATCACGTGTAACTGTAGCAAGCAGCACGGTTCCACCCGTGCGGCTAGAGCAACTTATGGGAAAAAGTGTGCCCCGCTGCCAATGGATAAGTACTCTAGCAAGGTTGCCGAAAACACTGTACTAGGCGGCCTGGCAGGCGCACTCGGAGGGGCGCTGATGCTAGGCCCTGCGGGTTTCTGGCTGGGACTTTTCATTGGAGGACTTGCTGGGAACGGGGCGGAGGTCGATAAATGACGCGCCGGATTTTATCAATCGATGGCGGCGGCATAAAGGGAGTCTTCCCAGCGTCGTTCCTAAGAAGCATCGAGGAAAGCGTTGGCCGGCCTGTCGCCGACTACTTCGATCTCATTGTGGGAACATCAACAGGAGGCATCATTGCCCTTGGGCTTGGGCTTGGGCTGCCGGCTAGCGAAGTGCTCCGATTCTATGAACGTCACGGCCCCGTGATATTCGGTGGCAGGCGACGATTCCAAGCATTGCGTCGATTATTCCGCGCAAAGTATGATTGCGTCCCTTTAAAACAGTCGCTCGAACAGGTTTTCCAGGCGCGCAAACTCGGAGAGAGTAAGAAGCGACTAGTGATTCCATCTCTGAACATCGAAACAGGCGAAGTTCACATCTGGAAGACCGCGCATTCGCCGCGGTTCGAACGTGACTACAGACATGCTGTCGTTGAGGTCGCAATGTCGACCACGGCAGCGCCGACTTACTTTTCCACTTATGTTTCGGCGTCCGGCACGCCTCTTATTGATGGTGGAATCTGGGCAAGTAATCCGGTCGCAATTGCTGCTGTGGAAGCGGTTGGAATCCTCCGCTGGGCGGCCAAAGACATCCGAATTCTCAGCCTCGGATGCACGACAACTCCGCTCGATCTGGACTGGGGACGTTCTCATTCTCTTGGAATGTATGGTTGGGCGAAAGGCAGCATAATTGATGTCTTTATGGCTGCACAGTCCAATTCGGCCACGGGGATGGCACAACACCTATTAACAGATAGTGGAAATTTAGTGCGAATAAATCCGTCCGTACCGGGCAACAGATATGCTCTAGACGACGCGAATGAAATTCTATCGCTGAAAGGACGAGGTGACTCCGAGGCGCGCAACGCTCTTCCCACACTCCGCCCTCAGTTCTTTGAAGAGGCTGTGGAAGATGACTTCGTGCCGTTCCACAAGCTGTAGCACAGTCAAAACGTTCGGCGGCAGGTTTGGACTGTGAACTGATTACGACGTTCTTCCGCCGCAAATGGGCAGAGGCACTACGCCGCGGGTTTTCGCTCTTCGATGTTGATTGGCAGTTGGCGCATATTTTGTTCAGAACGGCAGAGCAAGGCGCTCCGCGTCTAACTCTGCACGATCAGAGGAGGTAGCACAGTGCCTGACTCGATGACTATCACGATCACAGCAAAAACGATGGAAGGCTTGGGGGCAGTCGATCCTCAGGTCACAGTTGACATCATCGAAGTAACGCCGATCAGCCAAGCCATCGAACGTATATCCATCGCGAACTTCGACACTTCGGCAACATTTACAGTTCGCTGCCCGGATGGATTCCCAACCTGGCAGGTAAATGTCACATTCTCGAGATTCGACGTGGTCTCAAACGCTTCCAGTTCTCCGGCCTTTTTCTTCTCGCCGCGACCAAATGCGTCCAAGCTTCATGAGATGAAAGTGGTCCGTCTTTCCAGTCAGTGGACTCCTCAATTTACTCCCTTAGATGCGCTTCCTTTACCTCGTTTCGACCCATTGAAAAAGGTCCTGGCGGTAAGCAAGAGTGTAGATCTCAAGAAGGGACCGCGAGTGGGCGACCTTTGCGCAAACTATGACACACTAGCCGACGCTGCGCAGATCCTGGCGAAAACGGCGCTTCTAAATCTCTTTGCCGTCCTCAGCGATGAACAAGACCCCGAGTCCTCGCCCTCAGTTCCTTGGTTTAGCTATGTGCGCAAGATCGTGCGTATTGATCAGGAACGATTTCTAGCGGAGGTTGATCCGGCCTTGTTTGAGAACGTCCAGACGATCCTTAGCAAGCTGAACAGCACATACAAGGAACAGGGCTATTTCACTGAATCCCCCACGCTGCATAAAGTCAACATCCCCTCCCAGTACGATAGTGAACATAACCTGATGAACATCATCACCGTGAAAAAGCAATACGAACAAGGTAATGTCCAATTGACTTTGTCGTTCCTAAACACGCCTGGTGGTGTGGTCCATCTTCTCGATTGTGACATGGACGAGCACGCGAACATCCTCGCGCATGGCTTTGACCTAATCAAACATCTCATAAACGGTGGCACAAGCCCGATCGCCATGCACGAGTACATCGTGGAAGACTCTGCACAGCAGGCTCACGGCGTTGCACCCATCAATCTTGGTTATCAGCTCGTTTGACCTGCGCCTGTTGATAGTAGAAGGCCTCCTTGACCTTTTGAATCCAGGGTGCGTGAGGCTTCGGCACATATTGAGTTATTGGCGGGGTACCCTTCCCGGCATGCAACTACTTGACGGTCGGCAAACCGTAGATGTGGTCTGCGCTGTCATCTATGACGGTCGCGCTTGGATGACGGGTGACCCGGAGCCTATGGTGAGTGGACACTTCGCCGCATCACTGACGAGTAGTCGCCTGGTGTTGACCCTTCGCGAACTTCTGCCCAGTTGGCCGGGTAAGGCGCCTCTCGGCTAGTGTC
>Ga0116137_1002391_pt1 | contig 11132 bp, 8 predicted proteins | sample June2015DPH_20_1_3_FD_88973 | JGI IMG/M metagenome (GOLD analysis project Ga0116137, IMG submission 88973) | Peatland microbial communities from SPRUCE experiment site at the Marcell Experimental Forest, Minnesota, USA - June2015DPH_20_100 | ecosystem: Environmental > Terrestrial > Soil >...
AAAGTCGCCAAACTTTGGAAGATCGCTCGGTAACATTTTGTTTTGAGGCAACGATACCCCGAAAGTAACATTTTTCTATGAGGCATCACGCGCAGCGCAGCCTCAAGGTCGAATATTATCCCGGGAACGACACCAGGAGGCTTGCAAGCTTCATATTCAGATACCGGGGCGTGGGCTGGTCAAGTTTGTCAACCGATTGGCGTTTCCAAAAGGGACATGCATGAACGCGAACTACAACCGGCTCACCAGGCCTCTGGCCGATGCACCCTGGGTCGCTGGATCACCCGGCGTGCAGCCTTTACAAGGAAATCGGAACGCCAAAATGAAATGCACCAGGTACGAAACCATGGAAGCTCAATCCATGATGATGCTTCTACTTTGAAGGGATATTGAAGTAATTGTAGGCCGTCCGCGCCAAGACGGCAAACATGGCCGCGTCCTGGTCCCAATTGACCTGGACCGGATGGTAAGTATAGATATTAAGAATAAAATTTCCTCCCGGGGTATAGATAATCCCCACGTCACTGACATGGTGGATAATTCCATTCGAGTCGCTCACCCAACCGTGCTTGTGCGCGACCAGGGTTCCGTCTGGGACTCCCCCTTGGATCAGGTCACCCAGTTTATCCTCCTCAAGGTAGTGAATCATCTGCTGACAGGCAGTTTGATCGATTTGGCCTGGGAATACAGTCACGAGCGTTCCACCGCCGTTCTGAGAGCATTGATAAATGTCTTCCAGCAACACCCCCATATCGGAGGGCGTAGTCTGGCTGTACACGTCGGGGTCCGTGCTGATGTCTGTGCGTGAATTGGCGGGAGTGTTGAATAATTCCAGGACCGGTGCTCCCGGATAGAAATAACCGGCCAGAAATGTATTCTTCAATCCCAATTTCTGCATCGTATCCGTAACGATCAGGGGCCCACGGATCTGGTCTAGGGACATCATCAAGGAATCCGCGGCAGTATTATCAGACTTTTGGATCATGTCAGCCATCAGACCGGCGGTTTGGTCATCGAGCTTCCCATTGGAATTGAGGAAGACGGTCACCATGATTGGGATCTTGATCGTGCTGGAAGCGGTGAAGGAAATATCGGGGTTGATGGAGATGTCCTCACCTTGCTGATAAGCGAACTGGATTTTTCCGCCGGTTTGAAGGTCCTGGAAGAACAGGTCTGTTACCCCATCGAATCCATTCACATCAATAATTTGTTTGAGCAATACTTCCAGTGCATCCAAGGATGGGCGGTCTGGTACACCGGTGACAGAGGTAAGATAGACAACGCGTTGGGTTGGAGACTGCAGGGCGCTTTCGATGAGTGGGACCGCCTGATCAATATTCAGCTTCTGGCCCGGAGTCCCGGGTGAAAAGTTGGGAGTGCCAGCAATGGGTTGGGCCGGGATCGAGGGAGTATCATAGCGCTTCGAGATTTCGTCCTGCAAATAGTTGACCAAGCGCGCTTCGGAAAAAGTGGCGACCAGAGGAACTTGTTGGAGGGACGAGCCTTTGTCCCACAGGTAATCCCAAAACCCGCTCCAAAAAGGAACGTTGGTGCGCTGTAAATTGGCGTCCGCTAACATACTCTGGAAATCCAGCTGGAATCCGATCGTGCTTGGATCCAGGTCAATCACTGCATTCCTATAATGAATTTCGACCGGCAAAGAATACACCTGAAGTAAACGTTGCTGCACATCTTGAGGATTTGTAGCTGCTAGCGGAACACCGCCGATGGTCAATCCCTGTGGAAATGTTGTGCGCTGCAGGCTGTATTGAACCAGTTGAAGCACCAGCAGCACAATCGCTGATAGGAAAATCAGGATTGAAACAACCCGCCAGAAGCGAAATGGATCGTGAGATTTCACACTGCCTCCGAATAGCCGAGTTCGTCCTCCCGGCTCTATTTCCTGGAGCAAAAGAGGGTAGGTTGATAAATCGGTTATTGGGTGAGAACGGATGAGAGATGATCACTAATTATACCCAACGTTTGATGTGAATTAAGTCGAATGCCAGCTCAAAGGCTTGATCGCAGGATCGAAATGGTCATGAACCGCGTACAGGGTTTTATTCGTGGAACTGCGGTATGCCCGTGTTGGAGGGGCTCGTTGAGTCGCCAGTGTCATTGTCCCGCAGCTTGTCGGTGGTATAAGCCTCTTTTTAATTCTAGACCAAGGCGCGAAGACTGGAAAGGAGATGGCATTCGGTCAAAGCATGTTGAAGTAAGATATAATTTCAAAGGGTTACCATATATGCGTGATTGGATAAAAACGGCGCTTGGATTGATCTTTTTGGCCGGTCTGGTGGGCCTCCTTTTGGGGGAGGCATCCTTAACCCGCGTGAAGGCTCAACAGACTACCGATACCACCCCCTCCTATAATGGAACTTCAACGGGTTCAATCATTACGGTCACCTATACGGATGGGGCTAACGTAAGGGCGGGGCCGGGCTCGTATGATTATCCAGAAGTTGGCCCTAAGCTGTTGACAGGGGACACGGCCCTTGCATTGGGCCGATCGCCTGGTGGCGATTGGATTGAAATTGCTTATCCAAGTGCTACGGGCGGTGTCGGCTGGGTCTATGCTGCCCTGGTATCGCTTCCCTCAGGATCTTTGCCGATTATCCAGCCTCCACCTACCCTTACTCCCTTAGTTACCTCGACCATGGACCTGACCATGGTAGCGGCTTTCCCGACCCAGGTCATACCCACCAATCCGCCGACCTATACAGCACCCCCTCCGCTACGAATACCGACCTTCATACAGAATTCAAAGGCGCGCCCAGGGTTGCCAGCTGGATGGATCATTCTTGGGTTGGCAATCGTCGGTGCCCTGGGAGTCGTTATTACGTTTCTGCATCGTGAATAGGATTTTGCTGTGATCAGGCTAGAACGGTTTTGATTTAGTTTGTTAAAACCTCCTTGGGGGAAAATGAATCAAGTTATCCATGTAGTCTAAATACATCAACCATCATTTGAACCCCTCGCCTCCCTGCATCCTATATTCTCAAGATAGAGATGTGCTAAAATCGCTAGGTCGAATTGTTTCTTGGGACGATGATATGAGGTCGGCATGCTTCGATCGAGTTTGATTTACCCCTCTCAAGCTCCATGGGCACAACGCCTTGTGACGGGTTGGAAGTTTTCCAGGCGAGCTGCCAGTCGGTTCATCCCAGGGGATCATATCGAGGAGGCGCTCTTGGTTGTACGAGAGCTTAACCAGAAGGGTATCTGTGCGTCCCTCAATCATCTCGGTGAGTATAGCGTTTCGCCGACTGAAGCCGCGAAAGCAACGGATGACAACCTGGAGCTCCTCGAGCGGATTCACGCCAATGGTCTGAGGGCGAGCATATCGATCGAACTCACCCAGATTGGCCTGACCCTGGACGAAAGCCTGGCCGAACAGAATCTGGCGAGACTCCTCGGACGAGCCACCGAATTGAAGAGTTTTATTCGCATCGATATGGAAAATTCACCTTATACGGAGGCGACCGTCCGCCTGTGCAGACTTATGCGCCAGAAGGGTTTTTCAAACGTCGGAGTTGTCATTCAGGCTTACCTGTATCGCTCTGAGCACGATCTGCGTGAATTAATCACTGAAGGGACCCGCGTGCGGCTGGTCAAAGGTGCCTACCGGGAGACTCGCGACCTGGTTTTTCCGAAAAAAGCGGACACGAATTCGAACTATGATCGGCTTGCCAGGCTCATGATCGATGATGCCCGGTCCGCAGGATCACCAAGCATCAGCCAGGATGGACCCCTTCCGCCACTGGTGGCGATTGGGTCGCACGACCCCTTGCGGCTCGAAAACGCGAAAAATTATGCCCTCCAGGTAGGACTGCCCAGACAAGCCATCGAATTCCAGATGATCTACGGTATCCGCCGTGATCTCCAGGAGCGTTACCTGGCAGAAGGCTACCCGGTGCGCGTCTATGTGCCTTACGGCACTCAATGGTACCCTTACTTCATGCGCAGGCTGGCAGAGCGTCCTGCCAATCTATGGTTCTTTCTCTCCAATTCATTGCGCGCGTGATATTCGGTTAATGATACGGTAAAAAACGCCGGCATGTCTGAATCTGTGGTAAAACAGGGCCATGGCTGAGAAAGAGATCCCCCTTGCCCTGGTGAGCGGTTCCGCTCATCGCTTGGGGCGGACTTTTGCTCTGGCCCTGGCACGCCTGGGATACGCGATTCAGTTGCATTATCATGCCTCCAAGGACCAAGCCGTTGCAACGGCGCGGGAGATACAGGCCCTGGGAGTTCCTGCGTACCCGATACAGGCGGATCTTGCCTCGCCGGAGCAGATCCGGATGGTTTTCGCGACCCTTGATTCAATCCCTCACCATCTGCGGGTCCTGGTCAACTCGGCCGCGATCATGCCACGCGAGGATGTGCGCACCCTGACCGCTTCTGATTGGGATGCCACCCTGGCCTTGAACTTACGGGCTCCCTTCTTGCTCGCTCAGCAGGCGGCTGCCCGGATGGAGGCTGGTGGTTTGATTGTCAATGTGACGGACATCGGCGCGGGAAAGACCTGGAGCGCATTTCCGGCCTACACGGTCAGCAAAGCCGCTCTGGAGTCATTGACCCGCGTCCTGGCAAAGGCGTTTGCACCCAGGATTCGCGTGAACGCCATCGCCCCGGGGTTGGTCATGCGCGGGGAGGCCGTATCCCAGGAGGACTGGGATCGTTTGGTCAAGCGCCTACCGCTGCAGCATCCCGCGGCGGAGCAGGCGATCGCATCCGCCCTCGAATTTCTTCTGAAGAACGAATCCGTCACTGGGCAGATCGTCACGGTGGACAGTGGTTATTCCCTGCTTTAGGGAGATTGTTTTTATCGGCCCTCTTCAGGTTGAATGAGACCGTCATGATCAATTTACGATCCTTTCTGCGAATTACACGCCCACCTTTCCTGATCCTGGCGGCATTGGCTGATGCACTGGGAGCAGGGATTTCCCGTTACCTGGGAAAACCCCTGAACCTGCTGGTCTTCGGCTTGGGCCTTCTCATCACCCTGGCCTTGCAGATCACCGCATTCTTGTTGATGGAAACCTTTCGTCTGCCGTTCACCCCCCTGGCACAGGGCGAGACCCACCGGGACCGCGAGCAGTTGAGGATTCTTCTTCTACAAAGCTCCGGCGCGGCTTTGGCGATCTCCGCGGTCGCGGTTGTGTCCCTGTTTTATCTCCATTTGCTCTCGCTGCCGGTCAGCCTGATCCTGATCCTGCTATTCCTGATGCCGGTTATTTATGCGGTCCCGCCTTTTCAGCTGGAGAGATCGGGTTTTGGGGAGTTTGTGCTTGCTATTTATCTTGCAACGCTCCTTCCGGTTTTTTCCTTTCTGTTGCAGGCTGGCGAATATCACCGCCTCTTGGCGATGACGACCTTCCCCTTGACTCTGTTGGCCTTGGCTTTCCTTCTGGTATTGAACTTCCCGACATTTGCCAGCGACCAGAAGACCGCCCGCCAGACCCTGCTCACCCGGCTGACTTGGCAGCGAGCCATCCCCATCCATCATCTGCTCGTTCTGGCGGCCTTCTTGTTCTTGGCAGCGGATCCTTACTTTGGATTTCCATGGCGTCTGATGTGGCCGGTCTTCCTGGCGCTCCCGTTTGCCGGCTTGCAGATCTACTGGCTTCAGCGTATCGGGAGAGGCGGTCGGACTCAATGGAATTTATTGATCTCACTGGCCTACGCCAGCTTTGGCCTGACCGTTTACCTGCTCACTCTCTCCTTCTGGATCCATTGATCGATCATGCCTGAATTCTTGAAGCTGCTTCCTCCGACGGAAGCCCTTGAGTTGCTGTTGCAGACCTTGCCCGATCTTGGACCGGCAACGGAAATGATCGGCACCCCGCAGGCCCTTGGCCGCGTCACCGCCTCAGACGTGTATGCGCACCAGCCGCTGCCTTCCTTCGCACGCAGCACGATGGATGGGTATGCCCTGCGGGCTCGTGATAGTTACGGTGCATCCGAGTCGATGCCCGCCTATCTGACCGTGGTGGGTGAGGTTCCGATGGGTGCAGCCACCGCCTTTCGCCTGACTTCCGGTCAGGCTGCAGTGATTCACACCGGCGGTATGCTGCCGGAAGGTGCAGACGCGGTCGTCATGTTGGAACAGACTCAGGCCGTCGGGCGAGGGGAAGTGGAGATCCTGAAAGCCGTTGCGGAGGGGGAAAATGTCCTGCTGGTCGGGGAGGATGTTGCCGAGGGTCAGTTGGTCTTGCCGGCGGGCACCCGCATTCGCCCGCCCGAAGTCGGGGGTTGTATGGCACTGGGAATCTCGGACTTGCGCGTAGCCAAAATACCAACCGTAGGGATCATTTCTAGCGGCGACGAAATCATCTCTGCTTATTCTTTACCAGGCCCCGGGCAGGTTCGAGATGTCAATTCCTATTCCCTGGCAGCTTTGGTGACCCAGACGGGAGGTTCACCGGTGCTCTACGGTATTGTCCCGGACCGACTGGAGTCTTTGAGATCTGCCGCCGGGAAAGCCCTCCAGGAATGCGACGTGACGGTGATCACGGCCGGCTCATCTGCCAGCGTCCGCGATATGACCTCCGAGACCATCCGCACGCTCGGGAAGCCTGGCGTGTTGGTCCACGGTGTGAATGTCCGGCCGGGTAAACCGACCATCCTGGCAGTCTGTAATGGCAAGGCCGTGGTCGGCCTCCCGGGGAACCCGGTCAGCGCGCTGGTCATCGCCAGCCTCTTTGTGGTTCCGGTGATCGAGAAACTGCTCGGATTGAAAGTTCGCCGCCCGCGCGCCCGCCTACAGGCGATTTTAATGACGAACATCGCCTCCCAGGCTGGCCGTGAGGATTGGGTGGCTGTGAAGGTAACTTCCTCCGGAACTGGTTGGCAAGCTGAGCCGATCTTCGCCAAGAGCAACCTGATCTTCTCTCTAGTTCAGGCCGATGGGCTGATCCGCATTCAGCCGGACGTTACCGGTTTCTCCGCTGGGGAGGTGGTCGAGGTCTATTTATATTGAAGTTCTGGTTTGCTTAGTTGTGGAATTTGTTTATATAGTACGTCTGATGTGAATTGAGCCTAAAAGGTGGGGACCGCCTCAAAGGTTTGAACGTTAACACCGAAATCGATCAGAAGCAAATAACGCAAGAGATGGCTGGTCATTTTGGCAATGACTCGAGTACACAGGCCGACAATGGTTTTTGCCAGTAACCGTTCGATATTTCGGCCGGTATCCTGGATCTCGTGAAAGACACCTTCGATGCGTTCCCGGACACTGCTCAACCAGTGATTCAAGTTACGAGTATTCTGGACATATTGGTTTGAGCGGCGAGGGGTCCAGATCAGGTTGTTGGTCTGGTTGAAGATCTGGGTCTGCCATTCCAGGCCGAGGAAGCCCTTGTCGGTGAAGAGATCGCAGCAGGAAAAGTGATCGATGATCGTTTCGGCTGCCAGGCGTTCATCCAGGTTAGCCGGAACCAGGCCGTACACCATCGGAATGCCTCTCAAGCTCGTCACGGTGACCAGTTTGTAGCCGAAATATTTGAGTTTCCGGCTGGCACAAATGCCATAACCGGCATTTCCGAAGAAGTCGCTGTGACTTTTGTTGCGCTTATAGCCCAATACCGGCACCGGCTTCGTGTCCAACAGGTAGCGAGTCTGGCAGTTCCAGCCTTTTTGGGCGATCCAATACCGGCGCAGTTGTTCCACCAGCAGCCGCAATGACCGAGAGCGACGATTGAACTGGCTTTGATCGACCAGCCTCGGAAACAGATCCAGATTATTGGCGCGCAGGAACTCAATGTACTGGGTCTCGCTCGGGTACGGAATGTAGTCTTGCGCCAACATCAGCGTCATCACTTCGCTATCCGTGAATTCGGGTTTCTTGCCTGGTTTGCCTTGGAGCAGCTTCACACCTTCTACTTGATACCAATCGTCCACAAGAACAAAAATGATGGTCAAAATGTCAGAAATGGTTATACTTGTCATCGGGAATGTCCTTTCAAGATATAGTGTGGCAACTTTATCTTGAAACGCTACCAAAGTAACCAAACCACAGCCTGATCAGAAAAAATCCCGCCTGCTAGACCTGCGGGATTTTTAGGTTGTCTATTTCCCTTACCTTAGATAACTTCGGCTGCAATGTTGGCGGCAATCGATCGGGGGACCTCGACCTCCGGACTCCTGCTTCAGAATTTCAGAAATATAGAAACCAACATTCTGGATTAAGGGGCTGAAACAGCGCAGCGGAAACCAACAACACTGAGATCGAAGAGAGCCTTCGCCGGATTGTATGTATAGCGGTTTGCGGCGAAGAGGTACCCCCCGGTCGAATAATAGTTACCGCCCCGCAGAACATGATATTGTCCAGAAGTTGGACCGGTCGGATTCGAGGCTGGCGAACTCGCGTAATAGGTTGCGCTGTACCAGTCATTCACCCAGTTAAACACGTTCCCTGCCATGTCGAGCACCCCGTATGGACTGGCACCTGAAGGGTAGCTGTCCACCGCAGTGGTATCATTTACACAAGCAGTATAGTAATGAGGGGTCATTCCGAAGTTCGTCAGGGAGCATGTCGGGGATTGGTTGCCCCAGGGATAATTGCGCCCATCCGTCCCAACCGCTGCTTTCTCCCATTCCGCCTCCGTCGGCAGACGTACCCCCGCCCACTTGCAGTACGCCTGGGCCATGTCCCAATTCACATAGATCACCGGATAATTATCGTACAGAGGGTTGCCGTAGTAAGGGAGGCGCGTATAGGACCCGGAGTAAAGTGGCTTCTTGCAGACACCGGCGCTGACACACTTAGCATACATGGCGTTGGTCACGTCGGTTTTGTCGATCCAGAAAGTATCCAGGGAGACAGTATGCGGTGGCTGTTCGTCCGTAAAATCACGCAGCGCGCAATCGTTTTCATATTTCGAGCACACAGCAAATGCGTCCTGGGCGGTCTTGCCCATGGTGAACTTCCCTGCCGGAACATAGACCATCACCATCTTGTCCGCCGGGCGCGTCCAAGCGGCCTTCGCCGCACAGCCTGACAGGGCCAGTGACAACATCACGGTGACCATCCACAGGGTCTTGGAAAGCTTATACATGGTGATCCTCCCTCATGATTGGTTCAGTGCGTTCTGATGAATTTGGAAGCATTTGATCGTGCTCAGTGCCATTATGGCTTCAACAATTTGGTCGTCGACCTCTTTTTCCGGAAAGGGGCAGCGCCTATTTTCTCCCAAGGGTCAGAAATATCTTTTTCTCTCTCATCCTCCTGAAAATGTGCGAAAACGAGTGGCAAGCCCAAAGGTAACCATGTTGTCCTGATTAAATTATGTGGCACCAGGTTCTTAGCCACTGCATGATGGCTGAACAACTTTTATATCCACTCGTAAAGCTTTTAAAAAGATAAGCGAAATCCATGGCAATGAGGATTTCGCTTTTTACTCCCAGGTTCTCGAATGGTTTCGGATCCAGAAAATGCTGGAACCTGGTTTAATCCTTTGATTGTCGCATATTATAGTAGCACGGAAATTTGCGAAGTTCAACACTTTTATCGACCCTTTGATTGCGTGTTTTTGGTAAATCACTTGCCTGTTACATCACTCCCTACATGCCGGTCTGGTTGATAAGCTGATCCTGGTTGAAAAAAACCGCCGGGTAAGGGTGGGGGAAAGATCAGGCGTCGGCAAGTTGATCGGCTCGCAAAGCACGGCGCATGTCCAGCAATCCGATTTAATGTATTGTGTCTGCTTCTACTTGAGGCCATTCCCTCTTTTCGTCAATAAATATTCAATTTCACATCAGACGTATAGTGATAGCAATCTCCCCGTGTGGCTTTCGGTAATAGGCTCAATGCATTGAGCAATCCCGCACCTGGGCGTCGGCTGTTGTTCTCGGCAGCCCGGCATGGATGGTCAAACTGAAGTTATAATTTGCCCATGTCTGTCTATCTACAGGATATTCCTCTGCCGGAGGCGAAAGAACGTCTGGAGGCAGCGCTAAAAACCTCCGGCCTTTGGCGCCGATTGGGAATTGAAACGATCCCGCTCGATGAAAATGCCGTCGGACGGGTATTGGCAGAACCGGTTTGGGCGAAAGTTTCCTCGCCGCACTACCACGCAGCAGCCATGGATGGCTTTGCCGTTCGGGCAGAGGCGACCAGTGGGGCCCAGCTATCGAAACCGGTCATTTTGCTCTTAGGGTCCCAAACGATCTATGTGGACACGGGTGATCCCCTTCCCACAGATTTCGATGCGGTCATCCCGATTGAAAACGTCGAATCGCTCGATGAATCTGGAGGAATCAGCAAAGATATAAGAAAGCCAAGATCGATCCGTATTCGGGCGGCGGTGACCCCCTGGGCATATGTACGTCCGATGGGCGAAGACATAGTTGCCACCCAGCTGGTACTGACTGCCGGTCAGGCCTTGCGCCCGGTCGACTTGGGGGCGATCGCCGCGGCAGGCTTGATTGAGGTAAAGGTGGCCCGACAGCCCCAGGTGGCGATTCTGCCAACCGGGACAGAGCTGGTTCCTCTGGGGAGCGATTTAAAACCTGGGGACATCCTGGAGTTTAATTCGCTGGTCCTGGCTTCCCAAATTCGAGTTTGGGGTGGACATGCAGACCGATTCCCGATCATCCCGGACGATTTCGCTGCCATCTGCCGGGGGGTCCGCAAAGCTGCCCGTCAGCACGACCTGATCCTCCTTAATGCCGGTTCTTCTGCAGGAGCGGAGGACTATTCATCACGAGTCGTGGAAAAGCTGGGCAAACTGCTCGTCCATGGGGTAGCTGTCCGGCCAGGGCACCCGGTCATCATCGGAGTGATCGAGGCTGGAGGAAAGCAGGTGCCGATCTTCGGTGTCCCCGGCTACCCTGTTTCAGCTGCCCTGACCGGTGAGATTTTCATCGAGCCACTGATCGCAAAGTGGCTGGGTCGCCATGCCGGAGAGCAACCTGTCGAGATAGCCCAGATCACCCGCAAGATCACGTCGCCCGCTGGGGATGATGACTATGTGCGTGTAACCGTGGGGAGGGTTGGCGGGAAGGTCTTGGCTGCCCCACTTTCCCGCGGGGCAGGTGTCATCTCTTCCCTGGTTCGGGCTGACGGTTTGGTCATCCTGCCGCGTGGGGTGCAGGGTATAGAAGCTGGCGAATCCGTTCCCGTCCATCTT
>Ga0116137_1002397_pt1 | contig 11114 bp, 6 predicted proteins | sample June2015DPH_20_1_3_FD_88973 | JGI IMG/M metagenome (GOLD analysis project Ga0116137, IMG submission 88973) | Peatland microbial communities from SPRUCE experiment site at the Marcell Experimental Forest, Minnesota, USA - June2015DPH_20_100 | ecosystem: Environmental > Terrestrial > Soil >...
CAGGGCGGCCGCAAAGGCGCGCTGCAATATGACATTGCTTCTCTGTTGTTCGATGCCAAGGCCGATCTGCCGCCGGAACTCCGCCAGCAGCTCCTGGATGCTTATCTCGACCGCCTGTCCGCCTTTCTCGATTTGGACCGCGATGCCTTCCTGCACTTTTACTACGCCTACGTCTACGTCCGCCTGCTGCAGGCCTTGGGCGCTTACGGTTTTCGCGGTTTTTACGAGCGCAAAACGCATTTCCTGCAGAGCGTGCCTTATGCGCTGAAAAACCTGCGTTGGCTGCTTCACAACACCAAATTGCCCGTCGAGCTGCCCACGCTCATGGAAGCGTTTCAGGTCATGCTGGCCTCGGAGAAGCTCAACGCCCTCGCATCCGATGCGCAAAATCTTGTCGTGCGCATCTTCAGTTTTTCCTTCCATCGCGGTTTGCCGCAGGATGACACGGGAAATGGCGGAGGCTTCGTGTTTGATGGCCGCAGTTTGCCGAATCCCGGCCGCGAGGAGCGCTTCAAAGCTCTCACAGGCAAAGACGCCCCGGTGATCGAATACCTCATCCAGCAGGAAAGCGTGCACCAGTTCCTCGCAGGAGTGCTTTCGCTGGTTGATGCGAGCGTGAGTAATTATCAGCAGCGTGGCTTCAAGAATCTGATGGTTTCCTTCGGATGCACGGGCGGCCAGCATCGTTCGGTATTTCTGGCCGAGCAGTTGGCCAAGCGACTGCGCATCAGAAACGGCCTGGAAGTCGTCGTCCGCCATCTCGAATTGGAAAAGCTAGGCCAATGAAAGCGCCTGCAATCGCGCCCGAGGAAACCTTCCTAGTTCTCTTTAGGAGGCCGGGACTTCAGTCCCGGCGTAAGCCTCCCGGAACCCATGGGCTTCAGCCCCTGAAGAAATGTTTGTCGCTGTCTTCCCGCAGCCCCTTCAGCCATGCCGCAGCTTTAGACGAAGGCCTCCCATGAAAGCGATGATTCTTGCGGCGGGGCTCGGCACGCGTCTCCGCCCGCTCACCGATACTCGTCCCAAAGCCCTCGTGGAAGTCGCCGGCCGCACCCTCCTCGAAATCACTCTTTCCAGGCTGAGCTCCTTCGGCGTTCGCGACGTCATCATCAACGTCCACCACTTCCCGGAAATGATTCTCGATTACCTGAAGGTCCACAACAATTTCGGCCTGCACATCGAAATCTCCCGCGAAGAGCGCCTGCTCGATACCGGCGGCGGCCTGAAAAAGGCCTCCTGGTTTTTCCTCCAGGATTCCGCGCACGCGGAAGAGCCGTTCCTCCTTCACAACGTAGACATAATCAGCACTATCGATTTCCGCCGTATGCTCGAATCTCACAACGAAAAACAATCTCTGGCCACACTAGCAGTTCAGCATCGCCAGAATTCTCGCCAACTGCTGTTTGATAGCGGTCATCGCCTGTGCGGCCGCCGCGTCGGCCCTGGCCAAGAGCCTGAATTGGTCCGCAGCTATCTCACCAATACTCTTCGGGAGGGCACGGCTTCAGCCGTGCCGAAGAGCGTAGAGAGCACGGGGGCTTTAGCCCCTGAGGTCCCGCTGCAGTCGTTCGCCTTCTCCGGCATCCACATCATCTCTCCGCGTCTCCTCCGCCTGATGGAAGAACGAGGCGCGTTCTCCATCATCGATGTCTATCTCCGCCTGGCAGCCCGCGGAGAAAATATCCTCGCCTTCCCAGCCGACGACGCCCATTGGCGCGACCTGGGCAAGCCAGACGACCTCGCCCAAGCCGCTCAAGATTACCAACAAGAACTTTTTTCGTAGGCAAGGAGGGCGGCCCGCCGCGGAAGGCGGGCCCCACAAAACAAGGGACAGCACACCCTTTCCGACAAGCTCGTCATCCCAGCTGACGTTTTTTGATCGTTTCGCAATCAGTTTCAAGACAACGCCAAGTTTCGGTTTTGCTCCGGCTGTCGTACTCGGAGATGTATAGCGGGTGGCGATGTACTGGACATAACCAGCGAAGGGCTTGGTCGGGCTTGGGCGCTTCGCCCTCTTGGGATTTGAGATAACCACCCGACAGTGTGTACCTGTAAGGGCAACCAACTACCGTGCAGCTACGCGAGGGGATCATTTGAACTTCATCGACCACCCACGGAAATTCAGATGATATCATCTCGGTGTGGTGCACCGGACAAAGCATCACTCTGGAGATTTTTGATTCAATCGCTTTCATAGCGTTTTCCTTTTCTTGGCGCTCCGCAACGTTGGACGAAGACACCCCTTCCAATTCGCCGAAGCGCGACTTAAAGATTTATTCTTCTTCTTAATGGACAAATCGGCGGGAAAACAAAAACGCCTTGAGAAGTGAACCCCTCAAGGCGCTATATTACCCAAATCAAGCATGACAGAACGTCCTTTTTGGGGGGATTCTTATCTTGGGCGAATGTGCTCTTTTCTGTACCCCTCTCAATCTAAAGCACGCGATTCCTTTGAATACCCCATGAGCGCACTAGTTGGGACGATTCGGATGTATAATCCTCGACCGTGAGAGGAATTAAAGCTGTAGTTGCCTACCTCTTTGCCGCGGGATTCTTTTTCCTGATTCTCGTCTACTTTGCCGATTTTCCGATGCGGCAGGGCTTTATCCTTGTCCTTATGTGGGCATCGCTGACGCGAGCAGTCGAACTGCTTGCAAGGAGACCAGCCGGGAGATTCAGCCCATATTACGTCCGCGTAGACCCAAACTGGTACGACCTCCTAATGGACTTCAAGCTGACTAGCAAGCCCGAAGACTGGCAAGCGATACGAAAATCCTTTGAAGAGTCGCCCTCCACTGAGTATCGAGTCCTACGCAACGGCATTTGCTTCACTGTCGTTCATCAGTCAGAAGATTTCGAGCGCACACTAATCTACTTGGACAACCATCAGACCTTTGTAAGCGAAGTCGATTTGCAGGAAGAGTTAGAACCCATAAGGATTGAGCCCGAAGACAAACTCGAACGTGAATTTGGGAGATTGAACAAATCAGATGTGCGGCTCTTCGTCAGGTTCGGCGGAGATGGCTACAACCTTGGAATCCGCGTGCCGCGCCGATGGTGGGACAAGATGAAAACTTCTTGTCCTAAGCCAATGGAGGAACATGCGGATCACCCGACTGGCCAGGTAGATCTGGTTCTGGCGACAATCTCCTACCGTGAGTTCGATCTATATTGGGAGCCCGTGCAGTGGAGCAGCACGTTCTACGACAAAACTGCAAAGCAATTAAGGAGCCGAAGAGACGAGCAACGTACCAGATTTGACTGGAAGACAATCGAGCATGATTCTGATCTGGGGTCAGAGCTAGGAATTGACTGGCCAGAGTCCATTGAGCATAAGTACTTCACCGTTGAGCATCGCGCCATTTGACCGCAGAGAATTCGAGCCGAGCGGCAAGGCCGAGAGGCCAAACCTACCCGTTCTTCCACACATGAACCCCGTGATGCACAACTGCACCACTCTGTTGCATACTGACGCCATGGGCACCGCAAACAAAGCCGTGCGCCAAAGCATCGAAGCCGAGAAGCGAAAGCAGCAAGAGTTTTTCAAATTGGCCGAGAAATTCCGCAACACCGCGGACCCGAAGGAAGCCAAGCGCCTGGGCGATAAGTTGGGCCGAATGGTGTTCGGTGGCTGATGCCAAGAACCCCCTTCTTTTTTGTCGGCGGCGCGCAATGTTCGAAAGCTCATGCCACCCTCATCTTTCGAACGCGATCCTCTCTCTGTTTTCCGCCGCGAACACAAGAAATAAATCCTCCCGAATCTTCATCTTGCAACACCTCTCCCAAACCGGGACAATTCCCCTCATATTCGAATAGTAATTGTTTATATATTTATTTAATAATGTCGGCGCGCCGATATTCCGCCGACATCGCTTAATGCGCCGCGTCAGTGGCCAATCCCAGCCCCTTCATCACCGCGTCATGCACCGCAGGCCGCACATCCGCAATCTTGTGATTTTCGCGCGTGGGATTGACGCGGTTGGTCAGCAACACCACAAACAATTGCCGGTCCGGATCAATCCAGATCGTTGTGCCCGTAAATCCCGTGTGGCCGTAACTGTGCGCCGAAAAGTAATGCCCGCTGGAGCTGCCTTCGGTTGGCACCACCCAGCCCAGCGTGCGCGTATTCTTCGCCAGCGCCTGCGGCACCGTGAATTCCGCAATCGTCGCGCGTTTCAGCACCCGAATGTGCCCATAAACCCCGCCATTCAGCAGCATCCGGCAAAACGCCGCCAAATCCGGCGCAGTGCTGAACACCCCGGCGTGCCCCGAAACTCCCCCAATCACGAAAGCATTTTCATCGTGGACTTCGCCCTGTACCAACCGGTGGCGCAACTCATTGTCCACCTCCGTCGGCGCAATCTCCGGCCACAAATTCTTCGGCGGGAGGTACATGGTGTTCTTCATTCCCAAAGGGCCAAAGATCAACGAGCGCGCCAGTTCGTCGAGCGGCTTTCCCGTCAGCCGCTGGATGATCTCCGCCATCAGGATGATGCCCAGGTCCGAATACTCCACCTTCGTTCCGGGCTCGTATTCCAGCGGCTCCGCGAAAATCATACGCAGCGTCTCGGCCTTCCCTTTCGACGTCCGCCAGTATTCCTTGAATGGCGGCAGCCCCGAAGTGTGCGTCATCAGGTGCCGCACCGTCACTTTGTGCCGCCAGGCAATTTGCCGCTCGCCGGGCCAGTTAGCACCTTCGCGCGAATCCCGCACAACAATCTTCTGGGGTCCCTCCGCCTGCGGCCCCGCGATCCATTCAGGCAGATAACGCTCGATAGGCGCATCGAGATCCAGCGGGGAAGGGAAGTCGCCCTCCACTAGCATTTCGACAAGCGTGGTCGTCACCACCACCTTTGTCAGCGACGCGATGTCATACATCGTATCGATCTTCGCGGCCGGCGAGTTCGCGTCATAGCTCAACTTCCCAAACGCGTGCAGCGACACCTTTCCGCGATAGCCCACCGCTATCGTCGCTCCGGGGAACGCCTTGTCCACGATAGCTTTTTCCACTTCAGCAAACGCCGGTCGCAGTTGCGCCTCTCCGCGCACGTCCATCGTCTGCAGCGTCATCGGATTGGCCGCCACTTCGATCCCGAAGCCCGCCTTCAAACCCACGCCCGGAATCGTCACCGGCAAGTGCCCTTGCACAGGAATCTGCCCAAAGAGCGCGCGCGCAATCGCAATTTGCGCCACGTCGCTGATCCCGAACGCGGAAAGCCAAGTCTCTGCCTGCGGAAATCGCTCGATCAGGTAAGGGCTTCCCATTCCGACCGTGATTACTGGCCTGCCCGCCTTGTAAATCTGATTGATCAGCGGCAATTGGTCCGCCGGCACATCCACATCGCCCTTGCGATCGCTCACGCGCACAAACAACGCCAGGACGGCCACGTCATATTGATCCGGCGAAGGCAATTTCAGCGTGTCAGCCTTCACAAATTTCGTGTCCGCGCGCAGCGGAATCAGCGAATCGAAGCGCGTGCGCAGCTCGCGTTCCAGGTCTTCTCCCGGATAAGGCTCCGGATCAGCGTAAAGCGAAACCAGCAGCGCGCGCATCGGTTTCGTCCCATCAAGCGGCAACCGATGCGCCGCATCCCGCAGCAACGTGATCCCGCGGTCCGAAATCTCCTGCGCCTCCGCTTGATACGCAGCGCTGCCAAACTTCGCATTCAGCGCATCCAGGTCCACCAGCCGGTTGCTGTTCAACCCCAGCTTTGCCTTCGCCAGCAGAATGCGCCGCACCGAAGTGTCCAGCCGCTCTTGCGTGATCTGCCCGGAGTGGGCCGCGGCCAGCAGCGCATCGTACGCCGCATCCGGCACCGGCGGCATCAGCAGCGCGTCCGCGCCCGCAAGAAATGCGCGCACCGCCGCATCTCCTGGCGCGAAACGAACCGTGATCCCGCCCATATCCATGGCGTCCGTCACCACCATCCCTTCAAATCCCAATTGCTTGCGCAAAACATCCGTAAGAATTCGCGAAGAAAGCGTCGCCGGCGTATTCGCATCGGGTTCCAGCGCCGGCACGGAGAGGTGCCCAGTCATGACGCTGCCCACGCCCGCCGCAATCGCCGCGCGGAACGGCACAAATTCCAGATGCTCCAGCCGCTCCCGGTCCGCCTTGATCACCGGCAAATCAATGTGCGAATCCCCCGCCGTGTCGCCGTGCCCGGGGAAATGTTTTGCGGTTGCCAGCCCGCCGTTCTCTTGCACCCCGCGAATGAATTCGCTCACAAATTCCGAGACCCGCGCGGGGTCTTCTCCAAACGACCGCGTATTGATGATGGGATTTCCCGGGTTATTGTTTACATCCGCATCCGGCGCGTAGATCCACTGGATGCCCACGGCCCGTGCCTCCAGCGCCGTGGTTTTCCCCATGGTGTACGCATCCTTGGGATTCCCCGCGGCAGCCAGCGCCATCGCCGTCGGAAACGATGTTCCCTCATCCAGGCGCATCGCCGTGCCGCGCTCAAAATCCGCGCCAATCAGCAGCGGCAGCTTCGATTTGGATTGCAGTTGGTTCGTCAGCATCGCTGTCGGGTACGCCTGGCTCTTCACGATGCCCAGCGGCGATCCGTGCGTGATGTTGATGAATCCCCCGACGTGCAGCTCGTTCACGTCGTGCATCATCTGCGCGTAGGCTTCGGAATCCGTGGGCGTGAAGCTGCCGTGATACGTCGTAAAGAGAACCTGGCCGACCTTTTCCTCCAGGCTCATTTGCAGGAGCGTTGTTTCGGCCCATCTCTCCTGCTCGGCCGTCGCATTGCCCGCGGCGCTGCTCTGGGCGGCGGGCTTTTCGCCTGCCGTGGCTTTCGCGGATTCTGCGATTCGTAAGTCGCTGCGAGCGTTCAGTGTCATAAGCAATAGAAGCAAAAATGGCAGAAACATCAATCCGGCAGCACGCCTGTTCATATTTCGATGATCCCCCGGCCGCCTGCCCGCCGCCTCGACTGTATATAGCACGCGCACTCCCTGCTCACAATCAAGGTGCGGACGCCGCGTTCCAGAATATCATTGGAAGCTATGGAACCCATCGGCCGTCTGAACCGCTCCCTCCGCCAACCCCTTCTCGCGCTGGTCTGTTCGTTCCTGGCCTACGTTTTCGCCGTGTCCTTCGCGGTTGCGGCGCAAAAACACGCGAAACCCCGGCGGAGCCACGTTGGCCGGGTTCTGACGGGCCTCGACGTCCTCGAATCCGAGAAATTCGCCTCCCTCCGCGGCAAACACGTCGGCCTCATCACCAATCACACTGGCGTGGATTTTCAGGGGCGCTCCACCATGGAAGCCCTCGCAAAGGCCCCCGGAGTCCAGTTGGTCGCGCTGTTCAGCCCCGAACACGGCATCGCCGGCCATGCCCTGGACAAGGTCTCATCCTCCAAAGATCCCTCGACCGGCCTCCCCATCTACAGCCTCTATGGTGAGCAACTGCGTCCCACCGACGACATGTTGAAAGATATTGATGCTCTCGTTTTCGATGTGCAGGATGCCGGCGTGCGTTTCTATACCTACACCACCACGATGGCCTATTGCATGGAAGAAGCCGCGAAACACGGCATCGCCTTCTTTGTGCTCGACCGCCCCAATCCCCTGAACGGCGACATCCTCGAAGGGCCCATGCTCGATGCGGACAAAACCAGTTTCGTCGCCTACTATCCCGTGCCCGTGCGTTACGCGCTCACCATCGGCGAACTCGCGCAGTTCTACAACTCCGAAAATCACATCAACGCCGATCTCCGCGTCGTCAAAATGAAAAACTGGCATCGCAACTATTTTTTTGAAAGCACCGGCAGCCGTTGGATTCCTCCCTCGCCCAATCTCCGCACGCTGAAAGGCTCCATTCTCTATCCCGGCCTGGAGATTCTCCAGAACGCCGGGGTTTCCGTGGGCCGCGGGACCGAAGCGCCTTTCGAGGAGTTCGGAGCGCCCTGGATGGATGGCGGCGAGGTTGCCGCGGAATTGAACGCCAAGAATCTTCCTGGCCTGCGCTTTTACAACCAGCCCTTCATTCCCGTCAGCGGCCTCTACGCCGGGCAACGCTGCGGCGGTGTCGGCGTCAAGGTTACGGACCGCGCAGCGGTGCGCTCCATGCGCATGGGCCTGGAAATTGCCGCCCTCCTGCAAAAGAAATATCCGCAGCAGTTCGATTCCTCCAAGATCCTGCAACTCCTCGGCAACGAACAGGCCGTGCGTGATCTCCAAGCGGGAACCGCGCCGGAGCAAATCATCCGCAGCTGGGCTGGGGCGCTCGCGGCCTTTGATCAGGTGCGCCGAAAGTATTTGCTTTATCCTTAGGCTGCCGTTCTTCGCGTCCACCAGCGGTAAAACGGCAACCCTGCCAGAATCAGCAGCAATCCGATCGTCGAGCGCCCCGGGCGCTGCAGCCAAATATTGAAGGTGAGCGCCAGCGCGCCCAGAACGAATGCCCCGGGAATCCACGGATACCCCCAGCAGCGATAAGGCCGCTCCATTTCCGGCTCCGTCCGGCGTAACCGGAACAGTGCCACCACCGCCAGCCCGTAAAAAATCCAGCCCGCAAAAATGAACAGATTCGTCAACTCCTCAAACGTTCCGCTCAGCGCCAGCACGCTTGCCAGCGCTCCCTGAAAAATCAGCGCCCGCGCCGGCGTGCGGTATTTCGGATGTATGCCATCGGCAATCTTGAAGAAGATTCCATCGCGCGCCATCGCGTAGGGCACGCGCGCGCCGCTCAGTATCGAGGAGTTCATCGACCCCAGCGCGGAAATCAGCATCGCGAGCGTCACCCACTCAGCCGCGCCATGCCCGACAACTCGCGCGACCACGTCCGACGCCACGTGTGAGGAATTCGCTACGCCGGCAAACGGCAGCACCTTGAAGCAAGCGGCGTTAAACAACAGATACACCAGCGCCACGCACGACACTCCGCCCACCAGCGCCCGCGGAAAATTCCTCTGCGGATCCTGCACCTCCGAACCCACCAGGTTCAAATCTTCCCACCCGTCATAAGCCCAGAGCGCCGCCGCCAGCGCGGCCAGAAACGCGCCGAACAATCCCGCACTCGCTGCGGCGGGCCACACGGGGTCTCCCGCATGCGCCCCACCCGAAGGGAGCGCGAACGCCACGCCAATCACTATCGCGATGCTCACCAGCTTGATTGCCGTCAGGAAGACCTGCACACCTCCGCCCAGCCGCACTCCCAGATAATTCACACCGGTCATCAGCACCAGCCAAAACACTGCCAACGGTTGCGCCCACGTAAAAGCAAAATCGTACGGCTTGATCCACGCCGTCAGCCCCGGGATCGCGATGTGCACGGTGAAGATCGGCGCCGCCACCACCGGCAGGAAAAAACTGAGGAAGCGCATCATCCCCGCCGCAATCGAAGCCGCCGAAGCCGGCCGCCCCACGATCGAGTGCATCCACCCGAACAAGAATCCCCACACCGGCCCGAAGCCGCGCCGCAAATACGCATACTCGCCGCCAGCCTCCGGAATCGCCGCGCCCAGCTCCGCATAGGACAACGCGCCAAAAATCGAAAGCACCGCGCCCACGATCCACGCCGCAAACACGATCGAAAGCGAGTGGCCTTCCCGTGCCATTTCCGCCGGTTTCAGGAATATGCCCGTACCAATCATCGTGCCAACCACGATGGCCGCCGAGGCCCACGGCCCAAGTCCGCGCACGAGCTCCAGCCGCTTTTCGCTCATATCCCTCCGCCCAAATTCTTAGCCACCGAGTCTAGCCCAATTCTCGCCGGCAATTCTCCCGTAGGGGCGCAGCACTGCTGCGCCCCATGTCCGCAAGATCGCCACGTTTAAGCCCCTCGCCGCCGCTTTTACGGCCGGATCTCTCGCCACCAAATGAAGATGTCTCCTCCCGCCGATCCGGTGGCACAGTCACTCCTGACTGTGCTCTTGGGTTTGCCTCTGTAACGGCCGCTTTCTGAAGCGGGCGCCTTTTCCGCGTTCACCCATCCACCCGTCGTTCCACAATCACCCGGCTCACCACCGCCCCAACAACAAACGTCACGCACGCGCCAATCAGCACGTACCAAGTAAACGCGATCTTCGTGAATCGAAACACCAGCAGCACCGCTGCTAGTCCGGCAAACATCCCTGCCAGCGACCCTCTCGAATTCGCCCGCCCATCAAACGTCCCCAGCAAAAACAGCCCCAACAAACTTCCAAACGGCAGGGAAGCGACCGTCAATCCTGCCTCCAACACTGGCCCCCATTTTACTAGCCCAAGGACGATCAACACCGCACCCCAGACCAGCGTCATCCTTCGCGAAAGCTTCAAAAAACTGCCGGGATCCGTGGAGTGCCCGCGCAGCGCCGCCAAATCCATCACACTCGAAGCCGCCAGCGAATTCAGCGACCCGCTTGCATTGGACATCGCCACCGCCAGAATCGAAGCCAGCAGCAGCCCCGTCAGCCCTGTCGGCATCTCGCGTATCAGGAACAACGGCAGGATGCGGTCCGTCCGCTCTCCCGTGGCCAGCAGCGGCGTGTGTTGCGCAAACACAAAAAGGGCCACGCCAACCAGCAGAAAAATGGTGAACTGAAACAGCACGATGAACCCGCTCGCCAGCAAAGCGCGCCGGCTGTCCTTCTGATTTCGCGCTGCCAGCAACCTTTGCACGATGGTCTGGTCCGTTCCGTGGCTCGCCATGGTCAGGAACGCGCCCCCAATCACTCCCGACCAGAACGTATACTTCGTCGCCAAATTCCAGGAGAAATCCAGAACCTGCAGCTTATTCCCGCTCACCGCCGCCACCTGGCTCACTTCCGTCCATCCCCCTGGAATGCGATGCAGCAACAAGCCCAGTGTGAGCAAGCTCCCCGTCAGGTACAGCAGGAACTGCGCCACGTCCGTCCAGATCACCGCCTTCATTCCGCCTTCAAACGTGTAAAGCACCGTCAACCCAATCACGATGAACACCGCCAGCCGCTCGGATGTACCCAGCGCCACGCTCACCACCAGCGCAATTGCAGACACGCGCACACCCTCTGCCAGCGTTCGTGTCGCCAGAAACGTCACCCCGGCAACCGAGCGCATCCGGCTGCCAAAGCGTTTCTCGATCAACGCGTACGCCGTCAGATATTCCCCGCGAAAATAACCGGGCAAGAAAATGATGGTGA
>Ga0116137_1002401_pt1 | contig 11083 bp, 12 predicted proteins | sample June2015DPH_20_1_3_FD_88973 | JGI IMG/M metagenome (GOLD analysis project Ga0116137, IMG submission 88973) | Peatland microbial communities from SPRUCE experiment site at the Marcell Experimental Forest, Minnesota, USA - June2015DPH_20_100 | ecosystem: Environmental > Terrestrial > Soil >...
ACGTCCCTGAGGTCGCTCTTCATCAGGACTATGCCAGCTGTTTCGATCGCAACGTCGGTCCCACTCCCTATCGCCACGCCGACGTTAGCCTGGGCTAGGGCGGGAGCGTCGTTGATGCCGTCCCCGACCATGGCGACGGTGTGTCCTTCATCCATGAGTTTCTTGACAGCCCCAGACTTTTGTGCTGGCAGAACTCCGGCGACAACCTCCTCGATTCCTACCTCGCCTGCGATTGCCCTCGCGGTCCTAATGTTGTCCCCAGTCAGCATGACCACTCTCAAACCCATGTCCTTGAGTGATCTTACTGCCTCCCTGGCGTGAGGCTTGACCGTATCTGCCACCGCTATGACTCCGACGACGCCTCCTTCCAGGCCCACCGTCATCGCTGTCCTTCCCTCTTCCTCCAGCTTGGAAACCGAAGCTTCGGCAGGCTGGAACTCGATTTTTCTATCGGCAAAGAGACCCCTATTGCCTACCAGGACCTGCTTCCCTGCAACCTCGGCACTCACCCCCATCCCGGGTTCTGCCCGGAAATCAGTCGCACGCTCAAACGTGATTCCTCTTTCTCGTGCTCCTCTTACGACCGCCCTTCCGATTGGGTGTTCTGAGCCCGCTTCGGCCGCCGCAGCAAGACCGAGGACCTGAGCCTCCGACAGCCCTGCAAGTGAAACGGTGTCGGTGACTGAAGGCTCCCCGACCGTAATCGTCCCCGTCTTGTCCAGCACTACAACATCCACCTTGCTAGCCCGTTCGAGCGACTCCCCTCCTTTCAGGAGTATCCCATTTGAAGCCCCCTTTCCTGTGCCTACCACGAGCGCAGCGGGTGTCGCGAGGCCCAGCGCACAAGGGCACGCGATGATGAGCACTGCGATGAACGCGGTGAACCCATGAAGGAACCCGTTCGCGGTCAGGGTGTACCAACCTAACAAAGAGATGACAGCCACGAGCATGACCGCAGGCACGAAGTAGGCCGCAATCCTGTCGGCCAGCCTTTGCACGGGTGCCTGGGCCGCCTGCGCTTCCTCGACGAGCTTCACGATTTGGGCGAGGGTCGTGTCGCCCCCTACCTTCGTCGCCTTGATCGTAATCATGCCTGTCTGATTGATTGTTGATCCGTACACTTCGTTACCTGCCTTCTTGTCCACGGGCATGCTCTCCCCCGTGAGCATCTTCTCGTCTATCGAACCCCGTCCGTCGGTTATCACTCCGTCCATCGGAATCTTCTCACCAGGCCTAACCTTCACAAGGTCCCCTGGAATGACCTCTTCGATCGCCACCTCCATCTCCTTCCCTCCTCTGACGACTGTCGCCTTCTTCGGGCTGAGGTCGAGCAGCTTTCTGACCGCGGCGGACGCCCTTCCTCTCATAGCGTGCTCCAACAGCTTACCCAGAAGTATGAAACCTATGATCAGGGACGAGGCGTCAAAGTAGATCCCTTCCGGAAACGTTCCAGGCGCGAAGACCACGACCGTGCTGTAGGCCCATGCCGCTGTGGTTCCCGTCGCGATCAGCGTGTCCATATTGGCCGCCTTTGCCTTGATTGCATGCCAGGTCCCCCTGTAGAACATCCACCCGGCGACGAACTGGACCGGCGTCGCGAGGACGAACAGGAGGAGGTTCTGCGGTACCCATCTCGGAAGGGTGACGACCCAGGTCAGCAAGAGGATGGGAATGCCAAGCGCAAAGCTCAACGCTGTCATTCGGCTGATGAGTTTCAGTTCCTTGGCGGGGGCGATGAAAGTCTGAAGGCAGGTGTCACAGCAGAAGTAGAACGTGGTCCCCCCCTGGACCGTTCTCAGCGCCTCGGGGGTCTCCTCGACGTACATCCCGCAGACGGGGTCCTTCGCCAATCTCGCTCCTGAATCATCACTCCTCACGCCTGAGTTAAATTATCCTCTCTACGAAGGACAGGAGGTGCCAAGATGGCCATAGACCCGATATGTGGGATGAAGGTAGACCCGAACAGGACGCCTTTCAGGTCAGAATACCAGGGTAGGGAAGTCTACTTCTGTTCCGCCAGTTGCAAGAAGGCCTTCGATGGAGACCCCGCAGCTCACATGCTCCCGCCTGAAACGGGCTAGAAGCAACGGTTTTCAACTCTGGGAATCGTCTCGCCTCTAGAGAGCAACCGACGAGCGGTTTGCAGTCGCGGTCACACTTTAAAAACGGTGCAAAATAGCCGAAAGATCAGATGCCCAAACAAGAACCCGAAGAGAAGAAGCCGACGGTAGACGAACTGCTGGCGAAGGCAAAGAAGCCATCCATGCTGGCGCCGCCTCTTCACAGGTTCTACGAGGGAAAACTCCAGGTCATGCCCAAGTGTGCCATCACGAGTTACCAAGATTTCGCTATTTGGTACACTCCAGGCGTAGCCGCTGCATGCAAAGAGATCCAGGCATCTCCTGAGAAGTCGTTCGAGCTCACGAACCGATGGAACTTCGTCGCTGTCGTATCAGACGGCACCCGTGTCTTGGGCTTGGGGGATATTGGGCCAGAAGCGGGACTTCCGGTGATGGAAGGAAAGAGCATTCTGTTCAAGTACCTGGGGGGCGTCGATGCCTTCCCAATCTGCCTGAAGACCAAAGACCCCGAGGAGATAATTAGGACATGCGAGCTCATTCAGCCGTCCTTCGGCGGAATCAATCTTGAGGACATCGAGAAACCAAAGTGTTTCCGCGTCCTGGAAGAAGCACGAAAACGCCTGGACATCCCGGTCTGGCACGACGATCAGCAGGGAACGGCCACGGTCGTTCTGGCTGGGCTGATCAATTCGTTCAAGATAGTCGGGAAGAATCCGAAGAAGAGCCTCATAACGCTGGTGGGGGCGGGATCATCCAACCTCAGGGCCGCGTATGTTCTGACTCGATGGGGAGTGAAACCGGGCAACATACTCCTGGTCGATACGAAAGGCATCATCTACCCGGGTCGTGAAGACATTCACAAAGAGGACGATCCTTGGAAGTACGAACTGTCACAAATGACAAATGCAGAAGGCAGGACTGGCGACATCGCTGCAGCTTTCAAGAACAGTGACGCAGTGGTGGCAGCAGCCAAACCTGGACCTGGAGTCGTGAAAAAGGAATGGATACGGACAATGAACGACAGTGCGATAGTCTTCGCGTGCGCGAATCCGATACCAGAGATATGGCCGTGGGAAGCGAAGGAGGGCGGAGCTCGAGTAGTAGCTACCGGCAGAAGCGACTTTCCGAATCAGGTCAACAACAGTCTGGGATTTCCGGGTATATTCCGTGGAGTCTTGGACGTGAGAGCTAAGACAGTGACAGACGACATGTGCATAGCCGCCGCAGAGGAACTGGCTAGGTTCGCTGAAGCACGGGGAATAGATGAGGATGACATCATGCCGAAAATGGATGAATGGGAGGTCTATCCTCGCGTAGCTGTTGCGTGCGCCCAGAAGTCAATCGATCAGGGCGTGGCCAGGATCAAGCCCAGCAGGGAGGAACTCTATCGGAGAGCTTCTGCGATAATACAATCCGCACGGGATTCTACGGAATTGCTCATGAAGGGAGGGCTCATAAAGCGCATGCCTCCAGAGAACGAGATGCTGAAGTAGAATAACGCGGATTCAACTCTCCAGGCTCCCGTTTCTTCCTAAGCCTGCAACGCCTGCAGGACCTCGGCTTCGTGGCCGTCGACCTTCACCTTCCTGAACACCTTCTTGATCCTCCCCTTCTTGTCGATCACGAACGTGGACCGTTCTGTTCCCCAGTAGGTCTTGCCGTAGTTGTTCTTCAGCTTCCAGGTGTCGTAGAGCTTGTGAGCCTCTAGCCCCTCGTCGCTCAGAAGAGTGAAGTTCAGGGAGTACTTGTCGATGAACCTCTCGTGCGACGCCAGTGAGTCCTTGCTGACGCCTAGGATGACAGCGTCGAGGCCTTCGAACTTGGGCAGGTTGTCCCTGAATGAGCAGGCCTCCTTCGTGCAGCCCGGCGTGTCGTCTTGGGGATAGAAGTACAGCACGACGCTCTTGCCTTTCAGAGAGTTGAGCCTGACTGGCCTTCCCGCAGACGAGGGGAGCTCGAAATCGGGTGCCCTATCGCCTTCCTTCAGTTCGGAACGGATTCCGCCCATGAGATGCCGTCGAACGGCCTTCATGAAAAAGCTGCTGGATTCGATTCGCCGAAAGGATGACCCTAGTCCATCGGCATGACATCGTGGGTCGGGACAGATTCCGATGTGCCGCTTCCTTGGCCAATGCATTCACAATGCTTGTTGGACTCTCGGCGGGGTGCTGGACCTTGCGGTCCGCTACAGCTTTCCGCTGGTCACGGCGTTCCGTCCTCCGACCGTCAGGTCCGCTTCCCTGATGACCGCCATGAACCCGAACCCACCGACTGTCACCGATCCGGCCACCATCCTGTCCTGTCCGAACAGGTAGCCCATCTTGGGATTGATTCCTACGTTAAGAATTGTCATCTTTCGTTTCCGCTCAGGCACAGCCTTGACGAGTTCCGTGAGCATCGGCATGCTGCCCCTGCTCTTCCACCTGACCAGCCACCCCTCTCTGAACGTTAACACTGCGTCCTCGAGCAGTCCCAGCCTGGTCAGAGTCTTCGAGACTCTGAGCGTCCCCGAGACAGAGGCGGGGTCGACACCCCTCGACACGAACCCTGGCGGGACGTAGGTCATGTTGTTGCCGTCCTCCACATCTCGGCGACTCACGACACCGTCCTCGACCGTTGTCTCTCCTTTCAGGGAGAATTCGAGGCGCGAACCACCTGTTTGGACTGAGGCCCCAGAACCATCCGCGAGGAGCGAGGAGAGTCGTTGCGCCGATTTCGCGATGTCACTGAAATCGACCAGAGCGGCCTTGAGCTGCCGTTCCACCACTTGCTGAACCGTCCTGCCCATCACCCCAGCCATCTCCTCTCCGATGTGCCCGAAGGCCAGACGGGCTCCTCTGAGTTTGGCCTTCTCTGCAGCCTCATACCAGGATTCGTTGTACTTTGTGGATTCCGACATGAGTTGGGGCTTGATCCTTGTCTGGTACGCCGCTAGAAGGGGCCCAGGAATAAACACGTACGCATCCGTTCCCTCGATCATCCCAAACTCGTTGCGCCCCATCTGCCCGATCCTGTCCTTAGGTGCCCGGCTTGCTCCCTCGATGTACGCTTCTTCGTCCTCCAGAAGCAGAACCGCAGTGCATCCCATCGCCCTCGCCTCTGCCACCACGCTCCTCGCGAACTCGAGACCGTTGTTCCAAGACTCCACCGTGACAGCCTCACCCTTCTTGACTGCGAGTGTCTCAGACAGCACCTTCTTTGCAACCCTCCTTTGCAGAATGCTCAAGGCAACCATTGTGTCCATTCAGGCCGGGTGCCTCTTCTTAAGCTGAGACCCTCTTCTGCCGAACGCCTCGGTCAGTACACATAGGCGTCGACTCTCTTCTGAGTGATTCTCCGCAGGAATTCCTCCAACTCCTCCGGAGACTCGAACTCCCTCGAAAGGACTCTCTTGCCGGCCGCAGGAGCCCCGCGGCCCGTCCTTTCGTAGACCATCACGGTGTACCTGCCGACGAACCTTGTCACGAAAGCGAAGCAGCGGTGCTTCAGGTAGTAGCCGGCTATCCTGATTCCCGCGTCGGAGTCCAAGCGTCGTACCTCTCGTTTAAGTTCGGCGAATGACCTGACTTTCTTCTCGTAGAACAATGCCCGCACTCGAGGCAGATTCCGCCTAGCTCAAAAAGGCTAATACCCACGCGCCTCTCGGCGTTCTACAATCTCTTGCCGAGCCGGCTCGTCGTCTACAACACTCTCACCCGGAAGAAGGAACCTTTCAGGAGTCTACGCCGCGGACAGGTCGGAATGTTCGTCTGCGGGCCCACGGTCCAAGACTACATGCACTTGGGCCACGCCCGCACATACGTCTTCTATGACGTAGTCGCGCGGTACTTGACCTATCTTGGGTACAAGGTCCATTTCGTCATCAACATCACCGACGTGGATGAGAGGATAACGGACGAAGCCCGAAGGAAAGGCAAGACCCCTCTTGCCCTCGCGAGGGAGTACTCGAGGTACTTCGTCGAAGACATGGCGAAGCTCAAGGCCGATTCCGTGTGCAGGTTCGAGCCGGTCTCAGCGCACGTGGACCAAATGATCGAACAGGTCTCCCTCTTAATTGAGAAGGGATGCGCGTACGTTGTCGGCGGCTGGGTCTACTTCGACGTCTCGACTTTCCCGAAATTCGGCAGGCTCTCTCACCAGTCCTCCCGGGAACTCTCCCTCCGACCACTCGAGCTCTCCCTCAAGAAGAGGAACTTGCTCGACTTTGCCCTCTGGCGTCCCGAGACCCTAATCGAAGGCGAGTGGGACAGCCCATGGGGGATGGGGTCACCTGGGTGGCATATCCAAGACATCGCCGTCACGGCCTCGCTCCTGGGCCCCCAATATGACCTACACGGTGGCGCCTATGAGCTGATCTATCCCCACCACGAGGCCGAGATTGCAGAGGCCGAGTCCCTCACGGGCCTTAGGCCCTTTGTGAGGTACTGGGTCCACACGAGGCTCGTCAACATGGGGGGCGAGAAGATGTCCAAGTCGAGCGGGAATGTGCTCACGGTCAGGGACGCCCTGCGCACCTATTCGGCCGACCAGCTTAGGGTGTTCGTCTTGGGGCGTCATTACAGAAAGGACATGAGCATCAAGGGAATCGATTCAGCGGCTAGCCGGTATGCGCGTCTAAGAGGGATGGCGGAGAAGGCCCTGCATGCGGTCGGAACCGCATCTGAAGAGAGTGACGAAGAACTGCTGCGACACTTCCGCGACGCGATGAATGACGACTTCAACACCCCACTCGCTCTCCGAGTCCTGGGCGAGGGCCTCGCGTCTGCGCTCAATGTGAAGAGCGCCACAACGGCGGGACGCAAGCTCGCGTCGTTGCGCACGGCTGGGAAGATTCTGGGGATTGACCTGGGGATTGGTTAGGGGCAGGGACCTGGAGCTCAACGAGGTCGGCTGGTGGTCTCACTGGGCCGATGTGCGTTGGTTGGAAGAGAAGTCGTACGTCATGCTTTCCTCTGACTTCGACGAGTACTTCTTCAACAGAGCTGGCTTCGTCGATTGTGTAGGCGCGGGGGACGTCATTCCCAAGATTGAAGCGGAGTTCGAAGCCCTCGCGAGGCCGCCCTGCTTTTCAGTGCAGGAAGAGTGCGGGGAGGCTGCGGCCATCTTGGAGTCCCGCGGCTACGCCACGTTCGACAGGATGTCTGTCATGCAACTGGACCGGCCCAAGTTCAAGACTGCGTCAGGCATGACGGTCTTGTCAGGTCAGGAGGTCGGGACCGCCGAATGGGCAGCCGCGTACTCTCTCTCGTTCTATGGCGGCCTGGGGATGCAGGACTCGGTCTCATTGATCGCTGAACGGCTTAGAATGGAACCCTCCGTGACCCTCTTCGCGGGAGAGAAAGACGGGAAGACCCTGGGCGTCCTTGCGGCGTTCAGAACGCCCGGGCTGCTCGGAGTCTACTGCATAGGAACCCTCGGGGAGCACAGGAGCGTGGGGGTCGCTGGCTCGCTAATTCACGAAGCGAGCAGGATGGCCTCAGCCGAGGGCCGTCTGCTCATCCTGCAGACGATAGCCTCTGAAAAGGTGGACGACTTCTACGCGAAGGGGGGTTTCCGCCGGCTCTATCTGAAGCAACTCGTTGGACGTGAAGCTTTCGGCCTGAACCCGAGGAGGAGGCAGTGAGCCTGAGTTGGAATTGGGCGTAGTCATAAACAGGGACGCTCCAATCGGTTCTTTCCCCTTCAAGGATGTCTTCGGGGGTTTCGAGAAGGTCGCGGCTGTGAAGTCGATCTTCGGAGGCAACACGGACAGAGTACTGTCGATGCTTCAGGTCGACATAGAGGATGGTCGAGGGTACATGAGGATCAACGACAAGAAGGGCTCGGTCATAGTCAGCGCGAAGTATCTGAAGGAAGGCGATGAGACTCATCTCTACCTTGACGTCGTCCACGAACTCGTCCACATCAGACAGCACATTGAAGGGAAGGAACTTTGGGACAGGCGGTATGCCTACGTCGACAGGCCGACAGAACTCGAGGCCTACCAGGTCACCCTGGATGAGGCCAGAAGGCTCGGACTGGAGGAGAGGGACATAATCGATTATCTGAAGGTGAATTGGGTCACCGACGAGGAGTTTGGACGGCTCCTGAGAACGCTTGGAGTGAAGGGTTGATGAGGGCCGAAACCTAACTCGAAAAGATGACTCTTCAACGAAGTCATCAAAATCAACACAGTCGACTTGCCCGCTAGGACCGCCAAAAGGGGAGACCTTCCGTTAAAGAACGCCCTGGAGTCTAGTTCTCGGCTTCGAGTGTACTCTCAGGGACCAGCGGTGCGCATAGCTTCTTTCATCGCCTCGACCTTCTTCCTCATGGCTGCTATCGCTGCCTCTAGGCCCCTGCACGCTTCCTCTTCCTTAGTGAGGGCCGCCTCGAGGTCCGAGATCTTACTGGGAGCGGCGTTCAGATTGCGCGTGAGCTGCCCGAGCGGCGAATAGTCCAGCCTGCGAGGCATTCCGGAAAAGAGTTCGCGCTGCACTTGGTTGATTTCGCTGAGTTTCTTATCGTCCGTCGCTGCGAGCCAGGAGACCTCTCTTCCCGCCCGCAAGCTCTCGTAGAGCTGTTCCTGCAACCTCACGTAGGACTCCCAGTACTTCACCCACGATTCGTTGAATGCGGCTAGGATTTCCCCGAGCTTCGCGTCATGGGCTCTCTCTGACTCCAATACGGCGACAACTCAAGAAGGCTCACTAATATGGTTTGGAAAAGCCTTCCCTAGGAACGAAGGCCCGAATACTCAACACTCGAGCTAGGGTTGAATCAGCTGTATCTTCAGGGCCTTCCGATCATTGTAGCACTCGTCGGGCCTGTGCCAGTATGAGACCTCGGGCTCCCCGTATTGCCAGCACAGCAGTACGTCTTCCCCGTATCTCTCCGCGGGAAAGTCAATCAGACCGTAGTCCAAATCCTTCACCTCAACCCCTAGGTCCTCAAGCTCCTCGACCTTCCTGCTAGCGTCCTGGGCCAAGGCATCCAGCTGCGCCGCCTTCTCGGCGACCTCAGCTGTTCTGAGACTGAGCAGGTTGTACCTCTCCAATTCGGATTGGAGCGCAACGACGACCTTCTTTCTTTCGATCAGTTCCTTTACCTTCAGCTTAATGTCTGGCAGAAGTTTCGACGCTTCTTGTGGCGTGAAAAGATGCTTGTCTCTGAATTCGAACGACGTTTTGCGGCTCGCCTTCCCCTTTCTAGAGGCAGCCCATAAATTACTCCCGACTGGAAAAGATGCGACCCATCGTCTAATATTGTTTATCAGTGTGGTTTCAATACTATAATCATCTGAAATTAACTAGGACGTTGCCTATTTTCAAAATGACCACGACTTAGGCTAGCGGGGGCCGACGGCCATGACGCGCGCGCTAGAAGAAACTAAGGAGAAGGTAGGATACCTCCTTTTTAAGAAACAACCCCACACGGAAGAATACTTTGGTAGATGTGGATGAATAAGGTTGTTCCGTCCGAAGAATCATACATGCTGGACCCGACAGTTTTCACTTCGCGTGAACACGTCGATGTCGTCATTGACTCGAACCGTATCTTCTATCTCCCCTCTGCGTTCTATGACGTGATTTTTCGTCGCTGGGAACGGTTTGGCGCTGTCATGAACGATTTCTTTTGGCCTTCGGGGGCAGCGCTGGTCGAGTCTCCCCTCCCGAAAAGCTACCTTGAAAGGCTGAATCGAAGACTGAAAGCGTATGACTTGAACAGGAATATCATTTCTGGCTTCGAGGGCGCATTTGGACGACTCGACGTCACCCCAGAGACGAAAAAGATCCTTCTGGAGGAGCTATCGTTTCTCAAAGAGCATTCCAGACTTCTTCTTGCATCGCGACGGACCTTCACATACTTGCGCGGGGCAGGAGTCACCGTAGTTGACTTGGCCCGCGGAGTCAATCGCTCGCTCTACCGCGTTCAACAAGAGAAGGAGGCCATCTTTGAGAAAACCAAAGGCACACGCTGGTTAGTAGGAATCCTCGTGCAGTTCCCGGCGCTGGCCGAGTATCTTAAGAACGACCCAGCACTTGCCTACATAATATCGTCAATTGGATGGGGTCTAGCTATATTCGACCCTTAGAGCTAGCTTCCTCGCGTTCTCGAATTGTCTTAACCGTTATATCAACAGAGGAACAGCAGAGTCGCGCTTGGAACCAGCCTTTGAGTGCAATGTGACCTACGCGCCTCTGAAGTATGGGTTCGTGAACATCCCCGCTAGATATCTTGACTTCTTCCCGCGTGGGCCAAGAACCATCACTGTCGAGGTCTACTTTGACAACTCTAAGACCGGACAGCAAGTCAAGTATCAGCCTCAGTACAAGCGATTATTCGGGCTGACGAATTGGTACAGGGCCCACAGAGCCAGATTTGGCGATAAGGTCGTCATCCAAAGGCTCGGCAAAGGAACGTACAGACTGAATTTGGAGCAATCGAAGATGCCTGCGGGTGGTCCTGCAATCCTGAAAGTTGAGCATCTTCCTCCGAAAGAGAAGGATTTGTACAGGGGAGTGAAAGAGGCGTTGACCAAAGAAATCAGAGGAAAAGAGGTATACCTGGAGGTTACTGCCTTTGGAGGAAAAATGAGCGAACGACTCGAGCATTCCCTGGACACCCAAGCGTTCTTCTTCATCAAAACCGAAAAACATTCGCCTGATGTAATGGGCTACGTCATAGAAGCAGAATCGTCTCTGGGATTCGGAATCCTCTCCCAAGAACAGATGAATCGCATCATCGCTGAGATAAAAGATGACCCCATTTCGATTGCTGACTTCTATCAAGCAAAGCGATATGGGGAAGTATTCGATGCCAAGTACTCTTTTCTCATTTCGAACAAGCCCATGCCAGAGGAGGTCAGAAGATTCGTAGTGGAGCGCCCTGTCATCCAGCACTACCAGTACACGGGAGGGCAGCGTGAAATAATATACGCCGAGTTTAACAGTCAGGGCAAACTGCAGTTCGAAGACTTCGAAGACTAGTCCAGGTCGAAGGACCACGGCATCAAGGGAGTG
>Ga0116137_1002407_pt1 | contig 11063 bp, 19 predicted proteins | sample June2015DPH_20_1_3_FD_88973 | JGI IMG/M metagenome (GOLD analysis project Ga0116137, IMG submission 88973) | Peatland microbial communities from SPRUCE experiment site at the Marcell Experimental Forest, Minnesota, USA - June2015DPH_20_100 | ecosystem: Environmental > Terrestrial > Soil >...
CAGCTACTGCTACAACTACGGCTCCCACTAAGCCACTGACTCCGAAGCAGCAAGCGGCTGCCGACAAGAAGGCTGCAGCGGCGGCTGTCAAGGCAGCGGCTAAGGAGGCCAAGGCGCTAGCGACTGCTGCCAAGGCTAAGGCGAAGGCGGTCGCTGCAGCGGCCACGGCTCAAGAGAAGGCGGCTGCCGCTGCTGCAAAAGCAAAGGCCAAGGCTGCCGCTGCGGCGGCGAAGGCACAAGCCAAGGCGCTGGCGGCTAAGGAAAAGGAGAAGCCGCCTAAGACTGCGGCCAAGCCGAAGAAGCCACGTGGTACTGACGCTCGATTACTCTCCTCGTCCCGAAAGGTCTCCGAATCCTCTGGTTCCTTGACCTTAGGAGCAGACTCTGCCACACTGACCAAATACTCGCCGGACCAGCCGCGTGACGCTGACGGCAAGTTTGGAAGTGTAGGCGCAACCGCAGACCCTTTAGCTCAGAGTAGACAGAACTTCAAGACCGCGTTCAATCTAGCGATCCCAGAAGGGAGTCGCTATGAGGCTTTCGTTACACGCTATACACCCGAGGAAATGAAAGCGGGGAACATGATCCCCCTGTTGACTAACCCCGGCAAGACGGGGTTACTGATCCACGATCACGGCGATGGTCGCGTGGAGGCGACGGCGCTATTCAATTCCAACGGCAAGGGAGCGGGAGTGTCGTTGCTCCGAGATGCCGTTGACAATCATGGAGTCAACTATGTCGAGTGCTACGGACCAAAACTGAACAAGATGTACGAGAGCGTCGGGTTCAATGTCACCTCGTCCTCCCAGTTTGATCCCAGTCAAGCCTCTCCCAAGTGGAACTATGAACTGGACGACAATCCTCCCTACTACACGATGAGGACAGGTAAATGAGTGCGACAAAGGACGCCTGGGACAAGCTCGGGCGCGATATCGAGGACGGCACCGCCAAGCGCAAGTCCATGACCGAGGTCAAGGCTGAGGGACGGGAGTGGTCTGCGCTTGATGAGGAGCAGTGGAAAGCCGCCCTGTTCTGCCTCGGCTATCCGCCCGACATGGAGCAGCCGAAGCCTGGGGATGTGCCGGTCGAGGCTAAGTGAACCTCGACTCTGTTTCGACTTTCGACCTGCTAGAGCTAGTTGCGGTTCTACGCACCAAGGCTGCCCGCACCATCACCATCTCCTCTGGTGGCAAGCGTCGAGACGACACCCTCAACCCGATTGTTCAGAGAGTAAAGAAACAGCTAATCGCACTGGTGTCGTTGCATTCGAACCGTGAGAAGATCGCACAGGCTTGCACCTGGGTTCTCAAGGTCAGCGGTGCATCTTTCGCCGACGCGGCCAGGGGCATCCTGACAGCCGGTTATGCGGCTGCCTACGTGGCGGGCAAGAAAGACACGACAGCCGCACCTGTGCCCGTCGTAGCGTCTCCAGCGGTTATTCCTGCGGTAGACCCAACCTCGGAGGCAGCACAGGAGGCCCGCGACGAACAGATACAGCAGTCAATCGAGGACCCGCTCGATGACATGGACGAAGAAGACGCCGCATTCTACGGTGACTCACTGGACGATCTCGATTCCGATGGACAACAGGCGGTAGGCAGCGCCTCAGATGGGCTGAATGACCGGCTGTTGGCACTTGGCGCTCTGTTGATCGGTGGTGCAGTCAGCGCGGCGATGCTAGATGCATGGATGGGAACGTATGCCGACAGCCTGAATCCTCTCTATGAGGAGGGCTTCGTTGACGGCGTTCAGCAACTTGGCACGGTGATCCAGGCAGAATGGGTCAGTGAAAACGATGCCAATACGTGTGACGGCTGCCAAGCTCTGGACGGTATGACGTGGACTGGCGACGACCTGAATGACATGCCTCTGCCGGGGAATACGTGGTTTGGTGGGGAGAGAGCATGTGGCCCACGTTGCCGTTGTAGCTGTGACTATTCGTATATCCCTGCCAGCGATGCCGAAACTACGGGACCTTCAGCCGAGAACGAGGGCGACATCGGCGCTATGTCCACGGCAGACCTGCTCAAGGTCTGGTCGATACTGGCGAAGGCAGAATAGTAAACACACTCTCGGCCTCGGGCGTTCCGTCCGCAGCATGCAGAGTGATACCCATCCCCTGCGGCCATAGAGGCGCAATACCGACGTAGCCACCAGGACCGCTGTGCTTGGTCCAATGCTCCGCGTCATCCTCGACGGCGGTGTTGCGTGCACCACGGGCATGCCGGATGTTGTGGTAACGACCGATCTCCCACACGTGCGTTCCCGAGACGTGACGAATGATGCGGACGACTAGATATACCATTCCGTTCCTCGAAGTAATGAAGCCTCCCAGGAGGGAGGGCCTGGGAGGCTTCGAATGCTCTCTCGATGGAGTGAGGGGCTCCTCCACAGAGAGCGGGTGAATGCTAGTTCCCGAATTCGGGTCGGATCGACCGCAATTCTACCGGGTCGTTTGGAGTCGCCGGAGCAGACGCGATGCCGAGAGAGTGCTCTGCCTCGTAGTCGTGGCGGGCATCGACAATTGACTCGTCACGATCCCGCTGCGCCTCCACATCCTCGCGGTGGCCTTCCTTGGTGCAGGCATAGCGCCGGAAGCCAGTCAAGTCGCGTCCGAGGTCTATCACGCCTACCACCTGCCCACAACGCGAACGAACGGCGCAGGTGGGTTCGTTCGGGGGAATGCGTGACTGACAGCGAGGTACTGCGAACGCTCGCAGGAGTAGGCTCCCCTCGCGTAGATCGATGCGTGTCTCGGGATATCCAGTGTCTGTGCTCATTGTTGAACCTCCCTTTCAGCCGTCATCCTAGCACCGCTGCTACAGACGTGTCAAGGGTGTAAACTAGGCGTCCACGAAACTATACAGGAGGTTCCATGATGGATCGACAAGCTGGCAAGCGAGGGCGACTGCCCGTAAAGCCTGTCGGCAAACGCTTTGCTATCCAGTGGGCGCATGAGTATCTCGCCGCGCCACTACCGCCACCGATCTACCCGATTGACGTGACCGGGGGAATCACGGCCTTTGAAATGCTAGGTAACGATAAATTTGGGGACTGCGGAGAAGCCGGAGAGAGGCACCTAGAGATGACCACTGCTGCAGGTGCTGGCGCTCCGATCCCTCACGTCACCACGGCAGAGGCAGTCAAGGAATACTTTGCCTTCACGGGCGGAAAGGACACGGGCGTCAACCTCGCCGACTTTCTGCTCTGGCTCTACAATCAGAAGCGCATCCTCGCCTTCGCGCCGCTCGATACCAGTAACACGGCCCAGTGTGACGCTTTCATGGCCGCAGGGTACGGCACTTACGATGGTGTCAATCTGACTGACGACGCAGAGGACCTGTTTAACTCAGGTAAGCCTTGGACGATAGCTAACGGCGAGCAGCCTGATCCGTCAGAGGGTCACTGCATTGTGAGTGCTGGGGCGGCTGGGCCTAATGACACCGACCTCGATACTAAGATCACCTGGGGTGCCAAGCAGTCAGCCACTCGTGCCTGGTCCAAGGCTTGTACCGACGAGCGCTGGCTCGTGGTCACCAATGAGGAGCAGGCGGCGAAGTTCACACCTGCTCTCTTTGCCGATATCGAGGCTCTCAAGGGAACTGGTGGTCCGGGTTCACCCACTCCGACTCCTACACCACCCCCAGCGCCTAGTCCCGCCGCAGGATGTCTCCTGTCAGCCATCGCTATCGTGGTCGTAATGTTGCTGGTCGTTTTCGTAGCTCTGGGACTCTAAATGGTTCAGGAATACATAGCCCCGTTTCTGAAACCGTATTGCGAACGGTACGAGGGTTCTCTCTGGAATGGATGCTGGGCGGAAACCTCCGCTCGGATGATCGACTGGATTACTCTCGGGCGGATCAGTGGTCTAACAGAGGCAGACATCCGGGCCGCAACTGGCAAGCCCGACCACAATCTCTCCACTGACGGCGGCACGGTTGACGATCAGGTTGTGGCCATCCACCATTGGGTTCCAAATGCGCTTATCACACTACGTCCAACTCAGGCTCAGTTGACTGACGGTCTAAATGCGGGCTGTGCGGCTTTGCTAGCGGGCAACGAGCACGAGGCTCCGTCCTTCGACCGTCCTCTGGACCCACACTTCTACGACCTCCCCAACGCTGGCCATTCGGTTTTTGTCGAAGGCTTGGGCAGTGGGAACGTCCTATGGGGTAACCCCGAGGAGTTCTTTGGAACGCCCGACCCGACCGTGGACATGGCTACCATCATCAAGTTTGTTTACACTGCCTCTGGTGGTCGCCTTGAGGCGGTCCTCATCGCTCCGTTTCCGACTCCTGTCTATACTCCGAGGTCAGCTATGAACTTCACCGCTATCAATCCCACCCGCCTGTTTGACAGTCGCAAGACCGGCGGCAAGCTCGTGGCGCAGGTTTCTAAGGTGGTCCCAATTACTGGCGGCGTAGTGCCGACAGGTGCCACGGCGATCACTGGCAACCTCTCTCTCATTACACCTGCCGGAGGCGGATGGGCGTCCATCAGTCCCATGGCCGAGACCCCTACGACCTCGATGCTCAATTGGGTTGCAGGCGCATACGCCATCCCCAACGGCTTCACGGTTGGCCTCACACCAGATGGCACAGTCGCTATCTACTCTGTAGTCGGTGCCGATTTCGTGCTCGATGTGACTGGATACTTCACGCCATGAGAAACGCTCTTAGCACTATCGCCTGGGTCGTCTGCATGAACGGAGTGATCGCGCTCGGCGCGGTGCTTGCCTTCGTACTGTGCATATGGTTGGGCCGATCATGACCTTTGGTATGGTGGAGATTCAAAGCGTACAACCGCTGATAGCAGCAGTTGCTGGTTTCATCATTGGTACTATCTGTGCTGCTGTGATTACGGTGTGGTTGGTTTCGTTTGAGAAGATGCATATCACGACGCCGTGGCTCACACCTGCCAAGAAGGCTGGCTTTCGGCGTAGTGCCAAGCTCATCGTTTTCCCAATTGGCGGCGTAATCGTTACGAACGCTGCGGGGTGGGCGACCCAATACTTCACACATGCCGGACTGGACCCGACGACGGCCAACGCTGCCGGACTGATCCTCGGCGCTGCCGTTGGTGGTGCTCATCAGACTTTGACGTGGGGCAACCCCCCCACAACACCTCCAGCTACCCCTCCGGTAACTCCAGCAGCTACGCCACCTACCGAGTCAACCCCTCCGATGCCATAGGAGGCTCTATGAAAACGCTACTCGGCGGTTCCTGTCTCGGCGCATTGCTGGCAATTGCCTTCTGTGTGCTCGTCGCGGCTGTCATTGTGCTGACGAACTGGGGTGGGTTCTCTTATCCCACCTGAATGGCAGCTTCCTGCGGGTCTCGTCACGGTAGCCATCTGTGTGTTTGCGTTCTTCGGCTATATCATCGCCTGGATTCATCTTGACGGATGATGCTGGGTCGTGCTAACGTGGAGCGATGGGAACGTAGGGCAGCCGACCGGGATCGCAAGCTATCCGCTCGACGGTCAGCAAGGATGGTAGTGTCCAACCGCTCGATCAAGGACGTAATCCTTGGCATCATAATCCGAAAGGGGAGAGAATCCGGTGGCAGCACAGGGCCAAAAGAGCAGCGGATCAAGGAAACACGGTAGGAATTCGCGTTCGGGCGGGATCACCCACTCAGTGAGTCTGTACCGCTCCAGATTCCATAAGATGAAGTCCACTCGTGGCAACATCTTCAGCCGACCGACTGGCGTGTGTTCCAACTGTGGCACGAAGCAAGGGCCATTCGTTGCCGGGCCGTTGCCGCGCCTGCGTGTCTGTGAGGACGTGGTCGAGTGCTGTAAGCGCCGTTCGGCTCTGGACTGGCTACGGTATCCTGCGGTCAAGGTTGCGTGAAAACCGTATCTCTGACTCAGGGTCAGTTTGCCCTCGTAGACGATGAGGACCATGAACGGGTAGTCGCGGCTGGGCCGTGGCACATACATCACACACAGGGGTCATTACACCTTTACGCACGGCATATCGGACCCCGTCCGAGCATGGTCAAAACACTCATGCATCGTCTTATCCTCAATGCACAGCCGAACCAACAGGTAGACCACATCAATGGCGACGGGTTAGACAACCGTCGTGTCAACCTCCGGCTCTGCACTCATTCCCAGAACTGCGCCAATAGATCAAAATCTCTTAGTCTAACCTCGTCTCGATACAAGGGTGTTTCTCGATGCGCTGACTGTAATCGTTGGCGAGATAGCTTCAAGGCACGTCTCCTTGGGCTGTTTACCTCAGAGGAAGATGCTGCTCGTGCCTACGACACGGTGGCTCGTGAGACGTGGGGCGAGTTTGCGAGACTCAATTTTCCATGACCGTTCCTATCATCTGTCCTTTTACCAGTCTCAGGCCCGAGACGAAGGCTGCGCTAGAGAACGAGAGTGTCATATATGTTGATGTTTCCAGTAGTGAGAATGACTATTGGGGTCTACTTGCAGCTATCTGGCAGACGCAGAAAGGGGTCATCCTCGTAGAACACGACATCGTTCCGCAGAACGGAGCTATATCCTCGCTACAAGAATGCTCGTATGACTGGTGCGGCTATCCGTACCTAGTCGGGCGTAACTTCGTGGTCGATCTGGGCCTGACTAAATTCTCGCCAGAGATCATGAAGGTATACCCAGATGCCATCGAGCGAATGGAGACACATCACTGGAAGTCACTGGACGGTCAACTGCTCGGTTACCTGCGTCCGTTACGTGGGGCTGGACCACATTGGCACTGGCCAGCCGCTAGGCACTTAAATGATTGCGGCGACGAGTCACGGGTGTTAGCCAACTGCGGCGATTGTGGAGCGCCGATCCGCTTCGCCGAGGCTCAGGGCGGACCCGGGACCGTGCGTTGCGCCAATGGGCACTACTGTAACTTCTTCCCGAAGGGCTAGCCCAGTCCGCCGATCACGTTGGTAAAGGCTCCGAAGAAGCTAAGGAGAGCCAGCCCGCCAATCACAATCTTCGGCCCCCGGTTGTCACCAGGGTGTCGCCGCCTCATGCTCCATAGCGCGACAAGCAGGCCTACGAAGCCGACTGCCTTAGCAGCCAGAGCCGATTCCAGGCCCGGACCGAAGGCGCGAGCGATGGGCGAGACTTCAAGCGTCGCTACCTGTTGAGCCGTAAGACATATCGTGAATGTCACAACATCCGCCACGGTGCCAGCAGCAAGAGCAAGCCAGTACCGTCTCATGGCAGCAGCCACGCATATAATACAAGCCCCAACAGCAGCACAAATAGGACCACCATCGTCGTCATAAGGACAACGCAACCCTTGGCATCCTCGGTGTGTAGATCGCTCATAGCTTCGCGTCCAGAGCGGCGAGGGCGGCAGAAAGATTATGGCGTTGCTTCTCGCGAGTTCCCACTATTCGATGCTCCCACTGCTCCAATGACTCGCCCAAGTAAGGGCCGTCATCGTTATCGAGAGTCAAGTTCTCCGCCGCCGCGACGAGCGCCATCAGTTCGGGGAGAGCGTTGCGAAGGGCGACGATATGGCGGGCATCATCCTCGGCTTGGTAACTCGCCTCTCGGCTCCATAGCGGACCGTCAGGATCGGGACCGATAAGTACCTCACCGGGGCCGCCATCGGTAGAGGCGACGAGGTAGTACTCCCACCGACCCGGCGTCGTGGCCGCGTCGAGGGCGGCGAGCTTTGCGGAAGCGGTCATCGGACGCGATACGGATTGAGCCGGCCGGGGAGGTGCAGCGCGAGGTCAGCGAGCCGACGATGCAAACGCTCGCCCGATGACAAGTACGTTTGGTGTGCGCCGGGGGCAGGCTGAACAAAGACGCAGGTGGGTTCTTTCCCAGCGGCCAAGGCCTCGCAGATGGGGCAGGTGCCATCGAAGAAGTCCACCGTGCTGAATGGATAAGTCTTCTCCGAACCGTAGAACTGGACTGTATGACTGTGCATCCGAACTTTCCTTTCGATGATTTTCACGTCGTCTCTCCTTCGAGCGGTATTCCAGAAGACCTCTAGTTAAACGCCACGCTCTTGCATGAGCGCTTCCAAATGGGACCGGTTCATGTCTTGGGGCCCTCTGAAAGCAGGGCTGTACGGAGCGCGGCAGCTTCAACAAGTCGTCGTGACAGTCCCTCCGCGTCGGCCAAAGCATCAAGGCGATGGAGTTCAGCATCGAACTCGGGGGCCTCGCCCAACTTTGGCACGTTTTGGTAGCCCATCTGTTGTGCTAGTTCGGTGACACTTACGTGGTCGCTCATTGATCCCACTACCGTCGCCAGTCCCGCCGCGATCCGCTCGACGCTGAGCGCCGCCTCCGCTTTCTCGCAGCGGGTAAGCAGGGCGAGGATGGCACAAGGCATTTCTTCGTAACACACCCTGCATGAGCCACTCGGGAAATCCCATACCGGGTTATGTGGAGTCTCTGCCTCAGCGCGACAGAGCGAACAATCGAACCGCTCGACGTGCTTCGCCCGGAGTTCAGCGTCGGTCATGGTTTAGCCTCACTCTCATCAAGCTCCACAATCCGCCAAGCGCGTTGCTTGACTCGCTGTAGGGCGGTTCGCGACCATCGCTCCACAATCTTCCAGTTGTATTCGCCCCAGAACTCCTGGGCACGGACACCGCGATAACGGATCGCCTTGGCATATCGCTGCGCCTCGGCCTCGCGGCGGCTAGTAGAAAGTCGGACCTCAGTCATGGTCGGGGTCCGCTGAGAGCTTCTGGCTTGCCCGTTCGCTGGCGATAAACGCCGCGACCGCCTCGCGGGCCACGCGGGCGTCGTGCTCCGCTGCGGCGGCGGAGAGGTCGGAGGCGATAGCGTGAAAGGAGTCGATACGGGTCATGAGAAGCATCGTGTCACTGGTCATCCTCACCGCTTCCGCCGCCTCCACCAGCGCCGCCACTTGCGCCTCGGCGGCGTCGGCACGAGCGAGGTATTCCTGGGCGGTGTCGCCCCAACCGTTCCGCTCCGTTGTCAAGGCGTCGAGCGCGGTGAGGGCGCGGCTGAGTTGACACGGCCAGGGCGGACCGTGCCGGGACTTGCAGGTGCCAGGTGTGTGGCTGCGGTCGAATTCAGCGTCCATCGGTCGGTTCCTCCGTCCCGCTCTTGCTTTGGTGTGCCATTGCCTGCTTCCACCAGTCGGGCGATGAGTCGGTCGGCTTCAAGGCTGCGCGGGCGAGGGTGACCAGGCAATCCTCGGCGTGGTCCTCAGGCTCGTTCGCATCGCCGCCACAGAAGAAGCATTCGCCATCATCCCCCGACGCCATCGAAGACGGCAGGGCGAGTTCGCGGATGATGGGCAGCAGCCGCTCGATCTCGCGCAAGACATCGGCGCGGGCCTCGGCCTCGATGGCGAGGATGTCATGCGCCAAGCCCTCTCGATATGCGGCCACCACGGCGTCGCTTCTGTCGTTCAGCAGCCGCTTCCCAGCTTCGGTCGTGGGTTCAGTCATGATTCACCCCTTGACTACCGCAATGGGCCGTAGCCGCGTCACCGGCTCGACTAGATCGGCGCTATCCGCCATAACAGTAAAGTCACTCTTTTTGAGTGCTTTTAGGCGTTCGCACACAGCCCTTCCATCTGAGTGGTCCATTGGGAGTACGCGACCGCGCTTGTCTCGGCTCATTGGCGGTCGGCGTCGGTGATAACTAGAGGCGATGATCGCTTGGTCCAACTTGAGCACCAAGTACGGAAGGATGCTCTCAAGAAATAATGCGCCCCTATCCCCGCCAATCGACCAGTGTAGTTGCCGGTGCTTACGGGTTTCAACAACACCTACGGACCCGCCGAAGCGATCACTTATTTCTCTCAACAGGGCGTCGGCGGCCCGTGTGCTGTTCTGTGTTATCTGAACCATAAGGTGATAACTAGCTCCTTGATGTGCTGGATAGACTCCGACACACCCTTCGCCATCGAAGAACCCAGCCAGATACTCTAGGCTCATCATCCTTTGATGACCCCTAGTGGCCGAAGTCTGGTTACGGGCTCCACGAGATCGGATGAGTCCTCCATTACCTGCTCGATCACTTTGTACGCTCCGGGGTGCTCGTCTATGGCCTCGGCTGCGTGTCCGCCCATGAGGATACCCCTGTTGCCCATGAATGTCGAGAGGTTTTCTAGTTCCCCAGCGGCGTATCTTCGCTCGGCGTCCTTACGGCCCATCGCCCGCCCTGCACCATGCTGGCATGTGTCGAAGCTATCGGGGTTACCAAGCCCGCGTCCGATGTAGGAGGCAGTGCCCATTGAGCCGGGGATCAGCAGCGTCTCGCCCAGTCGAGCACGAATAGCTCCCTTGCGGTGGACAATGCCGTTACGACCCTTGTGGTTCTCCCATGCGGCGAAGTTGTGGTGAACGTTGACCAGCACTTCGGGGGTTGCTGTCGGCCAGGAGTTCAGAATCGCCGTAGTTACCTCGGCCAGCATGAGGTCGCGGTTGGCCTCGGCGTACTTGAGACCGAAGTTCATGGCGGTCAGGTAATCCTCGTGCTCTTCTGTCCCGAGAGGGAAGAACGCCAGATCATCAGTAGGCAACTGCGTATGCCATCGGTGACACTCCTCGACGGCCATCTTGTGGTAGTGGTCGCCGATCATCTTGCCGAGGCCGCGACTGCCCGAGTGGAGCATGACGTAGACGTTCCCATCGGGGTCGGCCTGGAACTCAATGAAGTGGTTGCCGCCACCGAGCGTGCCAAGAGACGCGATGGACTTCTCCCACCATACACGATGGACAGACTCGGGAAGCTCCGTGCCCACAGCCTCGAACGCCTGGTCGTTAGACATCGGCTCAGCCTGCTGTCGGAACCCCGTGGGGATGCGAGCGGCGATGAGATTGAGCGTCGGCTGAAGCTTGTCGCCCAGGTCCTCCACGGTAAGCCCGGTCTTGAGCATGGCGACTCCACAACCCTGATCAACCCCGACAGCGTTTGGAATGACTGCCCCGTCGGTGAAGATGACGCAGCCTATTGGAACGCCGTAGCCCAAGTGTGTGTCAGGGCAAAGCACGATATGGCTTTGCGCTATAGGCAGATTGGCCACATTGATAGCCTGCGCTAAGCAATCCTCCTCGATGGAGGATGCCCAGGACTTGATCGGCAAG
>Ga0116137_1002417_pt1 | contig 11018 bp, 10 predicted proteins | sample June2015DPH_20_1_3_FD_88973 | JGI IMG/M metagenome (GOLD analysis project Ga0116137, IMG submission 88973) | Peatland microbial communities from SPRUCE experiment site at the Marcell Experimental Forest, Minnesota, USA - June2015DPH_20_100 | ecosystem: Environmental > Terrestrial > Soil >...
CGCTCGAGGTCGGTGAGAGGGTGTGGGAGATGATGGCTGCCTTCGCCGGTTATGGTTTTCCGAAGGCGCACGCCGCTTCATACGCAAAGGTGGCCTGGCGATCAGCCTGGTGTAAAACGCACTTCCCGGCCGAGTTCATGGCAGCGGTTTTGGCCAATGGGGGCGGGTATTACAGCCAGAGGGTTTACATCAGTGAGGCCCGCCGCCTGGGGCTTACGGTTCGTCCCCCTCATGTCAATTACTCAGCCCGCGATTTTAGTGCAGCCCACCTCGAAAATCAAGACTCTCCGCGCCCGGCAGTTCTCTTTATGGGTCTGGACCAGGTCAGGGAACTCACCCAGCGGACGATCGGTCGAATTATCCAGGGCCGGCCATTCCATCACTTGGAGGAATTCCTGGAGCGTGTGGATCCACGCCCCCAAGAGGCCGAGAACCTGGCGCGCGTCGGGGCCCTGGAAGGATTCGGGAAGATTCCGGCCATCCTGCGGCGAGTGAAAGGTCAAGGCTGGCAGGCAGGCCAGCGGAGCCTGTTTGACTGGAACGACACTGACTACGATGGGGAGGATTGGACGCTTGAAGAAAAGGTGGCTGCGCAGCAGGATCTGCTGGGGGTCAGCCTGGAAGCTCACCCCCTCGAGCTGGTCTCGGAAAAAATCTCAGCGGCCGGGGCGATCACAACCCTGGAGGCCGCCGGGCGGATTGGGCAGCGGGTGACCGTGGCTGGCCTGCGCCAGAGCTCGCATCGCAGCCGGACATCCAAGGGAGAGATCATGATGTTTCTTACCCTGGAGGACATGGCGGGGATGCTGGATATGGTCCTATTTCCGGATGTCTACCACCAGGCACAGGCGGCTTTCAGTTCTAATATGCCCGTGCTTGTGACCGGCAGGATGGAAATGGACACAGCTCGCAGTGAACCGTTAATGAGGGTCGAGAAGGTGACCCGGGTTGAATAGGGTCCGAGGGTGGTTTTCTTCCTGAATGGGACTAGATTTAAGCGATGCCTTCCAGGATGTGGTTTTGCTCATGGCATGTGGTTGGTGAACCTCCAACCCAAGGGGGCCTGCTTGAGATTGGAATTGAGCCCAATGATTTCAAAGATCGTGTTCCCGGGTTTGAGGGCGAAGTGCCCTCCGCCTGGCACAGCCAGGGAAACCACATTGTCTGTGTTGCGTGCCCAGTTCACCGGGTACGCCTGCCCGTCGCGAAAAGCATACCCCGTGCCCAGGCCCTCGAACTGGATGTCGATCACCTCGTTGGCGCCCGGTTTTGAATGTTTGTAATAGGCATTCGAAACATTCAGGACCACCAGGTTATCGAAAGCCACGGGCTGGCCGGTGAGCTTATCGGTCAGCTGGGCGTAATGCTCGGTCGCACCGTTGTTTGGGTCATCCACGGTATCCTCGAAGCGCAAATATTTCCCTGAGGCCGGATCGTAGTCAAAGCGATTATAGGTTTCCGCCGCGTAATGGACGTAGATGCGGTTGACAGGTTGTCCGCCTGACGGAGGTTGGAGCTGAAAGAACATGCCGTCCAGGTTTTGCCGGCCGTTCTCCACGCCTTTTTGGGTGATATATGCGCTGAGGGCGGAAGTACTGACCATCAAATCATTAAATCCGTTCGGATCATAACGGAAGAGCGGGGTACTGGGGTCTTCTACGACCAGCCGGTTGGCAAAATCGGACTCTTCCAGACGGTTGAGCACATCGATCCAAGCACCGCCGAAGGCAAGCACCGCCTTGTAACCCTCCACGATGTCGCCATCGAAGAAGCGCGCCGAGCGTATCGGGCCGACCATACTGGCATCGGTCCCATAGTAGAGGGCAATGAAGCGCGTCCCGCCGGCTTCAGTGTAATAATCAAACACGATGTCTGCCAGAGAAAGTCCCCACTGCGGTCGGATGTCGCGAGGTAAATTGGAGATCTTGATCGCCAGCGGGCGACGGTCCAGCAGAGCAGGATTCGCGACCGGCAACCCCGTCAAGGGGTCTACATTAGCTGGAAAATTCGTTGGACCATACCCTGTTGCCGGATAGGAGGCAATGGGCGTCGCGGTTGGATAGGAGGTGGCGGTAGCTGTAAGAATGGGCAGGGGAGAGGCTGTAACGGTTGGAAGAATATTCGTAGGAACGGGTGAAACCGTAGAAGCAGGCGAAAGAGAAGAAACGGGAGCAAGGGAAGACCCGGAAGGGGTAGCCCTTGGTGCGACCGGACTACAGGCAGATCCCCATATTACTAATAGTATAGCCACCGACAATCCTGTTTTCATAGCTTCATTTCCTATCCACGGAATAAGGAGAAACGAACCAATGAAGTCGAAAACATCCAGAGACTCCTCACAGACATTCGGTCCTTTTCCAACCAGATCGAACCAATGTGCCCACATTCGGGACGTGGAACCACATCAAATTCCGAACCGAGGATTTGGAGGCGATATTCTCAGTGCCCTCAATAATGGTGCATACCCTTAATACATCCGGTTCGAGCGGACCGGTTTATCCGATGAAAGGCTAGCACTACCCGGTCAAGGCACGGCCTTATAACTGAACGTCGCCACAAACGTGTTCGGATTAAAGGCCTTCAGATCGACAACATAATTCCCACATCCACCTGAAAAGGACCATGGGCTGACCGCCAGTGTTTCACTAGTATGAAAGATTAGGCTATAGGTGGAGGACTTGGCCAGTCTGTCTCCAGCCGCGTTATATATTTCCCAGACGTAGAGAATTTCACCAGGGCCATTGATTGTAAGCGTTCCTGTGAAGTGGTTTGTATTCGAACCACTGCACGGTCCGATGACTTCGCCTTCTCCAGACACGGTGGCCCCGATGGCGAGCCCTCCGGGTGGGCGCACAACATTAACCTGACTTAGATCTCCACTGGTCTGGGTGATCGAATTGCTGATCCAACAATAAGTTGTGGTATTTGGAAGCTCAATCCGCCACCAGCTCTGGTCTCCAGTGGATGCATCGATCGGGACCCATTGGTTGGGCGGAAAGGTGCCAACCGGCAAATAATCCTCCCCGGGGCCGAAGCGGCAATTGGCGATGTGGTTAACGGCTTCCACCATGGGCGTCGAGAGGGTAGGGGTGACTGTTTCGGTGGGAGTCAGGACCGGGGTCGCGGTGAATGCCGGGGTGGATGTCGGTAGCGGGAGTGGGGATGGGGACGGAAGACTTGTGGGAACAGTTGTAGGCGCAGCCGTAGGCGCAGCGATTGGAGCAGTCAGGCTGCAAGCATTTCCAAGGACCAAAAAGAGAACAATCCATGCTATTTTTTTCATGGTGATACCCCTCGATTCCAAATAGGTTGGATTATGCAATCCATTCTACAGTAAGAACCTTAGATTTTAATGAGATTCAATATCCGATTTTTATCGTGAACAAGTGACAAGTCATCGCGGTGCGCTCAAGGTTAAAAGAATGGGTGATCAGCCTTTATTGCCTGATCTTTCTCCTTTTTATAATCATAACCGAAAAGTTCGGTCGGTGTGCAAGCGCATGCCTGGTCCAGCGATCCCATGTCTCAGAGACGCAGGAGGCGCTCGGCATTGCCGTGCGCGATGCGATCCTTGTCGGCGGGGCTGAGCGGTAGCTGCTCTAGGAAGTTCCGAGCTGCGAGCATCGAACTATAGGGATAGTCGGCCGAAAACATGATGCGGTCAACCCCTACTTGAAAAAGCAGGTCGAGGAAATTCGGAGTGTAGTTAAAACCGCTGAAGGTGTAGTAGACGTTCTCGCGCAGGTAAGCGCCGATCGGGCGTTCCAATTTGGTGAGCTGCATGGGCAGATTGTGATCAAGCCTGGGGAGCATGAACGGAAGCGCCTCTCCAAGGTGGCCGATTACCAGCTGCAGATGCGGGTAGCGGTCGAATGCTCCACTGAGGATGATGCGGAGGACATGGATGGCGGTCTCAATGTGCCAACCCCAGCCTGAAGCTGCCAGCTGGGCGGTCACTTCCGGTGCGAAGTTCCCCATATAAGAGGCCTGGATGACCGGCTGCGGAGGCGGCGTTGGGTGCAGGTAGATGGGGACCTGGAGAGCTTCCGCGCGCTCCAGGATCGGCCAGAAGAATGGATCGTCCAGGTAGCGGCCCCCGATGTGGCCGTTGATCACCGCTCCCTTGAAGCCGTAATCTCGGACCGTTCGTTCCAGCTCCCCGGCGGCAATATCGGGAGCTATGGTTGGCAATGCGGCGAACCCGGCAAAGCGCTCCGGATGGCGTCTTACTGCCACACCGAGATAGTCGTTCGCTTCGTGGGCGAGAGAGCGAGCCGCGGCCTGATCGAGCTGCTCCACACCGGGAGAGTTCAGCGACAGCACCTGCATGTCGATGCCGGCGGCGTCCATGTCTGCAATCCTGAGATCGTCGAGATCCAAGAGTTGATCGATGAGGTGAGCGTTAATGAGTGCCATCTGAGATTGGCTGCGTGTGGCTCGGGCCCTTTCATCGAGCTCATGCCCTGGGCCTTCCATAAAACCCGGGGTCGCATAGTGCTCTTCCAGGGTGATCGTTCGCAGCCTTTTTTCATTTCCGACTTGAGGCATGTGCGTAGTTCTCCTTCAAAGATCAGCATGATGATAAATCAGGAGTTGCCGCTGTCCATTTCTAACCGAATAAATATACCACATCGGGTACATCCCTTGGCTTTCTACGGAAGGGTCGATTGTTAAGCCGTGTGAGTAAATAAGGATCTTATGCCGAATGGGCCGCGAAGGACGTGACCTTGATTTATTAAGCAGTACTTGGTGAGTTATTGGTTTTGGCCTTGACTGGCTCGAGATCCTGCATGTGCATGATCTCTGCGGATGGTCGTCCCCGACGCAACAATTCAGCCATGATGCGCATGGATCGATCTATATGATGAAAGAAGATGCGGTAGCCTGCACATAGATAGTTTAGCCCTTCTTCCCCGGGCGGGGTTTTCAGGAAGCGATTGCGCGGGCATTCGCCATGGCAGGCAAAGATCACATCACAGGCCTGGCAATAGGAGGGCAGCCGGTCACGCTTATCCAATCCGAACCGATGCTGTCGGAACGAGGTCACCAGTTTGATCAGTGATGTCTCGAGGATGTTGCCCAGGCGATATCCAGGTTCAACAAAGTGGTCACAGGAGTACAGGTCTCCATTATGCTCCAGGACAAGCGACAAACCGCATGTTTCCTGAAAGACGCATATGCTAGCTGGCAGTCGGCACCAGCTGGCTAATGCAGAATCAAAGATTTGGACAAACACCGTGCCGACATCATGATGCACCCACTCGTCAAAAATGTCGCTTAGGAAAATGCCGTACTGCTAGATTGCTAAACATCCGTGAAGTTGCGTCTGAGCAAATGATGGCGGATGATTAGGTGCCCCCAAGGGGGCTCTTTAAATACGAATAATTGAAAGACGGGAGGGCATTACTTTCTAGAATAAGCAAAACATATTAGGGGGCAACCCAATTTGCTTATAAAAATTGTGCAAAAGTAATTGGGTAAAGGAATAATGTATCCCTTTTTACTTAATCAAATGCTCGCCTGGTGGGCAGGCCTCCTGAGCCGCGGCAATCATATCAGGGGCAGACGTGACTTCTCCAGCGAAAAGGCGTCTCTGGAACCAGAAGGCCACATTGACCAGCCCGATCATCACTGGCACCTCGACCAGCGGCCCGATGACCGCCGCAAAAGCCTGACCGGACGAGATCCCGAACACTGCTACGGCCACGGCGATAGCCAGCTCGAAGTTGTTGCTGGCTGCGGTGAAGGAAAGCGTGGCAGTCTTTTTATAGTCCGCACCGACTGCCTTCCCCAGCAGGAAGCTGACCACGAACATGATCACGAAGTAGATCAGGAGTGGGATGGCAATGCGCACCACATCCAGCGGAAGCTTGATGATGTACCCGCCTTTAAGCGAGAACATGACCACGATGGTGAAGAGCAAGGCCGCAAGTGTAATCGGGCTGATCTTCGGGATAAACCGCTCGTGATACCACTCTTTGCCCTTTATTTTCACCAGTGTGAACCGGGTGATCAATCCAGCAATGAACGGGATGCCCAGGTAGATAAATACACTCCTGGCAATCGCGCCGATGGTGATATGCACTACGGCACCGGCCAGCCCGAACCAGGTCGGTAGAACGGTGATGAATACGTAGGCGTATAAACTGTAGAAGAGCACTTGGAAAATGCTGTTGAAAGCTACCAGCCCGGCGGCGTATTCAGTGTCGCCCTTCGCCAGCTCGTTCCATACGATGACCATAGCGATGCAGCGCGCCAGCCCGATCAGGATCAACCCGGCCATGTACTCAGGGTAAGCCCGGAGAAAAATAACCGCCAGAGTAAACATCAGGATCGGGCCGATGACCCAGTTCTGCAGCAGCGAAAGACCCAGCACTTTCCAGTTGCGGAAGACGTCACCGAGCTCCTCGTAGCGGACTTTGGCCAGCGGCGGGTACATCATCAGGATCAGGCCGATGGCGATGGGAATATTGGTTGTCCCCACCGAGGCCAGCACATTGAACCTGGCAACCTGATACGAAAAGAAGTAGCCGATGATCACCCCAGCCGCCATCGCCAGGAAGATCCACAGGGTCAGGAAGCGGTCGAGGAAAGCAAGATGGCGGGGCGCAGCCAAGGATCCGGAAGCAGCAGCTTTGACAGTCATTTCAGGCAGCCTCGGGTATAGATTCTAGCCAGCTGATGATTTTCTGCTCCATCAGGTCGCGCACCTGGCGGAATTTAGCCTGTTTCCCTGTTTATCCAAAATGAATTCTCCCCTTCAAAATTATTTCCTAGCTGAAACCTGTACGGAATAGACCGGCACGCCGGCCGCCACCCCGCCGCTGGTGCTACGGCGGATGGTGACATCCTCGAACCCGGCCTGCTTGACCAGATCGACATATTCCAATTCCGGAAGTGCCCCGGAAACACACTCCGACCACCCGGAGGCGGACGCCCGGACTTCGGGCAGCACTGCCCCCCCAAAGACCATGTCATTCACTTCCAGCCGTCCGCCCTTCTTCAAGACCCGGTATGCTTCCTGGAATACTTTGCCCTTGTCCTCGGTGAGGTTGATGACGCAGTTCGAGATGATCACGTCCACCGCCTCGGCCTCGACCGGAAGCTTTTCGGCGTAACCGTGCCGGAACTTGACGTTGGTATAGCCGCCCTTTTTGGCGGTGCGCCGGGCGCGCTGGAGCATGGCCGGGGTCATGTCGATGCCGTATACAAAGCCGGTCGGCCCGACGCGCCTGGCAGCCAGGAACACATCGATCCCACCTCCCGAGCCGATGTCGAGCACGGTCTCCCCCGGCTTCAGGCCGGCCATTGCGATCGGGTTGCCGCAGCCGAGCGAGATCTCTGCAGCTTCAGCCGGGATCTCGGCTTTCTCGGTCGGTGAGTAGCCGCTGTTCCAGTCCACCGTACCGATCTCATCGAGCGATACTAAGCCGGGGGAACAGCAGCTTGGATCGCTGCACCCGCAGCCCTCTCCCAGCGCCTGAGCCGCATAGCTGGCCTGCACGGATTCATGGGCGCTGACCCGCTTCGTCCCGGCTGCAACGAAGATGCTGATGTCGGCATGTTCCTCTTCCCCGCTCTTACAATCCGACTGGCATGATTGCCCGGTGCAGTCCACGACCACGTTCACCAGGCCTGCCTGCTCGAACCATTTCCGGATCTGGCCGCGATCGAATCCCAGCCAGATATCGGCCATTTCGGTCTTCAGCCATTCGTATGTGTGCGTGTCCATGTCGGTGATGACCAGACGCCCGCCCGGACGTAAGAGACGGACCATCTCACGGATGGCGGAGAGCGGATCAGGACAGTGATGCAGGTACATGTTGGCAAAGGCCGCGTCGAGACCGGCATCCGGCAAGGGCAGCGCCAGCCCATCAGCGAGATGGAATTCCAGATTGTCGAACTGAGCCAGGTTCTTCCTGGCCACCTCGAGCATCTGCGGTGAGCCATCCAGCACATGGACGTGCCTTACCAGAGTCGCCAGCCCTGCGGCGACGAAACCGGTCCCTGCCCCGACATCTGCGACGGTCATTTCCGGGTGCAGGTAGGCCTTCTGGATAGCCGATTCTCGCACCGCTTCAGTGAAATAACCCGAGCGCAGGGCATCCCACTGGCCAGCGACTTTTTCAAAGTACGGTGCGGACGGATTGGATGCGGTCATTATGGTCTCCTTTATCGCAAAAAAGCGATAGGTAAATCCAAAAAAACTCTCCCTGCAGGGTGCATTACCTCTTGAGCACGGGCGAACAGTTCGGGTCGTAGTCGACCAGCCAGCCGTCGATCTGCTCCTTGAGCCAGCGAAATCCTTCCTGGTTGAGACAGTAGCAGGTGGCGGGGCCTTCGATTTCGCCCTGGATCAGGCCGGCCTCGCGCAGCACCTTGAGATGCTGGCTGATGGTGGATTGTGCCAGGGGTGTGTTCCGGACGATGTCGTTGGTGATGCAGGTCCGGTTCTTGGACAGGAACTCAACAATCTGGAAGCGCACCGGATTCCCGAGCGCCTTGAGCATTTTGGCCAGGCGTTGTTTTTCCGGAGCGAGGGTGTTTGTCGATATTGCAACCATATATCGTAATTTTACGATATATGGCGATTCTGTCAAGAGGGACTCTAATCTATCAGGGATGGTTTGGGATCATGGAGGCGTTTTGGGTTAGATATGGGCGGCGAGCCATGTTTCCACATCTTTCAGGACACGGGCGCGTTCTGGCTCGTTAAACACCTCGTGATACAGTCCTTCGTAGATTTTAATGGTCTTGTCTTTGGAGCCGGCCTTGTCATAGAGCATCTGTGCACCAGCAGGATCGACAATTTTGTCTTGACCGCTCTGGATGACAATAAATGGCAGGGTGATCTTGTCTACCTCTGCCGTGATGTGTTGCATGGTTTTCACAAACTCCGCTGCCAACCGCGCGGGCGTCTTGCCGTGGAAGACCAGCGGGTCGTTCACGTAGGCGGTCACCACCTCCGGGTCACGGGATATGCTATTGACATCCAATGCTAACACCCCCGCTTTTGGCGCTATCACCGACAGGATTTTCCCCATAGTGATCGTCGCCGGCGAAATGCTATCGCTGACTTTGATGCCAGGTGCAGAGATAACGGCACCTCGGAAATCGGCTTGATGGTCTAGCAGATAATAGGTTGCAATTGTTCCGCCCATGCTGTGGCCGAGCAGGAAAATGGGTTTAGTTGTCTGCCAGCCTTTGACCATGTTATAGTAAATCGTGAGCGTGGTGGTGTAATCATCGAAGCGTTCAACGACTTCGCGTTGCCCCTCAGACTTACCGTGACCGATATGGTCAAGGCCATAAACAGCATAACCGAGCGGTACGAAGTGGTTGACTACATTCATGTAGCGCCCGCAATGTTCACCCAGCCCGTGAACAATCAAGAGCACGGCCTTTACGTTCCCTTCTGGAAGCCAGGCCTGATAATAGATGTTGGAGTTACGTACACCCTTGAAATTGCCTTCAATGTGATTCATGAGCTCTCCTTTTCAAGTGGTTGTGGAAATGTCAAATGAGGAAGTTCAAGCTATTTGAGGCGTGCCATATTTTTGAGAGGAGGCGTGTCCGCCCAACCCAAGCATCCCTTAGTGCATGGCAGAATCTTCTTCTGACCACCCGGCTTTTGACTTCCCAGCCCCGGAAATTTTCTATACCAGTATAAGGCAACTCTAAAGGGAGTTCAATAGTCCCATGGGATTTAAAAAATCAGTTGGGGACAGGTTCGAGAATTTGGCAAGACACACGACTTTCCCTCGATGGGTTCATTGACATTGAGAGTTGGTACCAGCCAGCTTTTACCGAAAGTCCGACTGCACTGTAGGTGCCGATTAGAAGGGTGGGCCGCCCAAGTGGGTGCTGGATCCGGTTGATGAAATACAATCGGGGGGAATGAGGGGAGTTGAGGATTGGATCAGCTTAACGGGGCAACTCAGGCCTTCATTTCGATTCGACCCATACAGAAAGCTCACTTTTGGTATGGGCAAGCGTAGTCTCCTGGATAGGCGCATGTGGCTTGCGCATCCGAAACGCATCAGGGTGGGTTCGCTCTGGCGACCCAAGATGTCGGATCCCTTTTTGGATGGCGGAGTATCATTATTATTGGCATTCAGGTAAAATAACTACATGGCTCCAATGGCGAACCATTCCCCGAAAGGTCCAGTTTGGTGCATGATCGTCATTTCCCCGATTTTGTTGATCAGAAAGGTTTAGAAGATGTTGGATGTTTATAAGATCCCTTCATCAGGCAAAAAAAGGATTACCATCATTAAGAATGGACCTTATGGGGTCTGTGGGGGAGTTCCGCTGGTTAGTAAGACGCAAATCGTTTCTGAATTCGGTGAGCCACTGACCTGGAAAAAAGATGGCGAGCTTGAAACCCTGGCCGAGGAGTATCATCTTTGCCGCTGCGGACAGTCGGGGCACAAGCCATTCTGTGACGGCACCCACCGTAAAATTGGATTTGACGGAACTGAACATGCGAAAACACATGGACCAACTGATTTTCAGTTTGATTTTCGCGGTGGTATCCGGTTGATCGTAAAGAAAGATCCCTCGATCTGCATGAATTCAGGGTATTGCGGGATGCGAGATGCAAGCATTTCTCAATTCATTGCAGCCTCCAGTGATACCAAGATGCGCTCGCTGGCCATCGCGATGGTTGAACGCTGCCCCTCGGGTGCATTAACTTACAAGATTGAGAAAGGCGAAGACGATATTGAGCCCGATTTCCCCCAGCAGATTGCCGCCACCACCGAAATCACCTCTGACGGACCGATCGCAGGCCCGCTCTGGGTGACCGGTTGTATCCCCATTGAGCGATCGGATGGGCAGCCCTTCAACGCACGCAACCGGGTTACTCTATGCAACTGCGGTCTTTCAAGGAACAAACCACTTTGCGATGGAACTCACCGGGATGTCGCTCAGCGTTTAGCCAGAGCAATCAAAAATAAATAAATAATCGGCACATTAAAGGGATCTATACATTCGTATGGGGGAAGGAATTACGATCA
>Ga0116137_1002418_pt1 | contig 11018 bp, 10 predicted proteins | sample June2015DPH_20_1_3_FD_88973 | JGI IMG/M metagenome (GOLD analysis project Ga0116137, IMG submission 88973) | Peatland microbial communities from SPRUCE experiment site at the Marcell Experimental Forest, Minnesota, USA - June2015DPH_20_100 | ecosystem: Environmental > Terrestrial > Soil >...
CCCCGCCCCGGACTGCCATTCGAATCGGCCGTGCGGGATGCGTCGGCATGAGTGAGAGCGTGCCCGTTGAGGCGGTCAAGGGCACGGCCGCCCCGAGCGGCCCTCCGCCAGCCGCGCTTGCAGGTGTGTCGAAGCGGTTTGCGGCCACGCAGGCGCTTCAGGACGTGTCGCTCGACCTGGCGGCAGGCGAGATCCACGGGCTCGTCGGCGAGAACGGCGCCGGAAAGAGCACGATCGTCAAGGTGTTCGCCGGCATCCATCAGCCCGATTCGGGCACCGTCGTGCTTGATGACAAGCCGACGCTCATCCACGGACCTGCGCACGCGCGCTCGCTCGGCATCGCCGTCGTCCACCAGGAGCCGCGCCTGTTCCCCGACCTGACCGTCGCCGAGAACGTTTTCATGGGCCATGCGCCTGCGGGCGGGTTGGGCACCATCGATTGGCGGGAGATGCGGCGGTCGGCCGACCGGATCTTCGAGAGTCTCAGCGTCCACATAGATTCGGGAGAGGTCGTTCGCGGTCTTTCGATGGCCGACCAGCAGCTGATCGAAATCGCTAAGGCACTCTCGATCGATGCACGCGTGCTCATCCTCGATGAGCCGACGGCCTCGCTCTCCACCCACGAGGTTGAGCGACTCTTTGCCATCGTCCGCCAGACTCGCGATCGCGGGGTGGCCGTCCTCTTCGTGAGCCATCGCCTCGAAGAGGTCTTCCAGCTGTGCGATCGCGCGACCGTCCTCCGCGATGGGCGACACGTGATCACCGCCCCGACATCCGAACTCACGGCCGCCGACCTCGTGCGCTACATGGTCGGTCGTGCCGTGTCGCTGTTTCCAAGGAGCGCCGCGCACATCGGCGACGTGCTCCTCGACGTGCGTGGTCTGACTCGGATCGGCGCCTTCCGCGACATCACGTTCTCCGTTCGGGCTGGCGAGATCGTGGGCCTTGCCGGGCTCGTCGGTGCCGGTCGCACCGAGGTTGCTCGGGTGCTGTTCGGTCTCGATCGCGCCGATTCCGGCGAGGTGCTGCTCGACGGCAAGCGGGTTAGCTTCAAGACCCCGTCTGCAGCGCTGAAAGCAGGCATCGCGTACATCCCGGAAGATCGGCACCTTTACGGCCTGGTCGGGGGTTTCACGATCGCTGAAAACGTGACGCTACCGATCATTCCACGGCTCTTTCCGCGCCTCTTCGTTCGAACCGGTCGCGAGCGTGCTCTAGCGGCCGGCTATGCCGAGCGGTTGCGGATCCGCGCCACCGGCATGGACGAGCTCATCGAATCCCTCTCGGGCGGGAACCAGCAGAAAGTGGTCATCGCAAAATGGCTGGCCACGGAACCGCGGGTGCTCATCCTCGACGAGCCTACTCGTGGCGTGGACATCGGCGCCAAAGTGGAGGTCCATCGAATCATCTCCGACCTCGCAGCTTCCGGACTCGGGATCGTTCTCATCTCCAGTGAGCTTCCGGAGGTCCTCGCGATGAGCGACCGGATCATGGTGCTCCACGAGGGTCGAATATCGGCCGAGATCCCGCGAGCCGAGGCCTCCGAGGAGGGAGTCATGTTTGCGGCGACGGGGCAGATCGCGGAGGAGACGAACAGTGGCTCTTAGCGGTCGGGCCAACGTCCACGCACCCAGCCGCGCCGGCCTCCTGATCGGCAGGTTGGCTCGCTCACGCGAGGCAACGCTGGCCGGCGTCGTGATCGTGCTGGCAATGCTCGTCTGGCTAGAGGCACCCAACTTCCTCTCGTCGACCAACCTGATCTCGGTCACGTCCCTCACGGCGATCATTGCCATCGCGGCCGTCGGCGAGGCCCTCGTCATCATCACCAAGAACATCGACCTCTCCGTCGAATCGACTATGGGTCTCGTCGCGTTCGTCGTCGCCGAGGCGCTGAAAGGCCAGAACCTCCCGGTTCCGGCGGCCTGGGCGCTTGGGCTCGGGCTCGGCCTCGCCCTGGGCATGGCCAACGGCGTCGTTATCACCGTCTTCCGAGTGCCGTCGATCGTCGCCACGCTTGGAACACTGAGCATCTATCGCGGTCTGACCTACTGGGTGGCGAATGGCCAGGAGATCACCATCTCGGACCTCCCGACCGGGTATACAGATCCCGCCAGCCAGACCTTCTTCGGTGTCCCGCTCTTCGTCATCCTGGCCATCGCCGTCGTCATCGTGGCGGGCGTCGTTCTTCGGTACACCGTCCTCGGTCGCCAGGTATACGCCGTCGGCAGCAACGCCGAGGCAGCGGCGACCGTCGGGGTGCGCGCTCGATCGACCATCTTCCTGGTGTTTGCCCTGAGCGGGATGCTCGCTGGCGTCGCGGGTGTGTTGTGGGGGATCGAATTCGGGCAGCTCTACGCCTCGTCGGCAAGTGGCGAGTCGCTGGCGGTCATAGCCGCGGTGGTCGTCGGCGGGGTGTCGATCGCCGGCGGCTCGGGGACCGTCGTGGGCGCAGCCATCGGCGCCCTCTTCCTGGGCCTCATCAACAATGCGCTCGTCGTGCTGAACCTTCCGCAGGAGTGGCTCCAGGTGATCTACGGCGCAGTGATCCTGCTCGCCGTGGCCACAGATGCACTCGTCCAGATGCGCGCACAGCGCGCCAAGGCGCGGAGCCGAATGCGATGACAGAAGATCCACGACCCGCTGGTGGGCCAGACGCCCTGCAACCGTCTCCCAAGGTGTCGGTCGCTGCCGGAGGCCACTCGGGCAGCGCCATGAGCCGTCTGCTCGGGTCCCTGGCGGGGGCAGCCCGCCTGGAGCTCTTCCTCGTCGTCATCCTGGCCTTCCTGATCTGGTGGGGCATCCAGCTGTCGCGCTTCTTCCTGACCGGACCGAACTTCGGGTTCTCGATCCAGGCCGTTATGGAGATCTCGATCATGGCCCTGGCCATGACCCCGATCATCATCACCGGCGAAATCGATCTTTCGGTCGAGTCGATGGTTGGCCTGTCGAGCTGCGTCCTGGGGTGGCTGTGGGCTTCGGGCGTTCCCCTCGAAGCGGCCATACCGATCGTGCTCATGGTTGGCGTCGCGGGAGGCCTTTTCAACGGCGTCATCGTTACCCGATGGGGCCTGCCGTCGCTCGTCGTGACCCTCGCGACATACGCTCTGTTCCGGGGGCTCGGCCATGTCGTCCTTGGCTCGACAGTCGTCAGCAACTTCCCCGCAGGTTTCACCAACTTTGGCTTCGGCTACGTGCCGGGCATGTTCGTCCCGTGGACGCTTCTCGTGTTCTTGCTTCTGGCCCTGGTCACGGTCGCCATCGTCCACTGGACTTGGATCGGACGCCAGGTGTTCGCCGCGGGCAAGAACAAGGATGCAGCGCGGTATTCCGGCGTGCGGGTCGGGGCGCTCAAGACGGCGCTGTTCGCCGTCTCGGGTTTGGTGGCCGCGTTTGCGGGCATCATTCTCACGTCGCGAACCTCGACGGCCAGCCCCGACAACGGACTCAACATGACGCTGGCGGTGGTCACGATCGTTGTGCTCGGCGGCGTTGACATCAATGGCGGCAAGGGCACCGTCCCCGGCGTGATCCTGGCCGTCTTCATTCTTGCCACGCTTAAGAGCGCGTTGACCCAGGCCGGCGTCTCGACCGACTACCAGAACGTGGCCATCGGGCTGCTTCTGATCGTTTCCGTGATCACTCCCCAACTTGCTCGCCTGGCACGAGGATTGCTCGATCGCATTCGGCTTGGTCGATCGCGGTCTGCTCCCCATTCAGCGCCTGGTGATGTCATTCGTTAACGCTCGAAGGGAGGAGAGGCTCGATCCAAAACGCCCAAGTGAGTCGTTCAATGTTCCACAATATTCAAAGGAGGAGTCAGTCAATGTTCCATCGCTTGCCGCGAGCGGCCGCTGGAATGGCCCTCGTACTCGTGCTGGCAGGTTGTAGCTCGTCGGCTACTCCGTCGCCGGCGGCTCCGACGACTACAGCCATGTCGGGCAGCGTCGTCATGATCCCGAAGCAGATCAATAACCCGTACTTCGACGTCGCCTTCAAGGGCGCCCAGAGTGCGGCGACTGCTCTCGGCGGCACGCTGACCCAGGTTGGGCCGAGCGCCGCTGACGCGACGCAGCAGATCCCGTTCATCCAGACGGCAACCACCCAGGGCGCCAAGGCCATCATCGTCTCAGCGGACGATGCAAACGCGATTGCACCGGCCCTGAAGGCGGCGATGTCCGCCGGCATCAAGGTCGTCGGCTATGACTCGAGCCCTGCGGTTGGTGCCTATAACGTGTTCGTGAACCAGGCGGACACGGCTGGCATCGGCAAGGGCCTCGCCGACATGGCATGCGACGAAGCTCCGAGCTGCACCGGCGAGATCGCAGTTCTCTCAGCGGCCCAGACCGCGACGAACCAGAACGCCTGGATCGCCGCGATGCAGACAACGCTGGCGGGCTCGAAGTACGCCGGCCTCAAGTTCGACGGCGTCTACTACGGTAACGACGACCCGACGATCAGCACGCAGCAAACCCAGGCTATGCTCGCGGCTCACCCGAACCTCAAAGTGATCATCGCCCCGACGACCGTTGGCATCGTCGCCGCGGCGCAGGTCGTCACGTCCCAGAATCTGATCGGCAAGGTCTTCGTCACCGGCCTCGGCACGCCGATGGGGATGCAGGCTTTCGTCAAGTCCGGCGTGTCGCCGGAGTTCGCTCTTTGGAACGTCACTGATCTCGGCTACCTCGCCTACGCGGTGGCCGTGGATCTCGTGACCGGACAGATCCAGGGCAACCCGGGCGATACGTTTACCGTCCCGAGCCTCAACGGCGGCCAGCCATACACGATTGGCGCGGACAGCGTTGTTGTCCTTGGGCCTCCGTTCGTCTTTAACTCGTCCAACATCGACCAGTACGTCGCGTCCTTCGGGTTCTAGCGACTTCCTCTGGTCACATTCGCCGACCCCGGCCGCTTCGACCGGGGTCGGCGCTTACGAAGGCACCCCAGTGGAACGTATTGCGTTTGTGATGAAGCTCCTTCCCGGAGCGGAGACCGAGTATCGACGGCGTCACGCCGCGGTCTGGCCCGAGATGCTCGAGGCGCTCAAGGCTGCGGGAGCTCGGAACTACTCCATCTACCTGGGTGGAGACAATCTCTTCGGCGTGCTCGAGGTCGACGACTTTGCGCGCTTCCGATCCATGATGGACGGAGCCCCGGTCAACGCTCGCTGGCAGGCGGAGATGACATCTCTCATCGACCCCTGCATCGATCCGGCGACGGGCTTTCATCGTCGCATTGACGAGGTGTTCCGTCTCGATTGAGACTGCGGCAGCCAGGGGATGAACGGCCCTTAGGGCCGGGATCCGGGCGGACTCACCATCTGCGTTCCGGGCACCGCCAACGGCGAGCGGCGTCCACAGCAGGAGGTCATCGGCAAAATGGCGCTAGCGGAACCACTCCCGGACCTAGAGGAGATTCTCGACTCCATCGGCGCGGGCGGCAGCCACGTGGCTGCGATCGAAGCCAGCGAGGGAGCCGCCGGCAACATCTCCGTCTACGTCGGCTGGCCGATCGAGGTGCGTCGGCGCTTTCCGATCACCGAAGAGATCCCGCTTCCGCAGCCCGCACCGCACCTCGCAAGTCACTTCGTCATCGTGACCGGCTCCGGCCGGCGCCTGCGCGAGATCCACGTCGACCCCGCCGCCAATCTCGGGGTCGTGCAAATCTCCCCCGACGGTACCTCCGGCACTCTCCACACCGCGCCCAGCCGGCTCTTTGATAGCGTCACCTCGGAGTGGAATTCACACCTCGCGGTCCACGACGACACGGTCGAGCGCACCGGCACGAACTTCCACGCGGTCGTCCACGCCCAGCCACCGCACCTCACCTATCTGAGCCACATCGCCGACTACCGCGATGAGGACTACCTCAACCGGCGCCTCCTGCGGTGGGAGCCGGAGACGATCATCAACTTGCCGGCCGGAACGGTGCCCTGCCGTTCATGCTTCCCGGCTCCCCTCCGCTCATGGAGGCGAACGTCGAGAGCCTTCGTGCGCACCGCATCGTCGTGTGGGCAAAGCATGGCGTCATGGCCCGTTCGGACATCTCCGTGAAACGGGCGGTCGATCGAATCGAGTACGCGGAGACGGCCGCAAACTATGAGTACATGGACCTGCTGATCGGTGGGCGAGCGGAAGGCCTGTCGCTCGATGAGCTGCGGGCCGTCGTAGCCGCCTTCGACGTGAAGACCAACCTCGTGTGACTGGTGGCCCCGTGACGAGACGCGAGCCGACGCGCTCACGCCCCGCCAGGACTCCCCGGCAACAGTTCACGCCCACGGACCAGGACGATCCTTGTCGACTCGCGTGCCCATCGCTTGTCCCTGTGATGGGCTACGCGCTCTCGGTCGTAAGCACGGCGGCGCCTCGGATCTTGCCGGCGGCCAGCGCCTGAAGGGCCTCGTTGCCGGCCTCGAGTGGGAATAGCTCGACCGCCGCTCGGACCGGGATCGCCGCGGCCAGCTCCAGGAACTCGGCGGCGTCGCGGCGGGTGACGTTGGCGACACTGCGGAGCTGTCGCTCCCACCACAGCCAGTCGTACGGGAACTCCGGCATGCGGTCGAGGTGGATCGCGTTGACCGCAACGATGCCGCCGCGGTCGACGGCGCGGAGGGCGGCAAGGACAACGTCGCCGGACGGGGCCGTGGTGACGGCTGCGTCCAGGGGATGGGGCGGCGGGTCGTCGTAGCCGCCCACGGAGGCCGCACCCATCTCCAGGGCCCGCTCGCTCTCCGCCTCGGACCTGGTCCGAACGTGGACCTCGCAGCCCCAGTGACGCGCTACCTGAATCGACAGCAGTGCCGAGGCGCCGAAACCGTACAGGCCGAGCCGGCCGCCCGGCCCTATGCCGGAGACGCGCAGTGCGCGATAGCCGATCACTCCGCCGCAGAGCAGGGGGGCGGCGTCGAGGTCGCCGAATCCATCGGGGATCCTGACGGCGACGTCCGCCCGAACGACCATCGCGTCGGCGAAGCCTCCGTCGCGGTCCCAGCCGGTGAAGACCGCCGCCTCGCACAGGTTCTCGCGCTCGGTCCGACAGAAGCGACACGTCCCGTCCGTGCCGAACAGCCAATAGGCGCCGGCCCGATCGCCGACCGACCAGCCTGCGACTCCGTCGCCGATCGCGGCCACTCGCCCAACGGCCTGGTGTCCCGGCACGATCGGCAGGCGCCTGGGCGCCAGGTCGCCTTCGGCCAGCTGCAAGTCGGTCCGGCACAGGGCGCACGCGGTCAGCCGCAGCAGCAGCTCGCCGGGCCCGGGAGTGGGGTCGGGCCGTTCGACGAGCCGAAGCGGACCCTCGGCCGCACGCATCGGTCGCTGGAGTTCAAGAGCTCGCACGGCGTCAGGTTAGCGCGTGTCAGGCGGCTCGCGGACTGGTCAGGTCGACTTCCCGGCAGCCGGCCTTCGAAGCCGCGCGGGCCGAGGACGCCGGTCGACTCTCGGCGATGGTCGCCTGCTGGGCCGCACCGACCAACGCATGGCTCGACTCCGAGGCGACCCTTAGGTCGCCTGGCCACGGCCGGGCCACCGGCCGGGCGACGGACCGGGCGACGGGCCGGGCGACGATGCCGACCACGGGGGCTATCCTCCAGCCTGACGGCCACCCAACCCCCGCCAGAGGTTCGACATGTCTTTCAGCGCAACCGGCCCGACTTACGTTCTGAACCAGAAGCTGATGTCGCTGAGCGGCGATCTCTGGATCGACGATGCCAGCGGAAACCATGCATTCGAGGTCGACGGAAAGGCTCTCGCCCTGCGACGCACGCTGGTGCTCCAGGATCCAGCCGGCAACCAGCTGTACGAGATCAACAAGTCGCTGGCCCACGTGCATCAGACGTTCGAGATCAAACGGGGCGACCAGGTGGTTGCCACGATCCAGAAGGCCATCTTGAACGTCCTCGGGGACCACTTCACCGTGAACCTGGCGAACGGCGACCGGCTGGCCGTGACGGGCGACTGGATCAGCCGCGAATTCCACGTGACCCGAGCCGGTGCCGACGTGATCTTCGCGTCCCGCCGGCTCCTGAGCCTGCGCGACTCCTACGGCGTCCAGATCGCGCCGGACTTCGAGACTCCCCTGGCGCTGGCGATCGTAATCGCCTTCGAGCAGATCGAGCTGGAAGACAACCACCGGTAGGGCATTTGCGTGGAGCGGCGCCTCCGAGCGGCGCCGCTCAGGATTCGGACCAGGATCCCTCGATGGCGAGCAGCCGCCGCTTGATGTTGAGGGCCGCCTGGCGGTCGGCGTAGGTCGAGCCGCCGTAGCCACCGAGAGCCCCGTCCGCGCCGACGACGCGGTGGCACGGGATCAGGATCGGGACGGGGTTGCGGCCCATCGCCCCGCCCACGGCCTGCGCTGCGCCGGGTCTGCCGATACGTCGGGCGAGCTCGCCGTAGCTGGCGGTCTCACCGTAGTCGAGGCGCGCAGCGCCGGTCAGGACCAGGCGGTCCCAATCCGAGGCGCGCAGGTCGATCGGCAGATCGAAGGCGTGGCGCTTGCCGGCGAAGTACTCGCCGATCTGACGCACCGCCTCGGCGAGGGTCGCGCGCCACTCCGTCGGAACCGCGCCGTCCTCCGCGGGGAGCACCGTGCCGTGGAGACGCCGGGCGAGCCCATCGACGAAGTCGGGCGTTTCCGCCGCCAGGTCGACGGCCACGATCCCAAGCCCGCTCGTGGCGATGTGCAGCGTTCCCCAGGGCGCGGGGCAAGTGGTGAAGGCGGCGGCAGGAGCGACCATTGCGCCAGTGTGACGGGTGCCCGGTCCGGTGGGAAGCTGGGCGCCGATTGCCGCCAGCCTCGCCCCGTCGTATACTCCCGGGGAGTATGCAGGCGATCGAACCAGTGACCCCAACCGGCCTTCCGGCCCCGTCCGCCGAGATCCAGCTCCCGATCGAGGGAATGAGCTGCGCCTCGTGCGTGAACCGCATCGAGCGCTTCCTGCGCAAGACCCCCGGCGTGGCTGAAGCCAGCGTCAACCTGGCGACCGAGGTTGCGACGGTCCGATACCTGCCGGAGATCGCCGGGCTCGATGAGCTGGCCGGGGCCATCGAAGCGGCCGGCTACGAGGTCCGTCAGCTACCGAAGTCGAACTCGGGTGGGCAGGCGAGCCTGGTCGAGGAGGCGGACGCAGAAGCGGCCGACCGTGCCCGCGAGCAGCGGTCCCTCGGTCTGGCGGCCACTGTTGCGCTCGCCGTCGCGGCAGTGGCGATGACCCTCATGTACGCGCCCAACCTGCCGCTGACCATGGAGCAGCTCGCGTGGGTGCTGATCGCGCCGGCCACGTTCGTCCAGTTCTGGGCCGGCCGTCGCTTCTATCGCGCGGCCTTGCGCGCGGCCAGGCACGGCTCGACCAGCATGGACACACTCGTCGTTGTCGGCACGTCCGCGGCGTGGGCGTACAGCGTGCTGGTGACGGTTGCGCCGGGCATCTTCCGTGCCGCGGGCATCGAGCCGCAGCCGTACTTCGACAGTTCGACGGCAATCGTCGGCCTGGTGCTGATGGGGCGCTGGCTCGAGGCCCGGGCGAAGGCCCAGACCGTCGGTGCCATCAAGGCGCTGCTCGGGCTGCAGGCTCAGTCGGCTCGAATCGTTCGCGGTGGGCGCGAGGTGGACGTGCCGCTTGATGAAGTCCGCGTCGGTGACCTCGTGCGCGTTCGACCGGGTGAGCGCGTGCCGGTTGACGGGCGTCTGGCCGAGGGCAGCTCCGCGGTCGACGAGTCGATGCTCACCGGTGAGCCGATACCGGCGGTGAAGCGGCCCGGCGACGAGGTGATCGGTGGCACGCTGAATCTGAACGGGACGTTCCTGTTCAGGGCGACTCGGGTTGGTCGCGACACGGCGCTGGCCCACATCGTCGAGCTCGTGCGCCGGGCGCAGGGTTCCAAGGCGCCGATCCAGCGTCTGGCCGATCGAATCGGCGGCATCTTCGTGCCGGTCGTTCTCGGCGTCGGCGCGACCACCTTCGGACTCTGGTTCGCCCTCGGACCGGACCCGAAACTGACGCATGCCCTGGTAGCCTTCATCACGGTCGTGGTCATCTCATGCCCTTGCGCCATGGGTCTGGCGACGCCGACGGCGATCATGGTTGGGACGGGCAGGGGCGCCGAGGCAGGAGTGCTGATCCGCGGCGGCGAGGCCCTGGAGATGGCCGCCCAGATCGACGCGGTGGTCTTCGATAAGACGGGTACGCTTACGCGTGGACGACCGTCGCTCGGCACGGTCGCCGCCGCCCCGGGGTTCACGGCCGGCGAGGTGCTGGACATCGCTGCGTCGGTGGAGCGGGGAAGCGAGCATCCGCTGGCCGGGGCGATTCTCGCCCGTGCGGACGAGGCGAGCCTCGGCCGGCGAGCGGTCGAGGGGTTCGAAGCGGTGGCCGGCCGGGGCGTGCGCGGCTTCGTCGAGGGGCGCCAGACGATGGTAGGAACCGTCGCGTTCCTCGAGGCGGGAGGCGTCGACGTGGGACCGCTGGCTGCCGCCGTGGAGGCCGGTTCCGCGGTCACGTACCTCGCTGTCGACGGCCGCCTGGCCGGCGTGCTGCCAACCGTGGACGAAGTCAAGCCCGAGTCGGCCGGCGCGGTTCGGGAGCTCCAGGACGCCGGCCTCGAGGTCTGGCTGGTCACGGGCGACGTGGCTCGGGTCGGACGTTCTGTCGCCCTAGCTGTTGGGATACCGGCGGAACGCGTCATGGCCGACATGCTGCCAGCCGGTAAGGCCGACGCCGTCGCCGCGCTCCAGGCCCGCGGCCTGCGAGTGGCGATGGTCGGCGACGGTATCAACGATGCCCCTGCCCTCGCCCGCGCCGACCTGGGAATCGCGATCGGAACCGGTGCCGACGTGGCCATGGAGGCGTCCGACGTGACATTGGTCGGCGGCGACCCGCGGGCCGTGGCGATGGCAATTCGCCTGTCCCGCCAGACCAGGAGGGTCATCCGCCAGAATCTGTTCTGGGCGTTTGGCTACAACGTCGTTCTGATCCCGGTGGCGATGGGCGCGCTGTTCCCGCTGTTTGGGGTCACGCTGAA
>Ga0116137_1002420_pt1 | contig 11013 bp, 8 predicted proteins | sample June2015DPH_20_1_3_FD_88973 | JGI IMG/M metagenome (GOLD analysis project Ga0116137, IMG submission 88973) | Peatland microbial communities from SPRUCE experiment site at the Marcell Experimental Forest, Minnesota, USA - June2015DPH_20_100 | ecosystem: Environmental > Terrestrial > Soil >...
AGGAACAACTGGTCGGGATTGTACGGTTTGAATGTTTTCATGCCGCCACTATAGCTGCTGCACGCTGGATGTCCAGGGCGCAAAGTCCGTGCCGAACGATTTTTTCTCCGACAGGCTCCTAGCTCATGTTTAACGCTTTGACGACCCCCGTTGCGCGCAAGTGCGCGAAAGGGCAGCGGGAGACCGTCAGGTCTTCGTCGGTGGCAGTCCGCGCAATCTTCTCGTGGGGTGCCCTGTTCCGCTCCGATCCTCGCGAGCCCCTCCCTGGCTCGGAGTCGGCAAGGACGCACTCGCCACCGGCTCGGCGACCTCGCTGGTTGCCCCCAAGCAGACCCGCCCCTTCCATGTGCCTGGGTCCTGGCAGACCTCGCCCAGCCACTTGTCCCCCATCTGGCAGCAGGCCGGCAGGTTGCCTGCGGTTCGCTGCGCGCTGCAACCTGCGGGGTTGCGCACTCCTCTTGGGGAGCGCCCGTCAGGGAACTCAGTGCTTCCGGTTACCCGTTGGACCTCCCTCAAGCTACCTGGGCGACTCTGCCAATTCCCAGGGCCGGACTTGCACCGGCAAGTCTCACGGTATCCACGGCATTCGAACGGACCCATAATTGTGCAATGGATGACATCTCAGGCTGGTCGACGTTGGAAAGTTGCTTTGCAATCAATTGCTTAGCCAGGCACAGGATTGGTCCCTTGCCGCTCTCCGGACTCTCGTGAGGGAAGCCGCGGCTCAGCGGTTGCGGAGGATTTTTTGGGCGAGCGCCCTTTTCCCGGGATGCCCCTCGCGAGCCCTCGCGCCGATTCCCGTCGGGGAGGCTATCGGACTGGCCGCAGTGTTGACGTCAACTGCCGTCGGTGCTCATGAAGAAGGACAAGGGAAGCCGATGGGGGCCTTGGATCCAACGTCGGCTTCACAAGGAGGGTGAAATCCGGCGAGCGAACTGCGTGTCCCGGACCTGCTCTCCGTCCTTTCTCCGCCTACTTCCCAGGACGGCGAAGGCCCCGCACCTCCATGTACCGGAGGAGCCGGATCACCTGCTCCAGCGTGTGACGGGTCTCGTCCGGAAGGGGCCATCCGGGGAAACTTCGCTCGGGAAACCCCACGGTCATCTGGTAGCCGTGGCGGCCAAAGGCGGCCCGCTCCGCGCTCATCAGGCGGACAGCTCCATCCGCTGGCGCCTCTCCTCCAACGGGCGGCCCGTGCTCGTCACAGGAACGCGCGGATCAGCGGTGCGCCTTCCCTACGCGCCGCGGAGGGTTGGATCGAGGACATCCCGCAGCCAGTCGCCCACCCGGCTGACGACCAGGGCGGTGAGCATGAGGACCAGCCCCGGGAAGGCTGAAATCCACCAGGCGGAGTCCAGGTAGCCGCGCCCTTCGTTCAGCATCCCACCCCAGCTCGGCGTCGGGGGCTGAATACCCAGCCCAAGGAAGCTCAGCGTGGACTCGAGGAGGATGGTGCGGGCCAGCTCCAGTGTGGCGATCACCAGGAAAGGGGCCATCGTGTTGGGGACGATGTGGCTCCTCAGGATCCGCAACGTGGAGCCCCCCAGCCCCCGGATGGCCAGGACGTATTCCCGCTCCTTGATGGTCAGGACCTGGGCCCGAATCAGGCGGGCGTAGGTCACCCATCCGCTCAGCCCCACGATGATGATCAGGTTTCCGAAGCTGGGGCCCAGGACCGCGATGATGCCGATCGCCAGTAGGATGAACGGAAACGCCAGTTGGGCGTCCACCACCAGCATGATGATCTCGTCCACGATGCCCCCGGCGTACCCCGAGAGCAGGCCGAGCGATCCGCCGATGGCTCCGCCGATGACCACGGCTGTGAACCCCACGACCAGGGAGACCCGGGAGCCGTAGATGATCCGGCTCAGGGTGTCGCGCCCGAGCTGGTCCGTCCCCAGCAAGTGCCGGCCCTGGCCGGCTTCCGGGAACCAGGTCGGACTCTTGAGCCGTTCCCGGAGCGACTGCTGAACCGGGTCGTATGGACTGACCAGCGGCGCGCAGATCGCGGCCAGCACCACCACAACCACGAAGGCCGTCGAGGCCCAGACAAAGAGGGGTACCTTCCGCCAGCCTGCACGGCGGGAACGGGTGCGCTCGGTGCTGTCCTGATCGTTATCGTCGGATGCGCGGGTCGAGGATGCCATACGCCACGTCCACCAAGAGATTCAGGATGACGAACATCGCCGCCGTTATGAAGACGCACGACTGCACGATGGGGTAATCGCGGTTGTAGATGGACTGGATCGCCAGCCGGCCGATCCCGGGCCAGGAGAAGATGGTCTCGGTCACCACGGCCCCGCCCAGCAGATTCCCGAGCTGCAGCCCCACGATCGTGACGATGGGGATGGCGGCGTTCCGCATGGTGTGCTTGGCGAGGGTCCAGAACTCCGGCAGGCCCTTGGCTCGGGCCGTCCGGATATAGTCCGCCTGCAGGATCTCCAGCACCGCGGAGCGGGTAATCCGGGCGATGCTGGCCATGGCGAACGCCCCCAGTGTCACCGCCGGCAAGACGAGGTGCCGCCACTCGCCGCGGCCTGACGTCGGGAACAGGTTGAGCCAGAGCGAGCAGACCAGGATCAACATGATGCCGATGTAGAAGGTCGGCGCCGCCTGCCCGACCAGCGCCACCCCCATCACGATATTGTCATAGGTGGACCCCCGCCTGATCGCCGACAGGACGCCGGCCGGGATGGCCACCACTATGGCGCACACGAAGGACGCGAAGGCCAGCTCCAGCGTCGCCGGAATCCGCTCCCACACTACCCGCATGGCCGAGGTCCGGAAGTTAATGGAGCGGCCGAAGTCCCCCTGAACGGCCTGGTTGACGAATACCCCATACTGGACGTAGATCGGCCGGTCCAGCCCCATCTCGTGCCGGAGCCGCTCCATCTCGGCGATGGGGGCATCGGGCGGCAGCATAAGCGGAACCGGATCGCCCGAGAGGCGCATGACGACGAAGACTACCGTCACCACGCACCACAAGGCGACCATCAGGCGAAGCAGCCGGTAGATCAGAAAGCGACCGAACCCTTGCATCAAGACCTCGCGGCCAGGCGCCGCCACGGACAAGAATGACGGCGCCCCGCCACCGGTTCATGGCGGGGCGCGCTAGATGACCCGCGTCGTTGAAACGTCACGCGCGCGTGAGCTTCAGGTTAAAGCGGCGGAACTCCATCATCTGGTTCGCATACGGTTTCCAGTCCACGTACTTCTGGAGGCCATACAGCTCCATGGGCTGGATGACCGGAATCAAGGGAAGGAACTCTAGCTCAATCCGCGCCATTTCCCGGTAGGCCTCTCCCCGGAATTTCTCGTCCACGCTGTATCGGGCCGCTTCTCCCAGCTCGTCAAAGCGCGGGTTCCGGAACCAGTAGGCGTTGACTCCGCCCTGGGCGAGGTGACGCCACATCATCCCGTCGGGATCATTGTAGGCAGAGGTGGGATCGGTCCAGCGCAGACCCTTGAAGCTCTTCTCGCGGATCTTCTGCTGGTAAACCGAGTACTCCAGCTGCTCCAACTTGGCGTTGATCCCCACATCTTTCCACATGGAGGTGAGAACCTCGCTCATCTCCTTGTCCATCACCAAGGTGCCGATAGGGGTCTCCAGCGTCAATTCCTCCCCCTTGTAGTTCGCCTCCTTGAGGAGCTGCTTGGCCTTGTCCGGATCGTACTTGAGGGGCGGGAGGCTCGGGTCGTAATGGCTGTCCCCCTTCACCACAAGGCTGTTCGGCACGGCGCCCTGCCCGCGCCACAACTCCTTCAGGATCAGCTCGCGGTCGATGGCCAAGCTCAGGGCCTGCCGGAACGGCTTGCTGTCCAGGGGCGGCTTCTGCGATGCCACCGACATGCAGTAGAGGCCGCCGTAGAGCACCCCCTCGATCTTGGTGGTCGGATTCTTGGCCACCTGATCCACCTGGTCCGGCGGGATCTTCGTGATCAGGTCCACCTCGCCCTTCAGCAGGGCGGCGATCCGGGGTGCCAGCTCGGGGAGCGGGCGGAAGACGATCTGATCCACCTCGATCTTCCCGCCCCAGTAGTCCTTGATGGCGTCCAGAACCATCCGGTCGTCCCTGACCCACGAGGCGAGTTTCAGCGGGCCGCTCCCGACCGGCTTGGCGTTGAACTCGTCGTCACCCACCTTCTGGAAATACGCCTTGGGCATGATCTGGCCCGCATAGTAGGCCACGCGGGCTGGCATGAGGGGATCCGGCTTCTTGGTGATGAGGTTCACCGTGTACGGGTCCGGCGTGTCGATGCGCTCGATGGTGTTCAGGATCGTCTTGGTAATGACCTTGGCATTCGGGTCGTACGACCGCTCGAAGGTGAACTTGACGTCGGCCGAGGTCAGCCGATCGCCGTTGTGGAATTTGACCCCCTGACGCAGCTTGAATTGCCACAGGGTGGGATTCACCAGCTTCCATTCGGTGGCCAGCGAGGGATACAGCTTCCCGTCCCGGTGCCGGGAGAGCAGGTTGTCGAAGATATTGAACGTGACCGCGATGTCGTTGACCGTGGTGCTCAGCTGGGGATCCAGCTTGCTGACGTCGGCGGACTGGCCGACCACCAGCGTCTTCTTGGCCCCTTGCGCCCCGGCGACTCGCGCCAGGATGCCCTCGGCGGCGGCCATGCTCCCGACGATGCCGGCCGCGCCGGCGAGGAACCCGCGTCGACTGATCCGCCCGTCACGAAGCATCCGAACCAGGCCATCCACCGTGGTGCCGTCTCGCTTCGTTCCTGAGTCTTCCATCTCGGGGCCTCCTTTCCGGTGTGCGCACAGATGACAGCTAGCCATACGGCGTTCCCGGTTCGAGAGAACGCCCAGTAAACGCCGCAGGGAGTCCGTCAGGCCCTTCAGAACCTCGGAGACTGCGGGTGACGACGACGCGGGAAGTCACCGAGTGAGTGATAGGAATTTGCTTTTCGGGGGCGCGACACGCCTCGCCTCCTCCGGACGGCGAGTGCGCTGGAGCCGGGCCGGCCGGCGCGACCGCGGGCTGCCGGGACTCCCGGCTTGCCGGCCCTCTGGGCTGTAGCGGAGTATCCGGCGAACTGGAGACGGCTGTCAAGGGGAAAGACGAACGCCACGGGGAGGGCCGGGCAGACCACGGCCACCTCGGGCTCCGACGGCTTGACCTCGCGTGCCCTGGGCGGAACGGACTCCCTGATCACGCGGCGAGCGAAGCGACAGGCGGGCTGTGGGCTTGGACAGGCCAGATCCCGAGGTGAGTCAGGATCTTTTCAATCACCTCGGGGTGCTCGATGAAGGCGATGATCCGCATGGCTCCCGTACACCGGGGACACACGAGAGGGTCCACCTCGTACACCTGCTTGATGAGGCGCGCCCACGCGCGCTTCGCGGTCGACGCGGGGATTTCGCTGAATTGCTCGATGGTGTCAGGCGCCTCTCCCTCGCCCTGGGCCGTTCGCCCCTTCCCCCGACTGACGTTGCTGTACCAGCCGTAGTACCGCACCAAGTGCTCGCCTACATTCGGGATGTGCGCGGTGAGCGCCGCCAGCCAATCGCAGGCTGAGAAGACTTCGAAGTTCCGCTTGAGGACCGGGTGCATTTTCGAGCGGGAGATGATGGTCCCGGTTCTCGGGTGGTACCGCATCTTCTCCTGCGAGAACGGCGACCGGAGGATGTACTCGGAAACCGCCCGGCGGCCTTCGGCATCGTGGGCGCCGATGCGGACTTCATTGTGCAGGCTGAACCCGGAGGGGCGCCACCCGCGGAGCTTGCGAATCAGCGTCTCGTCAATCCGCCGCTCCCGGAGGAGCATCTGGAGCACCCGGTGGCGGAAGAGGCGCTCCAGGGCGTCCAGAGAGCACCCCGGAGGACGTCGCCGAGCGGGTGCGGCGCTACGTGACGGTCGGTTGGCGCGGAGGCCGGTTCGCTCTCTATCTCTGCAACCTCGGGGCGAGCACACCGCCGCAGAACCTCGCGGCCGCAGTCGAGGCGGCCCACGACTGCTCGATGCGATGACCCCTCCGTCAGAGCGAGGGGGAAACGCCTCGCACTCGCCTGGCGAATTTCGTGCTCTTCATTGTAATGAGGGACGTGATGGGGGACCCGTTGGTGCCGAAGCGGCTTTTCACCGACTCCGACGACAGGGGTTAATGTCCAGGAATGCATCCTCTGCCACCACAAGTTGTCCCCGCAAACGTACTATTCTCGCAATTATGGAGTCGTGGGCAGAAGCCCGGGCTGCCGAACTGAGGATGAATCCTTTGCTGGGGGCGACAGATAGACATCTCTAACTGTCTAACTGACTGATTGATTCTCCGCGTTCAGAATTTCTAGAACCCGCTATCTGGTGCGTTGCTCCCCAATACCCAGAGTCAACGTGTTATCGGGCCATTGCCTTCAGTGCATCAGCGAAAGCGCTCAGCGTCGCCTCCAGGTCCGCATCAGAATGGGCAAAGGAAAGATACATTTTGGCGCCTGGTACTACGAAGATTCCGCGGCGGATCAGTTCGTAGCCCAAACGGACGGCCCGCTTTCCGTCGGCCCCTCGTAGATCTTGTTCCCCAGCAACCGGGCGTGCCGGGTCGATGAAGACTGGCTGGACGATTGGCCCTTCGCCGAGCGCCTGAAGCGGAACACCCTGCTTCGCGGCGATGCCGGCCATGCCCTCCCGCAAGTGCTGCCCGATCCTGTGCAACCAATCGTAAACCCCGGGTCGCGAGAGTTCGTTGAGGGCCGCGAGGCCGGCCGCGCAGGCCAGGGGATTGCCGCTCAGGGTGCCGCTGAGGCACGCGTAGTCTTCGGTTCCCTTGCGGGCCGGATTGGCCGTCTCCATGAGGTCGCTCCGACCGCAAATCGCGGCCATGGCAAATCCGCAGGTTAACGCCTTCCCGTAGGCGGCGAGATCCGGGACCACCTTGTAGAACTCCTGCGCGCCCCCGTAGGCGAGCCGGAATCCGGTGACGACTTCGTCGAAGATCAGGGGAATGTGATGGCGCGTGGCCAGCTCTCGCACCCCCTGGAGAAACCCCGGCTGCGGGCGAATGGCCCGCTGGAGCGGTTCGACGATGATGGCGGCGATCTCCGAGGCGTGACAAGCGAGCACCTGCTCGGTGGTGGCGAGATCGTTGAACGGGGCGACCAGCATGCTGTCCACCGCACCCTTCGGGATCCCCGCAATATCGGCGACGGGCGTCGGGAAGGGGGCGGCTCCGGGCTTCCAGTTCCCGATCATGGCGTAGTCGTGCAGGCCGTGAAAGCCGCCCTCGAACTTTAACACCTTTTCCCGGTGGGTAAAGACGCGGGCCATTCGGATGGCCATCATGGTGGCCTCGGTCCCGGTGCTGACAAATCGGACCTTGTCGCCGCAGGGGACGGCCTCGCAGATGCGCTTGGCCAGGCGGACCGTTGGCTCGCTCAGCCAGTGGTAGGTGGAGCCCTTGACCATCTGTGCCTGGACCGCCCGGACGATCGCCGGATGGGCGTGGCCCAGGAGGAGCGGGCCCGATCCCATCACGTAGTCGATGTACACCCGCCCGTTCGTGTCGTAGAGCTTGCTCCCCTCCCCTCGCTCAACAATAAAGGCCACGTCCCGAGGGAGGGTCCACTGCCAGACGGAGGTGCCAGGGAGGTAGCGCGAAGCTGTGGAGAGAAGATCGGTATCCTCTGCGCTCGAAGAGGCTGCCACGTTGGTTCCTCCTTGGACGGTCGCCAACCCACGCGGGGCCTACGCCCGCCGGAACTTGAAGTTGAAGGGCCGCAATTCGATCTGCTGGAGAGGGTGGGCCTTCCAGTTCATATACCTCTGGAGCCCGTACAACTCGATCGGCTGGATGACCGCGATCCACGGTAGTTGCTCGAGGAAGATCTGCGTCATTTCTTTGTAGCACTGTCCTCGGAATTTTTCATCCACGCTAAAGCGCGCAACGTCGCCCAGCTCGTCAAAGCGTGGATGGCGCCAGTAATCGTAGATCCCGCCGGGGCCAAGGATGCGCCACATCATCCCGTCGGGATCCCCCAGGATCGAGGTGGGATCGGCCCAGAAAAAGCCCTTGAAGGTTTTTTCCCGCAGCTTCTGGGCACGCACCGTCGTCTCCAGGATCTCCAGCTTCGCGTTCACACCGACATCGCGCCACATGGAGACAACGGCCTCGCCCATCTCTTTGTCATAGACGATGAGGCCCTGGCCGCTCTCGATGACAACCTCTTCGCCTTTGTAGCCCGCTTCTTTCAGCCGCTGCTTCGCGAGATTGGGGTCGTACTTCAGCGGGGGCAGGCTCTCGTCATAGTGGTTGTCGCCCTTGGCAATAGGCCCATTCGGGACGATGCCCTGCCCGCGGAACAGATCCTTGACAATGGACTCGCGATCGATCGCCAGCGAAAGCGCCTGCTTGACGTTGGGGTTATCCAGGGGCGGGCGATGTGAGTTCGCCTGAAGCACATACAGCCCCGCGTACAGCGCGCCCTCGACTTTCGTATTCGGATGCTTCGCCACGCGATCGGCGTGATCGGGCGGGAGCTTGGTGATCAAGTCCACTTCGCCCGCGAGGAGCGCCGAAAGGCGCGCCGCCAATTCCGGGATCGGCCGGAAGATCGCCCGGTCCGCATCGATCTTCCCCTGGAAGTAGTCCCGGTTGGCATCCATGACGACCCGATCGTCCTTGATCCATTCGACGAACATGATGGGTCCGGTCCCCACCGGTTTCAGGTTGAAGGTGTCGTCCCCGACCGCTTCCGCGTACTTCTTCGGCATGATCTGGCCGCCGGAGAAGCTGAAGCGCGCCGGCAACAGCGGATCAGGTTTCTTGGTGTAGAAGTTCACCGTGTAGCGGTCGGGCGTGTCAACATGGTCAATCGTCTGGAAGTTGGTCCGGACGAGCGAAACCTTCCGGTTGGGATCGTAGGCCCGTTCGATGCTGAACTTGACGTCTGCCGCGGTGAACGGATCCCCGTTGTGGAACTTGACGCCCTGGCGCAGTTTGAATTGCCAGAGCGTGGGATTCACCAGCTTCCACTCGGTGGCAAGGCCTGGGAACAGCTTCATATCGGGATGCCGGCTGGTGAGGTTGTCGTAGAGGTTCAGTAGGATGGTCAGGTCCCAACCGCTCGTGGTTAGGTGCGGATCCATCTTCGAAAGATCGCCGCCCTGGGCCACGACCACCTCGGTTTTCTTGGTCGTCTGCGCACCGGCTACCCGGGCCAGCAATCCCTCGGCGGCTGCCAGGCCACCGACCAGTCCGGCCGTCTGCACCAGGAACCCTCGCCGCGTGATTTTCCCGTCTCGGAGCATCCGGGCGAAGCCGTCAACCGCCATTCCGTCGCACCTGCCCCCTTCCTCAACCATCGGAGCCCTCCTTCTCCTAAAGTACTAAGTTTGCATTGCGAAGCGTGCTCAACCAGCATGGGCACTTGGACCAGGCAGATACGGGCTGCCCCCTCAATTGCTGCTTTCCACCTTTACCCGCATCCACGACTCGCCTCGCGCGGGACCCTTGGTCCGCTCTCCCCTCCCTGACCGGGTCGCCCTCACAACTGCAGCCCGGCGTCCTTCGGGGGACCCCTGAGGCGGACGATTTTCGCGATCTGGGTCCGAGCGGCCGGCTGCTCAGGAAGGGTGATGCAAAGCTCCCGACCCTGTTTACAGTGCTCGGTCACGACCGCACCCGCAGGTACTGAGGGGGGAAGGGGCCGCACCCGGTCTTGCAACAGCGGACGGGCCGACCCGCTGGCTCGATTCGGGTCCGGAGCGCTGTCCTTGGCCGATCCCATGGGGCCTCCTCCGACGATCATCACGAGGAGGGGTAACGGTCCGAAGGGTACGCCCGGTCCCCTCGACCTGTCAACAGGATCTCCAGACGGTCTGCCCGCAGGGCTGATCGGACGCACCTAGTTCAGGCGGGATAACACCTATGACATCCTGGATTCAAACCCGTTGCAGGAGAGTATACGGGCCTGGACGGAGTTTTTGCGGACCAGTGCGTCCAGTTAAGGCTGGCCTGCTCAGTGGGAGACAGTCCCACCGGGGGAACAGTCAGACCCCCGTAGCTTGAGGTGCCTCCGTGGAGGAAACGAATCGGAGGAAGCCACCTGACAAAGCCATCTTCGGGATGGTGAGCGAGTCACCGGGCCGTAACGGAAGTGAACCCACCAGTGGCCTCGAGAAAAATACAATCCGAAGGCCGAGTCCCTTGGTCCGGGACGAAGGCAGCAGGGTCTGAAGCAGCCTGACCGACGCCTCAGATCCCTTCGGCGGGGTGGGAGGGACAGCACGGGGACGCAGGGCAGGCCGAGCAACTGGAGAAACCGTCCTCGCCCCATCGCGAAAGCGGTGGAGCCAGGTAGATCGTATAACCGGTGACACCCGGGAAAGCGATCGAAGGCGAGACGGTGGCGGAGGGGTCCGGAGTAGCGACGAAGGCGGGTAATGCCGCCGGAGCCAAGGGACCCTACTGCGCGTGTTCCTCTAGCAGCAAGGGAGGCAGGGGCGCCCTGAGAAAAGCGCCCATCACCCTGCAAGACCACGCGGCGGAGGATCTACGCCCCGGCGACGGCCGACTCGGCTGACCAAGGTGGAGGAGGCGGGGGCTGGGTGCCCCCTGGCCGAAAGCGCTCCCAGTCGAGCGGTCCCATAACCCGGGGTGCGAAGCGGGCAGGACAGCGGAGTGCGGGAAATCCGCACGCTCCGTTTGACCGGGCGGGGGCTGGAGACGGGCTCACGGCGACCCTAAACGGGCACGAAGCTGGAAACGGCGGAGACAGCCAAGGGGAGCCTAACGGGGTACCGCGCCAGTCCCGACCCTACCACCCAGCAAACATCAAGCCAACGGCTTTGCCGGTCAGGTATATGACTGGCGAGGGTTCTCCCGCGTTCCCCGCGAGATGAAGGCTCGCGGGGCGGGCGCCGCGATCGTGGCGTGTTGATCCAGCCCGGTTACCCCCAGGAAGTTCGGGCTGCGCCAATCGGGTCCCAGCTTGCCAGCGCACTCAGGCGCCCGAGGCCACGCAAGAACCGATGAGGCGACGCCTCACATCATGTTCTTGGTCAG
>Ga0116137_1002430_pt1 | contig 10974 bp, 10 predicted proteins | sample June2015DPH_20_1_3_FD_88973 | JGI IMG/M metagenome (GOLD analysis project Ga0116137, IMG submission 88973) | Peatland microbial communities from SPRUCE experiment site at the Marcell Experimental Forest, Minnesota, USA - June2015DPH_20_100 | ecosystem: Environmental > Terrestrial > Soil >...
ACCCGCACTGAGCCGATCGCACGCGGAGTCAGGCTCCCTCCGCTAACGCCGTGACCGCGTTGGCCAGGCCCTGTTCGTAAGCGGCGATCAGGCGGTCCCACCGGGCGTCCATCTCGGCGTCCACCTGCCGTCGGGCGGGGTCCGCATCGAACCAGGCCACGGTCCGCCGGATCCCCTCCGCGAACGGCGTCACGGCGCGGAAATCGGGCACGAAGCGCTTGATCTTGGTGGTGTCGAAGACGGCGCTCACCGACTTGTCGCCCCGCAGGGTCCCGCTCCACTCCGGCAGGCAGGCCGCGATGAAGTCGGACGCGATATGAACGATCCGCGCTTCCATACCCGCGGCGGCAGCGGTCTCTCGGTAGATCTCGTCCCAGGTCAGGACCTCGTCCGACATGATGTTGAAGGCCTGGCCGATCGCCTGGCGACGACCCAGCAGGCCCACGAAGCCCGGCGCGAAGTCGCTGTTGTGGGTGATCGTCCACAGGGACGTGCCGTCGCCGGGGACGATGAGCGGCTTGCCCTGGCGCAGCCGCGCGATCGCCGTGAAGGGCCGTTCCCAGCTGTTCACGGCCAGCGGCACCTGCGTGTCGCCGTAGGTGAGCGACGGGCGGACGATCGTGACCGGGAACCCGTCCTCACGGAACGCCCTCATCAGGCGCTCCTCGCAGGCGATCTTGTTCCGCGAGTAGTCCCAGAACGGGTTCGCGAGCGGCGTGTCCTCGCGGATGAGCCAGTCGCCGAGCGGCTTGACGTATGCGCTGGCGGAGCTGATGAAGATGAACTGGTCGGCCCGGTCGCGAAAGAGCCGCAGGTCGCGCTCGACGTCCTCGAGGGTGTACGCGATCCAGTCCACCACGACATCGAACCGCTGGCCGGCCAGCGCTCGCTTGGTCGCCGCCTCGTCACGCAGGTCCGCGACGAGGGGCGTCGCGCCGTGCGCCCGGTCCGGATGGCTGCCGCGATTGAGAAGGACGAGTTCCAGGCCGCGCTCCACCCCCAGGCGGGTGCAGGCGCTGCTGATCAGGCCGGTGCCACCGACGAACAGGACCTTCATGCACGGTCTCCTATACGGGTGAATCCAGCCTATTCCAGCCCGACGATTCCTTGTCTGCCTTGCCGGTTGGATGGGTGCCGCGGATCGGGGCCGCGGCTACCGAACCTGGCGGCGCCGAAGGCCTGACCTGGGGTTCGGCGCCTGGGCCGGCGCGGCCGGGGCAAGCGCGGCCGGAGTCAGCGCGGCCGGGGTCGGTACAGGGGCGCTGGGCGACGGTTTCGGAGTCGGAGTCCGCGCGCGACCGATCTGCAGGAGCCCGTCCACCTTGGCGTAGTGGGACGTCCACGTGTCGACATGGATCACCTTGCCGGTCGAGTCGATCACAGTGCGTGTCCTGGAGGTATAGAAACCAGGCGTCGGGTATTCCGCGCGGTTCTGCTGGCCCGGCTTCAGCGTGGTCACGTACACCGTGCGATCGACGGCGCCGACGACGTTCGCCTTGAACGCGGGACTGAAGGTGACCGTGCGGTCGAGCGGCAGGCTCCAGAGCTGGAACGTGATCGTGCTCTTGGACCCGTAGGTCGTTGAGCCTCGGATCACGATCGGGTTCGGCGTGTCGTTGGTCCACTTCAGGTCGTACGTCTGGGAGCCGTTCGAAAACACGGTGGCGTCCAGCCCGACCGGATAGCGGCTGATGTAGTAGTAGTGCGCGTGCCGCTCGTCGATCTTGAGCCCGGCCCTGGCGGCCGCGTTGAACATGGTGGTCGAGACCGAGCAGATACCGCCACCAATGGCGCCGGTGTGGTTGCTCTTGCCGTCCTCGATGACGCCGCCCAACGTGAACCCGTGAGCCCGGTCAATCGGGCCCACGTACTTCAGGAAGCTGAACTGCTTGCCGGGCTCCACGATCTGGCCGTTGAAGATCTTGGCGGGGAGGCGGATGTTGACGCCGTAGCCGTTGCTTATGTCCGGGTAGAAGACAGTGGTCCAGCTGCCGATGACGACCATGTCGCTCAGGGTCTCGGGCGTGATACGAGGTGAGATAGGCGCCGTGACGATGGCTACGGAGCCCGGTTGGCCGCCCGAGGCCAGGCTGCCCAGGTAAACCTCGATGGCCTGTGAAGTCGCGCCTACGTTGATGCTGGCGCCGTCCCTGCCGCCCTTGACGCTCGCCGGCTTACCCGAGCTGTCGAAGACGACCGTCGGCTCGACCGGTGCAGTGGCGAGCCTCGGGGCGAGCTCGGACAGATAGGCCTGCACCCGATTGGAATCCACCTCCGGACCGTAGCTGCCATCGGCCCTGGTGCCGAAAACGATCCAGCTGCGAATTGTCGCCGCGTCGATGGTGTAGGTCTGCGATGGGATCTGGGTCTGGCTCGCGCTCGGGCTCGGGCTCGGGCTCTGGGGATCGCCGCCCCATGTCAGGTTGACATCGACCGCCATTTTCTCGGCTGCGGCGATCGCGTCCTGGGCATCCTTGCTACTGACCTGTGGCTTGAGCTCAACGAAGGCGCCGCCCGCCTGGAACGCGTCCGGCGCGTCGGGCTGCGTCAGGCTGGCGACGATCGCGCCGGAGATCGCCGTCGCGTCGATGACGTGCCCGGGCGTCGACGGCGAGTAGTTGAAGGTGCCGTTCTGGGCCGTCGCCTGCGCGTCTCGCGGCGGCACCTGGCTCGTGCCGGCCAGCTGACGGACCCGAACCGACACGGCCGTAGGGTCGATCCGGACCGCGATCGGCACGGACTGGCCATTGATCGCAGTTCGGAGAATGGAGACTGCGTCGCCGATCGGATCACCCGTATGCCCGATCCGCATCGCCGCGTCGGCCATGAATTCGACATCGGGTGCGCGGCCGACCTCCTGGTACGTGATCTTGGTCACGCCAACCGGCGTGGTGACCGTAATCTCGCCCTGGCCAAGATAGGCGTAGTCCGTCTGCAGCCTGGCGATCACCTGGTCGCGGCTCAGGCCGGACACGTCGACCGAACCGACCCGGACGCCGGGGACGACCCGGTTCGAGAATGCGCTGAACGCAACCAGGGCCGCTGCCGTGACCAGGACGAGGGACGCGAGCAGGCCGACGGCGTACGCAAGAACGAGCCTGGCCGCGAGCACGACTCGAGGTCTCCTGGATCTCACCCGTGCGAGCGGGTTGCGAAGGTGAGGTTGGCGCTTGTGCCCAACGGCTATGGAGGAGCCGGTCAGAGAGGTCGACTCCCACGTGATGGGCTCGGGCACGGCCGATTGCGCGGCAGGCTCGCCCGGCGCCGGGCCCAGGATCTCGTCGACCAGGTCGAGCTCATCCGTGGTCATGCCCGTTCCTTATTGCCGCGTCGTTCGTCGAGCACCATGACTGCGGAACGCGTGAGCATGCGACTTGACCCCCGGTCTTCGCGGCGCCAAAGGCGTTCACCGCGATGATACGTTACGACGCCTCTGGTTCTTGGCAATGTGACTCTTGTCAGCCGTGCCCACAAGGTTCCTACCCCGCTGTCGCGGTGCCTGTCTGACGGGGCGTAACATCAGAGCGACTTCTGCGGCCCGGCCGGGAGGCGACCGATCATCGGTGGCCTCGCGGTGCTCGCCGTTTGCCTGGCTCTGGTCCTCATCGCCATTCCCGGGTATTCGAGGCGCAGCCGGCGCGCCTTCCACCTCCAGTCTTCCCCCGGGTGGAATCTCACGGGAACGTGCGGTGGAACTGGCTACAGAGCACGTGGACGGTTCCGCTCAGCTCATCCAGGCCGAAGCCGGCCGCGCCGGGTCGGTTTACCCGGCTTCCAACGGCGCGCCGGGCGACCCCGTGAAGCCGGACCGGTTCGTGTGGGCGGTGACGTTCCAGACGGTTGGGGTCATCTGCCCTCCGCTGCCCGGCGTTGCCTGCTGGACTCCTCGGGCCATGACGATGACCGTCATCCTCGACTTCCACATCGGGGCGTTTCTCGAGTCCCGAACCCTGGGCTGAGCCGCCCGGCCGCACGGCGCGAGACGACGATCCGATCCAGGGCCTGCCGGAGCGCTGAGATTGCGCTGCCCGCACGCGACGTTACAGTTGCGGCATCAGACCATCGCCTTTGCTGCCAGGAGCGAACCATGAGCGTCACTTTCGTGCACGTCCCGCATCCGCACATCGCCAAGCGCAAGGAATCGGGGCCGCCGAAGACGACGGACGAGCATGTCGGGTTCAACGGCAGGGTCGCGCTCGTCCTCACCACGGTCGTGGGAACCATGTGGTGCGCCTACGCCTTCGCGGTGCTCGCGCTGGTTGCGCTGCCATCGGCCACCGGCAGCCCGCTCCTGCTCATCCAGTGGGTCAGCCAGACGTTCATCCAGTTGGTCATGCTCTCGGTCATCATGGTCGGCCAGAACATCCTCTCTCGAGCGTCGGACAAGCGGGCCGACATGACCTACCAGGATGCCGACGCCACCTTCCATGAGTCGGAGCAGATCCAGGCGCACCTGATGGAGCAGGACCATGCCATCAACGAGCTGCTCGACAAGGTCGTGAAACTGGAGGCCGCCCTGGCCAAGGGATGACCGCCGGCCGCGGCGGCTGTCGGGTCGCCGGCTTGCCCGGCTTGCTCGGTCCTTCGTTCGTGCTGCCGTGACCCGCGGCGGATGCCCCGGAGCGCAGTGAAAGGACGGGACAGGGCTGCCCAACATGAAGCCTCCGAGCGGGACATCGCGCACCACACGTGTCATCGAACTCGGAGCCCCGGACCCCTCGACGGCAGGGCCGATGGGCCGGCCTGGTGAAGGGCGCCCCGCTCGCCGCGCTTCGTGGACATGGTGACCGGCGAGCCCGGCTACTTCGACACCCGCGCCGCGGCACTATGGGACGACGAGAACCTCTACGTCTCGTTCTGGGTGGAGGAGCCGTTCCCCGAGGCGCACCTGACCGAGCGCGACGGGATCGTCTTCGCCGAGAACGACGTCGAGATCCTAATCGACGGGCGTGACGCCTGCTACGAACTCGAGCTGAACGCGGCGAACACCGTGTACGAGGTGTTCTTCATCTGGCAGGACGCCTACCGGCGGGGCGGACGCTTCGACGTGCCCGAGTTCGACCTGCTCGAGCGGCACGCGCTGTCGTTCGGAGGCGACTACGACCGCCAGGCCGCCAGCTTCTGGCGCGGCACGCATCCGCGCGGGCCCCGCTGGGCCTCCCGCGAGTGGGACTGCCCGGCCTGCGCACTGCCGTGCACGTCGACGGCAAGCTCAACGACCGGTTCTTCGTCAGCAAGGGCTGGAGCGCGCAGGTCGCGCTGCCCTGGCAGGGCGTGAAGTGGCTGGCGGACGGCCGGGCGCTGCCACCCGTGGACACCGACGGGTGGCGCATCTTCTTCGGGCGGTTCGAGAAGATGACCTACGGCGGGATCGAGGTGCGGCCCCACTCGGCCTGGTGCTGGAACAGCCACGGCGTCATTGACACGCACCTCCCGGAGCGATTCGCGTACGTGCACTTCTCGGACAGGGTGGCCGAGGAGCTGTAGTCGCGCCCGGGAGGCGCGCTGGCGGCCGAGTTCGCGCCGGGCCCATCGGTTCGCAAACAACCGGCGTCCGGCCGCTCTCGGCGCGGTTTGCGCTGCCTGGGTAGTGTTCCCTTGAAGGAAATGCGGCCGAATTCGGGCGGCGTGTCAACGTGAAGGGCGCCGGCGGCCGTCTTATGTAGGTGAAGGGAGCCAGCCTATTCGTGGGGGCACGAGACAACTTTGATGCCAATTACGACCAGTTCTTCTCGGACCTCACGGCACTGTGCCGCGCGCTGGGCGCCGGCGCCAGCGCGGAGGACATCGCGCAGGACGCGATCCTCCATGCTCGCGAGCACCATGACCAGCTTCGCGACGAGTCCAAGCTGCAGCCGTGGCTTCGCCGTATCGCGGCTCGCCGGACCTTCGACCATCTCCGGCGCCAGAAGCGCCACGAGCCGCCGGACGCGACCGTCGCCTTCCTCCCGACCGATCCCTCTCTCGCCATCGACGTCTCGGTGGCTATCACCCGCCTGCCCGAACGCGAGCGCGTGGCCGTCGTCCTGGTCTACGCCCTGGGGTACGAGCAGGAGGAGGCTGCCGCGGTGATGAACGTGACCCGTGGCACCGTCGCCACTCTCCTCCACCGGGCGCGGCGCCATCTGGCAGAGCGCCTGGTCGGCTACGCCAATGGGGGGAACGGTCGATGAGCCCGATGGCCGGCCACGTCGCCTCGGACAGGCTCGGCGAAGCCTCCCTGCACGGCGGGCTCGAGACGCTCCGGGAGGAGGAGCGCCACCACGTTCAGGGCTGCGACTCGTGCCGCCGGCTGTACGGCGGGTATCGTCTCGCGGACCGCCTCCTGGCCGCGCCCTGGCGCGAAGTGAAGGTCCCGGTCGGGGCAGCCACGCGGCCCTCCCGTTTCGCTTTCGTCGGCGACTTCGTGCGCGGCCTGGACGCCCGCTCCGTGGCTCCGGTTGCGGCCGCGATCGGCCTCGTCGTCCTGATAGGCGCCGCAGTGGCATTGCCTCAGCTCATCCCCGTGACCCCGGTGAGCAGCCACTCGCCGATCGCTTCCCGCCCCACCGCCACTGCTTCGCCCTCGCCCTCGGCGCCGGCGCATCTCTCGCCCGTGCCCTCCAGTTCGGCTCAGGCCGGGCGGACGCCCGGCGCGCAAGCATCGGGCAACGGGTCGAGCAACGGCGGGCCGGGCGCCACGACGCCGGCAGGGCCGACAAGTGCCCCCTCCGCCGAAGCCAGCGCACAACTGGCCGTCTCGAAGATCAGCGGCTCGCCGATCGCCTGGTCCCCCGACGGAGCCCACCTGCTCCTGTGGGCGGCCGGTTTCGCGCACGAGATACAGATCTGTGACGCCGCCGGCCACGTCACCGGCACTGCCGCCGCGGACGCCGCGACGTGGGTCAGCTCGACGACCGTCGCGGTGGCCACTCGCGCTCCGATCGGTCCGAGCGGCCGCAGCGGCGGCAGCCGTGGCGGCTCCGGCGGCTCCGGCGAGATGGTCGTCCTGGTCAACGTCCACGGTCAGGTCACGCGCACCCTGCCGGGCAGATACACCCTCTTCGGCGGCGTGGCCAACGGCATGCTGCTGGGGAGCGGCAGCGGTGAGCTGACCATCGAGGGCGCAGGCGGGGGAACGTCGTCCGGGTCGGGCTTCGTCCTCTGGAACGGCTCGCTGAGCGGCGTCCAAGACGGCCTGCCGATCGCCTTCTCGGCCGACGGCCGCAAGCTCGCCGTCCTCGACCTATCGGGCGTTTCGGGCGGCAGCGTCACCGGAACGCTGGAGATCCTTTCGATCCCGTCGCTGTCGACGTCCGCCTCCTTCGACCACCTGAACCTTCGGGTCGGCAGCGGCAGCCTGGGCTCGGCCTTCGGTTTCGACGCGGCCTTCAGCCCTAACGGCGCCAGCCTCCTGGCCTCCGGCACCCTCGTCGATCTATCGTCCGACACGTCCACGCAGGTTGGCAAAGGCGGGTGGCTGCCTGACGGAACGCTCGTCACGGCCTCCAGCGGGGGCGTGCTTCGCTGGCAGGGCACGCACGCCACGGTTGACCCGCGGCTGCCGGGCGCCGGCACGGTCGAAACGTCGCGCCACGGCGAGCTCATCTACTTCTATCCGGACAGCCGGCCGCCGCTCCTCCTTGACACCGACGGGACGGTGAGTTCGCTCTCCCTGTCGGGCGTCCGCTCCATCGGCAACCTGCTCATCTCACCGACCGGGCGATCGATTGTCCTGGCCGGCCGGACCGCCAACGGTTCATCGATCACCGGGTTGGCGACTTTGCCCTGAACCCAGATCACTGGGTTGCTTACCACCGCCACGGAAACCCAGCAAGCGGAAACCCAGCAAGCAGAAACCCAGCAAGTGGAAACCTAGCCAGCGGAAACCTAGCCAGCGGAGGACCAAACATGACACACCGAGCTCGCAACACGGCGGCGGCCTTGCTCGCTGCCGGACTGCTGGTACTCGCGACCTTCAGCGGAGCGGCCCTGGCTCACGGCGGCGGCCCCAACCAGGGCGGACCGGGTCCCTGGCCGCATGGGAGCGCCCAGCCGACTCATCAGGTGAAGCCCGTCCAGTCGGCCAAGCCGAAGCCCAGCGGGCACGGTTACGTGCTCGACTGCAGCAAGCTGCCGACCGCGAGCCCGTCGGCATCGGCCACGGCTACCACGGGCGTGGCGGCGCTGCCGAACGGAGCCCGCCTGACCCGCGGGAAGATCGTCGACAACTGGGTCTTCGGTTTCGACAAGACCGTCACCCCGACCTGCTCGGTCCAAGCGCTGCAGGCCGCCGCGGACAAAAAGATCGCCAAACTGACCGAGTCTCTCCAGGGCCTGAACGGCCGGGTCGGCAAGATCACGGCCCTCACGTCCGCTGAGCAGGCCACCCTCACGGGCGAGATCAACGGCGCTATAGCCAACCTGGCCGCGCTCAAGGCCAAGATCGACGCCGAGACGACCGTGGCCGCCATTCAGACCGACCTGAAGACGCTGGCCACGGATTCGTTCTACGCGCGCTCGATCGGCCTCCAGATCTGCCTCATCGCCGGTGCCGAGAACCTCCTGAGTAATGCCACGAAGCTGAACGCAGAGGCCGCCACGCTCGCCGCCGGAATTGCCGCCGCCCCGTCGGGCATCGACACCGCGTCGGCCCAGACCTACCTGAACGACATGAAATCCCAGCTCGCCGCGGCCACGGCGCTGGCGACGCCGCTGCCGGCGGAGTTGCTGGCTCTGACGCCCGCTCAGCTCCAGGCCGGCAAGGCCGATCCAACGCTGGCCGGCGTAATCAAGAGCTACTGGCAGGCAGCCTTCGACATGTGGAAGGCGCGCCACGACGCTGGCATTGTGCAGTGGATCCTGGCCGGCAAGCCAGGGTTCATGGGCCACCACGCGCCCGTCAAGTCCCCGGCTTCTTCGCCCACATCGGCTCCGACCGCTACCCCGGTCTGAGCCACTCGGCCGGGCTCGCCCCGGCTCCCCGTCACGCCGCCGCCCCACAACCGCCCGGGGCGGCGGCGTGTCGGCGTTCCGCGTCTGTCGGGGATCGCCGCCGCAAGACCCGGCGACCCGACGTGCGGCGGTTCGGGTCGGATGCGATCTCTCCTACCCCACTAGGCTGTCGAGCACCTTCTCGTCCGCGGGCGAGAGGTGGCCGCGGCGCGACTTGAGCTCGAGCTCCGGGGCCTTCGTCTTGCCTGCGAGAGCCGCCCTCATCCGGGGAAACTGGCTGCCGGTCGCGAGCTTGTAGGTCGTGAAGAGGGCGACGCCCGGTCGCTTCGTCTCGGGCATGTCGCGAACGAAAGCGAGCCAGGGCTCGTCCGGGTGCTGGAGGGCCAGGAACAGGCCGCTCGTCCAGCAGCCCAGGAGCAGGTAGTCGGCATCGGCCAGGGTCGCGAAGTCGCAGTCGCCCACGGACACCACGCTGACCTGGAGCCCGCGCTTCACCAGGTACGCGCCGATCTCCTCGCCGTAACGGCGGGTCACGCCCGAATGGCTTCGATAGACGACGACCGCCTTCTGCACCCCGACTTCCCTGTGCTCCGTTGCGGAGAAGGCTCGCCCGCGTCCCGCGGTTGGGGCCAGTGCCGTCGGTCACAGTCCATCTGACCCTTCGCTCGGGTCCGCCGGGGTGCGAGACTGCGGGCCATCGACTACGGGCCATCGGCCGCAGCGATCCACCAACGAGCCATCGACCAGGGGACAGGGGAGCGAATGACGACCAAGAAGCAGGTAGACGACTTTCTCGCGCTCAAGCGCATCGCCGTCGTAGGCGTGTCGCACAACCCCAGGGAGTTCTCGTACGGGCTCTGGCAGGAGTTCCGCCAGCGCCGCTACGAGGCCGTCCCCGTCAACCCGAACGTCACGACGCTCGATGGCCAGGCCTGCTACAAGCGCGTCCAGGACATCAAGCCCGGGGTTGAAGGCGTTCTGATCATGACCTCGTCGAAGGCCACCGAGCAGATCGTCCGCGACTGCGCCGAAGCCGGGGTGAAGCACGTCTGGATGTACAAGGGCGTTGCTCCCGGTGCCGTGAACAAGACCGCGGTTGCCTTCTGTGAGGCCAACGGGATCGAAGTCGTGGAGGGCTTCTGCCCCTACATGTTCTTCAAGGGCACGCCGTTCTTCCATTCCCCCCATCGTTGGGTCAAGAAGCTCACCGGCAGCTACCCGCAGTAGATCCACTCCGCGGATCCGTGGGCGGTGGCGGCCGGCCTCCCGTCGGCCGGCGTGCCGTCGTCCCGGGTCACGTCGACTGCTACGCTCCCGCAATGAGCGACATCCTCGGCGGCGCAATCGGGCGGATCGTGCTGGCCGACAACCTGGCCGTGCTCGGCTCCCTTCCGGATGATTCGATCGATCTCGTCTACATCGATCCTCCCTTCAACACCGGCAAGCGGCAGACGCTGCGGCGATTACTCACGGTCCGGGACGAGGCGGCAGGCGATCGGACCGGCTTCGGCGGGCGGCGCTATCGGACGATCGAGCTCGGGTCGGCGGGATACCTCGATGTGCAGGACGATTACCTGGGTTTCCTCGAGCCGCGGCTGGTCGAGATCAGACGAGTTCTCCGCCCGACCGGCAGCCTCTACCTCCATCTTGACTACCGCGAGGTGCACTACGCGAAGGTGCTGGCCGACTCGGTGTTCGGGCGCGACTGCTTCATCAACGAGGTCATCTGGGCGTACGACTACGGGGCCCGAACCAGGAGGCGATGGCCGCCCAAGCACGACAACGTCCTCGTCTACGTGAAGGATCGGCAGCGTTACTGGTTCGACGCGGAGGCGGTGGAGCGGATCCCGTACATGGCGCCGGGCCTCGTGGGGCCGGCGAAGGCGGCCAGGGGCAAGCTCCCGACCGACACGTGGTGGCAGACGATCGTGCCGCCCGGTGGGGCCGAACGGACCGGCTACCCCACGCAGAAGCCGGTCGCCGTGCTGCGGCGCGTCGTGTCCGCCTCGTGTCCGGTGGGGGGCGTGGTGGCCGACTTCT
>Ga0116137_1002436_pt1 | contig 10953 bp, 9 predicted proteins | sample June2015DPH_20_1_3_FD_88973 | JGI IMG/M metagenome (GOLD analysis project Ga0116137, IMG submission 88973) | Peatland microbial communities from SPRUCE experiment site at the Marcell Experimental Forest, Minnesota, USA - June2015DPH_20_100 | ecosystem: Environmental > Terrestrial > Soil >...
AGGATGTTGAGCCCCTTCTCGAATGTAGTCTTCCCCACCGAATCGTAGACTACATCTACACCTTTGCCGCCAGTCAGACGTTTTGTTTCAGCCTCGAAGTCGGACTGCGTGTACAAAATGACTTCATGCGCGCCTGCTGCGTGCGCGAGCTTTGCTTTCTCCTCTGTGGAAACTGTGGCAATCACTCGCGCGCCGATGTTGTGTGCCATCTGCACCAGCAGGAGTCCTACTCCACCGGCCGCCGCGTGAACCAGTGCCGTCTGCCCCTGCTTTAGCGGATACGTATCATGCGACAGATAGTGTGCCGTCATCCCCTGCAGCATGGCGGCAGCCGCCTCGCGATCGCTTACACTCTGCGGAATCGGAACCAGCCGCTCAGCCGGAACTACGGCATATTCCGAATACGCCCCTTGTATCCCGGTCCAAGCCACACGGTCACCGGCCTTCACGGAACTCGCCTCGGAGCCGACGGCGGTCACTACGCCTGCGCCTTCCTGCCCTGGAATAAACGGCAGTGGCGTCTTATACCGTCCCTCGCGAAAGTAGACATCGATAAAGTTCACGCCCGAGGCAGCAAGTTTCACCACGGCTTCGTTCGCTTTCGGCTGTGGGACCGGCGATTCCGCCAATTCCATCACTTCCGGTCCGCCGACTTGTTTGACCTGAATGGCTCTCATGTTTGCCTTGGATTCCGTCCCGAGAATAAAAGATTCCGGATTCACAATTCTAGTTCTCGGTTCTCGGTTCTCGGTTTTCGTGGCTCTGCGCTTTCTGGGAACTGAGAACTCTTCTGCTACACTTGCACGTTCGCTGCAAGGAGCCCTTCGTCATGCCTGAAAAAAAGCCCCAGACTTTCGCCAATCACTCGCGCTTTGATCCTCTGTTTCACTTTTTCGTGTTGCCGGTCTTCATCCTCTCCGCCATCGGTGGCACTATACACTTCCTTTGGCATCCCAGCTGGCACTCGGCGTCATTTTTTGTGATCTCGGTGGCCGCCGTGATCGCGGTGCTGAAAATTCGCCTGTATGCGCTCAAGGTGCAAGACCGCGTAATTCGCCTGGAAGAACGTCTCCGGCTAGCTACTCTTCTAGCCGAGCCATTGCGTTCCCGAATTCCGGAACTAACTGAAGGGCAACTCATCGCGTTACGTTTCGCCTCAGATGCGGAGGTGCCCAAATTAGCCGAACGGACACTCGCCGAAACGCTTTCCCGGGCGGACATCAAGAAAGCGATTCAAAGCTGGCGGCCGGACTACTGGCGGGTCTGACGCCCACTTCGTCGACTGAGCGGCAAGCCGCGGGGTTCTGTTCTCTTCGAATCATCCCTTCAAACCTTTTACCCGGCCTCCGCCGTCTGGCTAAGGACTAGCGGGAGTAACCATTTTGTCCCGGTGCCGAAAGTAACGGACCTAGTCCCTTTTCGGCGTTGACCCGAGGGTGACTGGGAGGTACGATTTTTGATAGAATCCACCGGGTTTTAACAACAGGAGCAATTCGTATCTCATAGAAAAATATGCGAGTTGCAAAAATCCAAATCCAGATCGCCGTGCTGGCTGCGCTGACCATCGCCTGCTCCTGCTGCCAGAGTGCGCAAAAGCCGGTCGCCGTGGTGCCTCCCGGAGCGCCGCCGCCGCTAACCGCCAAAGCGGGCCCCTCCGCACAGCCGCAAGCTAGCCCCGCGCCACCACCGGCAGACACTCAAAGCCAGCAGCCAACCCAAGCGGCGCAGGTCAAACTTCAATCCCCGGCCCTGAAGCCCGCGCCTGATCAGGTCGACGATCTGCTCTCTCGCGTCGAAAAGGAATATCAAACAGGATTGGCAAACTACCAGGCAGGGCACGCGGATGCTGCTAAACAGAATTTCGACGACGCCTTTAACGCACTGCTGGAAAGCAAGCTGGATATTCGGTCCGATGATCGGCTCGAAAAAGAATTCGAACGTATCGTGGACGGAGTCAACCATCTTGATCTGGGTGACTTAGCCTCAGACTCCGAAGCCCAGAAGTCAGAACCCGCGCCGATCGATGAAACCAACGGAATTACGCCGGCCGCCGAACCTGGAGTGAGGGCAAAGGCTCAGGCCGAGATCAAGTCAACCCACTCCGATCTGCCGCTCATGATGACGGACCAGGTCGCCGGGTACATCAGCTATTTCTCCAACCGTGGACGTGGGACTTTCGAGCGCGCCTTCGCCCGCTCCGGTCGATACCACGACATGATGGTTCGGATCCTGAAGCAAGAGGGTGTTCCGCAGGATCTGATCTATCTGGCGCAGGCCGAATCCGGATTCCAGCCCACGGCGGTTTCTCGCGCCGGCGCACGCGGCATCTGGCAATTCATGGGCAGCCGCGCCCACGGTTATGGCCTGCAGCGTAGCATGTGGGTCGACGATCGTCAGGACCCCGAAAAATCCACCCGCGCCGCAGCGCGCCACCTGAGAGATCTTTATGGCCAGTTCGGCGACTGGTATCTCGCCATGGCGGCCTATAACTCCGGCCCAGGGACGGTGCAGGCTGCAGTCCGGCGCACCGGCTACGCCGACTTCTGGGAGCTTTACCGCCGCAACGTTCTACCAAAGGAAACCCGCAACTACGTTCCCATCATCTTGGCCGTGACCATCATGACCAAGAATTTGTCGCATTACGGTTTTGATGATGTATCGATGGACGAACCGGTTGCTTTTGACTCTGTTACTGTTAACTATCCCGTGGATTTGCGCCTCGTGGCCGACTGTGTAGATGCGACTTCTGCCCAACTGCAACAGATGAATCCCAGCCTTCTGCGGCTGAGCACCCCAAAGGAAGGCACGTTCGAACTCCATCTGCCCGCCGGGACGAAGCAGCAATACCAGACCGCCATCGCCGACATCCCTGCCGGTATGCGACTCTGGTGGCGCTACCCGAGAGTTCATTCCGGCGACACCCTCGCTTCTCTGGCGCGCGCCTACCGAACCACGGCCAAGTCCATCGCTGAAGCCAACCACCTCGACGGCACGGAACTCCAGACCGACGCCAAGCTAATTGTCCCCGTCGCCCCCAGCAAACACTCAGTCAGCGATACTGCCTCCTACGCCCACAGGATTACGCGATACAAAGTCCGCAAGGGCGACACGGTTCAGACCGTCGCTGAGAACTTCGGAGTTTCCGTCCAGATGATCCGCCGTTGGAACGGACTGCGCGGCGACAGCCTCCACGGACGAACTGTACTGGCCCTGCACCTACCGGTTACGCCAACCGGCGAACCGAGTTCGACCGCCTCCAGCAAGCCAGCCAGTCATTCCCGGAAGGGCGCACAAACGGCCAGCGCCAAAGTTCCCGCTGCCAAATCGGCGAAACCTTCGGATGAAGATGTCTCGGAGCAGGCCAGCGTGCTCCATCACAAAGTGAAGTCGGGCGAAACCTTCTATTCGATTGCAACCACATACAAAACCACCGTCGCTGCTCTAAAACGCAACAACCAAAACGTCGCCACTCTGCGGCCCGGCATGATCCTGGTCGTGCAGCAAAGCCAATAGAAGCAAACGGCCGATGCAAAACGGTCCGCTCCCAGCACCGGAGCTTGAAAACCGGCCAAGTGGCGCCCGCCTTCTGACAGGTCCTAGGACTTGCTCCCAATACACGCCGCAGATCTGAAGTCAGTTCCCAGCCCTCGGCCAAGTTCTTTGCGCGCCGCTATCGAATCTGCTTCCATTCCGCCGCTCCGTGTGATAACAGGATTAAGCGGGCTGGACGATGATCGCGGTCCTTGCAATCTGCACCAAACGTCGTGCTATAATCGCGCGCCGTTCCAGCACACAGTTTCTGGTGGTCTTTTAATTTCCCGTGCCCGGCAGCCTTGCGCGGCTGTTCTTGCGCCAGGAGGCCAAAACAAGATCAGGAGGAGCAATGACGTTCTACGACCCCACACTTTACGGACGTGACGAAGAAGAAGAATTCGGCGACAGCGGCGCCTACAGCGAGTCGCTCGAAGAGGATTTTGAAGAGGAAGAGGAGGAGGAAGAAGAAGCCGGCGTGCCCGAAGCAGAAACGAGCGAGCCGGCCACGCCCGCTCCTCCGCCACCACCCGCGCCCAAACCCGCTGCACCCAGCGGCGGCGGTCCGAAAAAGCCAGCCGCTAAGAAGAAGGCACCGGCCAAGAAGGCGCCGGCCAAGAAAAAAGCGCCCCCAAAACCAGCCAAAAAGAAGGCCGCAAAGAAACCTGCGAAGAAGAAAGCCGCGAAGAAGGCGGCCAGGAAACCAGCAAAGAAAGCAGCGAAGAAGAAAACTAAGAAGGGGCGCCGGTAGAATACTGGAGTCGGCCTGACACGCAGACCGCGGCCCCGTGCCGCGGTCTTTTCTTGCCTATCTTGGTGTGTCCGGTGAGACGCTAATAAGCTTTAGGATTCTGCAAATCACCGCGCCTGATTGGGGCGGCAGCTCGAACGTGCAGGGACCCTTGCGAGCTCGGTACTCGCTGCTCACTACTTCTTTCCCCCCACCGCTGCCCGGCACTTGCCGTACAACTCAAGCAGATGCGTGGCGTACTCCTCTGGTTTCGACGCCGAACCTGTACCCTGAAACCCTACGCCAGATGAGGTCGTACGCCCGTACCCCGTAGTCATTGCAATAAACTTCATCAGATCGAGCGCAATATCCTCATCGCGGCGCGCGCTCGCGTGCAAAGTCGGTCCTTCTTCCATAAGTCCTTCTCCTGATCCGGAAATATAAGGAATCTCTTCTTCGATATCTTCGTCTTCCATATCGCTCACTACCACTCCGCCATCGATGATAGCAGGGTCAGCGCCGCGCACGGCTGGAGCGCAAACCCGTTTCGTTGATGGTCAATGGTCAAGCGCCGCTCAATCGTTCGTTGGAGTATCTCGCGGACCATCTTGGAACCCTCGGCAGCAGCGAACTGGCCCAGCTGAACGCCGCCACCCACATCCTGGAGAAACTGCTGTGCGACTGGCGTTGAGTCTTCGACTCAACGTACCGTGCTCATTACGGTAGAATGTCTGCCCGTGGTCAAAATGAAAACGAGGACGATCATGCGCAAATTCGGAATTCTTTTTGCCGCCTGTGTATTTGCCGCCGCTTGGTCCGCTGCCCAGGATGAAGATTTTAGCAAGGTGCAGATGAAGGTCTCGAAAGTAGCGGGGAATGTCTACATTCTGATGGGTGCTGGCGGAAATATTGGTGCATCGGTCGGCGACGACGGCATCGTCATCGTTGACGATCAATACGCCCCTTTGGCCGATAAGATTCAGGCTGCGCTGAAAGGTATCACCGACAAGCCCGTGCGTTTCATCATCAATACACACTATCACCCGGATCACACTGGCGGGAATGCCTACTTCCAGAAGCAAGCTCCCATCATTGCGCAAGACAACGTTCGCAAACGTCTGGAGAGCGGCGGCGGCGGCGGCAACGGCGGCTCAATACACATGGATATGAAGCCCGCGCCTCACGAGGCGTTGCCCATTATCACCTTCGATCACGACGTCACCGTGCACCTGAACGGCGAAGATATCCGCGCTCTCTATTTCCCTGCCGGACACACAGATGGCGACTCGATCATCTTCTTCCCGCACTCGAACGTCGTACACATGGGAGACGACTTCGTCACATACGGCTTTCCCTTTATCGACGTGGAGGCCGGAGGCAGCATCAATGGCATGATATACGCTGTGGAGAAGGTGATCGCGCAAGTGCCGGCGGATGTGAAGATCATTCCCGGTCACGGGCCGGTATCGGATCTCGATGACATGCGCGCCTATGTCATCATGCTGAAAAACACGCGCGATGCGGTCGCGCAAGCGTTGAAAGATGGCAAGACCCTGGATCAAATGAAGCAGGCAAAGCTGCTCGATCCGTGGAAGAAATATTCCGGAGACTTTGTCACGGAAGATGTGTTCCTGGAGACTTTGTACAACTCACTCACGGGGCAGAGGACCGGGACTTTGATCAAGCATAATTGACAAGTCGCAGCCGTATTATTTCATGAGGAGCCTCGTTCCACTTTGCGTCTGACACGCCGTGAATTTGCGCACTCGACCTTCGCTGCCGGCATTGCAGCCGCGTTGCCTGCGGGTCTGTCATCGGGCTGCACTGTGTCGAATGCAGCGCGCACCGCGAGCCCCACGCCGCTTTCCAGTCCCAGCAATATACAGTTCGACACTTCCTCTGAAATCCGCTTTCCTAAGAATTTTTTCTGGGGCACAGCCACCGCGGCTTATCAGATCGAAGGCGCGTGGAAACAAGATGGCAAGGGTGAGTCGATCTGGGATCGATTCGCGCACACACCAGGCAAAATCAAGAACGGCGACACTGGAGACCTAGCTTGTGATTCCTATCATTGCTGGCGCGAAGACGTCGCTCTCATGCGGGCGATGAATTTGAACAGCTACCGCTTTTCGATTTCTTGGCCGCGCATTCAACCTAGCGGTTCCGGGCCTGCCAATTCCAAAGGGGTCGACTATTACAGCCGCCTGGTCGATGCCTTACTGGAAGCGCGAATCCGGCCGTTCGTCACACTCTATCACTGGGACTTGCCCCAGGCTTTGGAAGAAGCTGGCGGCTGGCCCAATCGCGATACGGCGTCCCGCTTTGCCGACTATGCGGCTGTTGTGGCGCGGGCGTTGGGCAATCGCGTTTCCGATTGGATGTTGTTCAACGAACCCTTGGCCTTCACCTACAGGGGGTATCTCGAAGGCACGCACGCTCCGGGGCGCCAAAGCCTCTTCGCCTTTCTGCGCGCGTCGCACACGGTGAACATGGCTCAGGGCGCGGGCTTCAACGCGTTGAAGGCCGCTCGTCCGTCCGCGCGAGTGGGAACCGCATTCAGCATGTCACCTTGCGAGCCGGCGACGAACTCCGAGGAAGACAGACTGGCGGCGGAGCGCGCTCACGCAATCACAAACGTGTGGTTCTTGGAACCCGCGCTCAACGGGCGCTATCCCGAGGCGCTAGCGTTTCTTCCCGACACTGCCATGGGCATCAGGTCGAGCGATCTGGACATGATGAAAGCGCCGTTGGATTTCATTGGCATCAATCTTTACTACCGTACCATCGCATCCGCGCCCAGCGCGATGGAGCGATTCTCACACGCGCAGCAGTGGTTGTTCCCGGTGAAGATGATGGGCGGCGAGCAAGGTCCGAAAACCAGCATGGGATGGGAGATTTGGCCTCAGGCGCTATATGACATGGTCATGCGGATCACGCGCGATTTCAGCCGGCCAGTCATAGAGATAAGCGAGAGTGGGTGTGCCTATAACGACGGTCCCGACGCCGATGGCGCGATTCTCGACACGCGCCGTATTGAATATCACCGGCAGTATCTGCAAGCTCTCGCGCGTGCCATGGCCGATGGTGCGGACGTTCGCGGCTATCATGCGTGGAGTCTGCTGGATAACCTTGAGTGGGCAGAAGGCTTCAGCCAGCGCTTCGGCTTGGCCTACGTGGACTTCAAGACCCAGCAGCGGACGGTCAAGCAATCGGGACGGTGGTATGCAAAGGTGGCTGCGGGGAATGCGCTGCCGGCGCACGTGGCCGGTTAAACCAGCCACGCAATTTCGTGGGCTGGCTATTTCTGCTGCATCACTAGTTGTCCGTTCTGCACTTTTAGGTCGCCCACGTTCTCGGGAAGTTTCATGCGATCGCGCTGCTCGGCGAGCTTTTTCTGGAACGCGGGATTCACCAGCGAAACCGGCACGTTGAGATCACCCACTTTAAATTCGGTTGGTTCGAACGTCGCATATCCATCTTTCGAGGAAAGATGGCCGGATACGGTTACCCAGACATCTTTGCCGGCGATCTCTGTCAGAAATTGGCCGTGCACAGTATCGCCTTCGAAGCTCACTTGCTGATCTTTAATGGTGGGCTCGCCACTGCCGAGATTGGAATCGGGGGAGAGCTGTCCAGTTCCTGCACCTCCGGCGGTTCCGACAGCCTGGGCTAGCGCAGCACCGACTTCGTCAGAGTTGAGGTGAACCTCCGCTTTCGGTTGAGGACTGGAAGAAACCGTCTGCTGACTCTGTGATGTCGCCGCTTGATAATTTCCGCCGGAAGCGGGCGCTGCTTGCTGCGTGGCCTGTTCGAACTGCTCCATCTTCTGCCCAAACGCCTGGGCATTGGCGGCGATTGCCGCCGGACTCTGCGGCTGAGCCACCGGAGCTGGCTTTTTCAACACCAGAACGATGGCTCCCAGAGAGGCCACTAGCGTAGCAATGCTGATGATGCGGTCCAGCTTGATTTTCATGAAAACTCTAGAGCGGTCAGCCCGAGGAGATAGGCCCAGCATTATGGTACTGACGAGAGGAACAAGCACTCAGATTGCGGAAGTCACAAAAAGCGATGGTACTTCGGTGACGTTGCCGATGCCGGACAAAGGCTGATCAGTCCAGCTTCTTGGTAAGCAGCTCATTCACCAGCGGCGGATTGGCTTGGCCTTTGGAAGCTTTCATCACCTGGCCGACGAAGAATCCGATCATGGTCTTCTTGCCAGCGCGGTATTGTTCGAGCTGCTTGGGATTCGCGGCAACAATTTCGTCGATGATCTTTTCCAGCGCCGTTGTGTCCGACGACTGCTGGGGGCGGCCTTCTTCGTCGTAGATCTCTGGGAAATCTTTGTTGCGTTCGAAGCAGAGGTCATAAAGGTCCTTGAGCATCTTGCCAGAGATAGCGCCGCTCTCGACCAGATCGGCAGAAGTCGCCACCCCTTTCATCGATATCGGAGACTGCTCGATCTCCAATCCTTTTGTCTTGAGACGACCCATCAGTTCGCCCTGCACCAGGTTCGCAACTCGCTTGGGATTCTTCGCGGCCTTCGCCGCAGACTCAAACTGATCGGCAAGCGATTTCGAAACCGTTAGAACCTGCGCGTCATATTCGGTGATGCCATATTCCTTCACCAGCCGCGCGCGGAGCGCTTCGGGCAGCTCGGGCAAGGTCTTGGTGATCTCGGCCTGCCACTTCTCGTCGACTAGGAGCGGCAACAGATCAGGCTCGGGAAAATAACGGTAGTCGTGCGCTTGTTCTTTGGAGCGCATGCTGTAGGTCTTGCCTTCGTGCGAGTTGTAGAGGCGAGTCTCCTGCGTGATCTTGCCGCCGGACTCGACCACTTCCACCTGGCGGGAGATCTCGTAGATCAGCGCCTCACGGATAAAGCGAAACGAGTTCACGTTCTTGATTTCAGTCTTCGTGCCTAATTCTCTCTGTCCGCGCGGACGCACGCTGACGTTGGCGTCGCAACGCAGCGAACCTTCCTCCATGTTGCAGTCGCTGACGCGAGTGTAGAGGATGATTTCTTTAAGGCGCGTCAGATATTCGTAAGCTTCGTCGGGCGTCGTGATGTCGGGCTCGCTTACGATTTCGATCAGGGGCACGCCGGTGCGGTTGAGGTCAATGGCAGTTTTTTCGGAGGCGTCGGGAAAGCCTTCGTGCAGGCTCTTGCCGGCATCTTCTTCGAGGTGCACGCGGGTGATGCCTATTTTCCTTTTGCCGTCACTAGCGTGGACCTCGATGGATCCATGCTCAGCCAGCGGCTTGTCGTATTGCGAAATCTGGTAGCCCTTGGGCAGGTCGGGATAGAAGTAGTTCTTGCGGGCGAAGATCGAAGTTTCGTTGATGCGGCAATTCAGAGCCATCGCGGCCAACGTGGCGAATTCGACTGCCTTCCGGTTCAGCACCGGCAAGGCTCCGGGCATGCCCAGGCAGACCGGACAAACGTTCGTATTCGGCGGAGCACCGAAGCGAGTGGAGCAAGAACAGAAAATCTTCGTCGCCGTCAGAAGTTGAACGTGTACTTCGAGGCCAATGACTGGCTCGTAGGTGGCGTGAGTGGCGACCGAGGTATCCGCGAAGGTAGACATATATCTGGTGATTATACGGCCACGCTCCGCCGTGGTCGCAGGGACGCCGATTCTAGTTTTTGTTATGCGGCGCGCTTAGGTATGCCTCCAGCGGAAGTTCAAAATACATTAGCTCGGTGCCTTTAGCGTCGTTGACGCCGGTGACGTAGAGGCGTGCGCCTTCCAAGGGCGCGGTGACGTCTTCGACGTCGAAGAAGAAAAATCCTGATTGCGTGGTATGGGGCTCGACAGCTTTAGCCGCGAATTGCGAAGTTTCGATCTCGTCCCGTTCTTTCTGGCTGAGCATGCCCTTCACTTTTTTCTGCGGGATGGGAACGGGGATGGGGTGCATGTTGGCGTGGGGATTCGACAGGCGGCGGAAGATATCTTCGGAGGTAACGGGCGTGAGCTTAGCGCGGTTAGCCGTGGTCAGAGTCACCTGCATGTTGGCGATGGAGATGGGCTGGTCGCCGTCGTTGGTGACGATGAAAAAGATCGGAAGGAATCCGTGTTCATGAAAGTTCACGGAGAATATTCTTGCCTTGTCGGGAGCGTCGTAGGGGTCGGCTGCGATGGCGACTTTCACGTCCGTGTGATCGTCGTGGGCGGGATAAGTTTTCGCGGGCTGAGCTGCGGGCTTGACGAAGTCTTTGGCGGCGAGCGAGATGCCGAAGGCTGCGACGACAAACAGTGAGACCAATACCCCGGGGAAATCTAGCCTGCGAGAAGGGGACATGCTTTTGATTATAGAACCGGTTTTGCGGCACGGTTGGAGGCCATGCCCTTTCAATCTGTGAAACACGCTATAGAATGGCTGGACTTGATCACTTCTCTTTACAGCTTCTTCTACAGCTTGGCGTTGGCAGGGGGAATGTTGGTGAGCCTGCCCTACTGGCTGTTCCAGATGGCGCGACATGGCAAATACCGCAAGGGCTTCGCGGAGAGGCTGGGGCGGCTGCCTTCGCGGCTTCAGTTGCCGGGACTACACGAGCCGGTGATTTGGGTGCATGCCGTCTCTGTGGGCGAGGTGCTGGCGGTTGCCGGTTTAGTGGAAGAACTTCGGCGCCGTTGCCCGCGGCATCGGATCTTCATTTCAACGACTACCGACACAGGTCAGGCGCTCGCCCG
>Ga0116137_1002437_pt1 | contig 10953 bp, 8 predicted proteins | sample June2015DPH_20_1_3_FD_88973 | JGI IMG/M metagenome (GOLD analysis project Ga0116137, IMG submission 88973) | Peatland microbial communities from SPRUCE experiment site at the Marcell Experimental Forest, Minnesota, USA - June2015DPH_20_100 | ecosystem: Environmental > Terrestrial > Soil >...
AGCCGGCGCCGCGGCGCTTGCTATTCAAGCCGGGGACGTAGTAGGCCTCAGCACCGCAGACCGGGCAGGCATGCGGTGCGACCGGATAGAATCCGGCCGGGGGGTCCGGCGCACGCTCCCCGCCTGCCTTGATATAGCCTGCGACGGCGATGACCGCTGGGCAGTCTGCTCCCAGGCTGCAGGTGCAGCGCTTGTCTTTGCCAACCCGATGGTACTGCGGTTGGACGCGGGGTCCGAGGTCAACAGCGTAGAAGTAGCCGCTGACGGATACGACGGCGTCCTGGCGCAGCTCAAAATCCCTGATCTGTTTGGGTGTGGTGAGCACCATGATGAACCTCCTTCCAAAGTTTCATAAGCGTTTCCTTCAGGTGAAATTGCTGCAAACGGATGATCCTGGCAGTGCCAGGCAAACGTGAAATCATCGTCCGGCAGAAAGTCGGACGTGATACACAAAGGAGGTGTGAAGAGCGAACTAAGACATTAATCTCTGTCGGTTTTTTGGGGGGGGATTCTTGAAGCAAAAATGTCTATCTTGCCCCATTTCACAAGTATTAACCAAGTACTATGTATCAAATAATATTCTTTCGTTATGTGATATATTGTCAAAAACAAGGGGAATGGTGATAATCAGATTCGTTTGTATATCTAGAAACCAGATAACGCTTATTGGGGATGAGCAGGTTACCAAATGGAACAGATTATCAATGTATTGAACTCGGATTCGATGAATCTAAAAGGCTTTAGATTTAGCGTTGGTGCTCTGTATCAAGCTTTGTCTGAAACGTGTTTAAGCGGCCTGCCTATGCTTGTCTCTCATGATGCGAGCCGCCTTATTGGGTGGTCGAGATCATTCGCGCTTTATTTTGAGCCGGGTTTGACGCGTCTAACGAATATAGGAGAAATAGGTGAAAATGATGATGATTTTGAATGGCTAAAGAAATTCTTCATTCATTTTTTAAAGAGGAACCTGGATACATTTGAGCCAGAAATACAAACCCTTCGAGACAAACTTAAAGATTTCCTCCAGGGACAAGAAAAACTCATTCATTCAGATTGCATAGCATTAATAGAGCCAGGGTTAGCAATAAGGGTTTTCCCAAAATTGTGTAGTCTACAAGACAAGGATGGGCTCATTTCTATTGAAAACTTAAAGCCATTAGGGCCAGGTATTTATCAAATAGATGATTTTGTTGTTTTTGCCCACCCGTTCTTCCGCAGATCTCTATTTCGATTGAATACTCTCAACTATCCTCTATTGAAGAATTTACAAGCCTTAACTTCTAATTCAGCAAAGATTGCCCTTGATCCTGATATGGTGGGTCTTGCCACCACGTATCAGGGAGAGAGAGAAGAATTAGCTTACTGGTGGGGTCCAAAGTTTAACGATGATCTGACATCTATTCCCACTGGGGTCACGCATCATGAGGCAGATGAAACGGAGAGAATAATCCATGGTATTTCCTCCACAGAATTTCGCTGGGGGGTAATGAAGGATTATCATGTCTTTGAAGCTGAAGAATTATGCGATGTTCCCGCTTCTTCGTCAGTCGAGGATGAATTTGGGTGTCGTTATGTCCATTCGATGGTTGAAGAGAAAAGAGGTCATATTGAACACCTCGATGGAAGCATCAGAATGTATCCGCGAGAAGCAATGCTCGAACGCCTTGATACAGATCTTGCACATGCCACGCGGCATACAGGATACACAAAAATCTGGCGTGTAGATGGCGAAATACCCATTTCTATTTGGAAAAGACTGATTTCGGATTACTTCCGGGATAATTTTCTTGTTGGTGAGTACTTGGGGGCCGAAAAACTCGATAAGTCGATATGGTCGAATGAAAAAGAATACTCGCTTCAAGAAACTTTTGTCCCTTTTTCCATGACACAAGACATGGGCCTGCGAATCGCATTATCCATTCATGCGAGAACATTCGATATAAACCCGCAGGTCCGAATAGTAAAGCCGTTCGATGTGATATCTGACGGGAATGCTTCTTATCCTTATGTTGAAACATTTACCCTGGAGCTTAGGAAAGCTCTAGCAAAAATGGGATCCGATTTGATAATCCCTGCAGGTGTTCGTTTTGTTAGTCATAAAGATTTTTACATCAACTTGCCGATCGTTTATCACCCCGCGACAGACACAAAATTGTCTATTACGCAAACCTTAGAAGCTATCAAGATGTTGTTAAACGCTTTGTCCAAGAAAAGTGATCAATGGGTAGTGAGTTACAACATCGCCTTCCCATTAGATACTGAGCGAGAGGTGAGACTCTCCACCCTTGGACAAGTGAACACTCTTGTTGCCTGGCTCGAAAACCCGTTATCGTGTCCACCTGTTACTAACGAAGAATTACATGAGTGGTCAGAAAAAATCGCAAGTTATCTTAAAGAGACTTACCCGCAAAGTATAGATCTTCCAAGAATATTCACTATACTCATGACATCCGGGATATTGTTTATTCGTCGAAAAAGAATCGAGGCTCAGGATTTTCGTTTTAGATATTCAGAGGAAAATAAGAACTTTGAGTATGGATTATCGTTTGATGAAAATGGCCAAAAATTAGCGGGAGATTTAATGGCCATAAATGTTCAGCCGAGCCTGGGCTACTTAATCGAAGAATCAGAGTGTGAAGGTTGCGGTAAGCCTTATGAAGAATGTGGGTGTTCCAAAATACTTGATCAAGACGTAGCTCAAATAATAAAAAAAGCCTTACCATTTCCTTTTTGGACTGACCGCCCTTTAACATAGTTTAAGAGGTAAGAAACGGAATTGGTTCCAAGTAGCTCCATATCAGTGGTTTGCGAGTCCGCGCCCGGAAATCGAAAAAAGAAATAAACATACAGGGTTTGAGCCAGTGCCATTCTGTTTGGGAATGGCACTGGCTTTTTGGGAGAAGGACTCGCCGATTTTGTTAGACCGGGATTTGCTCTCCTTCAGCACCGGTGAGCGTAGAAGATGTTCCATTTTCATTGCCGTTCTTGCTGTCCAGGAAACGGACCAGGTCTGCGTGTATCTCGAATGAAGCGGCCGGGCTGCCGTCCTGGCGGTTCCAGATGCGAGGACCACCGGTGGCAGGGTCGGCGATCAGCCGGCCTTCCACATACACCTGACTGCTTTTCTGCAGGTAGCTGTTGCAGGCTTCCGCCATCTTTCCCCAGGCGCCGATTTTAAACCACACAGTTTCTTTTACTTCCTGTCCATCGCCGTTCGTAAACTTGCGGTTGGTCGCGACGGAGAAGTTGGTCACGGGCTGGCCGGAAGGCGCGTAGCGCATCTCTGGGTCCGCACCCAGGCGGCCGATGATCTGACACTTTTGGAGTGACATAGGAAAGTCTCCTTCTTCTTTTATGAGAATCGCAGGTTGTCCCGCGCAACCAGCGCACAGGCTTTGGCGTCGATTTCACCTTGTTCGGTGGGCGGAAACGGTTCGAGCAGGGTTTCCTGCCTATCCATAAAACGGTGGAAGACGACCACGAAGCCTTCTGCTTCCCAGCGGACCGTCCAGAGGCCGGCCGGGTAGGTGGGCCACAGAGGGGTCGTCGCGCCGGCATCCCATTCTCCGCCGATGGGAAAATCCTTTCCCCAGGTCTGACGGTTGCTCTTGATCTCGGACATCCCAGCCTCCAGGAGCTCAAGCGGCCTGCAGGGAAGCCAGCAGGACCTTCGCGGCGGCTTTCACCTTGTGACCGTCCTGATCCCCATTTGGGCGGAATTGGTCGCCGGCCAAGTACTCTAGGACCTTGTGGCCGTCTTCAGCCTGCGTGATCTGTTCCAGCGTCAACCCCTTATACTCCGGATGGGTCTTTGTCCCCATCGGGCATAGGCAAGCACGGGCTTCGTCCAGGCTCATGGCAGTTGAAGTATGAGCTGCCGGAAGTGAGTCCCAGCGCACGAACAGTCTCTTGGGATTGCGCTTGTCCTCTTCCCCTTCGTAGCGAGGATTGAGTTTCCAGACGACCTTGACCGGACGGATTAGCACGGCGACATACTTGTCCAGCTTAGGGTTCTTGCCGCGCTCGATCGAGTTGTCACCTTCGTACAGGGGCAAAGCTTTCAGCGCCAGCCCACAGGTGGCCTCGAAAGCCTGGATGTCCGCCTCGTTGTTCAGGTACTTGCCGAGCAGGCGGAAGTTGCCGTGTGCCGGATAGAGGTCCACGACGGGCGTCTCCGTGCCGTCTGCATTGGCCTTGGAACGGCGGACAACAAAGCCGATCTCTTCGGTGTGTTTCCCCTCTTCCAATCCAGGCGCATCCACTGAAAAGCCGGCTTGGAGCAGACTGGTAACGGATGCCATCAGCACTTGGGCTTCTGTCATCAGGATGGGCTTGTCCAGGCGCAGGGGAATGGTCACCTGGGCACTGGAGGGGTGGAAGAGCTTCACCCAGCCGCATTCTTTGAGAAAATCGTTGTTCATGGGAAAGACTCCTTTTTGAATGGGATTCTGTTGTCGCGGTGCGTCTCCTTCTTCCAAGTAGATGCGCAGACCGCAGATGTGCTTGCATTCAATGCCGAGGCTTACATAGAGCTGACTGTCGGGACACGAACAGGCCAGCCGGCCGTCGGGATGCTGGACGATGGAATAGGTGTCTGTCCGGGTTTTGACCTTCCAGCCACCCGTAGTATCAACGATCGTCCACTGGCGGTGCGCCATGGCTTTGTCGGCAGAATGGTGTCGCTTGAGCTGTTCTGTGGGTATATCGAGTTCTGTCATTCCTCCTTCTCCTATCGGTGAAATTGCTTCTAACGGAAATTCCCAAAACGGGACGAACGTGCATCCGCGCTCGAAGCGAGCGTGATAAACAAGAAAAGGAATGATGGCTGACCGGCAGGCGAAAAACCTGCCGGGTTTCATATCGGGGGACGGAGGAGATCCCCCGGTACAAGGAGGTCTGTAACAGGTATGGAGCAACCCTGTTCTCACAAAGTCGCCGTTTTTTCAAGGTACAAAAAAGCACGCGTGAAGCCGCCCACTCCAGGGGCGCAGAATGCTATTCGCGTGCAGGGCTCTTGCCAGTGGCAGGAGGTAACGGATTCAGCCTGAGAAGACAGGCTGGGAACTGGTTATTGGGCCGGTATCAATTCGGCCAGGTCCAGACCGGGCTCGACGGAAACGGCAGGCAGTATAGGGGTCTCGGCAGGTTTACTGCCCGGCTTGTCTTTGGGCTTCTGCCTGGGACGCTTGGCCTCTCCAAGCGCCCGGACCTGGGTCGCCAGGATCTGGACGGTGGGCCGGCGGATGATCAGGGTGCTCAGTTCGCCGGGCAGTTCGACGCCATTGTGGGACTTGGCTATGACCATCTTCAGCGGCTCGACGATGTCGCGGCCGACGATGCGGCCGGTGATACGCAGGAGCCGGCCGATCTTGACGCGGCGGGGGTCGAAGTCCAAGGAGGGGTCGATCTGGACGGTGACGTAATCCGAAGCAGTCTTGCCGTTTTCGCCCGGGCGGTGATTGGCCAGGCGCATGTAACGCTGCTCCCGGTATTCCCATGCTCGGGTGAGATAGCCTTCGAAATCGACTTGGTTGATCATGGCTCTTCTCCTTCTGTGATTTGGGTGTTAAACGCAAAACGCCACATGATCCGGCATGGAATGCTGCAAACGAATGTGGCGTGTCTGGCTAACGGATGAGGATATTCAGTTGTAGCCGGAGTACTGGCTGGTTAAAGATAGCACAATTGTTCTGAATTGTCAACCTTTTGCAGAACTTGTTGTCGAGCACCTTTTTCCAATCCAAAACTTTTATCACCACTATTGCAATGCCAATTCTTTTACAAAAAAGATAGAATCGTACAGGTTAAAGAGTATCTATGCTATACTGAAAAACATGGCTTAAAGAGGTTGTGGGACTGGTAATGAAACAGGTCGTCATTGAAAACCCTATTCTGAACTCCCCCTTTGAAGAACCTCGAAGGCACTTTAAGTTCACAGAAGAGGGCATCACGGACGAGATTGTTGAATCTCGCCGCATCAGTTCCTATTTTGTCCCCATTCCCCGTGCAAAGAAGAAAAACCCGAAGCAGTTGACTTTCGAAACCGAATGGACCTCCGACCGTATCGAAGATAATAAATTCATCAATCGGGTGCGTGAACGCGTGTCCACTTGGCGGCAGGGTGGTTACCGCGGCATCACCAGGACAACAGCCCACCTGCTTGAATACTGGCAACGCCCGGATCGCGAACACCGCCTGTTTTTTTGCCAGATTGAAGCATTAGAGACGGCCATCTATATCTCCGAAGTCGCTAATAAATATGGTGACGCCTGGATCCAGGATTCCCTGCAACGTGCCAACCAGGAGGCTAACCCGCTACTTTACCGCATCGCCTTCAAGATGGCCACCGGCTCCGGTAAAACATTGGTAATGGGAATGTTGATTGCCTGGCAGGTCCTGAACAAGCTTGCCAACTCGCAGGATGCTCGTTTCTCGGATACGTTCCTGATCGTCACACCCGGCATCACCATCCGTGACCGTCTTCGCGTCCTTCTCCCAAACGACCCCAACAACTACTACCGCTTACACGACCTGGTCCCACCCGAGCTGTTGGTCGAACTGGGCAAGGTCAAAATGGTCATAACCAACTTCCATGCATTCAAGCCACGTGAACATTTGGCAGCTGGGAAGTTGACCAAGGATATTCTGAAGCAAAAAAACGATAGTCCCTTTACCGAGACCCCCGACCAGATGGTGCGGCGAGTCTGCCGGGAATTGGGCAATAAGAAAAATATCGTCGTTATCAACGACGAGGCCCACCACTGCTACCGGCGCAAGACCGAGGCCGACGAAGAAAAGCTGACCGGCGATGAGCGTCGTGAGGCCGAACAACGCGAAGAAGAAGCCCGCATCTGGATTACCGGGCTGGAAGCTGTCAAGGAAAAGATCGGTGTCAAGGTGGTGTATGACCTGTCGGCCACACCCTTCTTCCTGCACGGCTCGGGTTACTCGGAAGGGACACTCTTTCCCTGGGTTGTCTCGGATTTCTCACTGATCGACGCCATTGAGTCGGGTATTGTCAAGGTACCGCGTGTCCCGGTGGCGGACGACTCGATGATCGGGGAGCAGCCTACTTACCGCAACCTGTGGTTGCGCATCCGTGATCACCTTCCCAAGAAAGGACGCAAGACCGATGAATTTGTCGGTGATCCGGTATTGCCGGCCGAGTTGGAAGGAGCGCTGCAAAGCCTGTACAGCAATTATGTGAAATATTTCAAACAATGGGAACAGAATATCGAAGGGCGCGAGCGCGGCCTGACCCCGCCGGTCTTCATCGTGGTATGCAACAACACGAACGTATCCAAGATGGTTTTTGACTACATCGCCGGCTGGGAGAAGACTCTGCCGGACAGAACAATTGTCAACGTGCCGGGAAAACTGGAATTATTCAGCAATGTGGCGGATGGCAGCTGGAGTGCCCGCCCGAACACAATCCTGATCGACAGTCAGCAATTGGAATCTGGCGAGGGGATGAGCGACGAATTTAAAAAAATCGCCATCGTTGAAATCGAAGAGTTCAAAGACGAGTACAGGGCGCGCTTCCCTGGCCGGGACGCCGAAAGCCTGACCGACGAAGACATCCTGCGCGAGGTGATGAACACGGTCGGCAAGCCCGGTAAGCTAGGCGAGCAGGTGCGCTGTGTGGTCTCCGTCTCAATGCTGACCGAGGGTTGGGATGCCAGCACCGTGTCACACATCCTAGGTGTACGGGCGTTCGGGACGCAGTTGTTGTGCGAGCAGGTCGTCGGCCGGGGGTTGCGTCGGCGGAGTTATGCCGCCAACGAGGAGGGAAAGTTCGAGCCAGACTATGCCGAGGTGTACGGTGTCCCGTTTTCGTTCATACCCAGCGCCGGCTCGGCCACGGACCCGAAACCGGGTCCCATGCCGACCCGGGTGCGGGCCCTGGAAGAACGTTTAGCCCTCGAGATGACCTTCCCACGCCTTATTGGCTACCGTTACGAGTTAAAGGGCGAGCGCCTGAAGGTGGAATTCACACAGGATTCCCGGATGGCACTCTCCACTGCCGATGTCCCGACCAGGACCGAGATGCAATCCATCATTGGGGAGTCGAGTTTCCATGACCTGTACGGGTTGAAGGACAAGCGCCTGCAGGAGCTGGATTTCCGCCTGTCGGCATTGCTGTTGGAGCGAAAACTTCCAGACGCTGAGGGCAACCTCAAGCCCTGGCTGTTCCCGCAATTGACCGGCGTCGTCCGACGCTAGCGAGAGGAATGCCTGACCTGCAAGGACAATGCCTTCCCGCAGATGCTTCTGATGGTGGAGTTCGCTAATAATGCAGTTGAGAAGATCTACCAGGCCATCGTAGCTTCCGCATCGGAAGAGAAGACATTGTTGCCCATCCTACGTCCATTCGATACGATCGGCTCTACCCGCTATGTGGATTTCGATACTACCCGTAATGTGTACCGTTCCCGTCCGGACAGGTGCCACATCTCGCATGTGGTTCTCGACAGCGGCTGGGAAGCCAAACTGGCCGAGACGCTGGAAGAGATGGATGAGGTGGTGTGCTACGCCAAGAACTTCCAGCTAGGCTTTGCTGTTCCATACACATTGGACGGCCAGGAACATTCTTATATCCCCGATTATTTGATTAACCTGAATGATGGCCATGGACCGGAAGACCTGCTGCACCTGATCCTGGAGGTCAGCGGCGAGGCGAAAAAAGAAAAGGCCGCAAAGGTTTCCACAGCGCGTACCCTTTGGGTACCGGCAGTCAACAACCACGGCGGTTTCGGTCGCTGGGCATTCATTGAGATTGTCGATCCGTGGGAGGCTAAAAATACTATCCGTGCTTTCCTTAGAGGGGAACAGATGGATGATGTTGGTCCATTGCTTCGATAGAAAAAAAGGACTTTCATTATGGCGTACGAATCAGTAAAAGTCTATGAAATTGTAGAACGGGCAGTCAGTCATAACTGGAGTCTTCCAGAATTCCAGCGCGGTTTTGTCTGGACGTCAACCCAGGTACGCGATCTGGCTGAATCTCTGTGGTTGAACTATCCGATTGGTAGCCTGCTCGTTTGGAATAGCAAACAACCTATCCAGACAAAAATGGCAAGTGATGCACAATTGCCTTCTTTGTGGGTTGTAGATGGCCAGCAGCGCGCGACTGCACTCTGTATTCTCTTTGGTCGGAAACCATACTGGTGGCCAAGTGGGGATTTATGGGATCAGACTTTAAAGAAATATGATATACGTTTTGATATTGATGCAAAGGAACCGCCGTTTTTCTGGGTAGCCAACGCAGCGATTCGGAAAGTCAAGGGTGATCGTTATGTTCATCTTTCGAAATTATTGACACTTGATGTCAATAAGGACCAGGATCAACAGGTTCTACAGACCCTTGCGAAAGATATAAAATTGCAGGGACTATGCGATGGATTGGACGCGATGGAAGTTTATACACGTCTTGACCGCATACGGAAAATTCGAGATCTTGACGTGGTAACAATTGCCATTGACCAGGAACTTGAGGATGTCGTCGAAATATTCTCTCGGTTAAATAGCAAAGGGACACGTGTGACGGAGGCAGATATCTATCTGGGTGTCGTAGCAGCCCGTACTCCGGGCTGGGTCCACAGTACTTTCCTGCCATATCTGACCAAACTCAAGGATGCCGGCTTTGATATCAGTCCCAACTTATTATTCAGGACAGTTACGGCGATTGGCTCAAAAAAAGTACGTTTTAAAGATATTCAGGATAGCTTTTGGGATCAGGTTGGTCTCAATAAAAAAGAGGATGATTCCGTAACAATCTGGGACAGAACAACAAACGCCTGGGAAAATTTAATCGTCCGTTTCCGGGATTATGGTATCTTAAGCAATGATCCAATGCCAACTGAGGCAGCATTAGTAACAATAATTGCCGTAACTGACAAATTTCATGAGGCTGCCTTTGAACCCGCTCTTTATTGGTTTCTAGAGGCATCGCGTTTTTCACGATATAGTGGTTCAGGAACATCATCGCTGGAAGAAGACCTGCGTGATATAGCTGATGCGAAAACTCTTTCAGAAGCAGTTACGCGTTTGCTCAGACGTTTCCAGCACGACACTCCATTACAGGCTGAGGATTTCTTAAGAGACTACATTGACAGCCGTTTTGGGCGCTTTTTCTTATATCTGCTGGTCTATCGAAATAAGGCTTTAGATTGGGATAAAACTGGTCAAAGGCTTGGTTTTGAGGGGGTTAACTTATTAACAGATTATCGACCACAATGGCATCACATCTTCCCCAAGAAATATTTGGAAGGCAAAATACCCGATGACAAAATCAATGCACTTGCGAATATTGCCGTGATTGGACCAAGCATTAATATCCGCATCAGCGCTAAAGCGCCGATGAACTATATCAAGAAGTACGAAATAACATCTGCGAAACTGTCCCAACAGTTTATCTCTTCTGATATTCAATCACTTCCCCTTAGTAAGTATGAGCAATGGCTGGAAAACCGCGCCAGCAAACTGGCAGAGATTGGTAATGGTTTTCTGGACGAATTACGACAAGGATTGAATCATGCCTCGTAAAAAGAAACCAGTATCCACCATCTCTCGACGTCGCTCGGGGCCAACTCCCATCTCATCCCACACCCACGCTGACACGCGCCCCAACATCCCGACCGAGGAGCTGCGCGACTTCATCACCGAGGACGAGAAGAAGCCCAAGACGGTTCTCTACCCGCGCGACCCATCGCTCGACCCGCAGCTGGTCTGGAAGGGCAAAGACGAACAGGATGCTGCCGACCTGGGCGTCCCATCCGTACCGGTCTACATTCAGGAACATATTAAGCCGCAGGCGATTGTAGAGCTGGTGCGGGCGGAAGCCAAAAAGGGCGCGCCCCAACAGCCGATGCTCTTCGCCGACTTCAACGGCCTGCCCTTCGAAGAGCGCGTGGACTTCTACCACCACGATCAGCATTGGACTAACAGAATGAT
>Ga0116137_1002445_pt1 | contig 10930 bp, 8 predicted proteins | sample June2015DPH_20_1_3_FD_88973 | JGI IMG/M metagenome (GOLD analysis project Ga0116137, IMG submission 88973) | Peatland microbial communities from SPRUCE experiment site at the Marcell Experimental Forest, Minnesota, USA - June2015DPH_20_100 | ecosystem: Environmental > Terrestrial > Soil >...
ACTTGAGATCAGTGTCTCTCAACTTGGAGAAGAGTCAGCGGCCTTGGGGGCAGTCCTTATGACAAGGGAAATAGTTCTAGCCGCCCGATGCAGGGAAGTAAGTGGGAGTATTTCCATGACGAATGGGGTGCGTCCCCCAGAGGGACATCCTGTGGATGCTCCGGTGCGCGGCTAGCCGCTGCCAGGGGGATACACTCCAATTTCAACTCTGGGTCCGAAACCACAACCACGAGCGGTTAGCCCGGATTTCTCACCAGTTTTTTAGACGTGGCCTTCGACGGCCCTCGTCGTAGGCCCCATCGGCGTTGCTGCCTTTTCCGCATCGCTGGAGGGCCTGCGGATGGACGAGGTAAACTAGTGTGCCGTCCCAGTTAATTCTTTACAACGGCGCACCTTGTCGAGGATAACATCTGCCGTGGCTTTCCAGGTGAATGCACGCGGCTCTTGGTTCCAGTTGGCGAGCCACTGGTAGATGGCGCGCTCCAGTTCGACGACACTGTGAAAGGTTCCTCGGCGAATCATGCGCTGGGTGATCAGTCCGAACCAGCGCTCCACCTGATTGAGCCAGGAGCTACTGGTGGGGGTGAAATGAACGTGAAATCGGCGCCGCTTCTGGGGCCTGAGCCAACGCCGGACGGCAGCGCCTTTGTGGGTACTGTAGTTGTCCACGATGAGGTGAATATCCAAGTCCTGCGGCACCTCCTTTTCCAGTTCGGCGAGGAACCGCACGAATTCCCGGCCGCGATGGCGGGGCAGGCAGCGCCCCATGACTTTCCCATTCAGAATGTTGAAGGCCGCAAACAGCGTGGTCGTCCCATGCCGCTTGTAGTCGTGGGTCTGACGTTCCGGCAAGCCCGGTCGCAAAGGCAAAATGGGAGCCGTCCGATCCAACGCCTGGATTTGACTCTTCTCATCGACACAGAGGACCAAGGCTCGATCCGGGGGGTTGAGGTAAAGCCCCACGATGTCGCGTACCTTCTCCTCAAAATGGGGGTCGTTGGAAATCTTAAACTTTTCCACCCGATGAGGCTGCACGTCATAGCGTTGCCAGACGCGATGCACCCTCATGCGCGAAACGTGCAAGTGCCGGGCGAGCTCGCGCACGCTCCAGTGGGTAGCATCGGGCAGCCGCGTTTTCAGCGTGGTATCCAAGATCTTCTGCTCCAACTCCGAGGTGAGCGCGCCTCGCGACCTCTGGCGCTTGCTGGGCTGGCGGAGGGCCTCGCAGCCCCCGCGGCGGAAGGCCGCACGTGTGGCCAGAACCGTGGGGCGCGAGAGTCCGGTTTGTTGTGCAATAGAGTGATTGGAAATCCCCTGGCTGGCCAGCAGAATCGCCTGACACCTGCGAGCCACCCTCTGCGGGGTGGTGCCGGCCCGAGCCCAGGACTCCAACTGTCGCTTTTGAGATTCGTCGATCATCAGAGCAGCGGCGCGAGTGAACATGCGCCTATTAGATCACAATATCGTCCTATTGTAAATAATTAAATGGGACGGGACACTAGGGTCGCGTTTTTTGGGGTCGCACCCACTGAGCCGCAAGAGGTTAGCAGCGAGAATGGGCACACTTCAGCCTGTGGATAGTCTCGCCAAACTAGTACTACTACGTTAAGTAGCTCTTGACTCTTCGAGCGTCCGCGTGTATATTTCGGAGCCATGAATTCCCAAGAGCTGGAAGCCTGCGCAGGTCGGCTGGAAGAGTTTTTGTCGAATCTTTTGCAGCACATGGGGCGCTCGGAGCGCCGACACCATGGCGCGCTGTATGTCCAAGGGCTGCTGCTGGACGGGGAGCGCAAGTCGATTGAGCCTCTGGCCCAGCGGGTACCCAGAGGCAATGTCCAAGCCTTGCAGCAGTTCGTCGGGCAGAGCCCTTGGGCGTGGGAACCGGTGCGCCGTCTGCTGGCCGAGCAGATGGAAGAGGAACTGCTGCCGGCGGCCGGATGGATTGTCGATGACACCGGATTTCCCAAGCAAGGGCACGAGTCCGTGGGCGTGGGCCGCCAATACTCGGGCACGCTGGGCAAAGTGGGCAACTGCCAAGTCGCGGTGGCGGTGCATTTGGCCGCCGAAGAAGAGAGTGTCCCGTTGGACTGGGCGCTGTACCTTCCCCAAGCCTGGATCCAGCACAGGGAGCGTTGTCGCAAGGCGGGGGTTCCCGAGAACACCCCGTTTCGCACCAAAGGGGAGCTGGCTTTGGAGCTGATCGATCATTTGCTGGGGTGGGGCTTGAGGCGGCAGCCCATTCTGGCTGACGCGGGCTATGGGAACAACCACGAGTTCCGCCAAGGCCTGGCAAATCGCCAACTCTCTTATGCGCTGGGGGTCGAATCGAGCACGGTGGTTTGGGACAAGCCGACGCAGCGCCTCCAGCCACGCCGGCGAGGCGGTCGGGGCCGGCCCCGCCGACCTTATTACCGAGGTGAGCCGAAGACCCTGAGCGAGCTGGCCACCACCCTGCCCGCCGAGCGATGGCGGACCGTGACGTGGCGACAAGGCCGTCGAGGCGCACAGCGGAGCCGCTTTGCGGCTTGCCGGGTGCAACCGGCGCATGGCCATGTTCAGGACCGGCCCGAGTTGGAACCCGTCTGGGTGTTGATGGAATGGCCTCCCGAGGCGCAAGCTCCCACGAAGTATTGGTTCTCGAACCTGCCGGAGGGGGTCTCGCTCCGACACTTGGTGCGGCTGGCCAAGCTGCGCTGGCGCGTGGAACAGAACTACCAGCAGCTGAAAGAGGAACTGGGATTGGACCATTACGAAGGGCGCGGCTGGCAAGGCTGGCATCATCACGTCACGCTGGTTTGCTTGGCGTACGCCTTCTTGCTGCTGGAGAGGCAGCGGCATAAAAAAAACTCCGCTCCCGACATTGCCTGAGGCGCGGCGGTGCTTACAGAGGGTCTTGATCCGCATGTTTGGCGTTTGCCCCACGTGTCGCCGACCCCTACGCGGTCGAGGCTCGTGACCTCAACTACTTAACGTAGTAGTACTAGTTCCCGGACAGACACGCCTCTTTCAGCAGCGCAACGGGATCGCCTGCAGGGCGGCATAAATGCGCGCAAAGAGCTCCGCGTAGGGATAGCCTCCCGCCAGCGACACCCACACCTTGCGCACCGTGATCCGGATCAGCGCTCCGTGGCCACTTACTCCATCGAATTTAGCGCGATCCGAGTTTTTGGTATGGACAGCTGGTGCCGCACCGTCAAATGTACGTTGACTCCGGGAAGAACGCGAGCAATGCGGAGGAGGTTGTAACTTGTCCAAATTCCGAGCGTTTTGGATACGTGCCATCGTAGTTCTCATATCGCCCTTTATATTCGTCTTGGCAAGTAGATTCGCGCAAGAAGGGCGCAGGACTATCCATCTTCCTACCGGCAAGGTTCTCGTGCTTCCCGCGCCTGGCCCGGCGCAAAAGACCAACAGCTTTCCGACGGCGGCGGCTCTGCGTCCTGACGGTAAATACCTCGCCATCCTCAACAACGGGTACGGCACGGAAGAATCGGGGCGGCAGCAATCCATCGCGGTGCTCGACCTCGCTTCGAATGCGATCAAGGATTTTCCCGACTCGCGCCTCGGGCAAGGAGCTCACCAGACTTACTTCCTCGGCCTCGCCTTTAGCGCCGACGGCGCCAAGCTCTACGCCTCAATGGGCTCGATGAGCGATCCCACCGGTTCCCAGCCCGGCTCGACTGGCAACGGCATTGCTGTTTACAAGTTTGAAAATGGCCGGGTGACGGCTGATTCGTTTCTAAAAATTCCCCCCGCCCCACTCGGCCGGGGCAAGAAACCGTCGAACGCGTCGAACGCTTTGCCCAAAGGCCAGGCGCTTCCCTTTCCCGCCGGGATCGCGGTGATGGCCGGAAAGAGGGAAAAGCTGCTGGTCGCGGAGAATCTTTCCGACGACGCCATTCTGATGGACGCGGCGAGCGGGCAAATCCTTTATCGCTTCCCGCTCAGCGATTCGCCGGTGGTTCCCGCCGCGTATCCTTACGGCGTTGTGGCAACGCGCGACGGGACAAAAGGCTATTGCAGTCTCTGGAACGGTTCCGCGGTGGTTGAGCTGAATCTCGCGAGCGGCCGCGTGACGCGCCGCATTTCGCTCGACAGCCCCAAGTCTCCTATCGCCGCGGGATCGCACCCCACGGCCATGCTGCTGAGCCCGGATGAAAAAAAGCTCTACGTCACGCTGACCAACAGCGACCGCGTGGCCGTCGTGAACACGGCGACCGGCGAGCGAGTGGGCATGCTCTCCACCGAATTGCCGGGACAGAAATTCGGCGGCAGCGTTCCCATGGCGCTCGCGTTCAGCGCCGACGGCCGGCGCCTCTTCGTCGCCAACGCTTCCGCGAACGCCGTAGCCGTGTTCGATGCGTCGGCCGCGCCCGGCGCGGCGAATTCCCCTTCCAAAGCGCTCGGATTCATTCCCACCGAATGGTATCCGACCGCTCTGGCTGTGGAAGGCGACGACCTCTTCATTGTCACCGGCAAAGGCGAGGGTACGGGGCCGAATTCGATGCCCGCCCGGCGGCGGGGTCAGAGCGGGACGCCCCACCCTTACATCATGACGCTCCTCCACGGATCCGTGGCGCGTTACAGCGTCAAGGACGCGGAGTCAAACCTCGACGCGCTCACGCGTGAGGTGGAAGCAAGCAATCTGATGACGGGGTCGCCCGACCAAATCCGCTTCGCGAAGGGCTCGAATCCCATCCGCCACGTTATTTACATCATCAAAGAAAACCGCACTTACGATCAGATCGTCGGAGACATCGCGGAGGGTAACGGCGACCCGTCGCTGGTCTTGTATGGAGAAGACACCACGCCCAACGAACACAAGCTGGCGCGCCAGTTCGGCATTCTCGACAACTTCTATTGCAGCGGCGAAGTCTCCGGCGACGGCCACGTTTGGTCAACCGCCGCCATCGCCAGCGACTACAACGAGAAGACCTGGGAAATTGCTTATCGCGGCGGCGAGCGCACTTACGACTACGAAGGCGAAGTGATGCACGGCTTCCCTCTGCACCAGGGCGTGCCCGACGTGGACGAGCCGGGCAGCGGATACATCTGGGCCAACGTGGCGCGGCACGGGCTGACGCCTCGCAACTACGGAGAGTTTGTGGCCACGCACTGGTGCGAGGCAGGACCAGGAGGCGGCTCGCCAAAACTCGGCACGCCGCTGCCCGCCGGCGAGTCTTGCCCGAAGGCGTTCGTCCGCCAAGGCGAGCCCTTGCCGTCCAACGTCGGCTCGCCCCACGGCTCGCCCAGCCCCTGGCCTTGGCCCGTTCCCATGATCGCGCGCGATGAAGCCACCAAGCCGGAACTGGAAGGCCACTATGACTCCCGCTTCGCCAATTTCCGTCTCGATTATCCCGATCAGTTGCGCGTGGACGAATTCCTGAACGAATTCAGCGGATTCGTGAAGGCGCGCGAGACCCACCACGGAACCAAGCTGCCGCAATTCGTGATTCTCCGCCTGCCGAACGACCACACCGCCGGAACCACTCCCAACATGCCCGCCCCGGCCGCTTCGGTGGCCGATAACGACCTGGCCGTGGGGCGCGTGGCGGAGGCGATTTCGCACAGCCCGTATTGGGACGACACGGCGATCCTGATTTTGGAGGATGACGCGTCAGACGGCGCCGACCACGTGGACGCGCATCGCAGCCCGGCCCTGGTGATCAGCAAGTATTCGCCCGGCTCGCTTGAGCATCCGTGGGTGGACCATAACTTCTATACGACGGTGAATATGGTCCACACCGCGGAAGTGCTGCTCAGCCTGCCGCCCATGAACAATAATGACGCGCGCGCGCCCGTGATGGCCGCGCCGTTTTCCGGGCCGGGCGATCAGCCACCCTTCACTGCCGACCGGCGAAACCTCGAAAACGGATCTATCTACCATATGAATACAGCGGACGCTCCGGGCGCCGGGCAGTCGGCTGGCATGGACTTTACCCACGCCGACGCGGCGAACGCCCTGGAGCTTAACATCATTCTGTGGCGAGAACGCAAAGGCAGCGTGCCCATGCCCAGGCCACGACATACGGTCGTCAGAGACGGCGGTGACGAGTGAAGCGTTCGGAGCGCGGCTGTCCCTGCTAAAAACCTCATCCAGAATGAGAAGACGCAGGGCGTTTTCGCGATGGGCGTTGGGTCTCAAGTGCAGAGCTTTGGCAGGCCCCACCCGCTGTATATGACGCACGGACGGGGGAGCAGGCTCTATGACGTGGACGGAAACGAATTCATTGATTACCTCTTGAATTACGGACCCCTGATCCTCGGACATTGCCCCAAGGGGCTGCACGACGCGGTTCGGGAGCAACTGGAAAGGGGCACGGGCTTCGGAGAACCGCATCCTCTTCAAATTGAAGTTTCAAGGCTGTTGGTCGAAGCGGTGCCCTGTTTCGAAGTGGTCAACTTCAACAACACCGGTTCAGAGGCTGTTCAGGCTGTCCTGCGTTTGGCGCGTGCGGTGACTGGCCGTACGAAGTTCATCAAGTTTGAGGGCCATTATCACGGCTGGATGGATAACGTCTTCTTCAGCTTCCACCCCGACAAAGATGAGGATTTCGGAACGCGCGAAACCCCCAAGCCAGTCATCCACGGCTACAGCAAAGGGGTGGCACGCAATGTGCTCGACAACGTCATCGTTCTTCCCTGGAACAATCTCGATTACGTGAAAAACACCTTCCAGAATCACAAGAACGAAATCGCGGCCATCCTGAATACCGCTCCAGATTCTCATTCGCGGGAAGGCGGATGGCATACTTCACCCCGCGCTCTTCTAGAGCCTTATAAATCTCCGGCTTGGCAAACGCCGCGTCAGCACGCGGCGGACGCTAACGTTCTGCGGGTCATTGATCGGGCGCTGGCGAATGAGCACTTACGAGTCCCAAACCGAACCGACAATCCACATGGATATCTTCTAAGGAGGACATATGACGACGGACTTGATGGTGTACCGCTTCTCGTTCGGACCTTGGAATCTGAGTGAAGGAACCGATCCCTTCGGACCACCCGTGCGAGACCCTTTCACCTTTGGGGAAAAACTGAGCATTGCCAAGCGGCTAGGCTTCCAGGCAATGCAGTTCCACGATGACGATGCCGTTCCTGATCTCGATTCGCTTGGCCCTTCAGAGATTGCTAAACAGGCGCGCGCAATGAAACAGACGCTTTCGGACCATGGCTTGGTGGCAGAGTTCGTGGCGCCGCGCCTTTGGTTCAGTCCCCGAACCATCGACGGGGCCTACACATCGAACAACGCGGCTGACCGCGCCTATGCCGTAGAGAGATCGATCAAAGCCGTTGATATTGGCAACGAACTGGGCACTCACCTGATGGTGCTTTGGCTGGCCCGTGAGGGAACTTATGTTCGCGAAGCCAAGTCGGTCCCCGTGGCGATGCAGTATCTCGTCGACACCCTCAACAAGCTGTTGGAGTACGACAAGCAACTGCGGATCCTGATTGAGCCCAAGCCCAATGAGCCTACCGACCAGGCCTACATCCCTACCGCCGGCCATGCCCTGGCCATTGGCAATCGCACGGTCGATCCTGCAAGGATGGGAATCCTGATCGAGACAGCGCATCAAATACTGGCGGGCCTGGATCCTTCCGACGAAATGGGGTTTGCACTCTCATTCAACAAGCTCTGGAGCGTGCACCTGAACGACCAGAGCGGCTTGAAGTTTGACGAGGACAAGTCCTTTGGCGAAGTGGATCTCCGCCGCGCTTTCAATCAGGTGCGGGTTCTGGAGGAGAATGGCTACGGCCAGAACGGGGAATACGTGGGCCTCGACGTGAAGGCCATGCGCACGCAGAAGCAGGACGTGTCCATGAAACATCTCGCCAATAGCAAACAGACATTTCTCTGGCTGGTCGAAAAGGTCCGCACCCTCGATCGCCCGCGGCAGAATGAACTGATCAAGCAGCGCGACTATGAAGAGTTGAATCGCTACATCACAGCCCATCTTCTGGGTATGCCCAATTAGCGCTCCGAGCGTGTTTGTTGGGCATCGATCGGTCGCTGAGACGGGATGTCGAACTTGCGCCGTTCCGGGACCGTTTGCGGGAGGATGGGAATGCAGGGGTCGCCCGCAGGGTGAGCCGCAAGTTCGCCTTTTGGGGAGGATGCCGCGCTGAAGCCCGGAGCTACGAGGCTTGGGCTAATTCCCGCCCGATGCCCAGCGCCTCCGCCAATTCCCTCTTAGGCGTTCTGAACTCAGGATACTTGTTTATGAGTTCGGACATCGAACCTCCCATTTCTCGGCAGATGGAGCCTCAGCAGCACTGGCAGGGCCCGGGGTGCCCATTGCGCCCAGCCGGTGCCCCCTGCCCGTCGTGAAACGAAATGCTACCGAGGATGTGCAGCTCACTCAGAATGCCCCGCCATCGCGTTTGCTGCCGCGCAGACGCATCGCTGGGAACTCAGTAAGGACATTTTTAGAGCGCGTGCAAGAGCATTCTCCAAGACTGGACAAGCAAATAGTCCCTGGGCGTGTGATGAAGTACAGTGTCGAAACGAGTACGATGATTCCCGTTAAGTTGAGGGTTCGCTGGCTCGTATGACACGCCGAGCGCGCGGATAGTTGACATAATTCAGACAATAAAGACGACCATCCATATTCTATTGATTCTACAGTTATAATTCTGACAAAAAACAGAAATTCAAAAGAAGAAACTCCGTCAGGTCAGGGCCTGTGCCCCCTCAGCATGGAACCCCTGGACAACTCCACAGCACGTGGCTGCCGTCGTCCCGTGCTTGGATATTTGTTTTTGCTTGCGAGCAACTGTCTCTCTCCAGGAATACCCCCCAATTGCGCAGATTTGCCCCAGGACACACGACCTCTGCGTTGGCAAAGCGCTCCCATGTCCAAGGAGCTTTCAGAGGCTCAAGTCAAGTGGCCACCCTTAGTGACCACTACCCGCCGATACCGGGTGCTACCAACCGCCCGCCGACTCTCGGCAAGCCCTCATAAACACTGGCTCGGCAGCATGTTATTTCAATTTGTATCACTCAGTATAAGTTGTTGATTCTTTGTAAACGTCCAACTGGCAGTAGTCATGTGGTCGAGGGTTCGAACCCCTCCAGGTCCACCAGCATATTCAAGGGGTTGGCATCAGTAGAGCGTTTCCGGAAAGTACAAACTCGTACAAGTCACATTCTCCAAAGAACATCCCCGACCTTCGAGGCCGTATCTCGCTTGTCCGCGGTCACGGCCTGAGTGTACGCGTTCAGCGTGGTTTGAATGTTCGCGTGACCTTGTACCATCGATTGCAGCAACCGATCAATGACCTCGATCAGCAAGTCAGCGGACAAGCCTGCCGACGTCCTCAGGCGCGACGGTTGATGACGCATCCAGGGGTCGGGCCCGTCACCGTGTTGGCCACCGAAGTGTACTTGGGTGATCCGATGCGGTTCGCCGATGGCAAAGCGGTGGCCAGCTACATTGGGATGGTCCCCAGGGAGCCCTCCAGCGGGCGCCGACAGCGGCTGGGCGCACTCAGCAAGCAAGGCAACGCCCTGCTGCGATTTCTGTGGTGCGAGGCGGCGATGCACGCCGTACGGCGAGATCCGGAACTGAAACGCTTCTATCGGCGCAAACTGGTCCAGAAAGGACTGGGAAAGGCGAGAATCGCCGCAGCTCGCAAACTCGGGATTCGGCTCTGGATCGTGTCGCGTGACCAGATCGATTACCAGGAGTTCTGCCGCCGCGGACAGAGACGGCAAGAAGCGGCCCTGCCCGTGCGGGGATGCCTGACTACTACAAAGGTCCTGCCTTGCAGTGACCGGCCATTTGAATAGGTCCCCCGCCTCCCTGAATCGCGGGGAGTTCGAAGAAATCATCATGGTTCCCAGTGACCGAAGAGATGTCTGGTGGGCAACACCGAAACGATGAATCAGAGCGGGCCGAGCGGATAGGCTGGACAGGAATGAGAGAGACCGACGGTTGCCCCGAATCACGCGCCGCGGAAAGGGCGTGTGTGCCCCAATGGAAGGGTGTGCCGAACGAAGAAAAACCAGAAGCAAGAACATCTTGACATGGCCGGCGTCGTTAGAGATGTAGTTGATCGCGGGGTGATTCCCCTCGCGCCGGCACAGTTCCGAGACCGCAACCTCTCCCCGGATCCCTTCCAACACGATGCGGATCTTCTCCTCGACGAGAAACTTGCGTGAGATGACTTGGCGGGTGCGGCGGATCAGGGCACACGCCGCCTCCCCCGCCCGGGCGGGGGAGGTCCCTTCTCCTCTGACGGGATCTTCACTCATGGCTCACTCTTCTCCGGCTCCGCGGATTCTAACGCGGGTTAGTGGGTGAACCAGAGCAAAAACCATAGCTCGGCGAGCCTCAATTAACGCTCTCATTTGTGCTGAAGTCGGACAGTCGTGGATGATTACGGCGGGATCTCTCATTTCATCTGGAGAGATCCGCGGCACATCCTGTCGTGGGCCTCGCGCGCGCCGCTGGGTGGCTGCTTCTATCTTTACGAGGATCGCGGCAATAAGCTTGAAGTTGTGGGGGACGGTGTTATGACCGAGGATGACCATTGCACCTACGTGCCCGGCAATCGCTGGATTTTGTGCGATACCTATCCTGATAGACAGTGTGACCAGAACCCCTATCTGCTTGACACCCGGACCGGCACACGCCATGCGCTGGGGCACTTCCGCTCGCCAGTCGAGTGTGACGGAGAATAGCGGTGTGACACGCATCCGCGTTGGAGTTGGGATGGCCGCTATGTTACGATCAATTCGCCGGACGGCGGCAACGGCCGGCAGATTCATTTGATCGATATCAGCACGATTGTCGTCTGAGAGGGACGGGCCGGAGAAGCCACTGCAATCTACTTCCCTCGCCAGGTGGGGGAAGGGGCCCGGGCCAAGTAACAACGCCACATGGCTTCTGTTCAACTCGACCAGAGTTAGCGTGGAAGGCGACCGTAAACG
>Ga0116137_1002447_pt1 | contig 10924 bp, 10 predicted proteins | sample June2015DPH_20_1_3_FD_88973 | JGI IMG/M metagenome (GOLD analysis project Ga0116137, IMG submission 88973) | Peatland microbial communities from SPRUCE experiment site at the Marcell Experimental Forest, Minnesota, USA - June2015DPH_20_100 | ecosystem: Environmental > Terrestrial > Soil >...
AAATGAGGTGCTCCTTTCGAGGGTCTCTCCTGCCTGTGTCGGTCCAGAAAGAATAGGTCGTATGCTTCTCGCGATTCACCACTGGCGTATTGAGGCAGGCCCCAGAAATTTCTATTATTTTTCCAATATCAGTGCCCGGATCATCGCGAAGCTTTTCGGGAGGCGCAGTCCGGGATAATATATATACCTCTACATGCCTACAGCGGGTTGATTTATAGGACATTTCAGCCTGCTACACAAGCGATTTTATTTATATCCAGGGTCTTGTTCTGCCCAGCCTTCCGGTAGGACGGCCGGTGCCGCATGGCTTTTTAAATCCGCGCCGAAAGCGTCTTTGCGCAAATGGGGATGTTCTCCCTTTGGCCGGAGCAATAGCGGTTATAGGAAAAGCTAAACGGGCGAAAAGGGGCGCATCCCCGTTTCCTCAGAAGGCGGCAGCAAGCTGTCTCCAGGGGTTTCGTCCTAAATCCGCGCTCATGTTCAAGTTGTCACGGGATTTGTGTGACCAGGGCATCGACCTGTTGCAGCAGAGCCTGACCTCTTCCAACAAGGTCGGTAACTTCATTCCGGCAACTCTCAGCAAACGCCCTGTCTTTCATTTTGCGGATGTTCTCCAGAACATTGTATTGGGCGCTTTTTAAGGAAGCATAAGCCATCTGTGCTCCCGTCGCCGCATCGCATCTCGCATTCGGATTCCCGACCTCAACCAGCACCCGCAGATTCTCCAAAACTTCCGCAGCGGCCCGGGCGATGCGTAATGGCGTTTCGGTTGCAATTCTGGTCGCCCTATCAATTGCTTCTCCTCGTTCAATTTCTTGTTTTTCGCTCCCCTTTGGCAGCTTCAATGCATCCAGGAGAGACATGAACGCAGTCGAATCCTCCTGCACCAGCATCCTGAGCTGATTTCTGCATTTGGAGAGTCTGGCGTGAATTTGCCGCACTTTAAAATCGACGGAGGCAAACTTCTGCCTTCCCTCGGTCAAGCTCGACATCATTTCACCAAGTGCTGCTGCAAGCGCTCCTGCCAAAGCGGCGACACTCCCTCCTGCCGGAAGAAGCGGCGCCGTATTTGCTACGCTCAAAATGAATTCCTCCAGACCCGGTGCTTGCTTCAAGGCTGTTCCAGTCGATTGATGACCACGTTTCCTTTTTTGATCGTCACGATACAGTGGTTGATTCCAAAGAAGTAAGGCAGTTCGCGGTAATCCGGCACGTCCATTAGAACAATGTCGGCTTGTTTTCCTTCTTCGAGCGTTCCTAATCTGTCGGACACCCCGAGTGAATAGGCGCCGTTGACCGTTGCGGCCGTGATCGCTTCCGCAGGAGTCATCCTCATTTGCGTACATGCAAATGCGAGTATGATCTGCATGTTCATAGTAAAACAGGTAGCCGGGTTGAAATCGGTAGCCAGTGCCACCGGAACGCCTGAAGAGATCAGCTTGCGTGCCGGCGCATAACGCATTGTTCCGGAGTTGAATGCCGTGCCAGGAAGAAGGGTTGCAACCGTTCCGGCCTTCTTCAAGGCCTCAATGTCTGCGTCATTAATGTATTGCAGATGATCCGCGCTGCGCGCACCCAATTCCGCCGCAAGCTTGGCGCCGCCGCTGTGCGTCAATTCATCCGCGTGAATCCTCAACCAGAGCCCGGCCTCCTTTGCTGCCAGCAGAATGGAGCGGGCCTCTGCCACGGTGAAATACCCCTTTTCGCAGAAGACGTCACAGAACTGGGCGAGACCTTCCTGTACAACCTGCGGAATCAATCGCTCGATTATTTCGCGAACGTAATCGGACCGGGCGCCGGCCTGCTTTTCAGGAATGGCGTGCGCACCCAGAAAAGTCGGCACGATTTCCAGGCGGTTGCGGTCGCGGAGGGCGGCCAAAACATGCAGGCCTTTTATCGCATCCTCTATGTTCAGACCGTAGCCGCTCTTGGCCTCAATCGTAGTCGTTCCGTGCGAAAGGAAATGCCGGAAATAGCGCTCGGCTTTTTCCAAGAGTTGGTTAACGGTGGCTGTGCGCAACGGTTCCGCGCTCGCTGCGATCTCTCTCTCTCCGGCGGCGATTTCCTCCTGCTTTTCTCCCTGAAGGCGAAGGTCGTATTCCTCCACGCGGGTGCCGGCGAATATCGGATGCGTGTGGGAATCGATAAAACCCGGCAGCGCGACCAAATCCAAGCCGACTCCGTCCAGAGTCTGATACCGGATCCCGGGTTCCCGCACGGGGATATCCTTGGTGGGGCCAATCCACACAATGCGTTCGCCGTGAATCAGGATGGCGCCGTTTTCTATAATTCCCAATTCGGACATGGAGTCCCCAACCCTGGGTATCGGCCCGCCGCCAAGAGTTACGATTTGAGCGATATTTTTCAGAAGCAGCATCGGTAACCTCTACTTGTTGCGTCGCAATGCAATCAGCGTAACATCATCATTAAGTTCCGCATTCCCGATGAACTGGCGCAGTTCTGAATAGATGCTTTTCAGGAATTCACCCGCGTCTTTGCCGGAATGCCTTCGAACCGAGTCCGTGAACCGATCCAGATCGTAAAAATCCCCTTCCGCGTTTAGCGCATCCATCGCTCCGTCGCTGGCCAGCATCATGGTATCGCCAGGCTCCAGCCGGAATGGAAGCTCATCGTAGTTCGTTCCCTCCATCAGACCCAAAGGGACTCCGGGCAATTTCAGGCGGGAGACCTGATCGCCGCGGACCAGAAATGGAAACGGCATTCCGCCATTTGCCAGCATGGCTGAGCCGTCCGTTGGATCAACCCTGCAGTAGGTCACTGCAATATAATTGCCCGAGTGGTAGCGTGCAACCAAGTTGTTATTTAAAATTTGCAACGCTTCGGCGGGTGAGCGTGCTTGGGAAATGAGTGTCCGCAGTTGTCCGCTGAAAACGGCGCCATATAAGGCTGCAGGAATCGACTTTCCGGACACGTCTCCGATGACGATCTGAAGCACATTGGCACGGTATTCGAAATCGTAAAGATCCCCGCCAACCTCGCGCGCAGGATGATACTCCACAGCCATCTCGTATCCTTCGATCAAGGGGGTTGTCGGAGGAAGAATGTAGCGTTGGATCTCGCTTGCAATCTCCAGTTCTCGGGAAAGGCGTTCGCGCCGGACGAGTTCCTTCCGGAACTTCTCGTTTTCTTTGGCCAGCCTATGGGCTTCCAGCCCTCGCTCCACCGCCATCAACAAATCCGGCGGATCCCAGGGCTTGACGATATAGCGATATACTTTGCAGCTATTGATCGCCTCCATCAGAACATCCACATCCGTAAATCCGGTCAGAATGATGCGTACGGCATGGGGCAGGATATCGAGAGTTTGCCGAAGCAAGTCGACGCCCGTCATGTCCGGCATTCTTTGGTCCGCGACAATCACTGCAATATCGCTGTTTTGTCGGGCAAGGTTCAGGGCTTCCCCGCCAGAGCTTGCGGCCAGAACGGGATAGCGGTTTATGAACGTCCGGCGGAGCTTCTGCAGGTTCGCGATTTCATCATCAACAACAAGAATCGTCTCTTGTAACATTTCGGGCGACACAAATTTACTTCAAACCTGCGGTGAGAGTCCACGGGTACGTTTTAGGAAGCTTTCAAAACGCCACGGATTCCACGGATTTTAAATCTATGGAATCCGTGAAATCTGTGGCGTTTTTTGTTTGTATCAATTGCGAATCCCGATTGCGATGCCGATCCCGATTCCGAACGCCGAGGTTGTTTCTGCTTGTTCAGTATAGGGCGAGGGCAGCATAGGTCACCGCAGCGCCGGCATTCATGTCGGACCATTGTCTGTACTGGAGCAGCTTTCCCTGCGGATTATCGATGCAGCGCAAGGTCATATAAATCGGTGGATAGCCGCAAACCCTGCGTTGGTCATCGTCTTCTGCGATGGAGCGGAACATGCCTTCAGCATCCCCCTGCTCGACGAGGTTCAGGAAGATTCGGTCTTCCCGCTCCACCTGCCGCAACGATTGTTCCGTAGGCCCGGAGATGTCGCCAAAGTGCCGCCCGACGTGCGCCAAATCGGCCCCGGCGATTACACAAATGCGGCCCGGCGCTTCTTTCATGGTTTCCCGAATCGCTCCCACGACTTTCGAAATTTCACGATCTTCTGCAGCGGCCCTGCCGTCGGAATAGATATCGTGGAAGGAATTGACCAAGATCGGAACGATTGTAAAATCCCGCCCGTTCCTCAGAACGTATCGCAGATACACAGCTTGAAATTCTATCGAATGTTCCGTCCGGTGGGAGAACTCATCAAGATACTGGCTTCCCATTCTGGACAGGAGCTGTTCGATAAATTTCTTGTCTGTCTTCGCCGTTCCCAGTGGCGTCTCATAATCCTTGTTCGTGACCGAAAAGCGCTGCGGCATCGGGGTGTGACAGGTCCCCAAAATAATGTAGATATCCGCTGTGGGGCTGTTTGCCAGCGCCGCATAGGCGTAGGCATAGGTCGGGCCGCCGCGTGTGAAATCGATATGAGGGGCAATCAAGCCGCGCAAGGGTTTTGAAATATCGGGGATTGAATTGTTACCGGGGCCCTCCGGAGGGTCGAAGTAACCGTGAATTTGCGATACCAGCGCGTCATAACTGTTCTCATAGGCCGCGCCTGCGTGACGGGCAGGACGTGTGGGAGCTTTGCGATAGCTTGCGATGAGCTCCTGATAGTAAGCGCGAAACCGTGGGCTGTCGAGATAGTGCTGTTCATCCAGCTGCGTGACCAGGTTCTCGAGTGTTTCAATCGGCAGAATTTCACCCGTTGCACGAAAATAGTCTGCCTGAATGTCCCGCAACGTATGCTCGCCATCCATTCTGGAGACGAGAAAGAGAAGCGATTGATTCAGGAATATCGGCTGCTCCGCCAGCGTTTCCGGATCTCGAACACAAACGAAATCCTGTTCGTTCATTCGAACCGGGAACGCCTCAACCGGTCGCAAACGCGGCTGCAGAAGGGGATCGGTTTCCAGCATAAATCTTATGGTTGTTTGCGTAACTGTGCCACGATCTCCTGGGCGATGCTGCGCGCTTTCTCAAGTTCCTCAGGGGCGAAAGAGATGGCGCCCACTACGGGGTGCCCCCCGCCGCCGTGGCGCTCGCACAACGCAGCCAGGTTCTGGGTCCGCGGATGAGGACTCCACGGGTTAGAACCGACGGAGATTTTGGTCCTGAAACTCGACAAACTTATCCCCACGCAATAGATTGCCTGGGGGAAAAGGTAATAAGGAATGAATTTGTTGTAGCCTTCCAGATCGTGGCCGCTGAGGTCAAAGAAAATGACGCGGTCGGAAAAGTGTGCATTGTGGCGGATGATGTCGATCGAGCGCAGATGCCGTTCGTAGAGCGGACGGAAAGCGTCCTGCACCCATGCCAATTCCATGATTTCATCCAGCGACTTCTTCTGAAATTCCCCGATCAGGCTGCATATCCTTTCCCGATCCCGCACTCCCTCGATGACCATCATGAGTTCCATTGCAGGCTCATGAAGTTCCACTGCCTTCTGAGCGCTTTCAAACTGGGCGCCATCAATGATGTCCGCCCATCGGATCAGTTCTTCCAGCCGGCTGGAGTCAAAGCGAAAATGATTCTGAAGCATTTCCGCAATAAACTTGGTGCATGAGCGATACGTCGGATCGTGAAATTTCCTGCCGCTTTTATCCGCCCGGAAATGAGCCTCGTCTTCCCTGCTGAGAAAGGCGCTCTGATGATGGTCAAACCACCAGGTCAGTCGCGGATCGCTCGAATATTTGAAGTCTACGATGGCATTCTCGTCCCCGTCGAATTGAACATCCAGAAATAGCTGGCCTGCGCGATGTGCCAGTCCCTCGTATCGGAACTCACAATCAGGGCGGACTGCGTTCCGATAGAAGTTGCTGAAAACGGCGGCGGAGGCGAGGCCATCGAAACAATTATTGTGGAAATATATCTTCATCATCCCCATACGTTTCAGGATATTGACGTTCATCTCTATCGATGATCTTCATGCAACGGGGAGCAAAAGAATGGTACACACTACCACACTGGAAGCGGTTGGACAAGTAATGTCGGACTCGATCAGAATGCAGAATTTAGGCTCAAATTCGTTCGGGGTCGGTATCGGTATCGGTATCGGGGTCGACGAGGCGCCTCTTTCGATTCCGATACCGACCCCGATATGGAAGCAACCAGCCCAACAAGCTTGTAACTGTTGCGGGTAGGTCCATCCAGTGGTATAGTTACCGTTTTAGCTGGCGCACCTAGGTTAGGGTGTGCCCGACCAAAGAGGCCGAATGAAAGAGAAAATTCATCCTAAATACCACAAAGTACTGGCCACCTGCGCCTGCGGAAACAAGTTTGAGACCCGATCGACGAAACCCGAGATAAGGCTGGAGATGTGCTCCGCCTGTCATCCGTTCTTTACCGGGAAGCAGAAGCTGATCGACACTGCGGGACGAATCGAACGTTTCCACAAGCGTTACAGCAAGGAAAAGACCACCAGTCCATCCAAATCCTGAGATTGTTAATGGCGCAGATAAAGCCCACAGTATCGCCGGAAGATATTCTGGTCGGCGGTCAGGCGGTCATTGAAGGGGTCATGATGCGCACTCCTCACGCCTACGCGGTGGCAGTGCGCCGTGCCGACGGTTCAGTCGAGGTGAAGAGGGAGCCGGTCAAACGGCTCTCCGATTACTGGAAGCCGCTATCCTGGGTGATTATCCGAGGATTTGCAGTCCTGATCCAGTCCCTGTTCCTGGGGATTCGCACATTGAATTTTTCCATTAACGCATCAATGGCGGATGTGGAATCGGACGACAAGGGAAAGCCGAAGAAGGCTGCGAAGGAAGGCGCACTCCTCCCGGTTATCTTTTCTATGGCATTGGGCGTCGGAGCAGCTGTCTTTCTGTTTATTCTGCTGCCGCTTTGGATTACGAGCTGGTTGCGCGGCTATATTCCCGCCGTTCACAACTGGATTGTTTTCAACCTGGTCGACGGGCTGATTCGCGTCATTTTCTTCCTGACCTACATTATCCTGATAAGCCTTATGAAGGATATCCGCCGGGTATTCCAATATCATGGCGCCGAGCACAAGGTGGTGCACACCTGGGAGGCCGGGGAGGTATTGGCGGTAGAAAACGCACGCCGTAAATCGACCCTTCACCCTCGCTGCGGCACGAGTTTTCTGCTGTTCGTGATGGTCGTGAGCATCCTCGTGTTCTCGATCTTCAAATTCAGTTCTCTTGGCGCAATATTCCTTTCGCGTCTGGTACTGGTCCCCGTCGTTTCGGGATTATCGTACGAGCTGATACGCCTGTCTGCGCCACGCTGTCAAAAGGGCTTTTTCCGACTGATGGTTCTTCCGGGCCTGACGCTCCAGCGCATTACAACGAAGGAGCCTTCGGACGATCAATTGGAAATCGCCATCCGCGCACTGAAGGAAGCTCTCGAACTCGACGGCATCAAAGCCCGGGAAGCACAGACCGCCGCCTAGCGGTCCCGGCCTCGCTTCTGGGCACTTTTCCCCACTTTTTATTTTAGGGACACCCTATGATTGACAAGCTCAATTCCCTGGAAAAGAGATTCGAAGAACTGAACGCTCTGCTCGCAGATCCCGCGGTTTTTGCTGATCATGCAACCTATCAGAAGCATGCCAAGGCTCACCGGGATTTGCGCGCAATCGTGGAGAAGTTCCGGGAGTACAAGAATTTTCTTCGTGGAATCGAGGAGACAAAGGCTCTCTGTGAATCCGAAACCGATCCGGAAATGCGAAAACTCGCGGATGAAGAGCTGGCGGCCCTGCAGGAGCGCGAAAAGGAGTGTCAGAAGGAGCTGCAATGGCTGCTGATGCCGAAAGATCCCAATGACGAAAAGAACGTGCTCCTGGAAATCCGGGCTGGCACGGGGGGCAACGAGGCGACTTTGTTCGCGGCAGAACTCTTCCGAATGTATTCGCGCTATGCGGAACGAGCCGGCTGGCGCGTCGAGATCATGGAAGAACACCAATCGGAAGTCGGCGGATTCAAGGAGATCATTGCCATTATCGAAGGGGACCGCGTCTACTCTAAGCTCAAGTATGAAAGCGGCGTGCACAGGGTTCAGCGGGTGCCTGCGACAGAAGCGAACGGCCGCATTCACACCTCGGCAGTGACGGTTGCGGTCCTGCCGGAAGCCGATGAAGTCGAAGTCGTGGTCGATCCAAAGGATATTCGGATCGACACCTTTTGCTCTTCGGGTCCCGGCGGCCAATCGGTGAATACGACCTATTCTGCTGTGAGAATCACTCATATACCAACCGGGCTGGTTGTTTCCTGTCAGGATGAGAAATCGCAAATAAAGAACCGGGCGAAGGCAATGCGTGTCCTGCGATCAAGGTTGTATGACATCGCACTCCAGGAGCAACAGAGGTCAATTGCGGAAAACCGCCGCAATCAGGTAGGCTCGGGAGACCGGAGCGAAAAGATCCGGACCTACAATTTCCCCCAGAATCGCGTCACGGACCATCGCATAGGGCTGACCATTCATAACCTCTCGGATTTTATGGATGGGAATATCGGCCCCGCACTCGACGCGCTGCTCACGCATTACCAGGCCGAAAGGCTGAAAGAGGCCGTCTGAGTTGATTCGAAATTCGAGATTCGAAATTGAATGCCTTGAAATCTCGAATCTCGAATCTCAAATCTCGAATTGGACACATGCAAACGGTTGCTGGTGCAAAAGCTTGGGCTATCGAGGAGTTGAAACGGGCGCAGTCAAAATCGCCGCAGCTTTCCGCGGACCTATTGCTTGCCTGCGTCCTTCACTGGGACAGAGTTCGCATCTTAACTCACCCCGAGGAATCCATCCCCGAGGAGGCCTGGGATCGGCTTCAGGCCTTGGTCCTCCGTCGCACAAAGGGGGAGCCTCTTCAGTATCTGACGGGGAAGCAGGAATTCTACGGCTTACTTTTCCAGACAGGTCCAGGCGCCCTGATTCCGCGTCCGGAAACGGAAATACTGGTTGAAGCCGCGATCCGTTTGATCCGAAATCAGCCGCATCCGGGCGCTCGCTTCCTCGATGTGGGAACCGGTTCGGGTTGCATTGCGGTCTCGATTGCTCACGAAGTTCCGACGGCGACCGGCTGGGCCGTCGACCTCTCGGCCGCTGCTCTCGAAGTAGCGCGCGAAAATGCGAGACGGCACGGGGTCGACAAACGGATTCAGCTGATCCGGTCGAACCTCCTCGACTGTTTCCCCAGGACCCAGGCCTTCGATTATATGTTCTGCAATCCGCCTTATGTTGCACTGAAGGATTGTGATAGTCTCCCCTCCGAAGTGAGAGATTACGAGCCTCACCTCGCTTTGTTCGGCGGAGAATCCGGGATGCAGGTTTATCAGGACCTGATTCCGGAGGTGCCTTCCCGGCTCGTTCCTGGAGGATATCTCCTGCTGGAACTGGGTGCAGGACAAGCGGAACCGGTCCGGAAGCTCGTCGAACAGGAGGGGATCTCTGTGCAAAAAATATTGAGTGATTTGCAGGGTATTCCGCGCTGCCTCATCGGGCGCAACCTCTCCGGAGCTATTGATGGATAAGATTCGCGTGATCGGCGGTAATCCTTTGACCGGCCGTGTTGAAATCAGCGGCGCAAAAAACGCCGCTTTGCCTGCCATGGTCGCTTCACTTTTAACTGCGGATGCCGTCCATCTGGAGAATATTCCCTACGTCCGTGACATCCTGACTACCCGCAAATTGCTGCAGGAGATGGGGGCCGAAGTGGATGTCCGTGAAGACGGGACAGCTGGTTTGAGGGCTTCTGAAATCCATTCGCATGAAGCGCCCTATGAGCTCGTAAAAACGATGCGCGCGGCCATCCTGGTCCTGGGTCCGCTGGTCGGAAGGTTCAAAAGAGCAAGGGTATCGCTGCCCGGGGGGTGCGCTATCGGCGCCCGGCCGGTGAATCTGCATCTCATGGGTTTGGAGAAAATGGGCGCCACCTGCGAAATCGTGCACGGTTACGTGAAAGCCTCGACCGATGGCCTGCATGGCTCCTATATCCTGATGGATACTGTAACGGTTACGGGGACCGAGAACCTGATGATGGCCGCAACCTTGGCGGAAGGTGAAACGATTTTGGACAACGCGGCCTGTGAACCTGAGGTCAATGATCTGGCGGACCTGCTTCGCGGCATGGGAGCTCAGATCGAAGGAGACGGAACAAGAACGATTCGAATCCAGGGAGTTAAGGAGTTGCATGGGTGCCGGCACCAAGTGATCCCGGACCGGATCGAAGCGGGGACATTTGCGATTGCTTCTGCGATCACGAGGGGGGACGTGGAGATCCGCAACTGCTGTCCGCAGCATTTATCCGCGGTCCTGAGTTTGTTGAGTGAAACGGGAGCGGAAGTTGCAGTCGAGGCGGACGGTTTTCGAGTGCGCGGGAGTGATCCGATTCTCTCGAAAAATATGACGACCTGCCCGTACCCGGCATTCCCGACCGACATGCAGGCTCAATACATGGCCCTGATGACCCAGGGAGATGGAACCGCCGTCATTACGGAAACCATTTTTGAGAACCGGTTCATGCATGCTTTGGAACTTGTCCGGATGGGCGCCGATATCACGATCGATGGAAGGCAGGCATTGATCAAGGGTGGGAAGCCGCTCAGCGGCGCCAAGGTTTTGGCGTCCGATCTCAGAGCAAGCGCTTCCTTGATCCTTGCAGCCTTGGTTGCCAAGGGGGAAACTTGGATCGATCGAGTGTACCATTTGGATCGCGGCTACTATCATATCGAAGAAAAACTAGCTCGCCTCGGCGCCAACATCGAACGTATTACCTAGAAACCCGTTTGCGCGTTGACGCGTAAACGATTTTCGCCTCGTCAGCAGAATCTGTGAATACATTCCGGCTCCGGTAAGTTGCCAAGCGTATGATAGAGAGCAACTTCAGCAGCTCTGAAAGTTCGAAATCCATACG
>Ga0116137_1002458_pt1 | contig 10896 bp, 9 predicted proteins | sample June2015DPH_20_1_3_FD_88973 | JGI IMG/M metagenome (GOLD analysis project Ga0116137, IMG submission 88973) | Peatland microbial communities from SPRUCE experiment site at the Marcell Experimental Forest, Minnesota, USA - June2015DPH_20_100 | ecosystem: Environmental > Terrestrial > Soil >...
GTTCTTTTTCGTGCACGGGGTGGTAATCTCAGGGATATTTTCAAACGCCTTTGTATATTTTGTTGCTATCTCTTCCCGTCGCTTCTGCATTTCCGGCGCCTTTCTCAGTTGATGAATGCCTATCGCTGCTTGTATATCCGTCATGTTGTACTTATATCCCGGCAACAGGATCTCATAATGCCATGTGCCTTCATCAGAATAGCGCTTCCATGCATCTTTGCTTATCCCGTGCAGACTTAGTATTCTCACCTTCGCTGCAATTGTATCGCTGTTAGTAGTTACCATTCCTCCGTCTGCCGTAGTTATGTTTTTGGTCGCGTAAAAACTAAAGCACGTCGAATCCCCCACAGTTCCAATCATCCGGTTCTTGTACGACGCTCCAAATGCGTGAGCTGCGTCCTCGATTATCGCCAAATCATATTCAGCTGCAATTTTTGCGAGTTCATCCATCTCGCAGGGCTGCCCTCCGTAATGAACAGGTATGATTGCTTTCGTGTTTGCCGAGACATTATCGACTACTTCTTCTGGGCTAAGATTATATGTCTCTTTTTCAACATCAGCAAATCGGGGCGTTGCATTCTGATGAATAATAACTTCAGCGGTAGCAGCGAAAGTAAAAGGAGAGGTTATCACCTCATCGCCCTTTCCAACTCCCACCGAGGCAAGCGATAATTCTAAAGCTGCCGTACACGAGCTAACTGCAACAGCATGCTTACATCCGATAAATTCTCTGAATGACTCTTCAAATCTGGACGTCTTAGGCCCCGTCGTAATCCAATCAGATCTTAGGGTATCAACGACTTCGCTAATTTCTTCTTCGCCTATCGTATGTCTGAAGGGCGGCAAAAAGCTCGGCCTCATCGATTTAGTTCACCGCTTCCATTTATCTGCACTTCTGTCCTTCAATCGAATTGATTCACGACAGCACTTAAACACTAATGCGTAATAGACTACTTAATGGCAAGGGACTTGAATAAGTGACATGCCGCTCAGAAATCGAGACTTTTTCTAGCGTGGTAGGTAGCGTTGCTTTCATGCCAACAAAGAGTTGAAGAGCGAAGCGCCTGTGTTAACTCAGGCACAGCGTTTGTTTGTGATCTGCTCAATTTATGTGTCACAGATCCTCGAGTGTATTTCAACATTTGTGGACTTGAAATCTTCGCGACTGTGGTCGTGCTGAATTTCTAGCAATAGTAGAACTCGCTGAGCCAGTTTCATCTTGCTTCATCGTGTTGGAGAGTTATCCTTTTTTATTGGTCTGCGTGGTTGTATTTATACAATCCTGTGTCACCGGGCAGTTACTGTCGAAAGATGGATTGCTGCCGTTAGGTACATTCATTGAATTCGACAGCTTGCAACAAATCTGTATCGCTTATTTTCGCATCATTGTTGAGAGTTCATGGGATTTGTGTAGCTACGATACCGTAAGTCAGCCATAACACGTACGGGCAGCTCCCGCTGGAGTGTTAGAACTCGCCTAAAAATTGTGATTTCAAACACGCGAATATCAAGCCAATGTGGCTGTGGCAGTTTTGGCTGTAAGCCAATACGGTAGGCGAACTGGTCATTATTCTTTAACTCATTTTTGTAATTTATTGGCGGCGACAGTGACATCTTTCAGTCCTGAAAAAGCATACATAACCCCCACGAAGAGCAGCAGGACGTCATCTTCGGTAACCCCGTACGCGCGCCTAACTGTCGACCCGTCTACGTGCGCGTTAAACCGATCAAAATCTCCCCCGAGATCACGGAAATGTTGCGTGGGTCGCCGCCCATTGCACTGTATAGTCCTTCAATCCTTTGCTAATAACCAGAACCTTATCGGTCTGACGAATGTCCAACTACTCAACCCGCTTTGTAACGATACGCTGGCCTCGAGTTGGGAGAAGCTATGCAGATCTAGAAAACAATAGACAAATGGGATGCCGTTTCTGCGCGTGCTGCATGCCAATGAACGCGTTAAGGATGCCGAACGCGAGTGTGAGGTGCGGCTTGAATTGCTAATCTGTCTTCTGGTCGTCTTAGAGCACAAGCGGAGTATAAAAATGTTACGAGTTAGCCAGTCGGACTGCCGCAATCCCACCAGCGGCACGCCCCGCTGCTCTCAAAACTCGACGCTCGACGATGTCTTCCCATCTCTCCTCACACCACGCGCGCACCCCCGGCGTTTTCGATGCATCGATCATCTGGTCACACGGCGACGCTTACCCGCCATTGGTTTTTCCATTATGACACTGCATCCGCTGTCCCACGCCTCTAAGGCTAGAGGGGTCGTGCATGTAAGGTGGAACGAGATGTCGAGGAAATTCGGATCTTCCCGTGAAAACGTCTTTGATGTGCTCGTGGACTCTCGCGCGCGGTTCCACACTCCTGTGCGGTTTTCCGAACGAGCTGTTCGTTGTGGTCACAAACAGCACATGGCTCGACGTTCTTTCCCATCTTCTGAAACGCGGGAATATGTCGTGCTTTCGCGATAAATCCATATCCGATGGCAGCAGAATTTACTTTTTCCACTTGCGCCACCTCGCGCTCATTCGCTCGCTAAATAAGCCCTTATTCCGATAGCTTGAATGGAATCTCGAGCACCACGCCTCAAATTCGATTATGATATGCTGTCATCCTTATTTAGGCGTGCCCCTTCGATCAGGACTTTCTCAAATTCATCGACAACTCTGCTCCAGTCGTTGTTTTGAACGAATTGCCTCGCTTTTTCTCCCTGCTCATGAATCGCGCCGGTCCTGATTAATTCAGCGGCCTTGTTCAACACATCCTGGGGCCCTTCTACATAAAGCACCCCGTTGTCGTTGCCAAATTCCTTCGTAATGCCAGGAAGTCTCGTCGCGATGACCGGCTTTCCCATAGCCATATACTCGTACATCTTGATAGGGACGATATCACGCATTATGCTATTGTTGTAAGCGGGGAGCAAACAGACGTCCGCAGCAGCGACGAGCTCGGGAATCTCATCATATGGTTTTTTACCCGTCAAAATGACGTGTGATTGCAAATCATAGTCATTGCGGAGGCTCACGAGTTCGTCCCGCGCTTCACCATCTCCTACGATTAAAAGCTTGGTTTTAGGGTTCGTTTTTTTACGCTTCGCTAATTCGCTCAGTACTTCTTTGAGCCCCGAAAAATGATAGAGCCATCCCATGAAAAACAAGACCGTTTCATCCGGCTCAATGCCGTACCGCTCCCTTATCACGCAACCATCTAAATCTGGCCGATATCGCTCGGCGTCTATTCCTGCCCGGATCACAAGCGCCCGCTCCGGCCGTGCTCCCATGCCTATTGCATACTCTTTGAGTTCCTCGTTTATGGTAACGACCCTGTCAGCGCTCTTGAAGACGGCACTCTCGATCATTTTGCCGAGCGGCTGCAGCACCCTTGAGGGGATCATCCTGTGCTGTGCGTCCGTCAGGTGGAAGACAAAAGGTATCCCCCTCTTCTTCGCTGCCCGCATCGCGAGGTAGTTGGTCAGTATTGAGTGACTTACCACGACGTCGGGCGGGGACTCTTCCATTTGTCTGGCAATTTCGCGGCCATAGGTGACGAGCATCGACACGTACTCAAGAAGAGGTATTTTCAAGATTCCGGGACGGATAACCGTAATATTTGCGTCGTCAAACAGTTTGGATACGCTACGAAACACCTGTCGCTTTGAGAACAGTTGCTTCTCGCCGGTGGTTTGCCACAGAATCTCAAAGTCGATAACCGTGATATCGTGACCTCTGAGAGACAAACGCTCCGCTAAGTGGTGCTGCTGTCCCGGATATCGAGTAATCCAGTCAGTGTCCTGCACAAAAAGGATCTTCATTTCGAGGTTCTCTCGCGTTCATCAGCGTATTCAAGCCAATCTCCGTTCGTGACGCTTGCCTGTTTTTTCCGATACGCGCGACTCGTGTAAGCCCTCCGCGCGTGATTTCCCAGCCTGTCCAGTAGACTGTTGTAACTGAAGAATCTCCCAGTGACCCTGTTGCGACGCAACCACAAATCGATCTTGCTCAATCGAGAGTCCTTATATTCAAAAGCGTAGTCCGGCAGATCACGAGCTGAGAAATCTCCCTTAAGCACGGGCTCATCAATCATCCCTCGTTGCAACGCTAACTGTAAATGAGGGACCTGATCCAAGGAGAATCCCATGATCCGTGCTGCAATGACGTCAACGGCGATGGGATTCCATCCGCCGAGCAACAAATCAACTCTCTTTGGATTACCGAGCCGCATGCTTCCACCTTCAACTCCAACCGTGCCGTCGACTATGCTAAACACTTCCAATCTTTGAGCGAGCTCCAGCAGCTTCTCGGGCAAGTTTCCGTGGTATCTCTCCCGATAGACCGGAAGCAGCCCGTAAAGATTCTTACACGCAACCGAGATGCGACCGAAGGTATGGGTATGGAGCACCGGAACGCTGATGAGTTGCGCTCCCTGTAGGATAATCGGCAGCTCATTCTCGCGTGGCAGCTGTTCGATGGGCACAAATGGAACTCCGTGCTTGTTGAGAAGAGTATCAATTCCTACAGCGGCAACGGTCCGCGAGGCAGGTTGCATCTTCAAATCTCCCTCGATTGCTTTGACGTCGGTGAATCCTCGGGCGCGAAGGTTCTTGAGCACAGCGTCCAAGACCCATTTCGACGTATTACAACCAGGCCACTCGCGGTCGTAGTTCGCGTTGATCTTAATAAACGTCTCCTTGTCTGGCCTCATTTCCTGGAAATCGTGCGTGTCGAGTAGCCGCGCGATGTCGGCTTGAACCGTTTCGGGGGACGTTCTCAAGACGTAAACGTTGTTGTTTTTCATCCTCGTGTCAGCCGCCTTAGCCGTTCCGTTGCGACGCTCATGCCGTGCACTAGATAGTAACGTGACTCTCGCCCTTCTACCTGTGTCTTTCCTTTCTTAAGCGCGTCCTCAACGTCGCAATCCACTATGGTAACGCCCTTGCCAATTTCACATCCAAGGTGTACATCGCTCCCGGAAGTTATAGGTTTCTTGTATTTGAGGGCAAGTTGGTAGGCTCTCTCGTTGTCTTGTTTCCTCGATCTGGCATTAAATCCTTCCAGTGCGTCCATTTTGGCTGCTATTTCCTCCGGAAACGCGTACTGCCGATAAGGGTGCGCTAGTACGCTCAGCCCGCCTTGCACCCTTATTTCTTCAAGAACTTCCTCAAGCTGCCGGCTGCGCACGTCTTCGTTTAGAAACAGTCCTATAACATCGCCGTAGTCAGTTCGTATCTCAGCACCAACCACGATGGTGAAATCTGGATCGCTGTTGACCTTCAGTGCTTCAAATCCTCCTCGCGTAGCGTTATGGTCGACGACTGCAACGCCTTGCAGGTTTCGTTTTTTTGCCAGCTTCACGATGGTATCCACTCTCAAAAACGAGTCGTGTGAATAGGCTGAATGGACGTGAAGATCAAATCTCATCCAGGACTTCGCCGATTGGTTTAAACCGAAACTCTCGCACTAACGCTGTCAGCTTTTTGAGATTCGAACCGAGGCCGTGATACGCTTCAAACCGCGATAACACGGGTGCCTTAACTCTTGGGACGTTGGGATTCATCTCCCACGGGTGGACGTAGATAACGGCAGGCCTCGTTTCATTGACCTTTCGCAGCCCCCACTGAACAAAGCTGAGAGGGAGAACGCGTAAGTAGAACCCCCCCGATATCGGGATATTCCGACCAAAGACGTTCACGACCGTCAACGGGAACTCGATGACCCGTCCATTCTGGTTCGCTTCTTCAATCGCCACATCCTCTCTCGAGGGATAATAGGGCTCGAGTGGTGCGTCAGGCACCCCATAAAGCCTCGTTGAGATGGGGTAGATGCTTGAATCGTACGTAAATCCGTGGTTCTCCAGTACCTCAAGCGCCCAACGCGTGTCGTTGGTCAACGAAAAGGACGGAGACCTGAACCCTCGTGGTGGTTCATGCACGATATGGTGCAGCAGTTTCACGCAGCGCTTTATCTCAGCGTCAAACCCCTCTCTCCCAAGCGTGGCCAACATGGTGTGCGAATAACCGTGTGATGCGACCTCATGGCCCCCCGAGTAAATCGTTTCAACGATATCAGGAAACTCCTCGGCAACCGTGCCTAGCACGAAGAACGTCGCACGCGTGTTGTATTTGTTCAGCACATCTAGCAACAACTGGAGCGATTCGGCGAGGTGGCTCTCGCGTTTTTCGGGCAGATATTCGCGCAGGAATTCGTTGCACCACCAATGTTCCAGGTCAACGCTCAAGGCATTAATCGTGTTCAAGCTCCCCCCGGGGTCTGGACATCAGCGCAGCACGCGTCCTTTTTAGTTCGGCTCGGCAAGGAGTTACGTTGGCGCGCTAGTATTTAGTCCTAGCCTTTGTGCAGCTACATCAGTTATCGCCGGAAGACGAACCGCCACATCTCCCCGTCGAACGCGTACCGGAGCGTTGCAAGAACGAAGCCGAATGTCGGTCCCGGATCGGTCCGCGAGAGTATGTCGTCAGGGGTATCAAACCGCACAAATTCCCTGAGGTTTTCCAGTTTTTTGGGCGCGCTTAAGAACCAAAGGACGTCGCCTGGCAGCAACCAGCGGCACGTGATGCCGTCCATGTACGCATGAGCGGTTTCGACGTCGCCGTCCATTAGCATCCGATAGTGCAAGTACGGGAAGTCGACGCCCGCAAGAATGGATAATTGGAGCGAGCCCCAGTACCGCGGATTGACCTCCATGAGCTTCGGCACGCCATCGCGTGCGTCCACCCTGAACTCAACCATGGCTACGCCCGTCCAGTTCATCGCTTTGAGCAGCTCACACGCTAAACGAACGGCTTCTCCCGTGGACTCGTTTCGAATCGTTTCACGCAGCGTGCTCGGTCCGCCCTCGACGGGGTACGACCGTAACCGTCTTTGAACGGTAATCGCACGTGGCTCGGAAACGTCATTGAGCAAGGCATAGACGCCGAACTCTTCCTTGCGAGGGATGAACTCCTGAATGAGCACTTTTTCGTATTCCGCGTGAATCACGTGATAGTTCGCAAGAAGCTCGTTATCATCATTACAGACGGCTACACCCCTTCGTCCTGAGCTGATTCGCGGCTTAATTACCATGGGATAATCGAGACCTCGCTTGGCAGCCTCAAGCTGACGAGGCGTATCAACAAAGAACGTTGCGGGACACGGAATCCCTTGCGCTAGGGCGATTTTTAACGTCGCTCCTTTGTCAAATCCGTTCAAGAAGGTCTTTCGCGGAGGGAGGGCGATTCTTGTGTAATTGGAGATTACCCGTTCATTTTCGATAATCGGCGCCAGACATGCATCAGCGACAGGAAAGAGCACGTCATATTCGTCGCTTTGGAGTATGTCGACGAGCGCCGCGACAAAGTCTGCACGTTTTTTCTGCGGAGATGGGTAAACCGCCCTGTGTGCGCAATACTTTGAAAAAAAGCCGGTAGCAAATCGTGTTTCTTCGCCTGCAGTTACTTCGATTCCTTTCTTACCCAATGAGCGTATTACTGCTAAGGAACTCCTCATTTGGGCGTCGGTGACAAATACTCTGGAAACCGTCACTTAGACTTCCGCACTCCGCTGTATTTCTTCCTAATTTTCAAGGAACCACTCGTGACCGCGCAACGCCAGGCGATCCATTAGGTGATACTGCTGATGAGGACCGCGCTTTAGCCAGTCTGTTTCGTTCACCGCTAATATCCGCATCTTCTCTTTTTGCGGTCGCGGGACATTTGTTCCTGCCTGTATTGCTTAGCTACGTCAACATCCCACGCGAGTGTCGTTCTCCTTGTCCGCTCGTGCGGTCTTGCAAACTGTATTTAAGCTTTTTGAATTGATTTTGGAGGACTTTTTTCGCTTGCGGTGAAACTACTGCGAAACTATACTGCGCCGGCGGGAAATTGCGCCGACGACTGACCCTGCCACTACGACGCCAAACAGTCGTTCTGATCCGTGTACTTGTGCTTAAAAATCCGCAGTTTTTTCGATGTCGTCCCAGTTCTCGACGAACCACTGGTAGACGCTTTTCAGCCCGTCTTCAAACTTCGTTTGCGGACGATAGCCAAGAAGCTTCTCTGCCTTTCCTATCGATGAGAGGAGCTGCGTCTTTGCATCCCAATTCCGCCGTTGGGCGTACACGACGCCGTGTGCGTTCCCCGTCAGTTCATTGACGATCCGTGCAAGATCAATGACGCGGTTCTCCGTTCCCGAGCCGAGATTGATGGCTTCTCCTACCGCTTCGGGCTTAACGCCCATTGCCAGCACACCGTCGAGTATATCGTCAATGAACGTCCAATCGCGCGTTTCGGTGCCGTCCCCTGTCACCGGCAGCGCTTCCCCGCGCATGGCCCAGTAGAAGAAGTTCGGGATGACGTTTCGGTACTTTCCGGGCACCTCTCCCGGCCCGTATACGTTAAAAAAGCGTGCGTTTACGATCGGGAGCTTATAAAGGTTATAGAAGCAGTTCGTGTACAGCTCTCCGAGCAGTTTCGTTACTTGGTAAGGCGTATGCAAACTCGTGCACACATCGTGTTCCTCAAACGGCGTCGTTGAGCACTCGCCGTACACCCCGCAGCCGGACGAGGAGTACACAAACCGGTCCACGCCAATGAGGTGCGCGTACTGCAGCACCTTCAGTATCCCGAGGCCGTTCACCATAAGATCCGTTTCAGGGTTGTCAACCGAGTTCTGGTTCGCAAAATGGGAAGCCAGATGAAACACGATCTGCGGTTTCTCGTTAAAAGCAAACTTGAGCTTCTCATCATCAAGGATGTCCCCCTTAATGAACTGGATCTTCGGCCCTTTTAGAACGTTCCATTCGTATGCCGACGAGAGGTTGTCGAGAATGATGATCTTCTCGGTCGGCAACGCCGCCAAGCGCCGCACGAGATTGCCGCCGATCGCCCCGGCACCCCCAGTAACGAGTATCGTTTTTCCGTCGTATTGCGCGCCGACGTTCTCCATCTCGCAATCACCTATACAACTTCTTCATCCATTCCACGGTGCGCGCGATCCCTTCCTCTGGGGGTACCTTTGGGTCGTGCCGCAAGTCGCGCGCCGCTTTTGTGAAATCCATGTGCTTCGCCTTTGTAGTGAAGGGTTCCGCTTCCTTATAGGTTACGATGGAGTCGTCTCTTCCGACGGCGCTGAGCACGATATCAGAGTACTGCTTGATGTCACGCTCCCACTCCGGTCGCCCGCCCACGTTGTAGACTTCGCCCGGTATGAAGTTGTCACAGATGTTCGCCCACGTCCTGCACGAATCCTCGACGTAATCGATCACCCGCTTGTGTCCTTCATACACGACGTACGGCCTATTGAAGAGCGCGTGATAAATGAACTTCGGTATGAAGCCGCGGTAGGGGGTGTAGTGCTCGTGCGGCCCGTAGCAGTTCACCGGTCTGACGCGAACCGTTTCCGTTCCGAACATGGCGGCGGAGTTCAAGCACATGAGCTCACCGGCCCACTTCGTGATCGCATAATCGTTCATCTGGTACGTATCTGCCACGGCGTTTTTTTCCATGACGTCTTCGCTCATGACGCCTGCGTAGTCGCCGTACACCTCCGCGGATGAAAAGAAGATTAAACGGAAACCCTTTCGTTCCTGCAACCGCAAAACGTGCTTGGTACCGATGCAATTGGTCGCCCACAGATTCTCGTAGTAATCCTCTCCGTTCCATCGGCCGTACTCGGCCGCGAGATGGTACACGTAATCAAAGTCGTGATCTTGAAAGAGATTTTCGAGCTGGCGGTAACTTCGCACGTCGACTCTCGTGTACGCTTCTCTGCTGGTGTGCGACAGATCGGCGCTGTGCACGTCGTGTCCTCTGCTGCGCAGCTCTGCCACCAAGTTCGTTCCGATGAACCCTGCACCCCCCGTCACCAAGACTCGCTGCGTTCCCATTCGCTGTCTTTCCTCGATTTATCCGCGTAACTGGAAAAACGATGCTGCGCCTATATAAAAGTAACAATTGCGGTGGCGGGGGGACAGCTGCTCGAAATTCCAGAATCGCCGAAAAAGCTTGAGCCCGCTAGGACCTCGCTAGGCAAATTACGACGCAGACGAACGCGCTTTCTGTTTCAGCGTGCGCATCGTCGCCTTTGAAACGCGCTGAGGGGGGCGAGCTAGCTGCCCTCAAAGGAGCTGAGTCAACGCTTGTTGAGCACGCTCCGATGATCTTTTTTAGAGACACACAGCTTCGATACGTGTGTCGATTGTTGCCGTGTTTACCTCTCTCGGCTACGCGGTGGAACGGTCCCACGGCTCAGCCTACGGTTGCCCACAAGGTGTTATGGCACACGATTCGCGTCGTGACGCGGCCAAAAAAAGAACGAAAAAAGCTTCACGAACTAGTTTTATTCACACTCGACCTACTTTTGTCGTATAGAAAGCAGATAACAAGACTTGTACGAAGGGATAACTCAGGCTACTTTTCTTCATTTTGTGAAATGACCAAAGCCGCCACGCGCACTGCGATTTTCTACCGGTAGTCAGTGGTCGGATGCGGCTAAAGTGCTACGATTGTGGCAAATAACATGGTGTGATAGGCTAGGGCTCCGAAAAAAGAAGGACGTGTACGCGACCGTTTAGAAAGCTTTATCTCAATGTGCTAGAGTGCGACGCACGCGCTAACGCAGTTTTGACATCTCCCTTATTTTTCGACCCTTCTTCTTTTTCTGCCGGCCACGTATTATGGTTTGAGGGGCCGTGTATTACCGAAACGACAGCCCTACGTGAAAGTCCTCGCACATTTTTTGTTTATTTTATCAAGTGAACGAACAATACTAAAGGGGGTGGACTAATGGCTGCGGTCCGACAATCACTTGCTCCGGGAACAGCCGAAACGCAACGGTTAAATCGTAGCACATTTCTTACATAAGTAGTTGAGCAAGTGCTCTTCAGTTTTGAATGAGA
>Ga0116137_1002474_pt1 | contig 10840 bp, 8 predicted proteins | sample June2015DPH_20_1_3_FD_88973 | JGI IMG/M metagenome (GOLD analysis project Ga0116137, IMG submission 88973) | Peatland microbial communities from SPRUCE experiment site at the Marcell Experimental Forest, Minnesota, USA - June2015DPH_20_100 | ecosystem: Environmental > Terrestrial > Soil >...
CCAGAAAGTGTACGGGGACGAGGGCGGCACGTTTCTTGTGCTCACCGCGCGCAAAACGCTTGCCGAAGTCGATCGTGCCTTCAAGGAAGACGACCCGCAATTCGTGGCGGCCATGGGCGAAGACGGAATGAAGAAGCTCGAAGAGCTTATCGGCGCATCGGTCGAATCGTCGCAACATCAGTTGTATGCCTTCAACCCACGCATGAGCTACGTTGGCGACGAGTGGATCAAAAACGACCCGGACTTCTGGAAGCCCAAGACAGTCACGGCGCCTGCCGCCAAGCCCGCCACGGAGGAGAAGAAAGCCAAGCCATAGCTTTCAGCTCCACGCTCAACCACCGGCATTTTGGGAGCGGCTCCGACATCGTCGGAGCCACTCCCTTGGCTCTTCTCTAATCGCCACCAACTTGCCCAGCGCCAGCTTCGCATTACATTTGCCAATTTCTTTGTGATACAAATCGCAGACTGACGCTCATCTTGCGTGATAATCTTTAAGTTGCAGGCTGGCATGTTTCGGAGGGTCAGCCCGGCAAATTGAACGAGGGAGGTGACGTATGGACTCTGTTCATAGCCTTCTAAAGCAGGAAATCAACACGACCGTGGGAGCGGAGCACGACCTGGCGAAATGGAAACTGGGCGTGACTGCCGCTCTGGGAGCAGCAGCTTTCGGGCTGACCAAGGACGGGCCGAGTCATTGGCTGCTTCTGCTTGTTCCATTTGTTTGCGCCTATGTCGACTTATACGCCTACCAGTACCAGCTCCGCATTAGGGTCATCGCACGGTTTCTTCGTGAGCACCCTGCTAAAGGCGATGAGCTCCTGCAAGCCTATGAGCTGGAGTGTGAAAAATGGCGTGGAAAGGGCGTTTTCTCCCTGGGTAACTGGGCTGGATTCGGCTGCAGCCTTGGCGCATCTGCAATTGGGCCGGTATTTTATGTTGTGCACCGCAGGCAGTACACGGGCTTGTATAATCTGCTTGTATCTCATGCGGGGGCGGGAATGGTCTGGCTCGTGGGTGTGCTTCTCATCCTTATCCTGTGGTTGTATTTTCGGTGCCTGGCCGGGGTGATCAGCGGAAAAGACGACAGCAGTCAGACTACCGCGGCAGCGGAGGAGCCGAGTGGTCGGCCGCATGGTTCAGAATCGCCAGCATCAGGCACGACGCACATCTTGTAAGGAGGCCGTTTGACCTTCATCATCAATCAGCAACTCAACTCCATGATCAAGCCCGGATACTCCCTGGCGGAAATCAGGGCGATCTCCGCGTTCCTGGAAAAAATGGGGACTCTTACTTTTGCCTCCTTGCCTAACGGCCTGTTTCCGGCCGCCGTGCTTGCCAGTGAGAAGAGCTACACGGGTTACTCCTATGTCTGGGTGCGCGACAACATTCACATCGCCCACGCTCACTTCAGGATTGGCCGCACCGGTGTAGCCGTCCGCAATCTCCGCACTTTGATTGCCTATTTCATCAAACACCAAAAACGCTTTATCGACATTATCGAGGGGGCCGCTGACGCCAACATCCCCATGAACCGGCCCCACATAAGGTTTGATGGCAACTCCCTGGAAGAGGTAAAGGAAAAGTGGGCGCACGCGCAAAACGACGCCCTTGGATACTTCCTGTGGATGTTCTGCAAACTGGTAAATGAAGAAGCGCTAACCCCGGGCGCGGATGAACTGAACATGCTAGCCCTCTTTCCGCCCTACTTCGAGGCCATCCGCTACTGGCAGGATGAAGACAGCGGACATTGGGAGGAAGCGCGCAAGATATCGGCCTCCAGCATTGGCGTGGTGGTGGCCGGCCTCACTGAGTTCAGGAAACTCTTGGCAAACGCCGGCCCCCTCCGCGCCCAACGCGGGACTCTCATTACAGCCGAGATGCTCGAACCGCTGATCGAACGCGGCCAGGCCGCTCTGAGAGAGATTCTGCCTTCGGAATGCATCCAGCCGGACCCCTTAAAGCAACGCCGGTATGATGCTGCGTTGCTGTTTCTTGTCTACCCGCTGCAGATTGTCGAAGGCCAGGCCGCCGACCGGATCCTTACTGAGGTCATCACTCATCTGCAGGGTGAAGCCGGCATCCGCCGCTACTTGGGTGATTCCTATTGGGCGCCCGATTACAAGAAAAAGCTCAAGCCTGCGGAGCGCACAGCAGATGTAAGTGATGATTTATCCAGCCGCAACCAGCTTCTGCCTGCCGTGGGGCAGGAGGCCCAGTGGTGCATTTTCGACCCGAACATCTCCTGTATCTTCGGCCTGAAGTTTAAATCCACACTGTTGCCGGAGTATCTGGCAAAACAGGCCGAGTATCTGAACCGGTCATTAGGACAGATTACTGCCGCAGATGAGGCAGAAGTTCCCGCTTTCCGTTGCCCGGAACTTTATTACCTTGAAGCCGGCCGCTACGTCGTCAACGACCATGTTCCCCTGCTGTGGACGCAGGCCAACCTCATGCTGGCCATGAAGTTGATGGAAGACAACTGCCTCCTGTAACGCGGTCACCGACAACCACCGAACCACTGAACTAGCGCACTCCCACGCTGGCACTTGGTCCGCAAGGACGAACTACAGCGCACCTCCCACCAGAAAGGATACCCCTGGGTGTGTTCCGGCTGATTTGTCGCCGGCTCGGAAACAATCCCAGTGCCTTGCGGCTCCTCCCCTGATGTGGCGGTCGCTTGGCCGCGCAGTCGACTTCTCGAAAACTTGCGTCCTCGAACCTCACACTTGGGGCAGCCAAAACTGAGGGATGGTACGCCTGGCAGGATTCGAACCTGCGACCTGTTGCTCCGGAGGCAACCGCTCTATCCATCTGAGCTACAGGCGCACATTACTGCAAATAAGTAAGTTACTCAAAACGGAAAATCCGGAAATTCTGCGAGTTGTGGGGGAGTTTGTGGGGACTCTTTTTCACTCTCGTATATTGGAATACCCCACTCATCCTCCTTCGGTTTCCAACTCTCTGCCTCGCGCTCTTCCTGTAACTGCTTAGCTCTCCGTGCTGCCTCAACATAGGCCTGCAGCTTCGCCGTGGCTTCAATCTTCTGCTTCCGCGCCGCATGAACATAAATCATGGTCGTCTGAATGTTGGAGTGACCCATGAGTTCTGCCAGTACGGGCAACTCCGTCCCGGCTTGTGAATGCCTTGTGCCGTAGGTGTGCCGGAATGTGTACGGCGTGAACGGGTCATCCGCGAGATGGTCTGCGACAATTTGCTCATGCGCTTTCTTGACGCTCGTAATGTGCTGCACTTCCTTGTGCTTCGTCTTCGGTCTGCGTACCGGGAAGATGTAACCATTAGGCGATTTAGCAATACGCCTTTCGAGCACTTCTTTCCCATCATCCGTTAACGGCACGTCTCGCCTGGCTCTCACGTTCTTGGTTCCAGGCACACTCACATACCCCTCCGTTAAGTGTACATCATTTTTGTGCAGAGCAAGTAGCTCCATCGGACGTGCTCCGGTGTCGAGAGCTAAAATCGCAAAGTCCTTCAAATCTCCCTTAGCTGCACTCAGGTATTTGTCCACTTCCTCAAGGGTCAGCGCACGAACCCTGCCGGTCTCTTTGAAATAGGGCACATGCCTGATTGGGTTTCTGACGTTCAGGCCCATAGCATCGGCATGATTGAACACGCGCTTTAAGGTGGTCAAATTTCTGTTGACAGTAGCTCCTGAGACTTTCCCTTTGCCATTCTCCCGCTTCTGACCTGCTCTCCAGACCTTGAAATCCTCAACGCTCTTGCGGTCTATTTCGTTTATGAGCTTGCCACGGAAGAACTGCTTGAGCCAGTCAATGTTGACCCGATGTAGTTTGACCGTGGCCTTGGATCGCCGGAGTTTTTCCATGCTGGTGAATTTTACCTTGCGCTTGAGCGGTACGTCACGCACCACGCCGGTGAAACCAATTCTCTTGCGCATGGCGAGTCGAGAGTGACGATGGCCGCGGTGGTTTTCAGTGTGCCTAGACAGATACGGCTCCGAATATCCAGGTGCGGAGGTTCAGCATTAATGCCTCAACGATGGGACCTCTTGCAGTCGCATTGGACAAACCCGGAGCCTGGCAGTGGTCATTTTGTGGAGTAGTACCAATGTGCTATTGGTAAATCGGCATATGTGAGCAATAAGAGAGAATGGTATTGCCTCGCGGACTTTTTAGCGAGTGGCCGCAGGGAGGGTAAAATGCGCGAAGCCTCTTTCTTGACTTCTCCATATTGGGAGATAACTTAAACAGTTCAAGAAGGATAAGTATGAGTAAAGGGGTCGTATGTTTCTGCCACAGTGGTGACCTCGACCGTATGTGGACTTCGGGGACAGGCCTACCCCAACCACTGACGATGCGTTCGGGGGGAGTTTCATTGGCGTCTCATACATTGTGAGCGCTGCCCTAGAAAATAGCGAGCGAGGCACGAGGTCGACCCGTAACTGCTCCTTAAGCGATATGGTTTTTCAGGTGGCAGATGTTCCTAGAAACACCAAGAATCGGCGTGGACAACATTTACTTTGACAGCATCCTGCTAGTGGACGATGAGCCAAATCACTCCAAGTCCCTTGAGGACTGAAGAAGAAATTCCGGCTGAAGATAGTCTGCTCCTGGTTTATGGGTATGGACACGTTGAACTTATCTGACAGATTTTGGAAAGGTCCTTCAGAAACTTCACCACAACAAGGCGGCGGAGTTGGGCAGCCGTTTCGCCAGAGCACAACGTGGAGAGCGTACTTCCCCACGGTAAAGAACCTGCTGGCGAGGGTCCGCCGCATTCACGTGGACCGATCAAGTCAGGTCCAGAGATGGATTTTCAGCCGCGAGAGCCGTCGCATTGCCGCCGCCATCCCAGTCACGATCAGCGGAATCGACGAGCATGGCGGTATTTTTAGAGAAGCGACGCGGACCATAGACGTTAGCAGGCGCGGAGCGAGAATCGCCACGTCAAATGCCCTGGCTGTCGGTACCTACCTCCGGATCGAGAGCCCCAGCATGGAGAAGCCTGCCATTGCGCAGGTCGCCCGATACGGCGGACGGAGTCGCCCCGACAGCCCCAGAGACATTTGTGTGGCATTGCTCGATGTCGATAAAACAAACAACATCTGGGGCATCAAGCCCCCGCCGGAGGACTGGCTAACTGGTTTAGGGGAGCCAAGCTCCGCACAGCGGCTCGAGCAAGTTCTTGGGAGTGAATGGGCAGCAAGGTTTAACTCTATTTCTAATGTGGCGACCCCCCCCACTGGATTTGCCAAGGGCACGGAATCTCAACACAAACCTTGGCCAGCCTCTCGCAAGCCAAAGGCCCCTCCCTCCTCGTCTGATAAGTGGTCGGAAGAGGGTCCCGTCTCTGTTACGAGCCAGCCAGGGGAGCCGGTCCACGTTTCCTCGTCAACTTTCGTCCGTACTGATGAAGGGGTGCTATCGGGACCTGACCAGATCCGTAAGGTGCCCACTTCTGACGTTGAGGAACGCCTGACGGGAGTGTCCTTGGCGGTGGAAGCGCTGGAGGGGCGCGTGGGGGCGCTGGTGGAGGACTTCCGGGGGCGGCTCGAGGGGACTCTGCAGGCTTTCCAGGGGAAGGGCGCGAGGCAGGCGGAGGATTTGGAGAAGATCGCCCAGGATCTGGGGGGGCGGTGGTCCCAGCAGTTTCAGGAGCAAGCCGAGGCAGCAGTGAAGAGGCTGCGGGAAGAACTGAAGAATTCGGGGCGGGTCGTGGAGGAGAGCAAGCAGCAACTGGCCAGCCTGGCGAAGGCGAAACTGGTGTCCCTCAGCCAAGTTGCAGATAACGCTGCGTCGGGTTTCGAAGCGGAGCAAAGACGGTTGAAGAACCAGTACGAGACCTCTCGAAGAGGACTCGAGGCCCTCTTAGAGAGGGGTTGGACAAAACCGCCCTCCCCTTCCCTTCAGCATGGAATCCGCCCAAAGCGGAGAGGGATAGTGGCGCAGCTAGCGCTGGTGGCAGGGGTTTGCCTGGTAATAATGGTCTCTTTTTCGGGCGTATATCTTTCGAGAGACCTTGTGATGCAACTGCAGCCTGAGGCTCCCGCTGAATTCATCGAGCAAAGTCCAAACTGGAGTGCCAAGCGACGCGCCCGGGAGGAAGAGATGGCACAGGCGTATTGGCGGGTGGCGGTAGTAAGCTTGCAGGAGAGGTATCCGTTTGGCAGCGAACTGCCAGCCGAGCCCCCAACCGAATTTCAAGTCGACAAAAAATATGTCGCGACGGGCGGGGCGAAGGCTTTTTCCGAAACAAGGGCTCTTTATTGGGAAAACCTTCGCAGAAGTTGGGTGCAGCGCCAGTCCTGGGTAGAACGTCATGAATGGAACACGCAGTGGGCTGCTCGTCTTCGGCACGTCTGGGACAAGTCGTATTCACCTAAATAGATCGACACGACAGTGCATCTGCATGTGAGATGGCGGCATGCAAAGTCGCTATATCCGATCGGATGGCGGGACCCGCCGAAACACTTTTATTTGCTTCTGCGCATCGAGGGTCGGTAGGTCATTGTTGCTCGTTCCTGTGGCGCCGAGCGCGCGTAGCATGTGGGCCTTCAGAATCCGTAGATAGTCCCTGCGCGTTCCCGGCTTGCGTTTGTTCACGAACTCCGGAATGTAGTGGTCCTCGATGTAGGTTTTCACCGTCATCACCGACCGCGGCAGTCTGATAATCTCCGACTCCATCTTGGAAATGATCTTCTGGAACCGGCGTTGTGTCTGCCGCTTCGTGATTTCATCTTTGTAACCAAGATTCTCCGATTTCCACTTCCCTCCTGGCTGGCCTTCGGATCGGAGCCAACCCTCGACCTCAGCGAGTTTGAACCTCGGTCGATTTCCGAGCCAGGTGGCTACGGGAATGGGATCAAGGGGGTGTTTCTGGGTATGACGGTAGGCTCCTGGAAGCACCTTGCACTGCAAACTCGACTGAAAACTGCGTTCAGTGGCGGTCAGGTGTATCTTTTCGGTCGGGCCGGAGGTCGATAATGGAAATTCCGGTATACACATCGAGTTTAGGCAGTGTAGCCGAAATGGGACAAATCTGGCATTCACTGCGGGTTTTGAGATATCCCCGGGACCCGGGTTACTTCCGGAAGCCTTTTAGGTACAGTATTTTACATTTCTCCGAGCCAGATGGCCTGTCAGACCGCTTCCCGGCGGGCGGCGAGTAGGATTTGGCATCCTGTGTGCTCCTAAACTCTGAGGATGAGTGCGCTATATTCCCCATTTGTCGTTATCCCTGAGTCTTCGATTTGGGTAATGGCAGGTTTGCACAGCCTAGCGGTGCCTAGATAACGGTTCGGATAGGTTCTCGATTCTGGCCTACGTTCAAGCACGGCGTCGGGCGGAAACGGCAGGGGAAGTGATGCCGACAAAAAAGTCTGCAACGGTGGATCGCATGGACAAACCTGGAAAGACGTATAAGTCACGAATTCTCCCGCTTCTTGTGGGTATTACTTTACTTCTGGTAATGGCCGGAAAAGCCGCGGATCAGGCGAAGGATGCAACCAGTCCGGGTGTTTTTCGCTCCGGTGCATCTGCCCAGGCTCAGGTCAGGGCAGTCTCTGCCAGTTGGCCGCTCAGGTTCGAAGAGAACGTTGGGCAGGTTCATGGTGCGGATGCGCGCCAAGTAAAGTTCGTGTCGCGTGGCAACGCCTATACCCTTTTCTTGACCTCGACGGAAGCGGTTCTGGTGCTGCGGCAAGGCGCCGGCCATGGAAAGGACACCGGGAAGGCCGCGCCTGTGGTGGCCAGGATGCGCCTTTCTGGCGCTAACCCAGCACCGCACCTGGCGGGAGGCGATGAATTGCCGGGCAAGAGCAATTACTTCCTGGGAAATGACCCCTCCCAGTGGCACGCCGGCATTCCTAATTACGGTCGGGTAATGGCGGCAGAAGTCTATCCCGGCATCGACCTCGTTTACCACGGGAACCAAGGCCAACTTGAGTATGACTTTGAGGTTGCGCCCCATGCCAATCCGCACAAGATCCGATTCGTACTCGAGGGCATCCAGGGCTTGCGTACCGATTCTCAGGGTGACCTGCTGGTGAAGGTCACAGGCGGAGAACTGCGATTCCGCCAGCCGGTGGCCTACCAAAAAGAAGGCGGCGTCGAGCGTCCCGTTCCGGTTCGCTACGTTTTGAAAGGCAAGAACCAAGTCGCGTTTCGTCTGGCTCGGTATGACGCGCGCCAGCCGCTGCTCATTGACCCCATCCTGGCGTATTCGACCTACCTCGGGGGAAGCAGCATTGACGGCGCGAACGCTATTGCCGTGGCGCCGGATGACTCAGCGTTCATCACCGGGGAGACTTACTCCCTTGACTTTCCCACCGTCAATGCACTTTACCCCATGTCGGAGGGGGGGAGGGTTGCGTTCGTATCGAAGATCAGCCCCGACGGGTCTACGCTTCTTTACTCGACGTACTTGGGCTGCATAGTAAAGCCAACAACACCGGTAACGGTGTACGGACCAATTACAGTAGGGGTAATAGGTTACGGTATTGCAGTGGATCCCTTAGGCGAGGCGTATGTTGATGGCACATTGGATTGTCCAACCTTCCCGGTGACTCCGAACGTTTTTAACACCCTATGCGGCGCTGATGGGAAGTGCGGCGCCAGTTTGAATCCGCAAGGCTACATCGTCAACAACTGTTTCGTCAGCAAATTGAATGTCGAGGGATCCGCACCGATTTATTCCGGCTACCTTGGTGAGTACGATAACGTCGAATGCCGTGCCATCGCTGTGGACGACGCTGAGAACGCCTATGTTACAGGCGACGTCGGCCCGAACTTGATGCCAACGGTCATACTTCCGCCAACCGAACCTCCTCCCCCGCCGTTCTGCACATATAATGGTTTCCAGACTTTTTTTGGCGGCAGCGGCGGGACCGAGTATGGGGGCATCGGCACGGACGCCTTTGCTGTCAAGGTTGATGCTTCGGGATCGGAGCTCCTCTATTGTACTTACATCGGCGGCAGCGACGAAGACGTCGGATATGGCATTGCGGTCGATACTACCGCCAATGCCTATGTTACCGGTGTGACATACTCGTCGGATTTTCCGGTGACTGGCAGCGCATTGCAATCCACCTATGCCGGGGCCGGCGATGCTTTCTTGGCCAAGATCAACACCGATGCGAAGGGAACCGCCTCCCTCCTTTACTCAACCTATTTCGGTGGCAGCGGGCTCGACCAAGGCAACGGTGTGGCCGTGGACGCGAGCGGCAACGCTTACGTCGCCGGGCTTACGACCTCCAAGGCGAGCAGCCTCGGGTTCACTCCCCCGTCCGGCGCTTATCAGAAGAACTGCGCGTTGGATTCGCTCGGTGTGTGCGAGGGGGATGCTTTCATCGCAAAATTTGCCCTGAGCGGCACGCCCTCGCTAACCTACTTTAGTTACCTCGGCGGCAGCCTGGCGGACTCCGCCAACGGCATTGCCCTGGACTCGAGTGGCGATGCCTACGTGACGGGCTCCACGGTTTCCACTGACTTCCCGATTTCCGGCGCCGTCTTCCAAACTACCTACGGCGGCGGCAATGCCGATGCTTTCGTTACCGAACTGAATCCCGCCGGCTCCGCCCTGGTTTACTCGACTTATCTGGGTGGCAGCGCGACTGACACCGGAAACGGCATCGCCGTGGATTCGGGTAATCCCGCTTCTGCCTACGTTTCCGGCCAAACGTGCTCGTTGGACTTTCCGCTAGCCAATCCGCTCCAGCCCGCCTATGGTGGGAACTGTGATGCCTTCATCTCCAAAGTCAGTTTTTTGGAGGGAATTGCTCTCAATCCTGCCGGCCTCGTGTTCCCGACCCAGAGCCTTGGCACCACGAGCCCACCGCAAACCGTCACGCTCACCACCGGTGATAGCTCGCAAACCATCTCCAGCATTAGCGTCAAGGGAACCGCCGCCGGAGACTTTGCCGAAACCAACAATTGCCCTGCTTCTTTGGCCCCGGGAGCCCAGTGTACGATCACCGTGACCTTCACTCCCACGGCGGTGGGAATTCGCAAGGCATCTGTCGAGATTACTGACAGCGCCCCTGGTAGCCCGCAATACATCAGTCTAACTGGCAGCACCTCGTCCGTCGGTCTCTCGGCCTCCAACCTCGCCTTTGGAAATCAGCAGATTGGCATGGCGAGCAGCACCCAAGCGCTCACTGTTACCAACAACGGGACGACCGCGTTGACGATTTCGACTATCAATGCCAGCGGCGCTTTCTCGCAGACGAATGATTGCACCACCGCCCCGCTCCAGCCCACCACCAACTGCGTTATCAACGTCACGTTTACTCCCACGGCGCCTGGCCTCAGCGTGGGCGCTTTGGCCATCATCGATAACGCCCCGGGCAGCCCTCAGGTGGTACTGCTCACGGGCACCGGGGTGAGCCAACCCGCAGTATCGCTCTCGGCCTCCAGCCTGACATTTGGCACCCAGGCCGCGGGCACCACGAGCGCTGCGCAGACGCTTAACCTGACGAACAGCGGTAACGCCGCCTTGGCTATCACGAGCATCAAGCTCGCGGGCGCCGACGCCGCCGATTTTTCCGAGGTGGACACCTGTCCGCAGAGCCTTGCGGCCGGAGCTGCCTGCACGATTAGCGTTTTGTTTGCCCCCATGCAGGCCGGCACACGGACGGCTACGTTAACCATCACCGACAATGCACCCACCAGCCCACAGGTGGTTTCTTTAGGTGGTGCTGGTTCTGATTTCGGCTTGACGGTGGCTCCGCCAACGGCCACCGTGGTGGCCGGGAATTCCGCCAACCTCACCGTGACGGTGAACCCGCTGTTTGGGTACAACGCCCAGGTGACGCTCGCCTGCAGCGGTCTACCCGCGGCGGCGACTTGCACGGCCTCGCCGTCCA
>Ga0116137_1002477_pt1 | contig 10833 bp, 8 predicted proteins | sample June2015DPH_20_1_3_FD_88973 | JGI IMG/M metagenome (GOLD analysis project Ga0116137, IMG submission 88973) | Peatland microbial communities from SPRUCE experiment site at the Marcell Experimental Forest, Minnesota, USA - June2015DPH_20_100 | ecosystem: Environmental > Terrestrial > Soil >...
ACGGCGGGTCGAACCCTCACAGTGTAGGCCCGCCAGATTCGTTCTCGTGCCACCCGAACTGGTGGCGTCCTGAGGCGACCAAAGACGACCTGCCGGAGGGGAAGGGCCTCATCTCCACCTGCGAGCCGAACTCCCAGGCAGGCGTTCCGCCGACACGTCGGTTCACGTTGCGGGCCAGTACCGCCGGACGGGAACGGCCAGCCCTTGTTGGCGGGATGGAGCGGCAAGACGGCTGTGCCGTCCGAGTGCACCGGCTCGACGGTCACGTCGTCCTCGATCTCGTCACCCTCGGTCGGCACTTTCCACTCGTCCCCCGGGCCGGGCTTCCCGGGCCCCACGTTCAAGCTGTTTATCGGCACCACGATGACGCCGCGGTCGGCCAGGAACATGCCGGCGTTGTCTTCGGCCACTCGTTTCTTGTCGCTCATCAGACCCTCGATACTGCGTACCGGGTGAGTGTCTACTGATTCGGGCCGCAGCCGACAGGTGTTGTCGCGCGGCCCTTTCGAGTTGCCGTGTTGAGCGGATGTTGAGGGCGGGACGGCGCGGGCCTGGGGTTCTCTCGTGGGCCCCCGGTCTAGGTTGAAGGCATGACATTCGCTGAAGGCGTGCTTCGCCTGGTCCGGGCTGGGGTTCGGGTCGACTCGCAAGGAGATCGGCCCCAGGCATTGCCGGTGGGCGATCGAGCCGTGGAGCTTGCCGCGGTGCCTGTCGAGGCGGCTGCAGTCGAGCGCGGGACCGTGGTCGAGCCACTTGCCCCGGACGGCCCGCCGGCCGCACCCAGCGCTGCACCTAACACCGAACCGTCCCGGCTCGAGCCCGGCCTGGCCGACCTCGAGGCGGCCGTCGCCTTGGTGGAGGCGGGTCTGGCGTCGCGAGTCGTGCTCGTTGGCTTCCCGTCGTGGCCCGGCCTGTTGTGGCAGGCTTATCAGCTCGCGGAAGCTGCTAACGTGCAGATTCTGCCGACCGTCACCCGCCCCGGGGGTAAGGTGGACATAGTCGTTACGAGGGATATCGGCCCCAATGGCTGAACAACGGCCCCTTCGGGGCCGCAAGCTCGGCGATCGCCGCGTTGTCGTCGATCGGCCGCACGCTCGCTACTTCCGGTACGTCGCGCCCGGCGTCCTGGAGGCCAAGCTCGAAGCCCAGGCGCCGCGCACCGCCTACCAGCGCCGCATGGCGACGCTGCGAGGCGTGCTCTTCGGCCGCCCGTTGTCATCCGCCGCGGAATTGACCGAGCGCCTGCCCAAGTGGAAGGCTCTGCCGGTCTTCTCTTCGGACGTGATGTCGTCGGTGGCCTACGCGACCGGGGCGATGATGCTCATCCTGGTCGGCGCCGGGACGGACGCGTTCAAGTACGTCCTGCCGCTTTCGGTCGTCGTCGTCGCCCTGCTGGTCATCGTGACCTTCAGCTACCGCCAGACGATCCGCGCCTATCCCAACGGCGGCGGCAGCTACATCGTCGCCCACGCCAACCTGGGCGTGCTGGCCGGTCTCACCGCCGCCGGATCGCTCCTGACCGACTACGTGCTGACCGTGGCGGTGAGCGTGTCCTCTGGCGTCCAGGCCCTCTATTCGGCGTTCCCGCCCCTTCAACCGTGGGCCGTTCCGCTGATCGCGCTGTCGATCCTGCTGGTAATGGTCGTGAACCTGCGCGGGCTGCGGGAGAGCGGCACGCTGTTCGCCAGCCCCACCTACATCTTCATCGGCTCGATGCTGATCATGATCGCCATCGGAGTCTTCCGATCCCTGACCGGCCAGCTGCCCCAGGCGACCGACGTGGAAAAGCTGACCGGCGTTCCAACGACGGGCTTGGGCCTGTTCCTGCTCTGCAGGGCCTTCGCGAACGGCTGCTCGGCCATGACCGGTACGGAGGCCGTAGCCAATGGAGTTCCGGCCTTCAAGCCGGTCGAGTGGAAGAACGCGCAGCAGACGATGATCATCATGGCCACGTTGCTGGGGATCATGTTCCTCGGCACGAGTTACCTCGCCGTCAACGTCGGGGCACATCCGGCGGGGTACCTGGCCAACGGCGAGAGCGTGCTGTCGCAGGTCGCCCGGACGGTATTCGATGGTCGCGGGCTGATGTACTACGTCCTCCAGCTCTCGACGATGGGCATCCTGGTCCTGGCCGCCCAGACGAGCTTCGCCGACTTCCCGCGCCTCTCCTCGATCCTGGCCCGCGACGGCTTCTTCCCCCGCCAGTTCGCCCTGCGCGGCGAGCGGCTGGCCTTCAACTCCGGGATCGTCGCCCTGGCCCTTGTGTCGATACTCCTGGTCGTCGCATTCAACGGCTCGACCGATGCCCTGATCGGCCTGTACGCCATCGGCGTTTTCACGTCGTTCACCCTCTCGCAGGCCGGCATGGTCCGCCACTGGTTCAGCGGGAAGGGCTCCGGCTGGCGCCGCAGTGCCGTCATCAACGGCATCGGCGCGACGGTCACCGCCGTGGTCACGTTGGTCATCGCCTTCTCGAAGTTCACCCAGGGCGCGTGGATCATCATCATCGTGGTCCCGGTCTTCATCGTGATGATGCTCTTCATCAAGCGCGAGTACGACGAGGAGGGGCGCGGCCTGGACGTTCAGCCCGACGTCGTCTTCGGGCCACCCCATCGCCGCCAGAGAGTGGTCGTTGTCGCCCAGGCGATGAGTCGGGCCGTCGTCCAGGCCGTGAAAGTCGGCGAGACCATGGGCGAGGAAGTCCAGCTGGTCCATGTCACGCTCGATCCGGCCGAAGGCGAGCAGTTCCGCGAGCGCGTGGAACGGCAGCTGCCCGGCGTTCGGGTCGTGCTGGTCGAGTCGCCGTACCGGGCGCTCGTTCGGCCCTTCGTGCGCTACCTGGAGGTTTCGCAGGACGAGGATCCGGGCCGTCTCACGATCGTCCTGCTGCCCGAGCACCTTCCCCGCCACTGGTGGGATCGTGTCCTCTACAACCAGAACGTGCACCGCATCCGCGCGGCGCTGGTGGGCCGCAAGGAATTCGTGGTGCTGGACACGCCCTACCGTCGAGAGGCGTAGCCGGCGGCCGCGGGGTGCGCGGCCACCGTCCTCCCGTCCCGCGCTAGACCTCGAGCATGCTGCCGGGCGTTGCTATCTCGATCGCGCCCCGGTAGACCTCGCCCGCTCTCTCGATCGCTTCTTCGGGCGCGAGCCCGGGGGCTAGGTGCGTGAGGATCAGCCGCGCCACGCCCGCATGCTGGGCGGTCAGGCCCGCGTCCTCGGGGGAGAGATGGACGGACGGTATCTCGATCACGTCCGTGCCGACCTCGGCCACGAAGATGCGTGCGCCCTTGGCCAGGGTGACGAGGTTGTCGCACGGACCGGTATCGCCGCTGTAGGCCAGGCGATGCTCGCCGAGCCGGGCGGTCAGCCCGAAGGCCGGGACGCCGTGCTCGACGGCACGGGCCTGGATGCGCAGGTCGCCGATCTCGGCGATGCCGCGATCCTTGAGCTCGATCACCTGGAAGAAGTTGCTCATGTGGTGGTCGGCCGCGCTCTTGACGAAGTCCTCGACACGCTTGGCCCAGCCCGGGGGTGCCAGGACCGGGATCCTGCGCATCGGCTTGTCGGCGTAGGCGAAGGCGTAGTAGAGCAGCGGCATGTCGGCGAAGTGGTCGGCGTGCATGTGGCTGATCCACACGGCATGCAGATCTTCGAGGTTGATCAGATGCTGGAGTGGGCCCAGCGTTCCGCCGCCGATGTCGACGAGGACGTTGGCTCCGCCTCCCTGCAGGAGGTAGCCCGAACAAGGCTCCTCGGCCTTTGGATAGGGGGCGCTGCCCAGGGTCGTCCAGCGAATGGGACCTTCGGCCTTCTTGACCCTACCAGCCACGCCTGTCTCCCTCCAACGCTGCCGTGATCGCGGTGAATGACAGGATCGTAGTGCCCGCGGCGACTCTCTGCCAGGCTTGCCGTCAGCCTGCCGCCGTTGCCCCAAGGAGCGCTACTCGCTGCCGCGCCTCGCGCGTGACCGCGAGTCCGGCATGGCCACGACAACCTCCTCTATTCGCACGATGGCGAGCTATTCGCGATAGCTGATACTATTCGCCCATGAGCGAAGTATCGGGCGCTCAACCTGGCGCCCAACCTGCCGCCCAGGCTTCGGGCCAACCCGCCGGCCCGATCTCCGCCCAACCCGCCGAGAAGCTGCTCGAGATCGAGGCCGTCCTGGAAAGCCTCGGCGCGGTCCGGGATCTCGGGGCTCACGAGATACCGGGCTGGGTCGGCCAGGACCTCACCTTCGGCCAGATGCGCCTGCTGTTTCTGCTCAGCCAGAACGGCCCCTCGCCGATGAGCCACGTGGCCGAGTGGCTGGGCGTGGGCCTGCCGGCCGCCAGCGGCATCGTCGAGCGGGTGGAGCGGCACGGCCTGGTGACGCGCCATCACCGCAGCGACGACCGCCGTGTGGTGGAGTGCCTCCTCACGGACCAGGGCCGCGGCCTGATCGAAGAGATCTCGGGCCTGCGCCGTGAGGTCCTGCGCCAGACCCTGGGCGTGCTCTCGGACGACGAGCTGGCCCAGCTCGCCCGTTTGATCTCGATCATCCTGGCACGCACGACGATGCGGTTGGAGCAGCCGTGAACACCGCCTTTGACCGAGAATACGACGATCGTTACGGGCTCCGCCGGAGTCTGTCAGGCTGGAAGACAGCCGTAGCCCGTCACCCCGGAGCCCGTCCGTTCGAATGACCCGCAGGCGCGTCGAACGTGACGCGCATTTCTGAACGCTTGTCCGTCGCTGCCCACACTCAGCAAAGGAGTCGCAAGTGATCCGTCTAACCCAGCTAGCGGTGAGCAAGCGCAGCGTGACGGTGCTCATCACGGTGGCCATGCTGTTGGGCGGCGTCTTCGCCTGGGCCTCGCTCAAGCAGGAGCTGCTGCCGAACATCGCGCTCCCGTTCGTCGTGGTCATCACGCCGGTGCCCGGCGCCAGCGCGCAGGACGTCGCGACCGCGGTGACCGAACCGATCGAGCGCTCGATCGGCAGCATGCCGGCGTTGCAGCACATCGACTCGAGCTCGGTGAACAGCCTCTCGATCGTCGTGGCTTCGTTCGACTACGGGACGGACGTCAAGGGGACCACGGCGACGATCGACACGAACGTCAAGGCGCTGGGCCTGACCGCCTCGTCCACAGTCGAGTCGTTCGACATAAACGCCCTGCCGCCGCTCACCGTGGCGATACAGGCGACCGGCAGCACGACCGCGGCCGAGCTGGACGCCCTGGCGGCGTCCACGATCGTGCCGGCGCTCGAAAGCATCGATGGGGTCAGCTCGGTCGACCTGAGCGGCGCCAGCCAGGAGCGGCTGGTGGTCGAGCTCGACCCGGCCAAGCTGGCCGCGAACAACATCTCGATCAGCCAGATCCAGGGCCTGCTCGCGGCCAACAACCTCGTCTTGCCGGCGGGTTCCTTGCCGACCACGACGGCTGACGGATCGACGATCTCGATCCCGGTCTCGGCCCAGCATGAGCTTCTGCTGAACACCGCGAACGACATCCTCAGCCTGGCCGTGGGGGTCAAGACGCCGACGGCGGGCTCCGGTGCGACGGCGCCTACCCTCATCACCCTGGGCGACTTGGGCACCGTCCAGCTGGTTCCGATCTATGCCAGCGGCTACGCCGAGCTGAACAGCGATCCGAGCAAGCAGAATGCCGGGTCGTCTTTGATCCTCTCCGTCTCCAAGACCTCGGACGCCAACACGGTCGATGTCGTCCAGGCCGTCCAGGCCAAGCTCGCCCAGCTGCAGTCGCAGAGCGGCGCCTTCCAGCTGGTCACCGTCCAGGACCTGTCGAGCTTCATCATCGAATCTCGCGACAGCCTGGTCCGTGAGGGCGTCCTGGGTGCGCTGTTCGCGATCATCACGATCTTCATCTTCCTGATGAGCCTGCGCTCGACCCTCGTCGCCGCGGTCAGCATCCCGGTCTCGATCATGAGCGCCCTGGTGTTCATGCTCGTGGCCGGAGTCACGATCAACATCATGACCCTGGGCGGATTGGCGGTCGCCGTCGGCCGGGTCGTGGACGACGCCATCGTCGTCCTCGAGAACATCTACCGGCACCGCGGTCGCGGCGACCCGATGCGGGAGGCGGTCATCTCGGGCACGCGCGAGGTGGCCAGCGCGATCACCAGCTCCACGCTGACGACGGTGGCGGTGTTCCTGCCGATCGGCTTCGTCGGCGGCATCGTGAGCCAGTTCTTCCTGCCGTTCGCGCTGACGGTGACCTTCGCCCTGCTGGCCTCGCTGCTGTGCGCCCTGACCGTCGTGCCGGTCCTGGCCTCGCTGTTCATCGACCGCATCAAGCTGAACCCCGACGAGGGGGTGCAGCACCATGACACCACCGTCCAGCGCATCTACACGCCGCTGCTGCGGGCCGCCCTCCACAACAGGCGCAGCCGCTGGAGCGTGATCGGCATCTCCGCGTTGCTCGTCGTTTGCGCGGGGTTGCTGGTCCCCCACATCCCCACGCAGTTCCTGGACACCGGCTCGCAGAAGTATCTCCAGATCACCGTATCGCCGCCCTCCGGCACGCCGTCGGCCACGGTCCTCAAGGAGGCCCAGACGGTCGAGGCCAGGCTTCGGGCCTATCCGGAGATGAGCCTCATCGAGACGACCGTGCCCGGCGACTCGGACACCGGCCTGTCGGCCCTCGCGGCCGCTTTCACCGGCGGCGCGTCCAACAGCGCCACGATCGTCGTCCGCCTCGATGCCAGCGTCGATCTGAACGCCGAGCAGAAGAAGCTGGCCGGCGACCTGGGCAGTCTCCAGACCGGTTCGTGGCAGATCCAGGTCGCCCAGGAGAGCATGACCGGCAGCGGCTCGATCAGTGTCGTCGTCAGCGGGACCAACCCCCTGGACGTCGCGGCGGCTACGACTGCCGTCATCACCGACCTCAAGACCCTGCCCGACCTCATCAACGTGAAGAGCGACCTGTCCACCACGGCGCCCGAATACGAGATCGACGTCGATCCGAACAAGGCGCTGCTGGACGGGACGACCACGGCGGGGGTCCAGGCCGAGGTCCAGAACGCCCTGGTCGGGACGAAAGCGGGGACGGTCAGCCTGGCCGGCGTGCCCGCCGATGTCTACCTCCAGCTGAACTCGAAGCTCGACTCGCTGCAGGCGCTCCAGCAGATGCCCGTCGGGGTCGGGAACATGCCGCTCGGCTCGATCGCTACGGTCTCCCAGGAGCAGACCCAGGCTCGCATCAGCCGCGTCGATCAGTCGCCGGCTTCCACGATCAGCGCCGCCACGACCAGCCAGGACACCGGCGGCGTCTCGGCGGAAATCCAGAAGGAGATCAACAAGCTCCAGGCCGCCGGCAAGCTGCCCGGCGTGACCGTCACCCTCTCGGGCGTTACCGAGGAGATGAACAGCGCCTTCAGCGGCCTGTTCGTCTCCATGGCGGTCGCGATCCTGCTCGTTTACCTCGTCATGGTCCTGGTCTTCAACTCGCTGATCGACCCGCTGGTCATCATGTTCAGCTTGCCGCTGGCCACGATCGGCGCCTTCCCGGCGTTGTTCATCACCCAGCGTGCCATCGGCGTCAGCGCCATGATCGGCTTCCTGATGCTGATCGGCATCGTCGTCACCAACGCCATCGTCCTGCTCGACCTGGTCGAGCAGCACCGGCGTCGCGGTCTGCCGATGTACGAAGCCCTGATGCAGGGCGGGCGGACGAGAGTCCGGCCCATCCTGATGACGGCCATCGCCACGATCCTGGCCCTGATCCCGCTCGGCCTGGGTCTCTCCCAGGGCGAGATCATCGCCTCGGAGCTGGCGACGGTCGTGATTGGCGGGCTCTTCACCTCGACCTTCCTGACCTTGATCGTCGTACCGGTCGTGTACTCGCTGGTCGATGACGCGAAGGTGATCACGCGGCGGCGGCTCGGCTTCGCGCCGGAGCAGGCGGAGGCGGAGCAGTCCCAGGCGTAGGTTCGGGTCGAGACTCACGAGGTAGATCGATGGCGCAGGGACCGCAGCCGCACATACCCGCGGCCGAATACCCGGAGCGCTGGCTCCGGGTCCAGGCCATGATGGCCGCCCGGGATCTCGACTTCCTGGTGGCATATGCCGACGACCGTGCTTCGTTCGGGCCGGCTCACGCCCGCTGGCTGGCCGACTTCCCGGTCCACTTCGAACCCGCCTGCATACTGATGCCCAGCCGGGGGCAGCCGGTGATGCTGGTGGGGCCGGAGAGCGACCAGTACGCCCTGGTGGCCGGTCGCATCGCCGACGTGCGGGTCCTGCGCGAGCTGACCCACCCCGACGAGGACTATCCCTACGCCCGGATCCAGAGCCTCGCCGAGGTGATGGCCGACATCGGAGGGGCGTCCGCGGCCCGGCGGGTGGGCCTGGGCGGCCGGGGCCTGATCGGTGCCGATATCATGACGGCCTTCAAAGCCGCCCTCCCCGCGGCCGAATGGGTGGACGTGGAGAACGCCCTGTGCGACCTGCGCGCGCAGAAATCGCCGGCCGAGCTCGAGGTCATCCGCCATGCTTACAAGATCGCCGAGGTCGGTCTCAACGCCGGCATCGAGGCCATCGGGGCGGGCGTCACCGAGCGAGCGGTCGCCGCGGAGATCGAGGCGGCCATGCGCCGGGCCGGCGCCGAAGGGACCGGCATCGACACCATCGTGGCCTCCGGGCCGAACTCCCGGCCCATCCTCGCCCGCTCCACCTTCCGCCGCATCGAGCCGGATGACCTGGTGCTGCTGACCGTGGCGCCGCGCTATCAGGGCTATCACGCCGCAATCGGCCGGGTCGTGCTGGTGGGCGATCCCGGTTCGGAAGTCAGGCGCGCGCTGGACACGGCCATCCGGGCCCAGCGGGCCGCATCGCAAGCCCTGCGCCCGGGCCGGGAAGGCCGCCAGGTGGAGGCAGTCGGCCGCGGCATCGTGGCCGACGCCGGCCTGGGGCAGTACTTCCTCTACTCGGGCCTCCACAGCGTCGGCGTCATCGAGTTCGAGCCGCCGATCTTCGGCCCCAGCAGCCCGGCGACGCTGAAGGAGAACATGGTGATCTCGATCGATATCCCCATGTTCAATACCCCCTGGGGCGGCCTTCGGATCGAAGACGGCTACGCCATCACGGCCACGGGCGCCGAGCCGCTCAACCGGACGCCTTATCAGATACAGAAGTAGGCGGCCGGACCGATGGGTCAGCCGGAGGCCGATGCTCCATCGGGCACCGGCAGGCCGTCGCCCGTGACTGCCTCGTCCGAGCGGGGGATGAGCAGGTAGCCCAGGAGCGCCGCGGCCACGGTGGCCAGCACGCCAAAGGCAACGGTCGCTTCCACCGAGAGGTTGACCGTGGCCCCGGCGATCGCGGCCCCGATCGGGAAGCCGGAGAAGTTCAGGTTCATCGAGACGGTGAAGGCGCGGCCCATCCAGGCCGGGTCGGTCCGCCGCTGGCGCAGCGTGAACATGGCGATGTCGAGCGGACCGTTGACCAGGCCCGAGATGGCCATGCACAGGACGATCGGCAGCAGCCCCGCCGGCCAGAGTAGGATCGCGGTCGTGCCGATGAAGCAGACGGAGGGCAGGAGGATCAGCTGGCGTTCGCGTCCCTCGGTTCGAAGCCGGCCGCAGGCGAACGCCGAGATGACGCCGAAGGCCCCCATCAGCCCGAACATGTAGCCGACGACATCCTGGCTCATCTCCAGGCGCCGAAGGATCAGGACCGGCACCACGATCTCGACCACGCCGCCCGACAGGTTCAGCGTCGACAACGAAATCGCCAGGGCTCGCAGGGTGCGGTTGTGCCACGTGTAGACCAGGCCCAGCCACGCGTCGCGCAACAGGTTGCCCGTGGACGCGACGTCCGTGCGCGGATCGGGGGCGCCGATCATGACGGACGCCGCCATGACATAGCCGATCGCGATGATCCCGAGCGCCACCTCGAATCCCAGCACCTGGGCAAAGACCGCGCCGAACGGTGCGCCGACGACTGTGGCCAGGACCCAGCCGTTGGAGTCGACGGCGTTGACGCGTTCCCAGAGAGGCTCGGGGACCAGCAACGGGAACAGGCTGCGCAGGCCGCTGCTGCTCAATGGGCCGGTCAGCGAGGCGACGCTCACGATTGTCACGAGCAGCCAGGCGGGCAGGGCGCCGGCGAACGAGAGCGCGGCCACGACCAGCAGCGAGGTCGAGGCCACGGCGTAGTCGAGGATGATCAGGCGGACACGACCGTGGCGATCGAGCAGGGCGCCGGCGATCGGGCTCACGAGCATGCCCGGCGTGATGCTGGCGAAGGCGACGATGCCCGCCAGGGGCGCGGAGTTGTAGCGCTGCAGGGCGAACAGGATCACCACGATGCTGACCATCGATTGGGCGATCCGGGCGATCTGCATGCCGAGCAGGACCCGGCCGAGCGAGGGCACGGCCAGGAGGGCGCGATATGACGGCGCGGGCGTGACGGGTTCGGCCACTGGACTCCGACGAGGATACGGTGTCGGGACGATGAGCGTGCTGCAGATCGGCCAGAGGCGCTACTACTCGTGCATCGGCGAGCAGATCAGGAGGGAAAGCATCAGCGACGGGGCGACCGGCGGCATGGCTAACCCACCCACTTGGACCGAGGAGGCCGACCGACTGGACGCGCTGGTCAGATTACCAGGCCGGCGTGCCCCGGGCGATCAGGCCGTCGTGCCCCAAAGAGGATCGACCATGAGCGGCGCACTGACGGTGCCGCTGGCGGCGGCGGTGAACGGGCGTGGAGTTGCCCCGGTTTCGTGGACAGTGATGCCTCATCCGGCCGCGATGGCCGCAGTCGAACGATAACGCTCCTCGAATCGCTCCGGACTGAGGTTTCCGAGGCTGCTGTGCCGGCGGATC
>Ga0116137_1002483_pt1 | contig 10820 bp, 9 predicted proteins | sample June2015DPH_20_1_3_FD_88973 | JGI IMG/M metagenome (GOLD analysis project Ga0116137, IMG submission 88973) | Peatland microbial communities from SPRUCE experiment site at the Marcell Experimental Forest, Minnesota, USA - June2015DPH_20_100 | ecosystem: Environmental > Terrestrial > Soil >...
ACTTGCCTGCGTGGATCGGCGTAAAGCATGAACAACTGTCCTGTGTGCGTGCGCGTGTGGCGCAGCAGCTCCAGCCGGTCCGCTTTCGGCCCGGAAAGTGTGTGCTCATGCCGGAAAATCACCCCGGCGGAATAGTCCTCCAGCTTTCCTGCGCCGATGAAGCCCCGCCGCGTCCGCCGCAGCGAAGTGCCCGGCACGTCATACTCCTGCGTGTACGCATAAAACGTCGGGGCGTCATCCTGCACCACGGCCTTTTCGGCGATCCACTTCTTCAGTGTGACCGCCGCGCGCGTGTACACATTGTGTTCCCGAGTGTCGCCCTCCAGCGTGCGGCCTTTTTCGATGCTGATCAGATTGTGCGGATCGGCGGCGTAATACTTCTCCTGCATCGCGGGCGTGATTTTGTCGTAGGGCTGCGTCAGCACGCGGTCAAACGCGGCGACACTGGGATTGTAACGATACGCGCGAAACGGATAAACCGTAGCCATGGGAACTCCCAAGAAGTTCTTTGCCGGGTGAGCAGCTTTCTAGTTTACGTGATGTTCCACCGTTTCGGAAAACCACATCTGCTTCTCCCGTTCACCCACGCGTCGGATTCCGTTTGATGCTTTGATTGGATGATTGATGATATTGCTCAAAATAGGCATATAATTCAGCTCGATATGCACCCCAACAAATACCTGCTAATGATCCTCGCCTGTCTTAGCCTCGCGAGTACTACCTGGAGCTCAAGTGGCAGTGATACAGACGGCCCTGAGGCCTTGCTTTCCCGGGCGCGCACGCAAGAAGCGATTTGGGCTGAAGGAACTCCGCCCATGATGATGCGAGCAGACATTCAGATATCTGACGCCAAGGGCAATCCAGTACATGGGGGATACACTCTTGAGTGGGTTTCGCCCTCTCGATGGAGGGAAGAGATTCGCTTTGGCGACTATGACCGGCTCCGGGTTCGCGAAGCCACGGGGTATTGGCAGAAGAGTGGACTGAGCTACCAGCCGGAGATCATTTTCCAATTGGATACCATGTTGCACCTGAAGGATGCGCTCAGGCTTAGGCTGAAGCAATCCTTTGGGAAAGCAAAAACTCACGAGGTTGCTGGAGTCCGGCAGAAATGCGCGGAAGTCAAGTGGGCGAAAGGCACCGATCGGATAATGTGCTTCGACGAGGCAAGCGGCACATTGGTTAGTATTGAATATCCGCAAGGGGCGAACCAGAACCCACCTGAAATCACGCGAATTGAATATGGTGCGTTCAACGCCGTTGCTGGAAAGCTTGTTCCCTACGAAATCCGCGCATTTAGAGAGCGAAAGGTCGTTGCCTCTTTCAAGGTTCTGGAATCCTCGAGAATCACCGACGAAAACCCGCCCGCCTTCAACGTCCCACAAAATGCGGAATTCTGGGGACAGTGCGATGATATGCAGGACGCTGAATTCATAGATCGTGTCCAACCAATATACCCCGCAAATGCCCGCGCTAATCGTGAGCAGGGAAGAGTCATCTTTTACGCAGTAATTGAAGAGGACGGATCACTTTCTCACTTGACTCTTATTCATAGGGCAACACCGGCACTCGAAGCATCGGCGACTGAAGCCGTTCGACGTTGGCGCTATCGGCCGCCCACGTGTGGACAGACACCGATCCGCACGGAAGTCTCAATCGAGACGGATTTCTGGTTGCGATACTGAATTAGAAAGAGACTCACGTCACCTGAGGCACTCCGTATGCTAACCCCGAGCTGAAGGTGAACATCCTGCTTGGGTAAATTCCGTTCTGTGCTGCCAGTTGACTTTGATTCTATATCTCCTCCAAAGCAGCACGTCGAGTACTCACCGTACTCAATTCTTCTTTCCAGATGAGCCGCGCCCTCGTATTAGAATAAAAGTTCACCCATGCGTCAGAATCGCCCTGCTATTCGCGCATTCCTGTTCGATCTGGACGGCACGCTGATTGATTCCAAGCGGGACTTGGTGACCTCCGTCAACGCCATGCTGCGGCAGATGGGCCGCACGGAACTCCCCGCAGACCTTGTCGCGACATACATTGGCCACGGCGCGCCTCAATTGATTGCCAGCGCCCTTGGCCCCGAAGCCACGGACGACCAACAGCGCACAGGACTCTCCCTCTTTCTCGCGCACTATCAACTGCACAAGCTGGGTCCCACGCGACCCTATCCCGGCGTCGTCGAAGCCCTTGATGCACTTGCCGCGTATCCCATGTCGGTCCTGACCAATAAGCCCACGAACATGAGCGTTGACATCCTGCATGGCCTTGGCCTGGCCAAATACTTCCGCTCCATCTATGGCGGAGACAGCTTTGAGAAAAAGAAGCCCGATCCCACCGGGGCTCTCAAAATCCTGCAAGAGTTTGGCGTACCCCCCGCGCAAGCCGCCCTGGTTGGCGATTCCGAAGTGGACACGCAGACCGCCCGCAATGCCGGCACGCTTGCCGTCGCCGTCAACTACGGATTCGGCGTTCACGATCGCACCGCCCATCCCGCCGACCTTTATCTCGACACGCTCACCGACCTCGTCGGCTTGACCCGCAATCGCCGCTCCTGAATTCTCCGCGCGAACTTTTCTTCACAGGAACCCTTGCTTTCGCCCACGCGGGTTTGTCAGACTCACCGCGTGCTCATCGGACTCTTCCCTGAACTCGACGCTCCCGGCGGTATCCAACGCGCCGGCCGCCACATGGCCTTCGTCCTCAGCGAATTTGCCGCCTCGCGGCAGATGGAATACCGCATGCTCAGCTTGAACGACACGCAGGAACTCCACCGCATGCGCGTTGGCGATCGCGAATTTGTCTTCACGGGTGCCGCGCGCGGAAAGACGCGATTTGCCGCAACCGCGTTGCGCGCGACCAGACGGCATCCAAAACTCGTGCTCGCGGCTCATGTGAATCTGGCGCCGATTGTACGCGCCATGCAGTTGGCCGCGCCGCACATGAAGAGCATCGTCTGCACCCACGGCATCGAAGTCTGGGAGCCGCTCTCTCCCCTCCGCCGCCGCGCGTTGCGCCACGCCACTGTGGTCCTCGCTCCCAGCCACGCCACCGCGGATTATGTCGTTTCTCTCCAGGGTGTGGCACGCGAACGCGTCCGCGTCCTTCCCTGGGGGCTTGATCCGGACTTTGAATCGAAAATCGTCGGCGAGCCCGCCGCAACTTTGCCACCGGAATTTCCCACGGGCCGCGTCGTGCTAACCGTGGGGAGATGGCTGGCGAGCGAGCGCTACAAGGGCATGGACACCTTGATGACCGCCCTGCCGCGTTTGTTGCTGCGCTGGCCGGACCTTCAACTGGTGTTCATCGGCACGGGCGATGATCGCCCGTGGCTGGAAAACATCGCGCGGGACAGTGGCGTGGGCCGGCACGTCCATTTCCTCACCGGCTTGACCTATGGAGAACTCTCCGCCTGCTATGGCGCCTGCGAAATCTTTGCTTTGCCGAGCCGCGGCGAGGGTTTCGGCTTCGTCTATCTCGAAGCCATGGCTCGTGGCAAACCGGTCATCGGCGGCGCGCATGGTGGCGCTCCCGAAGTAATCCAGGACGGCGTGACGGGCTACGTCGTGCCGCACGGCGATCCCGTGCAGTTGGCCACGTCGATCGACGCCTTGCTTTCCAATCCCGAACTGGCGCGGGAGATGGGCGCGCGGGGCCGCGAACGCGTTCACAACGAATTCCGCTTTAGCGTTTTCGCCAAAGCCTTCAAGAAGATTCTCCGCGAACTATGCGAATCCTGAATGTCACCCAGAGTTATGCGCCGTTCTTCGAGTTTGGCGGTCCGCCCGTAAAAGTACGCGCGCTCGCCGAAGGGTTCGCCGCTCGCGGTCATGCCATAACCGTGCTCACCGCTGATTGGGGGCTGGACCGGCGGGTCCAGCAACTTCCAAACGAACCGCGGGCAGAGCTCAATCCCTTTGGCCGTGAGCTCAAAACCGCGGGTGTCACAGCGATCTATCTGGGCAACTGGCTGCACTATCGCGCGGCAAGTTGGAATCCCGCCCTGCGCCGCTTCCTGCGCGCGCGATTGCAGGAATTTGAAGTCGTTCACATTTTTGGGCTGTACGATATGCTCGGCCCTCGCGTGGCCGCTGCGTGCCGCGAAAAGAAAATCCCCTATGTTGTCGAGCCCATCGGCATGTTTGTGCCGCGCGTGCGCAACCTCTGGCTGAAGCGCATGTACCACCACTTCCTCGGGCGCGAGATGCTCGCCGGGGCAAGCGCGATCGTCGCCACGGCGGAACAGGAACAATCCGAGCTCATCGCCGGTGGCATTCCCAAAGAGGAAATCGTTCTGCGGCGCAATGGCGTCGAAGGTCCTCCAGTCCCGCCCGAGCGCGGCCGCTTTCGTGAAGCCATGGGCATCCCACCGGAAGCGAAGCTTCTTCTCTTCCTCGGCCGCCTCTCGGAAAAGAAAAGTCCCCATCTCCTCTTGCAAGCCTTTGCGAAGATTGTCGCCTCGGAAACTCACGGCCAAGCTCCCGCGCATCTTGCCTTTGTCGGGCCGGATGAAGCCGGCATGCTCGCCAGGCTGAAAAAGATGGCGGCCTCCATCGCCCCTGCAGGTCGCGTCCACTTTTCCCCGGCGCTTGCCGACACGGCGAAATGGCAGGCCTATCGTGACGCAGACATTTTCATCTTGCCTTCACAGAACGAGAATTTCGGCAATACCGCGGCCGAAGCGGTAGCTGCAGGGACGCCCGTGATTGTCACCGATCAATGCGGAATCGCGCCTCTACTTGCCGGCGTTGCCGGGCTCGTCGTGAAGCACGACGAGCCCGCGCTCACGAATGGCATTCAAGAGCTCCTGCACGATGAAACTCTCTACGCCAGACTCCAGGCGGGCTGTGCAACGGTCCGCGACGCTTTGGACTGGAATCAGCCAATTGAACAAATGGTCAATATTTATGCGGCTATTGCGGGCCACTCTGACTCGTAGGACAATTTCCCCCTTGGCCGAAGGGACGACGAGTGAACAGCCACCGAATCTTCCGCTCCTGCTGGTGGATGTGCAACTTATTGCTCGCCGCAGCAATCCTTGCCACCTTTTGGACTGGGGTGTGGGAATACTCCGTCCGTCAATACTTGAAAGGCTTCTCCGACGCGATCATCCCGGAAGCCACTTCCCCTCAAGAGAAAGCGCAAGCCATCCTCACTTGGATGCTAAACGGCCCGCCGCGCCTTGAGGCCAATCCGGCCGTGCAGCTCTCTCCCCGCGACCCGGAAGACACACTTAACTATCGCCAGCTCCTGGAAGTGTGTGGCAGTGCCACGAACGCCTTCCTCAATCTTACCCGGAGCGCGAGCGTCGAATCGCGCCGCCTGCTGCTGCTCACCCCGCAGCGCACCGCCAAACACGTGGTCGCCGAAGTCTATATCGATGGACGCTGGGTCATTGTTGACGCAACTTACCGCACGTTTATGAAGGATGCTCACGGCAACTTGCTTACGCGCCGGGACCTCCAGAATCCCGCAATTTTTCGAGAGGCCACCGGCCTAATCCCACGCTACATCCCCGACTACTCTTACGAAAGCTATGCCCATGTGCGACTGGCGGCGCTGCCGCTTCATGGATTTCACATCCGCCGGGTTCTCGACCGTGTCTTCCCAACTTGGGACGAGTACGTGGACTGGAGCCTTCTGCTCGAGCGCCGCTCTTTCATGTATTTGTTTCTCTCCGTCAACGCCTTAATCTTTCTCCTGCTCCTGCGGGTGTTTCTCGCCTGGCTGGCCGATAATCGCCTGCAGGTGCCGCGTTTCCACCTGCGTGCGAAACTCAGCCGCGCAACAGCCGCATTTTTCACCAGTCCGGAGATAAAATAGCCGCGTGTGCGGAATCTGTGGTTTCACTTACGCTTCCAATAGCAAAGAAGCCGAGTCTCGTGTGCGAAGCATGGCTGCGGCCATGCGCCATCGTGGGCCCGACGATGATGGGTTCCTTGCCAACGACCCGCGCGCTCCGGGCCTCGCCCTCGGCATGCGCCGCCTTAGCATCATCGACATTGCCGGCGGTCACCAGCCCGTTTGGAACGAATCCGCCAACGTAGCCGTCGTCTTCAACGGCGAGTTATACAACTACCGCGAGTTGCGCGAACGCCTCCTCCTCGCCGGGCATCATTTTGCATCGCGGTCCGACACGGAAATTCTCGTTCACGGATGGGAAGAGTGGGGCGAAGACCTCCTCGGCGAACTGCGCGGCATGTTTGCCTTCGCTCTTCTGGATCTGCGCAAACACTACGCCACCGTCCCGGTCCTCTTCCTCGCTCGCGACCCGCTGGGCATCAAGCCTCTCTATTACGCACAAACATCCGAAGGATTTGTTTTCGCCTCGGAATTGCGGGCACTGCTGGCGGCCGGCACGCTGCCGCGCCAGATTTCCCCCGATGCCCTCACCTCTTATCTTTTATTCGGGAGTGTCTCTGAACCCGTCACTCTGATCGAAAACGCCTTCTCGCTCCCGCCGGGTCATCGCCTGCTGCTTCATCTCCCCGACCGCCGCAAAGTACCTAGGGCGCGTCCCTGGTGGGATTCTCTCCAGAGTTCCGCTGCACGCGACCCCAAGCGCCCGCGTGATTTCTCTTCTGCCGTTCCCCGCGTGCGCGCGCTTCTGGAAGAATCCATCCGCGGACATCTCCTCGCCGACGTCCCCGTGGGGCTTTTTCTTTCTAGCGGCCTGGACTCCGGCGCCATCGCCTGCATCGCTGCGCGTCAACAGCCCGGCATTCGCAGCTTCACGCTCTCCTTTCCCGATACCGCGTACGATGAAGGTCTGCTTGCCTGGGCGGTGGCCAAACACACGGGCACGCAGCACACCGATGTGCCTTTGCAGGGCTCCGACATGCTCGTCCGTCTGGAGGAAGCCGTTGCGGCTCTCGATCAGCCCACCATGGACGGCATCAACACGTACTTCGTTTCCTGGGCGGCACGCCAGGTGGGCCTGAAAGTGGCCCTCTCCGGCCTCGGTGGCGACGAACTCTTCGCTGGCTATCAAAGTTTTGCAGACACTCCCAAGCTCATGCGTCTCGACGCCATCGCTCGGTTCATTCCGGGTGCCTTCCGCCGCATCAGCTCTCCTCTTGTCGGCGCATTCCTCGGACACCGCGGCTCCGCCGACGCCGTTCGCAAGGCCACCAACGCCTGGCTCATGCCCGACGCGCTTCCTCATTCCTATTTTTTCACGCGGCTCCTCTTCCCGCCCTCCGAATTGGCGCGGCTCACTGATCCCCTCTTCCGCAGCAGCACCGTTTCTGCCGATGGCGTTAACCTCGACCCCACCTGGCTTGCTTGGCTCGAACGCGTGGCCGACCAGGCGCAACTCCTCGAACCCATCGCCGGCATCTCCTGGCTCGAATTGCGCACCTACATGGCCAGCACTCTTCTGCACGACACCGATTCCGTCAGCATGGACCGCTCGCTGGAAGTGCGCGTGCCTTTGCTGGATACCGCCCTCGTCGAATTCATGTGCGCCCTTCCCGACGAAGCGCGCGTACAGCCCGGCCGCCACAAAGCGCTGCTCGTCGCCGCCGTGCAGGACCTCCTTCCGCAGGGCATCCTGGAGCAGAAGAAACGCACCTTTACCCTGCCCTGGGAAGAATGGCTGCGCGGCGCTCTCCGGCCGCGCATCGAAGAGAGTCTGGCGAGCCTGGCGCCCGCTCTCGCGACTCATTTGCATACGGCAGGCGTCCGCATGGTGTGGGATAATTTTCTGCACGGCCAGACAACTTGGTCCCGCCCGTGGTCGCTTTATGTGCTGAATGAATGGTGCCGCCGGCATTTGTGCTAGCCGTGGACTTGTGTTCCCTGACTCCGCCCTCGGAAACATGGCGCCGCCAATAGAGGTAAACTGACAGCTCTGTTCATGAACATTCTCGGAATCAATGCGTACCACGGCAACGCCTCCGCGGCGTTGGTTTGTGACGGCCGGCTCATTGCCGCCGTCGAGGAAGAACGCTTCAATCGCGTTAAATATGCGGCGGGATTCCCCGTGGCGGCGATTCGCTATTGCTTGAAGGAAGCCGGCCTAACGCTTGCGGATCTCGATCATGTGGCCGTCCCTCGAAATCCCTACGCGCGGCTCGCCACCAAGCTCTTCTATGCCCTGCGGATGCCTTCCTTTGCCCGCGAGCGCATCAGGGTCATCTCGAAATTCACGGGCATTCCCGCGGCGCTCGCGGGGGCCTTTGAAAGTGACCCCGCGAAAATAAAAGCCACCTTTCATCGCGTCGAGCACCACCAGGCCCATCTCGCCAGCACTTACTTCGTTTCTCCGTTTGAGCATGCCGCGTTGCTTTCCGCCGACGGCCTCGGTGATTTCGCCAGTTCCATGTGGGGCACCGGCCGCGGCAACCGCATGCACATTGATGGCGCCATCGCATTTCCCCACTCCCTCGGCCTCTACTACAGCGCCGTGACCCAGTATCTCGGCTTCTTGAAATTCGGCGACGAATACAAAGTGATGGGTCTCGCTGCGTACGGCCAGCCGCAATATCTCGACGCCTTTCGCGATATCGTGCGCTTCAGCCCCAACGATGGCGAGTTCGGTTTCCGCCTGGACCTCGACTATTTCACCCATCACAAGACCGGCCCGGAAATGTCCTGGGCCGAATCGGACAAAACGCCGGTCCTCGGCAAAATGTTCTCTGATGCCATGTCCAGGAAGCTTGGCGGAGCCGCCCGCCTTCCGGAGCAGCCTCTTGAGCAGCGCCACCGCGATCTCGCGGCCTCGCTGCAGGCGCGCCTCGAAGAAGTCTATTTGGGCATGCTGAAAAGGCTGGCGGCGCAAACGGGCGCGAAAGCCGTGTGTCTCGCCGGCGGCGTGGCGTTCAACTGCGTTGCCAATGGAAAGATATTTGACACGACTCCCTTCGAGCAGGTCTACGTTCATCCCGCCGCGGGCGATGGGGGGCTCGCGGTCGGCGCCGCCTACTACGTTTGGAACCAACTCCTCGGCAAACCCCGCTCGTTCGTGATGGATCATGCCTATTGGGGTCCGGCCTACACGCCCGCGGAAATCCGCGCCGCCATTCAGGCCAGCGCTGTTTCTCAAGGCGGCTATACCATCTCGGAACTTCCTGAGCCGGAGCTGATGCGCCGCACAGCCGGCATCATCGCGGAAGGGAAAATTCTAGGCTGGTATCAAGGGCGCGCGGAATGGGGCCCGCGGGCGCTTGGCAACCGCAGCATTGTCGCCGACCCGCGCCGCCCCGAAATGAAGGAGACTTTGAATCGCCGAATCAAGCACCGCGAAATCTTTCGCCCCTTCGCTCCCTCCATCCTTGCGGAAAAAACCGGCGAGTGGTTCACCAGGTCCCACCCTTCCCCGTTCATGAATCTGGCGTATTCCGTACAGCCCGACAAGCGCGACAAAATCCCTGCGCCCACTCACGTTGACGGCACGGGGCGCCTGCAAACCGTCACCCGCGAAGCAAACCCGCGTTATCACGCCCTCATCAGCGAATTCGCGCGCCAAACCGGCGTGCCCGTCGTCTTAAACACTTCCTTCAACGACAACGAGCCCATCGTCTGCCGCCCCGAAGAAGCGCTCGATTGCTTCCTGCGCACGCAGATGGACGCCCTCGTCCTCGGTGACATCCTCATTACTCGTCCATGAATCCGCGCATACGGCCGCCAGGATCGCCGCGAAAATTCTGAGGGAATTGCCCAGCAGGATGCTGGCGTCCCCGGTCGTGAATTCGGTGAAAAAGGACGATTGTCATTCCGAGCGAAGCGAGGAATCTGTTTTTTTTGCCACGTTGAATCAACAGCAGATTCCTCGGGACCCGCGCGGCGCGGGACCCTCGGAATGACAACATGGGCTGCTAAATTTAGAAGATAACTCTGACTCGGGAGACTAGCTTGTAGAACTTCACTTTCGCGCCGCAACTGCGCCTTCCACCTTCAGCGTGATTTTGGGCGGGTGCAACAGCGTGTTGTGCACCAGGCAATGCTCCACCGCCTCTTCCACCCCTTGGCGCTGTTCCTTCGTCAGCTCGACCGGCGCGTCAACTTCTATCACGAAATTGGTCATCCGCGCCACCGGGTCCTTCACCTTTTCGCAGGTCACCCGGACGCGCGTTCCTTCCGTCGCCAGTTTGTTCTTGCGCAGATATTGCGCGGCGTAATAACCGGCGCACGACCCCAGCGACGCCAGTAGCAATTCCGGCGGTGTCATGCCTTCGTCGAATCCGCCGTTTTCCAGTGGCTGATCGCTTACGATCCCGTGGCCGCGCGTCTTGATCTCGAATTGCACGGAGCCCAGATGTTCCACGGTCATTTCCATGGATGCCTCCGTTCTGGAGCGAACCCGGGCGTGCACTGGGCATGTTGGAAGATGCGCCGCGGGCAGGGAGCTATCGCCGTACGTATAGCAGAACGCGATGTTGCCGCCAATTCTTTTTGGGAGGGCACGACTTCTCTCGTGCCCTAAGCGGATTAGAAAGCTTGCGCTTGATCTTCGGATTCGAAGGTGGGAATGGCTTCGACCAGGCGCGTGACCGTGAGGGCGTCGCGGACGCGGCCCTGGCCTATCACGAGGTGTAGACCGCCGCCGAGGCGCGCCAGGGAGATGGAAAGTTTCACCAGGACGGAGATGCCGGAACTGTCAATCTGCGGAATGTCGTCAAGATTGATGACGATTTTGCGGGCGCCCTGCTGGACCAAATTTTGCACGAATTCGAGCAAACGCTCGCTGGGGTCGCCGATGGTGAGGCGGCCATGCACGCCGACATAGTGGATTCCGGCGGCTTCACGCGCGGAGACTTCCAAGGGTGGATGCAGGGTCATGCGATGTTCCCCTCAGTGAATTTCAAGAGACGCTGGCT
>Ga0116137_1002518_pt1 | contig 10726 bp, 9 predicted proteins | sample June2015DPH_20_1_3_FD_88973 | JGI IMG/M metagenome (GOLD analysis project Ga0116137, IMG submission 88973) | Peatland microbial communities from SPRUCE experiment site at the Marcell Experimental Forest, Minnesota, USA - June2015DPH_20_100 | ecosystem: Environmental > Terrestrial > Soil >...
AGCTACGACCAGAAACCGTACCGCCGCCTCATGATGGAGGCCTACGGGGCCAGCGTCGTCGCCAGCCCCAGCAACGACACCGAGTCCGGGCGCGCCGTCCTGGCCGAGCATCCCGACAGCCCCGGTTCGCTGGGCATCGCGATCAGCGAGGCCGTCGAGGACGCGATGAAGCGGGACGACACGCACTACTCGCTGGGGTCGGTGTTGAACCATGTCCTGCTCCACCAGACGGTGATCGGCGAGGAGTCGATCCTCCAGATGGAGATGGCCGGCGAGGAGCCGGACATGATCATCGCCTGTGCCGGCGGTGGCTCGAACTTCGGTGGCATCGCGTTCCCGTGGATCGGCCGGACCTTCCGGGGTGGCCGCAAGTACCAGATCATCGCGGTCGAGCCCCTGGCGGCGCCGAGCCTGACGCGGGGGCGGTACATGTACGACTACGGCGACACGGCCAAACTGGCCCCGGTGGCCAAGATGTACACCCTCGGCCACGACTTCGTGCCGGAGCCGATTCACGCCGGGGGGCTGCGCTATCACGGCATGTCCCCGCAGGTGAGCCTGCTCAAGCACCACGGCTTCATCGAGGCCCGCAGCGTCCACCAGGTGCCCTGCTTCGAGGCCGGGGTGCAGTTTGCCCGGACGGAGGGCATCATCCCGGCGCCCGAATCGACGCACGCCATTCGGGTGGCGGTCGACGAGGCCCTCGCGGCCAGGGAGTCGGGCGAGAAGAAGGTCATCCTCTTTAACCTGTCCGGCCACGGGCTCTTCGACCTGAGTTCCTACCAGAGGTATCTGAGCGGCCAGCTCGAGGACTACGAATACCCGGCCAAGGAGATCGCGGAGGCTCTCGCCCACGCGGGCTAATCGTTCTCGGCTAGGCCACGAATGGGTTCGTCGCCTTCGGGCGAAGGTCGAGCAGGTCTGGCTGACCGGAGCTCGCGACCGCGCGGCACACCGCGCGCCAGGTGGCGATCGGCAGGGAGATGAATGAGGCTCGTCGCCCGCACTCGGTCGGAGTGCCAGAATCGGTCCTGGTGCGAGGGTTCTTTTTGCCCCCCGGTGACGTAGGATCAACGCATGCCACGACTTGCCTGTTTCGCTTGCGGACGCACGCTCTGGGCCACGGCACCATTGGCGCAGCTCTTCGCCGAAGAGCGAAGGTGCCCGCGCTGCGGCGCGGGCTTGCATGACGATCGGCGGGTGTCGGAGCGGCGCGACGTGGCTCGACGGGAGAGGAACGAGGGATCCTCGCCGGCGGGCGGGGACAAGCGCGTGACGGAGCGTCGCATTGCCCAACGAAGGCGCCCCGGCGTCTGAAGGGCGGGCGGCCGAGCGGATGGGGCGAGGGGCTGAGGCGGCGTGGACTTTCAGGCTGTCGGACCTGCGGTCGACCGCGGCCGGCCCGGCCGCGGGGAGCTAGAAGAGGCTGTCCTCTGACTTGGGCGGCTCCACCAGCCGGTTGCGGAGAGCGAAGGCGACCGCCTCGAGCTTGGAGTGCACCCGCAGCTTGCCCATGATGTTCTGGACGTGCGTGCGGAGAGTGTTCGGCGCGATATAGAGGCGCTCGCATATCTCGGGCGTGGCCAGGCCTTCGGTCAGGGCCTTGAGCACTTCCAACTCGCGCGGAGTGAGGGGCTCGATCTGGCGGCGCTCGGTGCCACGTTCGCGGGCGGCGGCGACGCGCTGGGCAATACCCACGATCACCGAGCGCGGCAGCAGCGTCTCGCCGGCGTGGGCTGCACGGACAGCGCTCACGACCTCATCGATCGCCCGATCCTTGGTGATGTACCCGTCGGCGCCCGCCTGGATCGAGTCGAGCACGTATTCATCGTCGGTGAGGGCCGTCAGCATGACCACGCGAGCAGCCGGCCAGCGGGCCTTGATGGCGCGGGTCGCCTCGGCGCCCGTTCCGTCGGGCAGGCGATAGTCCATGAGTACGACGTCCAGGCGCTCGCGGGCTATGGCCTTGGCTTCGGCCACGCTGCTGGCGACCCCGGCCACGACGATATCGGGCTCACGACTGAGCATTTGCGAAAGGGCGCTGGTCAGCAGCTGATGGTCATCGACAAGGAGAACCCGAATCGGTCTGGTCTCGCCATACGATTCGACCATCTCAGGTGACCCCCTTGCGTAGCGCCCGGGACCGGGTAGAAAGTACGTCGGCCCCGTGGCCCTCGGGCATTCTAATCGGACTTCCGGCGCCCGCACACCAATTCATCCGGGTGCGGCGCCACAGGGCCCGGAGAGGTAACTCCGGACAGGCACCGGCGACCGGGCGCCCCGCCCATAATGACGCCATGCGGGTGTCGATCGTTGGTTTCGGTCTCATCGGTGGCTCGATTGCGCGTGCCCTGCGGAGTCGGGGCGGGGCCGGGGAGTGGCACGTGACGGCCTGGAGCCGCTCGGGCGGCCCGGCCCGCCAGGCCGTCGAGGATGGCGTCCTGGACGTCGCTGCGGCGACGCTGGAGGAGGCGATCGACGGGGCGGAGCTGGTTATCCTGGCGGCGCCGCCGCTCGCCTGCCTGGACCTGATCGACCAGATCGGCGGGCCGCTGCGCCGGTCGGTTTCGGAAGACGCCACGGTGACGGACGCTGCCAGCGCCAAGGCCCGTATCGTGGCCCGGGCGGACGCCGTCAGGCTGCCCTTCATCGGCGGCCACCCCATGGCCGGACGCGAAGTCGGCGGCTACGCTGCGGCGCTGCCGGACCTCTTCGTGGGACGGCCTTGGATCACGGTCCCCGGCCTCTACGCCAGGCTGCTCGACGGGGAGCGAATGAGAGAGCTGATCGAAGCCTGCGGGGGGCTGCAGATCCAGATGGAGGCCGACGCCCACGACCATGCAGTGGCAGCCATCAGTCACATGCCGCTGGTGATCTCCGTGGCCCTGGTCGAAGCGATTGCAGGCGGCCCCGGCCGGCCCGAGCGAGTGGACTGGCAGGCGGCCGAAGTCCTGGCCGCGACCGGCTGGGCCGGCATGACGCGCCTGGCCCGAGGCGAGCCGAGCATGGGCGCCGGCATCGCGGCCACGAATGCCGCCGCCATCTCCGCCCGACTGCGCGAGGTGCGGGCGGCCATAGACGAATGGCTGGCGGAGCTCGAGCGGAAGGGCGGTCCGGATGCAGAGGCGCTGAGGGCGCGGTTCGTGTCGGCGAAGGACCGCCTGGAGGAGTCGGGGTCGCGATGGGGGTAGCCGGGGAGCTCGTCTACGCGGTGCCGCGAAAGGTGCTGCTGGCAGGCACCAGCTGGCGTGGCGTCAAGGTCCAGGGCACCGCCGCAATCCTGGCGCGACTCGAACGCGGCCGTTACTACCCGCGCCAGGCGGCCGAGGCGGACGCCACGCTCAAGCAGATCATCCCGTACCTGGTCCTGCGCGACGCCGATCGAATCTTCCTGATGAAGCGGACGAGAGCCGGCGGCGATGCCCGCCTTCACGACCTATACACGATCGGGGTCGGTGGGCACATGAACCCGGGCGACGACTCGGTTTTGATGTGCCTGCGACGCGAGTGGCGCGAGGAACTCGTCGCCGACTTCATCCCGGATTTCAGTTTCCTGGGGCTCCTCAACGACGACGATGTCGAGGTCGGACGCCATCACCTCGGGTTTGTCTACGCGGCGGACGCCGCGGGCATGCCGGTGGCGGTCCGCGAGACGCACAAGCTGAGCGGGGCTTTCGAGCCGCTCGAGGTCGTCTGGACGGTCTACGATCGCATGGAAACGTGGAGTCAGCTGGTCCTCGACGCCCTCGCCGACCGAACCTCGGCCCCGCCCTCGGAGTCTCACGCATGAGCGACCGCGCCGGTCCTCCTGGAGAGCGTGGCATGTTCGTCAAGGAAGCCTATCTGACCCCTGACATCGTCCGAACCCAGGATGATGCCTCGAGGGCTCGCGGCAGAGCCATCGATACCCGATTCGCCGAGGCGCTAGCGGCCGAGCTGAGCAGCGCCTATCGCCTGGCCGGCTACCTTCTCGCCGATGCGACCGAGGCCCAGGACGCCGTTCAGGAAGCATCCGTACGAGCCTGGCGCAGCCGGGCCAAGTTGCGAGAGCCGGACAAGTTCCATTCCTGGTTCAACCAGATCCTCGTCAACGTGTGTCGCACCAGGCTCCGCAAGAAGGCCCGCCAGCGGACTCTCGACGTCGACGAAGTCGATCTCGAGGGCGTGGACCCATTCCGGTCAGCCCTCGCGCGCGACGCCATAGGCCGGGCGATCTCGAGCCTGAGCACGGAGCTCCGAATGGTCGTCGTGCTGCGCTACTGGGGCGACCTCTCGCTGGCCGAAATAGCCGATCGGCTGGGCATTCCGATCGGCACCGTCAAGTCCCGACACCACGCTGCCCTGAAGACGCTGCGCCGCCGCATCGAACCGGCGACAGGGGGCACGAAATGAGCGATACGGACCTCGAGATGGAAGAGCGGCTGCGCAGGTTCGCCGACAGCACCAGGACGCCGCCACTCCCCGCCGAAACGGCGGCTCTCCCGTGGGCGGTCCAGTCCGAAACGCAGGCCGGCGGCGTGCGGCGCTGGCTGCCGGCGATGGCAGGCATGACCGCACGCGCAAGCCGGGTGGCCCTGGGCGCTGCGCGCCTCACGGCGACGCTGGCGGCGGCGTTCGGGTTGCTCTTCGTGGTCAGCAACGTGCGGGGCAGCGGCTCGAGCGCCGAGATCGCGCCGCCCCCGGCGACGTCCCTGCCATCGCCGGCGGTCGGGGCCTCGGACGGCCCCGAGGTCGTGGTCCTGCCGACGAGTGGCGTCGTCGACGACGTCACGGCGAGCTACGTCGCCGGGGGCGTACAGCGCGCCGAGTCGGACGGGGCGGCCGCGGTGATAATCCAGCTCGACACGCTGGGCGGGAGCATGAGCGCGATGATGAGCATCGTCCAGTCGCTCCATGCCAGCATCCCAACGATTGTGTGGGTCGGTCCCTCGGGCGCCAAGGCGGCCAGCGCCGGAACGTTCATCACGCTGGCGGCGAACCTGGCCTACATGGCCCCGAGCACGAACATCGGAGCCGCTTCTCCGGTCGCCGCGGGGGGCGGCGACATCGCGGCGACCTACGGCCAGACCGAGGCCGCGAAAGTCCTTAACGACGCAATCGCCGAGATCCGGAGCATCGCCCAGGAGCGCCATCCGCAGGCGGTTGATTGGGCGGCGACGACCGTATCCCAGGCCCAGTCGTACTCGGCCGAGGAAGCGCTTGCCGCTCACGGCATCAATGGCGTCGCCGCGAGCCTCGACGAAGTCTTGAACCAGGCCGACGGCCAGATGGTCACCGTCAACGGGGCGTCGGTGGTCGTCCACACGAAGGGCGCGACGACGGTCACCATCGGCGAGGACCTGATCCAGTCCGTCCTGCACAGCCTGGACGATCCGAATATCGCCTTCATCCTGCTGGTGATCGGGATCCTGTGCGTGGCGGTCGAGTTCTTCCACCCGACGCTGGTCATGGGCTTAATCGGCGCCTTCGCGCTCGCACTTTCCTTCTACGGGTCGGGCAGCCTGCCGCTGAACATCCTGGGGGTGGTCCTGGTCGTGCTCGGCATCGCCATGTTCGTGCTGGAGCCGAACTTACCCAGCCATGGCCTGTTCGTCGCAGGCGGCGTGATCAGCTTCGTGGTGGGCGCCTCGGCCTTCTACGGTTCGCCGGGACCCTATCTACCGGCCGCCTCGGTCGCGTGGCCGATCACGGCCACGATGACGGCCGCGGCCGCCGCCTACGGGCTGATCCTCGTCCGGACTCTGGTGCGGATGAGACACCAGGCCGTGCCGGTCGGCTCCGGCCTCATCGGCACGGTGAACGTGATCGGCATGACCGGCGTGATCGAGAAGGATCTGGCGCCGCTCGGGACCGTCTACGTTGGCGGCGAGTCGTGGTCGGCCAAGCTGATTGGAGCGGGCAGCTCCTCGCGAGGCTCGCGGGTCAAGGTCGTCCGCAGGGACGGCCTCATCCTCATGGTGGAAGCGCTGGATTAGGCATGCCGCATCAGCTGGTCGTCGTCGTGAAAGCCAGCTGCGGCGGTTTGCCGACTGGGCGACAGGGTGATCGGAGTGGAGAGCGGAGAGATCGGGTCGCCGGATAGAACCTCATCGGGCGACCCGGTGGTCGCCGCCAGGACCGCCCATCTGGGCATTGATGCTGCTGGAGGTACAGGGGAATGGATACGACCGGGTCCACGGTGCTGCTGATCGTCGTGCTCGTAATAGTTGCCCTGGTGATCGTCCTGGCCGCGATCTCGATCCGGATCGTCCCACAGTGGGCGCAGATGGTCGTGTATCGCTGGGGCCAGACCAACGCGAGCCTGGTTCGTCAGCCGGGCCTGAGGTTCCTCATCCCGGTTGCCGACAAGGGTTACATCGTGGATCTGCGCGAGCAGTTCATCGAGGTCCCGCGACAGACGACGATCACCCGAGACAACGCCCCGATCAGCGTCGACTTCCTGATCTACTGGAAGGTCGTCAACCCGCTCATGAGCCTGGTGAATGTGACCAACTTCTCCGGGGCCCTCCAGGGTGTCGCTGCGACCTCGCTCCGCTCGGTCATCGGTGACATCCCGCTCGATGACGTGCTGTCGCAGCGGGAGCGGATCAACGAGACCCTCCGCAACAAGCTCGACGAGGTCACCGAGCGCTGGGGCGGCAAGGTCACCACTGTCGAGATTCGCGAGATCCTGCCGCCTCCCGGCGTCCAGGAGGCCATGAACCGGCAACTCTCCGCGGAACGAACGCGCCGCGCCGTCATCACCGAGTCGGAGGGCACGCGCCAGGCCACCATCAACGTGGCCGAGGGCGACAAGCAGTCGGCCATCCTGCGCGCCGAGGGCGATCGACAGGCGGCCATCCTGCGTGCCCAGGGCTTCAGCGAGGCCCTGAACACAATCTTCAGTGCGGCCCGGAACATCGATCAGAAGACGATGGCGCTCCAGTACCTGGACGCCCTCAAGACTCTAGGCAGCGGCCCCGCCACCAAGTTCGTCATTCCGCTCGAGTTCACGCAGCTTCTCGGGCCCCTCGGGTCGATGGTCCAGTCGGGGATGCAGGCGGGCGAGTCTTCGGCCGGCCCCAAGCGCGGTTCCTGATCGCGCGGTCCGGGACGCCGGCGTCCCGGCACGACGACCACAGCATCGAGGTGCGTGGCAGCCTCTCGGTCGCTTTGGCGTAGCTCACCTGGGGACTATGCCGTTCGTCCGGGAGGCTGCCTATAATCAGTCGATCTGCCAGATTGGTCGAGCGTCTTGCTCGAATGGGGCGGCTGTCCGCCACGGGTAGGAAACACGCTGCTGCGTCCGCACAACCAGGTGAGCCGATGGCCGTCAGGATCCTAGTAGTCGATTCCGATCCCACTGTACAGCGGGCACTGGGCAATGCGCTTACGCAGGCCGGCTACCAGGTGATTTCCTCTGCCGAAGGCCAGGATGGGCTGCGGGTCGTTCATTCGGACAAGCCCGCTCTCGTTCTGATCGCGGCGAATCTGCCCGGCGTCGACGGTTTCACCATCGTCAGCCGGTTGCGGCTCGAGGATGGTCCGTCCACCCATACGCCCGTCATCCTGCTGCTCGGGGAGAACGAGACAGAGCACCGCGGCAAGGCCCTGCGGTCGGGCGCGGACGACTACCTGATCAAGCCCTTCCACCCGGCCGAGCTGATGGCCCGGATGCGAAGCCTGCTGGCGCGCTATGCGCCCGCCGACTCGGCGCCGGTTCCAACGCAGCGTGTGCCGTCCGCAGTGGCCTCGCGCCGCCGCGACCCGGCCCGAGTAATCCTCTTCTACGGGGCAAAGGGCGGCGTGGGCACGACGACCATTGCCATAAACACCGCCATCGCCCTGCACAAGGAAATGGGCAAGAGGGTCTGTCTGATCGACGCGAATCTTCAGTTCGGGGATCACCGGGTGTTCATGGATCTGGGCCTGGACAAGATGAGCATCGTGGATCTGGCCACCGCCCAGGGTGTCGATCTCGACCTGATCCGGCAGATCCTCGTCAAGCACGAATCCGGGATAGATCTTCTGCTGGCGCCGCCCTCACCGGAGACCGCCGAGCTCGTCACTTCGGATCATCTGCCTGAGATCATCAGCCAGATGGTCAACGAGTTCGACTACGTCGTGCTCGATGTCGACAAGCGGCTCGACGAGGTCAACCTGCGGGTCATGGACGTCGTCCAGACGATTTTCGTTGTCATGACCGCGGACCTCCCGTGCCTGAAGAACGTCCGCCTGCTGCTCGAGACGATCGGCCACCTCGGGTACTCCGATGAGAAGGTCAAGCTGATTCTCAACCGCTCGAACGCCTTCACGGGCCTCAACGTGAAGAACGCCGAGAGCGCCCTCAAACGTCGCATCGACTATCAGATTATCAACGAGTACCGGGCCGCTATCGGGGCGCTCAACAGCGGCGCGCCGTTCATGTACACGAAATCGGATTCGGTCCTCGGTCGCAACATGCTCGACTTCGTGAAGGCGATTGACCGGGACCTGTCCGATCGCCCGCTGACCAGGGCCGCCCGCTAACGAAGGGCGCTCCGGCGGAGTGCGCGTGGTGAAGGCCCAGATAAGCCGCAGTTGAGTCTCGCGGCGTAGCTTCGCAAGGTGCTTGCCTCGCTGCTGTCCGCCACTCTTTACGGTCTCGACGGTCGCCTGGTCCGCGTCGAGGTGGACGTTGCCCCGGGGCTGCCCGGGTTCACGATCGTCGGACTGGCGGACACCGCTCTGCAGGAGGCTCGGGAGCGGGTGCGAGGGGCCATCCGCAACAGCGGCTACGAGTATCCGCCGCGCCGCATCACCGTGAATCTCGCTCCAGCGGACCTGCGCAAGGGAGGCGCGTCCCTCGATCTGGCCATCGCTCTCGGGATTCTGGTCGGCTCGGAGCAGGTCACGGCCGCCGGGCGCTGGGCGGTCCTGGGCGAGCTTTCGTTGGGCGGCGATTTGCGCCCCGTGCCCGGTCTGCTGCCCATGGTCTCTGCCCTGGCCAGGCGGCGCGTCCGGCGCGTCATCGTACCGGCGGAAGGCGCGCTGGAGGCATCCCTCGCGGACGGCACAGAGGTCGTCTCGGCTGCCACGCTGGCCGAGGCGGCACAGCTTCTCCGCGTCAGCCGGCGGAGCCGGGCCCGGGCCGCTCCGCCCCGCGTCGAGCTCGCGGAGGACCTACGTTTCGAGGCGGAGGGTGGCGTGGCACAGGAGGCGTCCTTGGCCGACGCGTCCGGCCCGGCGGCCATGCAGGGCCCGGATCTGGCCGAAGTGCGCGGCCAGCTGGAGGCCCGCCGGGGCCTCGAGATCGCCCTCGGCGGCGGTCACTGCATGCTCATGATCGGGCCGCCCGGATCGGGCAAGACGCTCCTGGCCCGAACCATCCCCGGGCTCCTGCCGGAGCTGAACGACGAGGAATCGCGGGTGGCGACGATAATCGCCTCTGTCGCCTCGCCGTCGCCGATTCGCGGGCTCGTCCGGCGGCGTCCATTTCGCTCACCCCATCACACGATCTCCTATGCGGCGATGGTCGGTGGCGGCCCGCATCTCTCACCTGGCGAGGTGACGCTCGCGAACGACGGGGTCCTGTTCCTGGACGAGCTGCCGGAGTTCGATCGGGGCGCGTTGGAGGCTCTCCGCCAGCCGCTCGAGGACGGCCAGGTGTTGATCTCGCGGGTCGGCCGGGCGGCCGTGTTTCCGTCGCGATTCCAGCTCGTGGCGGCCATGAACCCGTGCCCGTGTGAGTCGGCGCTACACCGGGAAAGCGGTAGGTCACGACGGCTCGGGCCCTCTTCTTACCGTCTGGAGTGATGTCCGTGTGGACGACGATGCCGACGAGCAGGCGCACGATCTCGGCTCGCTCCTCGTCGGTCAAACCCGCGTCGAGGCGGGCCCGTACCTCGGCGAGGAGATCATGGGCCTCTTGGGGCACGACCTCTGCACGTGGAGCCTGTGTGGCGGCCAGGCGGGCTTGTAGGCCGGTCCGCTCACGTTCGATACGGCCGAGTTCAACGTCGAGCTCAGCATCGGAGAGCCGGCCGCGGATGGCTAGCGCCAGGGCCTGCTTGCGCTGGCCCGCCAGGGACTCGATGGCTCTCGCCAGGGTGACCGACTCCGCGGCGTCGAGGGCGGCCTGAGCTTCGCCTGCGGAGTCGGTCCCGAGCTCATCGATGATGTCACCGGGGTCCCGCAGGAAGCGTTCGACGTCGGCCAAGATGGCGCCCTCGATCCGGTCGGTCCGGATCGCCCGAGCGGGGCAGCGGCCGGCCAGCGGTCCGCGCTCAAGGAGGCCACCGCCGCAGCGGTACCAGCCGGCATCGCGGCTCCAGGAGCCCACGTAGGTCAGGCCGCAGATGGCGCACTTCATCACGCCCCGCAGCAGGTAGGCCCGATGGGTGTTATGGGCGCAGCGACGGTTGCGGGCGAGGGCCGCCTGGGCCGCTTCCCATAGGGCAGGGGAGACCAACCCCTCGATCGGCGCCACGATGACCTCGCGGCGGCGCTCTCGATCGCGCTGATCGGTCCGGCGTCCGTAGGTCAGCTCGCCCCGATAGACGCTGGCGACGACGAGGTTGCGGATGCGGCCAGCCCGACGTAGGCGACGCCGCCCTTAATGGCGTAGTGCAAAACACTCGAGCGTTCGTTTCGGGCGACGACGCGAGCGAGAGTAGTGCGGAGGGTTGAGATCTTCTCGTCCGTCGGTTCGAAGACCGCTACCTTGCCGCTGGTGAGTCTGGCGATCGCCTTCTCGTATTCCGACTCG
>Ga0116137_1002536_pt1 | contig 10687 bp, 9 predicted proteins | sample June2015DPH_20_1_3_FD_88973 | JGI IMG/M metagenome (GOLD analysis project Ga0116137, IMG submission 88973) | Peatland microbial communities from SPRUCE experiment site at the Marcell Experimental Forest, Minnesota, USA - June2015DPH_20_100 | ecosystem: Environmental > Terrestrial > Soil >...
TACAGTTTCAAAACAGGTATGGATTACGTCGTCGATGAGTTGTACAGCCATCCATCAGCAGAGGAGATTAAACTTACAGTGTTGCTTCCTGCAGACCAGATAACGCCGGATCTGGAGGCGAGGACGCTGAAAGCTGTTCGTAAATACTCTGAAGCCTGGGCACAGAATGCGCGACAGGGACAGGACATCGCACGATACAAAGGCCTGCGGACGCTGCGAGTGGGCATTCTCGCTTTTGTTGTGTTGAATGGGCTCGCGCTCTGGTTCGAATCATATGCGGGTCTTGGGATCAGGCTGCTGAGCGAGGGCCTAATTATTGGCGCATGGGTGCTCTTGTGGTGGCCGCTCGATGCTTTAGCCTTCGGCGTATGGGAGAACCGGCTGGAAGAGAGCGCATATAAAGCGTTAAAAAACGTGCAGCTCACGATCAGTGCAGAGTGATACCGAGTCTTGATTGGCCCCTTAATTGGCTCGACCGGATTCGGACCGGGGACCTCCGCCATGTCAAGACTGGAGATTTTGGGATTTTTGAGGCTTTTTCTTTGGGCGAAATGACCACGAGAAAGGCTAACGCTCCTTCGTGAATTGTTGATAGATTCTAGTAGGCAGCCCGCCAAGCACAGAGAACGTATGGGGCAGCCGAATCGTGGGGTAGCTGTAGCCTGCTTTTGCGTGGTGTAGTGAGATTCTACTTTGGTGAATTTCCAGCAGCTCGTTTTTGAGCGGCGCTACATTAGCAAAAAAGTCCGAGCAGTATTTTGCAGCTAGCTTAGTAGTGAATGAGGTTAGCGCCATCGGCTTAATGGTTGTGATTAGCCGCGCGCAGCTAAGACAAACAGCTCAAATGCATCATTTTGAGGCTTCATTTGCTGAGTGATCTGAAAAAGCTATTTCCTCTGCGCTAGCATTATTTGAGAGCGGAGGTATTGGTGACTGGGAACCTCGCAAAGCTTCGCGAAGTGGGCGAGCGCTTGAAATCTGGCTGCCCTCTGCCTTTGCTGTGGATTCAGCTCAATGCTGGAGCTTGTCGGAGTGAAGCTGAACGTGACCGATAGTCGAGGAGGATCAAGACGTCGTCGGGGAGCATCCATGGCTGCTCATCACGCACCACCGGAAGGGTGTATTACCAAGTTTTTTCGTAATCGCAGGAACTCTTGCGGAGAATGGCGAGTGCTGAGCGGATGCATTCAAGGACAAGCGAGAATGCGTGCGATGAAAACAGCTTTTATTCGTCGCATTCCTAAAATGCCTATTTAGAGGTCAGGAGCAGGCGACCATCACATCGCAAAATCCGTTGCTCGGGAGCAGGCAACTCGTCCCGTGAGGTGCACTCCAACAGTCCACATGAAGCACAACTACAAACCAAATGACGCTTGACCGATATAAGTCATAAAACTGCTGAGATCAATGCGACAATCGCTTCGCGCTCTTTGTTTTATTTTTTTGTAAAATCATGCAAGATGACTCATCATCCCTGCGAGCGAGCCAGCTTACGCCCGTGCCTGCCGTGCAGTTCCCACAGTGCAAACGGCTGCGCCTCTCTCACATTAAATAGCTGATTGAATAAACTGGCTCGTAACCTCACAACGCGCCAGGTAAGCGGTCTATAGGCCCGATAACGAAAACGAAACGATCATACATCATTTGCGACATCATAAATAAAGCGCCGCCTTTCGTTATTCTTTTTCGAATTCATCGTATATTTCTTTACGCTGAGCGTCTAGTTCTTCGATTTTCTTTAGTGCCGTTCTCGCAAAGCCCGCTGGGTCACCACGCTTCTGCTCAGACAATGCTTCAAATTCTCGATATATCTCATTTCGCTCTTCTTCCGTGGTGTCTTTGTGTTCAACCTCCCGCAAGTCTTGGACAACCGCCTGTTTAACCATCTGTGCCTTATGTGTTTGACCTTGGTTGAGCAACTTCTTTCGTTCCTCAAATTTGCTGTACATGTTTTCAAACTTGTCGTAGATCTCCTGACGGTGGTCGTGGAACTCGGTCGGCAACATGATATCACTGCGGACCTGCGCGGCGGTTTCGCCTGCCAGCTCCATCCGTTCAGGGAACAGCTTGCCATCGGGGAGGCGGGTGTAAAGGACGGGCACACCCCACTCGAGATTCGTACAGCTTTTGTCACCTTCGCCGACGCGCGCCATAGCGCGCCGACCACCTGACATTGCTTCGTCCAGCGATAGGCCGCTAGCCAGCGCACGGTAAAATTGCTCGCTGAACGCCCTAGCGCTGTCATCGAAAACCTCGTACTGCATGCCGACGATCGCCGGGATCTCCTTGGCCGCAAGAGCGCTGGCCAAGCCGTCCCAAGGAGAACGTTTCTGAAGGAACGCATCCTCCTCCTTGATTCGCTGGGCCGTGTTGCACGCGCCGAGGACAACCAGTCGAACCCCTGCCTGCTGCAGGTACTGTGCTAGGAGGCTCGCAGGCAGCTTGACCTCGTCTTTGGTGTTCTTGTCAGCTACTAGCAGCAACGCGGCTTCGCTGCCGAGGCCGCCAGAGGAGACCGCGGGCTGAGGGCTGGCGTGCCCCGCGAAGTGGAAAATGTGCGTTCCCTTAGGCAGTTTGTTCTCTAGGTCAAGGGGAGTCGCGTCCTTGATCTTCGGCTTAAGGACGAACCGTAGCCCATCCTCGTTCACCTTTCTCACGGCTTCGGTGATCATATTAAGGTCCTGGCGCAGTTCGAGCTTGCGCTCTCCCTTCGGCAAGGCACACGCAAATGCGACGCGGATGTCTGTCAGGTCCTCCGCCGTCTTCGTGCGTGAGGGGTGGGGATATGGCAAAGGCTCGTGACGCACGAGCGACACGCGCCCGTCGAGCACGAGAAACCCGCTCATTGACGTCGATTCCGCCCCACCGAGGAAGTCCCAATACGTGTATTCCCACGGCCACAGCTTTAGCTCGTCGTCGGCGATGATTAAGCGCAGCCGCACGCCGCGCCCAGGCCCTGCCGTGTTGTACGCCTGCTGAAAGAGGCCCCGGATATCCCGATGGACGTCCCGAGCCGGCAGCAGGCAGTTTGCCAGCTTCTTGCCGAGCGCGATCAGTTGTTTTAACGTCACCTTCTTAGCTGCCAGCAACTCGAGGTCTTCGGTTGACGGCCTCTCGTCGACGGGAACCGTGACCGGAGAAACCGTCTCGCCCACCTCCGCGGTGGGCAATAAGGCCACTTGGCACGCGCTATCTTCGCCAGGGGGGCACGTCAAGTAGAGTTTGAAGTCAATGAACGTTCGTTGATTGGTTGTCACCCTCTTCACTCCGATGACGCATGATCGAGGCTTTCTCGTTTCGTTTGACGCCGCAGGCCTGCCGGCGACTAATGACGTCTCTGAGTCCTTGTTGTGCGTAGCACATTTCGGTTAGATAGTGTGCGTTCCTTTCCAGTGTTATACGCTGAACAGATTCTCCTCGATCACCTCGGCCACACCTTTTGTGAGATTTAGAGGCTTGGGCTGGTTATACCCTATGTAGTCATATCCTGCGTACACCAGCACTGCCAACAACGCGACCTGGATGGCGATAACCGCGAGCAGCACTTGCGGGAACACCTTTGCGACCAGCGCCAACAGAGGCGCGACGGACCCAACAGTGTTGATGTGCCCCGTCAAGACCGTGAATTTGTCGGAGAGTGCTGTGACGTCCGTCGACGTCGCGTTGATTTGGTCAATTTCAGCCTTAGTCTTGTCTAACCAGCTCGGGAGCATAGTTTTCAATGCCTTCACCTGGTACAGCTCGTTGACTAGCGGTCTGAAGAGCTCAATCTTGTCTTCTTTCTGTATCGTGTCTAACCACGCTTTAACTTGAGCGCGGGCTTCCTCTTCGGCGTCCTTGCCGAGCAGCGCCAGGATCTTGTCCCAGGCGTTGAGTAACGTCTTCGCGGCCGTTGTGATAGCCCGTCGAACAAGCCGGCCAGTTCCTTCCTGCAATCGGTCGAACAGATTGGCGACACCCGTGCCCGTCAATCCGGCGGCCGTGGCGATGTCGGCCCACTTAGCCCTGATCAGGCTTTTAGCGAGTTCACCGCCGGTCTCAATTACCCGCCCGGAGATGGCGGCTACGGCCGTTTCGGCTGCCTGCTTAAGGGCTTGTTTGGCCTCATCCCGGGTAGTCGCCTCAGGTCCAGCGCGTCGCCTCCGCTCGGCAGTGATGAGACCGGCGGAGGGGGGCACCGTCATCGCCTTCTCCATCTCGTCGATTGCGCCGCGCAACCGAGCACCTCGTACGGCCCGCGTCATTTCACGGGACATTCGCGTGTCCGCTGCGGCTGGGCTGGTCGCTTCACTTGCGGCGATGTTCACCAGCTCGACTGACACCTGCAGTTCTGCGGCTGCCTGCGCCAGCAGTTGCCCACTGATGCCTTCGTGCACGGCCATGTCCGGGACCTTCAGGCAGTCCATGGCCAGCGGCACCATGCTCGATGACACGTCGGCGATTTCATCGGCGCGTGTGATCAACGCGTCGACGGGGACGTCACCCGCACCTCGTGTGACCTGTTCTGACGTTTCAGAGGGCGCATCTCGCAAAGCACGGAACAGGCTGAGGTAGTCACGGGCCGCGTCGTCGTAGGTGTCGTAGATTTTGGTCGCCACGATGCACTCCTTTTTGGCGTAAACTACAATAAAGAGCGCCTGAAAGCTATAAAGATTGTGTTGTGGTGACGCACTGGGAAGCTCAACAGCACTCGCCGTTTCGACTGAACGCCACCCAGGAGTAAATAGCGGACAAATTGAGATAGAGCGTCGATCGGATGCCTACGTCGAAGGCGCCCGGTCGGCGTCGGCGTGTAGAGCGAAAAACGCGCCCAGCAAAAAGCGCAATATCGCATGGAAAGCGTTTCAGACGTTAATTTTATGACGGTTACACAGCATATAATATGCTAGGTATGGTAACTTCTAAAGCTGTGACGTGGATCCCTGGAACCGCTGTCATGGTTGAGTTCCCTAAGCTTTTTCTTCAGAACAATGAGGAGATCTGCCGTAGTGCGAAAGGATATGGCACGTTTTTTTGGGCTCAAGAAAACACAAGCAACTGGTTCCACTTCCCATTTCAGACGTCCGCAGTGGACGGATCGGGACCAAAACTGACCAAGGTCATCGTCTTATACGAAACGTATGGGTGGACGCAACTGACTGATGTTCACGTTTGGGACGGACAGCAGCCGGTGAAGAAGTTCGAAAACCTGGGCGCGTCGGGAAAACACTGGGACGACATAAATCTGTCGAATTCGTGGCCCATTGATCCCCCCAAAACGCTTCAACGCGGCCTTGGCGTCTCTGTAAAAGTGTCATTCGGCCCAAAGGTGATTAACGAGCGAGGGCCAGGGATCATCGTAATTGGCGCAGGAGCAGAATTTGAGGCGTGAGCGATTGAGTATTCCGCAATGGCTAATCCACTACTGTGCTCGATACTTGAAAGTCTCTAAAAAAGGAATTTCGGTCCTAAAGGATTAGCTTTCGAGTCTCCACTCCCATCATCGCGTTCGTCTGCGGTTGCATTTCCAAAAACAACGGATACTGCGACATGATCTTCCCGACCGCGTTTAGTTTCAGCCATTTAGTGGTGAAAACGTGGGAAAAAACTGGGGTTGCCTTACCGCTAGCATCGATTTAAGTACTGGCTGCAGCACCGCGTAAGGAAAAGAACCCGCCAGAAACGAGAGGCACCTTTGAGCGGCTTTAAAAAGGTGATGAGAAAAATGAAGAGGATGAATAAGAAAGTTAGGTGAACGCACTGAATAGAGGTTATGCAAATGAAGCAAATATTGCAGCAGAAATGCTAAGTCGAGTCAACTTCGTCGCCCACCTTCACTTCGGTAACTAACTCTTCACTAGTAATCCGCAACGCCTCAATTTTTCCTCGTTTTGTTACAGGCTCGTCATATTGAAATATGTCGACTAGAATGACAAATATCATCTTATTGCCATATATCCAGTATGGAATCGACTGAAACTGATGGCCAAGGTCAAAATTAATGCCCTGTTTGCAAGCCTTGAATATGACCAGGTAACCAGTTGTTGCGTTAAAATGATTAAGATATGTTAGGAGCTGACTGAAACCTTCGATAATCCTAGCTCTTTCTTTACGCGATCTCAGCACCTTAGCCTCGGCAAATACACGGTTTTCGCCTTTTTGATCGAGGATTAAATCTATCCTGCCCTTCACTGAATACGGCTCAATAGTCAGATCAACGCCTTGATCGTGTAAGTAATCATAGAGGTCAGACTTTAGATGGTCTTCTGCTTTTCTAGTGTCTTTTTCCAACCTTCTAAACAGGCGTTCGCTTTCAAACCACTCGGATTTCTGCTTATATCTTATCAGAATCGCCACAAGGACTTGCACATCATCTAAACGTTCATCTAGATACTCGCAAAGAGGGATTACGAAGAGGGACTTAAAAACCTCTTGAGGCAACAAAGCCCTGCCTCTAGAGTAAATCTCTCCGATGGCTGCTTCAGTCGTCCTTTTGTCTCCCTCAACGCAACCTTTGATTATAAAATAGCTGAAAGCTGTATGCTGAATTTCGACGGGGAAATGGGTGCCAGCCGCATCTCTCAGATTGTTGATGATCCATTGTGCTGCTTCTTCGCATTTTGGGTACTTCACAGCCAATGGTTCCAGAAGAGAAGTCAGAATCGTCTGGTTCGAAATAAAGTCCCAGAGCCGGCACAATTCAAAATGAAAGGTCCCAGAATGCGCGAACGCCTCTGGCGACAGTCGTTCTACGCGCCGTTTCAACCTTAGACGCAAGCTCTCAATTGGCTGTGAATTCATTTTGTCCCCTCTCTTAGGCAACTGTGATGCTTTAGGTCTCCGGTATTCCAGTGCGGTTCCGCCGCAATATTGACCTGGCGGCTTGTGGCACATTGAACGGAAACTAAGACAGAGATCTAATGTCCTCTTTATGATTTGTTCTCATCAAGCTGCGCTAGTTCCATCCGTTCGTGGTGCGAAAGAGACATTTCGTATTAATCATCGTAATCAACGAGCCTGCAGGTTTTGCATTCATTTTAACGTCTCTTGAGCCATTATCTCGAGATGGTGGTGAAGCATTGCAGGATCTACTACGTCTAGAACATAAATTACCTTCTTTTGCCCTCTGTCCTCTATAATCAGCCGGTCTCCTGATCTGATCCTCCTCAGCTGCTGTAAATATCTTGTAAATCTTAGTTGAAGTTGCAAGATCCATCTGTTGCGGTTGGATATTGCACGACATTGTTGGGTTAATCATTTGCCACTCGTCGATAGCGCCTCCTTTATTACCAGACACGTTTTTCTTGCGCTCTACGACAGCCTTGTTCGTCAGCAGTTCTTTTGGCAATTTTCCGATCCCATTCATAATTAACTCCCTTCTTGTCAGAATGAAAAGCATTCATCTACTTAGGCATTGAGCAAGTTCGTCATGACAAGCTGTCTCATAATAGTTATATGCATGTAAACTTTGTCAGGACAATTGATAAAAAACCTTAGCAAATGCTTCACGCTTTAAATTTGAAATAAATAGCATATTGCTGTCAAAACAAAAATATCGACAAATACTTTTGCCGTGAGTGACTCATAACCGACAAAGCCCCAACAGACGCTTCTAGTGTGTCCGGTTGTAAAAAGAACGATGGGCTCGGCCGGATTCGGACCGGCGATCTCCGCCATGTCAAGGCGGGCAATTTGGCGCTTATTTTGGCGTTTTCCGATTTATTTGCACTTCGAGCAGCTTTGTTAGCAGGCGAAACAACAACAAGGAAGGCAAGTGCTCCGTCATGAACCGTTTGATAAATGCGCGTCGACAGTCCTGCAAGCTTTGAAAACGTATGGGGCAAGCGAATCGTCGGATAGTCGTAACCCGCTTTTGCGTGTTGGAGTGAGATTTTGCTGCGGTGAATCTCCAGCAGCGCTGATTCTGGCGAGTCAATGAGTGTGTCCCCCAATTGATTAGCAGCTAGCATAACTAGCACATGATCTGCGCTACAATAGATGGTTGTGATCATGTCCCACGACATTTGCCAGTGGGGGAGGCAAAAAAAGCCCGGTTGAGCTAGATATGCACAGTAGTTTATTTACATAATGCCCAACATAAATCATAGACTTCTGAATAGATGAATCTCGCGAAGAGATCGCAAAGATGGCACACGACGTATTCATCTCCTACGCAAATGAAGACAAAATTGTTGCCTACTCCGTGTGCGTAAACCTCGAGGAACGCCGCATACGGTGTTGGATCGCCCCGCGAGACGTATCGCCGGGCGTTTATTATGCTCAAGCGATTATTAAAGCTATCAAAGAAAGCCGCGCAATGGCGCTTATCTTCTCGTCCAATGCTAATAAATCTCAACACGTTGTGCGAGAAGCAGAGCAAGCAGTCCGCGCAGGCATCCCTATTATCCCGTTCAGAATTGACACTTCTAGTCCTGAAGAAACGTTGAATTACTACATCGGACCGCAGCACTGGCTCGACGCAGCGACACCGCCACTTGAAGCGCACGTTAAGCGACTTGGAGATGCTATCGAACTTCTGCTCAAAACGTCTACTGAGCATTTGGCTGCGGATGAGATTGCGAGTTCTGGACCAAGTGGCGCCCAAGTGCTTGGGGCAACCACGCCACCCGAAGGCGGCGTCAGCACGGGCGCGAGCGAAGAGTTAGGGAGAGAAATAAAGCCTCGTGCTCGAACTGGTCGAGTTTGGCTGAGAAGACCGCGATCGCGCATAGTAGCAGGAGCTCTCGCTGCGGCGATTGTGATTATGCTAGTGGCGGCCGGCTTCGCGTTTCTTAATCCTCTAAATCCCTCCGGTCCCTCTGCCACGTCACCGCCTGGAGTGAGTTCGGGGAGACCGGCGGTGTTGGGAGCTGGCACGTTAGTGCTTACCGCCTCAGACTACGTTAGTCCAAATTCCACGCTCACACGAGGGGATAATATGACCGTGCAGCTCTACCAGAGTGGGACGTTCCTTAGAAAGGACAAGACGGGCGAAATGACGGGGTCATACACGCTCTCCGCGCCTTACAGCGAGAGTAATGCGTACGACCTCCTTCTAAGCTTTCCCGACGGAACATCCAACCTGGTTAACCTTCAGCAAAGCGGCGGATTTTCTTGGTTGGAGGGGAATGGGACTACTCTCTACTCAGGTCAATTCACTTGGTCCACTCCGTTCAAATCAACGTGAGCTTACCTATGAATGGAAGTTAAGAGCACATATGGCAGCAGCGGATTGGGACCGGGCACTAAAACACACGTCTCACATTTTGCAAAGAGACGCTCAGAGCGTGGGCGGGAGGTATTGAAACTTGACCCAACAAGAGTCGAAGGATAATCCTGATACAGAGACCGCGATGCTCCTTGAGCAGTACAAGCTCTACGTCCAGATGGCAGACAAGATCAGCGACCGGCGGGCCGATGCGAACAGGTTCTTCATCTCGCTGTTGACCGGTCTGCTCGCGCTGCTGTCGATCGCCATTCAGTTCCGTGGCGCAGCTGCCCTGCAACAAGCTGTACTCTTAATCGTCGGCGTTGTTGGCGTCCTGTTGTGTTACACGTGGTACATCACGATCCGGTCGTACCGGCAGCTCAACTCAGGAAAGTTCAAGGTCGTTCACGAGGTTGAGAAGCGGCTGCCCTTTGCGTTTTACGACGTTGAGTGGGACTGCCTCGGGCGGGGCGAAAACCCAAAGCTGTATACCCCGCTTACTCACGTTGAGCAGTACATTCCCATCCTCTTTGGCATCCTCTACGTGTTGTTATTGGTGGGAGGCGTATACCTGCTGATCACACGCTAGCGTGTTTTCGTAAGTTGCACAGCGAGGTGGGCGCCATAATTTTCGCAGCCGATTGGAAAAAGAACAATGGGCTCGGCCGGATTTGAACCGGCGACCTCCGCCATGTCAAGGTGGAGGATTTGGAATCTGAGGTTTTTCCTGTAGGCGAAATTACCACGAGAAAAGCTAGCGCTCCTTCGTGAACGGTCTGATAAACTCGTGTGGATAATCCGGCTAGTTTTGAAAATACGTGCGGTAACCGTATTATTGGGTAACTGTAACCTTCCTTTGCGCAGTGGAGCGAGATTTTACTGCGATTGATCTCTAATAGCTCGTGTTTTGGCATCGCAACATCAGAAAAAAGATTCGGGTAATTTTCAGCCTCTAGCATAGTGCTAAATGACGCTAGTGGAATGCATTTAATACTTGTGATTAGCCGTAGCGACTCTGTAAACCGCGTCCACTCCCTTATGAAAATCGGCTCAAGGAACAATTTAGGATGAAGTGAGACGGTTCGAGCTCAATCGGATCAATCAAACAAGAACTATATTCTCACCCACAGGATGCCAGGGGTCGGCTGGCGATTTTACAAATACTCCTTACCTGAACAAATCTACGATGTGTATATGAAGAGCGAGGGGGTTGTAAGCTTTGATTCTTGAACCCTTTTGCTTGTGATGTATTTGACAACTTTAAAACGCAAGCTTTACCTTTGAAGGGCATGCGGGAGACACTCTGCCTTGCCGCACGTGCCTTTTGAATGTGATGGCTTGATTTTTTTCGAGGTGCTATGCCCCGTTCACCTATTTCTGTAGTTATATCCATGCATCGACCGTCGTTAGAGGTGTCTGCTGGATATCATACGCGAACATTGCAGATCAAAAGGAATATTAAGAATCTATCTTTACCTTGGATAAGCTTATAACTCAACA
>Ga0116137_1002537_pt1 | contig 10678 bp, 9 predicted proteins | sample June2015DPH_20_1_3_FD_88973 | JGI IMG/M metagenome (GOLD analysis project Ga0116137, IMG submission 88973) | Peatland microbial communities from SPRUCE experiment site at the Marcell Experimental Forest, Minnesota, USA - June2015DPH_20_100 | ecosystem: Environmental > Terrestrial > Soil >...
CGGGAATTGCCCGAGGCTACAAGCGGGCGCATACCGGCAAACCCACTGACAATCTGGTTCTTATTCAACGGACGAACAAGATAACGGTTCAGTTGTTTTAGCAGGTACTCGGCTTCCTCCTCCTTGACTGCCATTTCATCCTGCAGGGTTGTTTCCTCGTCGGTAGTGCCCACCAGCAACCGTCCCAACCAAGGGATGGCAAAGATCACGCGCCCGTCGTCGGTCTTTGGTACCAGCAGCGCATCATTACTGGTTACTGCATCAACGGGCAGGAGAATGTGGCTTCCTTTGCTTAGTCTTAGCCGCCGTCTAACACCAGGTTTCGCAAGTTCGCGGATGCCATCCGCGAATGGACCTGTTGCATTTATAAAGGCTCTGGCTGGTACATTCAGATAGTGACCGGAAAGGCTGTCGTGAACTCGGGCCTGGACCAATTGACCTTTGCCGTTCTTCTTAAAACCGACAACTCTCGCGTGGTTGAGGGCCTCACCACCTGATTTGGTAAAGGTTTGGAGAAGTGCAAGATTATACCTGGCGTCGTCGAATTGCCCGTCCGCGTATGCGATGGCACCCACGAGCCTATCCGGCTTCAGCATAGGCATTCGGCGGAGAGACTCCTCTCTGGCAAGATGGCGACTCCGAAATAGCATGCTACGGCCAGAAATCCAGTCATACAGCTTCATTCCGATACGAAAGTAGTAAAGCTCGCGCCGGCTGAAGCAAGGCACTATGAGCTCTAGGGGATTCGCCAAAAAAGGAGCGTTGTCGAGCATTATTTTGCGCTCGCGAAGGGCTCGCTTCACAACATGATATTGACCCAAATCACGCTCCGATACTGCTTGTTCCAAGTACCGTACACCGCCATGAATAAGCTTTGTAGAACTACTGGAAGTGGCGCAGGCGAAATCTCCTGCCTCGATCAGGACGGTTCTGAGCCCCCGCAATTGGGCATCCAAGGCACATCCTGCCCCTGTCGCCCCTCCACCAATTACACACAAGTCGAAGCCATTTTTTTCGATCTCGTTCAGAGCCGCGACTCGATTTTTCATTGGTTGATCTCAGTCCCTTCAGCCGGAATTGATCAGAACCGAGGCTTGAATGGGAGCCTGTTGCTTTTGGGCGTTTGGAGCGCAAGTCATTTTTGCTCAGTCAATATTGAAAAACACGGATGCTGGCCACACCGATGGCGGCGCCAATCAACGGAGCAATGATCGGAATAAGAGCATATCCCCAATCCGACTTGCCCTTCCCGGCAATGGGCAACAAAAAGTGCGCCATGCGTGGGCCAAAATCGCGCGCAGGGTTCATCGCATATCCTGTCGGCCCACCGAGCGACAAGCCGAGGGACCACACCAATGTTCCCCAAAGATAGGGAGCAAACCCAGGCGGAAGTCCATTCGGAGCGACAGAGGAAGCCGTAAAAGCAAACCCCACTCCAACCAGAGTCGCAGTGGCGATTATTTCGGTCACAGCGTTAGCCGGTAGGCGGCGAATAGCTGGAGCCGTACAAAAAACCCCAAGCTTCGCCGCCTGGTCAGCGGTTTCTTTCCAGTGCGGCAGGTAGGCAAGCCAGACCAAAGTAGCGCCGGCAAAGCCGCCCAGGATCTGTGCTGACCAGAAGGAACCAACATTGGTCCATTTATGAGAGGAGAGCGCCACCGCTAGAGTAACTGCGGGATTAATATGTGCGCCGGGGCTTCCGCACGCGATTGCGGTAAAGATACCCGCTGTGACTCCCAGTCCCCACCCTGTTGCTATGACGATCCACCCTCCCCCCTCGCCCTTAGACTTTCTTAGCAGAACATTGGCCACGACTCCGTCCCCCAACAGAACCAAGACCATAGTCCCCATAAATTCACCTAACAGTGGTCCGTGCATGGTAGCCTCATATCCTTTTATTTCGCGGTGAGTATGATTTCCTCTTCAGCATTTTCTATTCCCTAAGGCTTTTTTCTGCATTGCTATCATTAGGCCGCTGCTCTTGTGATTCGCTAGGAGCCTGTCCGGGCGCAGTCGCTCCAGAGACCTGGGGATACCACTTATTTAAGATGCTGTCAGAAAACCTCCGCGACAGATTCTCCGACCAGCGAAAAGCGCGATATGTTTCGCCGGTCCCGCGAATCTGGAGGAAAGTCTCGTGCTATTGCGACACGGTGCAGGTTGCCTGTTATCGTGCAGCTGGCAGGCTATAGAAGTTGTTATCGCAATGTCAAGAAATATGTCACAGATTTGTGACAACTATTATGTTAAAGTCTTGACTTCATCATCTCGCAGAATAATTGGACGAACAAAGCCACGTTTTTTGCGGCAAGCTAACTAGTTTCTGTCGCGAAACCCGAAATTTAGGCCCGGAGGGCCGATAGAGAATAGCCCCGGGCGTGAGACCGGGGTCGGAGTGAAAACCAATGTTGAGCCCCGAAGGGGCGGCACATTCTATTCTGCGAATTGGCTTTAGTGTCGCCCCTTCAGGGCTTTCCAATTTCCTAATCATTACCCCGGGCTCACGCCCGGGGCTATTCTCTTCCGCCCCTTCAGGGCTGGAATATGTGTTTCGCGACAGAAACTAACTAGACTATTTTAAGGAGATTGCAGCTTATGAAACGATCATTGGTCTTTGCTTTGCTGACAACCATGTTAGCTGGTGGAGCCTGTTTAGCTCAGACAGATAAGGCTTCGAAAGATTCTAAAGCAGCTATGAGGCAGGAGATGGTTCCTGCTCCGCTGCGCTCCACCTCCGCGTCAGCCGTTCCGGCGCATCCTTCACCGTACAATTTTCCGGGAGTTCAATATCCGCGGATTGAAGCCGACTCGGGGGTCACGTTCCATTTCAACGCCCCCAACGCGCAGAAGGTGCAGGTCGCACTTGTCACTTCTGGGTCGAATTCGCTCCAGCCCCTTCCGTTTGATATGGTCAAAGGCGACGACGGCGTGTGGACCTACACGAGCGCACCGCAGAGTCCTGGGTATCACAACTACTGGATGCTCGTAGATGGCGCAGCCGTGCTGGATCCGGCCGCCAATGCATTCATCGGCTACGGCCACATGTGCAATGCCTTTGAAATCCCCGAGCCGGGCGTCGATTTCTATGATTTGAAAGACGTGCCGCACGGAAATGTGCTGATCAAGAATTACTTTGCCAAGACGGCCAATTCTTGGCGGCACATCTTCGTCTACACGCCGCCGGGATATGATACCAACACCTCCATCCGATACCCGGTGGTGTATCTGCAGCACGGCGGCGGCGAGGATGAGCGGGTCTGGATCGAAATGGGCCGGACTAACGTGATCCTCGACAACCTGCTCGCCCAAGGCAAAGTCAAGCCCATGATTGTGGTCATGGAAACCAGTGCCGTGGGTACACCGGGCGGCGTAGGCACAGGGGCCCCGGCTGGCACGGGCCGGGGCGCTGCGGGCGCCGGCCGCGGAGCCGGGTTTGGCGGATTCGGCGGTCCTGGAGGCGGGCCTTACGGGCAGTTGATGGTCAACGATTTGATTCCATGGATCGACAGCAACTTCCGCACGCTGGCCGACAAGGATCACCGGGCCATGGCGGGCCTTTCCATGGGCGGCATGCAGACCGCATCCGTCACTATGGTTAACCTCGACAAATTCTCGTACATCGGCCTGTTCAGCGGCGGCGCCGCCATGGGGTTTGGTCCGGGTGTCTCCGGCAAGGCGGTTCCGGGCGCCGCACCAGCGGCCGCACCTGCACCGTTCGACATCAAGACGATCTACAGCGGCGCCATGGCCGACCCTGCGGGATTCAACAAGAAGGTCAAGGTCCTCTTCATGAGTTTCGGCTCGGAACCGCCGTTGGAGAATCCCAAAGGCTTGAAGAAACACCAGGAACAGCTCATCGCCGCCGGGATCACGAACAGCTATGTATATATCTCTCCCGGCACCTCGCACGAATGGCAGACTTGGAGAAGGAGTCTGTATGTTTTTGCTCTTCTTCTGTTCAGGTAAAGCCCTTCCACCTTGGCCCAACGGAGCCTGCCAGACGGTCATTGATGACGGCGTGTCAAAGCGCCTCACACTTAAGAAAGGACCAAATGTCGTGCGCTGCGCGGTGGTCAACGGCGGCGGAGCCACCGATTTTTGCGCGCGCTTCCTCGACCGGAAGGATGCGCCGATGAAAAACTTCACTGTGAACCTGGGGGAGGCTGTGAAATAGGCTGTCGGGACGCTGTTCCTGGAAGATTCACCCAAGGCACCCGGAGATTGCGTTGTCGAGTCGTGAATTTTACGCTGCATAAGGACGAAGGCGACGGCTATCGCTATGAAAAAGGCGCGTATGCCACGATTCCGATCCGATAGAAGGAGTTGAGCGAAACCTTCACTATCGGTAAACGCACGGGCGAATTCGCCGGTATGCTCAAGGAGGGGACGTTCCACATTGTTTGGGTGTCCGCGAATCATGGTGTGGGAATCGCCTCGACCGGACAGCCGGATGTTGTCGTTCAGTACAAAGGTGATGTTGTAAAAATCTCCAGATCGCGTGCATCCCAGCGCTGACAGTGGCACAGTATGGTCATAGGCAATAACTATCCACATCAAGAAATGAAAGTGAGCTTGATATGATTTGCAGGATGAATATCCTCAGACAACTGGCCTCAATTGTCCGGATGTGAACCCTGTCACCTATCGAACCGGGCTCCATGGGTATAGTGCGCCCCGCCGCTGACTGAAAAGGAATATGAGAAGGGCATCCCGGGTTCGGGATGCCCTTCTCGTCTCCCTTTTTGCCTGTTGTGTTCCTTATCTATCGCAAAATTCTCGTTTGTTTAATTGACGCGCGGAGAATTTCGGGATGTTTTCTCGCCGACCCGCGTTATTCTGCGCTTGTCTGGAAAAACCAAACTGCTATAAAACAGCTGACATCAGCCTAGTGAGGTATAATGCCGCCACTTTTCGGAGGACATCCATCATGAGACGCTCAATTGCGCTGGCTTCCCTATTCGTCATTCTGACCGTCGCAGCAAATGCACAAACTCGAGTGGGAACTGCTGCCGGTACGTGCGACCGCGAATGCCTTCGCGGATTCATCACGCAATACCTGGATGCCATGATCAGCCACAATCCGAAGGCCATTCCAACTGCTCCCACCGCGCGCTTTACAGAAGACACGAAGACGCTGCCGCTGGGAGAAGGGTTGTGGAAAGGCGCATCGAAGGTCCGCTCCTATCGACAGGACTTCCTGGATGTCCGTGAAGGTGTGGCGGCATCCCATGTCGTTGTCGAGGAGAACGGGACACCCGTGATGCTGGCATTACGGCTGAAGATCGAGAACAAGAAGATTACAGAAGTCGAAACGATGGTCACACGGAGCAAGGCGGAAGGCGCAATCTTCGATATCGAAAAACTGACAACGCCGCATGCGGCTATGAACGTCGTGCCCGACGCATCACAGCGGATGTCGCGTGCCGAACTGCTCCGGATTGCGGGAATATATCCTGCCGGCCTGAAGGTGGGCGGCAATTTCGATACGGTCAATGCACCATTCGCTCCAGATGCCTATCGCATCGAGAATGGAGTCATCACCGCCGGCCCCGGCGCCAGGGCGGGCAGCGAGAACATTCGCACCCAACGCGTTATGGCACACCCCGACATCAGCTATCGGCTTGCAGCCGTGGATGAGGAATTGGGCGTCGTGCTGTTTCGTCTCGATTTCGGGAACACCAACAGCTACGGACCTGGAAACGCCCTGACGCTATTCGAGGCATTCAAGATCTACGGTGGGCAGATCCACGCGGTTGAGGCATTCATGGACATTATGCCGGAGAATACACCCTCCGGTTGGCCCAACTATGAGGTCAAGAAACCGAAGTAATCTTTAGATAAGGGATTTGGAAAACCGGTTCGGCTTATCCACCAGAGCAATGATTACGCTAGGAGCCAAAACCCTTGAAGCCAAACTGAAGTCTCTTGAAGGTTTGGAGGCGAAGGTCCAGATCCCGGAAGATCCCGAAGCCATCCAAAGACTGCAAAAAGCTTACGGCTACTACCTGGAACACATGATGGTGGAAGATATCGTCGAAGGACAACGGGCACTTAGTCCGGCTGGACGTTAGGATATAGTAATATTGATGCAACAATGCCAATTACGCAATAGCACCTAAGGAGGACATATGATTCGGGCAATTTCTGTGTTCATGCTGCTCTACTTTGCCATGCCCGTGTGGGCGGAACCTGTCCTGACAACCGCAGTAAAAGGATGCACCCGGGCAGGACTTCACGAAGCAACCAACAAATACTTGGACGCGCTGAAAAAGGGGGCTCCGTCTCTGATGCCTCTGCTTCCTCAGGCGAAGTACATCGAAAGAAGGAAGGAAATCCCGCTGGGACAGGGCCTCTGGCAAAAACCTTTCCCAATCGATTTCAGCCGCAGCATTTTCGACGTGGATATTTGTGAGTCTTTTACCGAGATCATTCAAGCGAACAGCGATCATCCGTGGGTAATCGGGACCCGTTTGAAAGTTGTCGACGGCAAGATTGCGGAGATCGAAAGCCTCGCGAGCGATCAGAGAGACTGGTTGTTCGATGCGAAAAGCTATTTGAAATATTCGTCAGCGGAGAAATGGGACATTATTCCTCCTAAAAAGCGCACTGACCGTAAGACTCTGATTAAGGTCGCGGATGATTACTTTGACATCTTCCAGGATTATTCTGCCTTCAACAAATTGCCATGGGGTATTCCCTGCGGCCGTATTGAAGGCGGGTATTATACTAATGCGGACAACCATCCCAATCCATCCTGCACCGAAGGAGTTCCCAAAGGAGGCGGAGTGCCCATGACAAACCGTCGCTATATCGTAGACGTAGACATGGGAACTGTCACAGGTCAGATAGACTTTGGAGGCGAGAAGGGATTGCCTGACGCTCACACCTTCCGCCTGGAAAACGGGAAGTTGCGCTTTGTGCACGTAATAACGCTATGCCCCAACGGCTGTCCCAAAGTTCCTCAACCGAAGCAATGATTGCGGCGTTGGGACGGGGATTCCGCAATAATCCCGCAACTGTGAATGCCGGCCGCGCAAACGTATGCTTCGTCCGTATACGAAATGAGCGCGATCGCCTGAATCCGGAAGGGTATGGATAAAAACGAAAGCGCCACAAATGCGCGCATTTATCGATACGGAAACAATCGGCAAAATGCGCTCAATTTGTGGCGCTCTGCTTTTTACCTGCTATGCGGGGGTCGACATGTCTGACGGCCCGATGATGTTGACTCCCATCCTCATCATTTCATCGCGGAGGGCCTTTTCATAAGTTCCGGCAATCATCACGTGATGGCAGCCTGCGAGACTTTGGAGCAACCGGTCGATATCCTTGAGTTTCACAGTCAGTTGATTCGAGCAGTATTTGCTCACCTTTGCATAGGAGGGCGGCGCATTTTCAAGGGGAGAACGGTCTGTATCCTTGACTCTCGATTGTGTCCTTCCCGGCCACAGGCATGAAAGAGGACGGCCCTTATTGCAATGAATTTTCCATTCAGACAAAAGCCGTCGCAAATGTCTCTCATTATTCATGCCTATTTAGCCCAGGAATCTATGCGGACGGATTTTTGCGGAGAACAGGGATAAAGCTGTTCCTTAAAGCTTGCGAATCTTCAAAAAACCAACGGATTCGCTGTGTGATCAGTGCTACCGGCGAGGCTTTTTTAGTGGAATAGCATGGAACCAAAATCGCCCAGGAATACCCGCCAGATAAGATAGTAGTGAGCTCCGGGGGTTTCATGCCAAGATGTGTTGAGGCCCGCTTTCTGTGCGATTTTGTACAACGCCTCAGAGCCGCTGCGCGCGAAATCGTTGGTGCCGGCCGCGACATAGTAATGCTTCACTCCAGCTTCCTTGAGCTTGGTCAGAGCGGCGAAGAACTCCGGAGTGTCCTGGCCGCCTGCGCTCCAAACGGCGATCCAACCGAATACTCCAGCGTTGTTGTTGGTTGCCTGGATGGTGTGCATCCCGCCCATCGAAAGGCCGGCGATGGCCCGGTTGTCCTTATTGGCGATGGTGCGGTAATTTTTATCGATGAATGGGACGACCTCGTTCACCAGGCTTTGTGGATAGGAACCTTCATATGGTCCGTACATTATTCCACGGCCGCCGCCGGCCGGAGTTTTTCCACCCGGAGTCGGCACCGTCGGGGGCGCGAAAGCAGCCGATGGACGGGGAATCGGCCCATAACCGTAGCCTTGCGCAACGATCTGGTTGGCATTGCCATTCGGCATTACGACAAGCATCGGCTTGACTTTGCCTGCAGCAATCAGGTTATCCATAATAACGTTAGCCCGGCCCAAGTTGATCCATTGATCTTCGTCGCCGCCGCCGCCGTGCAACAGGTAAAGAACCGGATATCGCGCGTTGCTCGTCATGTAGTCTGGCGGCGTATATACGTACATCCGGCGGCCCTTCTGCTTGAGAATTCCCGAAGGATACCAGACCGATTGCACGGCTCCGTGTGGGACGTCCGGCTTGAATTCCCATGAGTCGGAGAACGGTCCAGAGATCATCAGCCAGTTGTCGTATTTATTGCCGTCGCGAGAATACTCGCCATTGTTTGGATCCAACACCTTGACGCTATCCACGCTGAACGAATACCACCAGAGTTGTTCACCCAGCGGGCCTACCGTTGCCGACCAGATGCCTTGTTCGTCTTTTGTCATTTGTATGTCAGTCCCGATATCCCAGCTTCCGTTCAGAACCACGGCACCGGCCTTGGGCGCCAGCAGCCGAAAAGTTACCTTCTTGTCGGGGAGGATTTCCGGCGAGGTGATACGCGGACCCTGCTGTCCCCGGCCCGGCATTTGCTGTGAAAACAAGGCGCTTGCGCACATGAGAAATAAAGCCATGGCGCCAATGGCTAACTTTGATCCGTTCATGATTTTTGGCCTCCTGTTTTCTGATATGGAATCAGTCAGACTGCCTCCAACTGCCATTGAAACTGAATTCCTGATCGGATTTCGGCTGATAGTCGAAGGAAATTTCAAACAGGGGTAAGGTTCTCGAGGGTCCTTCCACGTATCAGATGTTTTTCCTTTATGAGCTGTGTGTCGCTTTTGCTCAAACTTACTTGGCAAACGTTATCCTCCCCGCAGTCTCCAGTGAAGCGTTCCGCGTAACAACGCCGTTCGGATCGAACACCGTCACCTTCATTGTCTTGAAGATATCCTTGCCGCGGTAGGGTCCTGCCACCTTCCAAACCAGACTCCGCGCCCTGTCATTCCACGTGAACGTCACCCGGCGCAGATTTCCGGTCTTGTAGGCTGTTGTGTTTCCGTCATCTTCAACCAGTGTGAACGTACTGCCGGCCCCCGGATATACCTGCACATCCAGCGGCCCACTAGGCAAGTCCCGGGTATGTTGTATGACCGGTCCCAGCGGCAGAATTGTGCCCGCCCGCACAAACGCCGGAATTTCATCCAAGGCCGCACTCACATCCGTGCTATGGCCTCCTTCATGCGTTTTGTTGCTGCCCAACGCATACCAGGTTCCCTTGGGGAAATACACGCTCCTCTGGTTTTTCTCAGTCAGAATCGGCGCCGCCATCAAGCCTTTTCCCATCAGCCACTGGCTGGTCAGGTTCGCGACCTGCGGATCATCCGGAAATTCCATTGCCAGTGGACGCATCAACGGCGTACCTTTTTCCCAAGCTTTGTGCGCCAGGCTGTAGTAATACGGCACCAGCCGGTACCGCAACTCCAGAGCCTTGCGTATCGCAGCCTCTGCCTGTTCCCCATACAACCACGGGAATCGCGGCTGCACTCTATTGCTCGAATGCGACCGCATCACCGGGAAGAACACCCCGGCCTCCATCCACCGCGTCAATAGCTCAGGAGTGTTCTGTCCCATGAATCCACCGATGTCGCATGAGCCGTAATACATGCCTGCCAGGCTCCAGTTCAGAAGCCGCGTCGGCGTGCCCTCCAGTGCCCGCCAGTTGCTGGCGATATCTCCCGTCCACGCTGCAGCGCCATACCGCTGCATTCCCGGCTGAAATGCACGGTTGATCGTCCACAGCCGCTTTTTCGGATCTACCTGCGACAGCGCCTGCGCCTCCGCCTGATTCCAATAGGTGTACGTTGTATATGTCTGCTCTCCCTCATCATTCCACCACCCATCAATACCCGCCTTCAGCAGGGGGACCAACTGATCGGCATACCAGTTGCGCACGTCCGGCACACTGAAATCCAAAAGGCGCTGCTCGGTCCCTCGTCCGGCAAAGGCCCCATTGTCCAGCCCTGCGGAAGCGTGGATCCATCCCTTCCCGCGCAATTGCGCCAATACATCGCTGTTTCCCAGGCGCGGCTTGCGGATGCCCACGGCCTGTACGCCTTGCGCATGAAGCGCTGCAATCTGCTTTTCCGGTTCCGGGAACAACGCCGGATTCCATGAAAAATCCCCGTAATTCGTTGTCCCTGCTGCCGGAACCGAGTAATCCGGCTGTGGCGTATACCACTCAAAATCGAAAATGAATGCGTCGACCGGCAGCTTGTGGTTGATAAACTGAGCCAGGGTGTCTTCAATGTACGCCCGATCCTGCCATCCCCACCGGCTCTGCATATACCCCATCGCCCAGCGCGGCGGCACCGGTGGTTTTCCCGTAAGCACTGCATAGTCGGCGCTGGCCTGTTCCAGCTGCGCGGCCGGCGTCACGTACAGATCCACAGAGCTGCCCG
>Ga0116137_1002541_pt1 | contig 10664 bp, 8 predicted proteins | sample June2015DPH_20_1_3_FD_88973 | JGI IMG/M metagenome (GOLD analysis project Ga0116137, IMG submission 88973) | Peatland microbial communities from SPRUCE experiment site at the Marcell Experimental Forest, Minnesota, USA - June2015DPH_20_100 | ecosystem: Environmental > Terrestrial > Soil >...
CCAGGCTTCCTCGGGCAGGCAGGACGGTAGAGACAAGCCGCCGAAGGGGCGCGCGTGCCATCGCCAGCTCGTGAAACTGGGCGAACCCCCGCTCGTCCAGGCCGCCCGCCCAAGGCGAAAGGGCTGCCCGCGCCGAGTCAAATAGGTCCATTGCATTGAACCTCCTCCAACGCGAACGCTAGAGGAGTCCGATAGCCTGCGGCTTATCTGCGAGTTATCGGCGGAATTCGCTCAGGTCGATCCAGGCCGGCCGCTCGTGCAGGCGAGGAAGCCTTGGCCGAGAGTCGACCGGCCTCAACAGGATCATCGGTCGTTAATGCGATCGTGCTCCAATCGACCGACCCGGCCGTCGGGAAAGCCGCCGCGATGCTATGCCGGCGTCCGTCGGTTGCCCATTACCCCTGGCGGCGGGCGAGCCTGGCATGGATCGGCCAGCCGGGCCGCGCTCCCGCAGTCGGCCCGTTTGCGCGACCGCCGCCCGGCTCCGTACAATTCCCTCTGTCCCCGAATACCGACGCAACTCTGGACAGAAGTACCGTCCCGCCCGTCCCGCTGCCCCGAGCCTCTGTAGGCTTGCGCTTCGCGACGCGGGCAGTACCCCCCGGGGGACAGCGAGGAGACGACGTTGAGCGCGATCGGCGCCAGGGTTGAATGGCAACTGCGGGGTTTGCCTGCGGGGCATCCAGTCGTTCGCTGGGTGAGCGAGGTTGCGGCCCTGACGACGCCCGACGCCGTGTACTGGTGCGACGGCTCCGACGAGGAGAACGGCCGTCTCTGCCAGCTTCTCGTGGACGCCGGAACATTCATCCGACTCAACCCCGACCCCGCCCGAACAGCTTCCTCGCGCGCTCTGACCCGTCCGACGTCGCCCGCGTCGAGGACCGGACATTCATCTGCTCCGAGAGGGAGGAGGACGCCGGTCCGACCAACAACTGGCGCGACCCCAGGGACATGCGAGCGACGCTGACCGGGCTCTTCAAAGGTTCGATGCGCGGCCGCACGATGTACGTCATTCCCTTCTCGATGGGCCCGGTCGGTTCTCCGATCGGGAGGCTGGGAATCGAGATCACCGACTCGCCCTACGTCGTCGTCAACATGCGGATCATGACCCGCATGGGCGAGAACGCCCTGGCCGAGATCGTCAAGAGCGGGCAGTTCGTGCCGGCCATCCACTCCGTCGGCAAGCCCCTGGCCTCGGGCGAGAAGGACGTCGCCTGGCCGTGTGATCCGGAGACCAAGTACATCGTTCACTATCCGGAGACGAGGGAAATCTGGTCCTACGGATCGGGCTACGGCGGCAACGCCCTGCTCGGCAAGAAGTGCTACGCGCTCCGCATAGCGTCGGTCATCGCCCGTGACGAGGGCTGGCTTGCCGAGCACATGCTGATCATCAAGGTCACCTCTCCGGATGGCCGGGTCAAGCACATGGCCGGGGCCTTTCCGTCGGCGTGCGGCAAGACCAATCTGGCCATGCTCGAGCCGACCATCCCAGGCTGGAAAGTCGAAACGATCGGCGACGACATCTGCTGGATGAAGTTCGGGGCGGACGGACGCCTGTACGCTATCAATCCCGAGGCGGGATTCTTCGGCGTAGCTCCCGGCACCGGCATGGCCACGAACGCCAACGCGATCAGGACGCTCTACGCCAACTGCATCTACACGAACTGCGCCCTCACCGACGACGGGGACGTGTGGTGGGAGGGCCTGTCCAGGACGCTGCCCGCTCATCTCATCGACTGGACCGGCCACGACTGGACGCCGGGCGGCGACAAGCCCGCGGCCCATGCCAACGCCCGCTTTACCGCGCCTGCCGGCCAGGACCCGGCCATCGCAGCGAACTGGGAGGACCCGGCCGGCGTCCCAATCGACGCGATCATGTTCGGCGGCCGCCGCGCCTCCACCGTGCCGTTGGTCCGCGAGGGATTCGATTGGAATCACGGCGTCTTCCTGGGCTCGATCATGAGCTCCGAGATGACGGCGGCCGCGTTCGGGACCATCGGCAAGTTGCGCTTCGATCCATTCGCGATGCTGCCGTTCTGCGGTTATAACATGGCCGACTACTGGAGCCACTGGCTGGAGATCGGCCGGAAGGCCGGTGCTGTGCTGCCGCGCATCTTCCTCGTGAACTGGTTCCGCAAGAACGCGGGCGGCCGCTTCATGTGGCCGGGCTTTGGCGAGAACAGCCGCGTCATCGAATGGATCTTCGGCCGGTGCTCCGGCGAGGATGATGCGGTCGAGACGCCGATCGGGTTCCTGCCGGCCCCCGGAGCGATCGATACGACGGGCTTGAACATCGCCGAAGCAGATCTGGCCGCGCTCTTGACGTTCGATGCGGCGGCGTGGGTCGAGGAAGCCGCTGCGATCGAGGATCATTACGCTCGATTCGGTTCGAAGCTGCCGCCACGGCTGGCGTCGCTGCTCTCTGAACTTCAGCGTCGCGTCGCCGAGGCATAGCCAACCGGTTGACCTGGACAGGCCCCGGACTCCTGGTACCGCGTCGGCCGCTGGAGCCGCCGAGGTGCAGCCGGCGCCGAATGGCCGACCCATCGAGCGCCGATCCGGCGTACGATCCCCGTTGCGCCGGTTCGATCTTGACCGGCGTCCATTAGGCCACTCACCGCCGGAATCTTGCGGCGGCGTCCCAGGGAGGTCCGCAATGCCGGTCTGTCGGCGCAAGGTAACGGTCATCGGAGCCGGCAACGTTGGGGCTACGGCCGCCCAGCGGATCGCCGAGGCGGGCGTCGCGGACGTCTACCTGATCGACGTCGTCGAGGGACTGCCCCAGGGCAAGGCGCTCGACCTCGTGGAGGCAGCCCCGCTCCAGCACCACGACCAGATGATCTACGGCACCAACGACTACGCCGACACGACCGAGTCGGACGTGATCGTCGTGACGGCCGGCCTGGCCCGGCAGCCGGGCATGACTCGCGACGATCTGCTTCTGAAGAACGCCAGCATCGTCCGAGCTGTTGTCGGCAACGCCGCTCGGTATTCACCGGATGCCATCCTGGTCATAGTCACGAACCCGCTCGATGCTATGGTCCACGTCGCCATCGAGGCGAGCGGCTTCCCGCGCGAACGCGTTATCGGCATGGCCGGCGTCCTTGACAGCACTCGATTCCGGGCTTTCATCGCCCAGGATCTGGGCATCTCCGCGTCCGACGTCTCGGCCTTCGTGCTGGGCGGCCACGGCGACACGATGGTCCCGCTGCCGCGCTACTCGACGGTCGCCGGCATTCCGCTGCCGGAGCTCATGAAGCCCGAACGGATCGAGGCCCTGGTCGACCGAACGCGAAACGGTGGGGCCGAGGTGGTCGCCCTGCTGAAGGCCGGCAGCGCGTTCTACGCGCCAGCCTCGTCGGTGCTGCACATGGTCGACTCGATCCTCAACGACCGAAAGCGTGTTCTGCCGTGCGCGGTCCTGCTGCGCGGCGAATACAAGATCGACGGATTGGTCGTTGGCGTGCCTATCGTCCTCGGCGCGTCGGGAGTCGAGCGGATCATCGAGGTCGCGCTGACGTCCGACGAGCACGACGCCCTGCTGGCCTCGGCGGCATCGGTTCGAGGCCTCGTGGAGACGATGCAGAAGGCGCCGGTCTGATCAGTCGGGAATGCTCTTCGCGCATGGCGCGCGTCGCCGGCGGGCCATCGTTTCGGCGATAGGAAAGCTTCCGGCGGTCCTGTCCTGCCTGGGCTTCCCCCGGCGGGTTGACTGACTCGGCGCTTGTTCCAGCCCCCGTGGGCGCGGGACCGGCGCGCCCTGTCCGCCAGACCGATCCGCCTCGGAGGCGGCTTTCGTGGCACGTCGGGCGATGGTACCCGCGTCGACCGGGGAACGCCTGGAGTTGCCCCCACGCCCTGCTCCGATGCTCCCGTGAAGCCACTTATCGGTGGCGCGCCCGAGCGGCTTGCCGACCGACCGACTGTCGGCCAGCCGACAGCTCCGGCTTGCACGCGACTCTGGCGGGCCCGTGCCGGTAAACTCGGACGGTGCTCGCCGTCGTCCGTCTCGACTTCGACCCTTCGACATTGGTCTTCGGCCTGTCCATGCGCCTGGAGACGCTGGCCTTCGCCGGCGTAATCCTCCTTGTCCTGGTTTTGGCTGCGCTGAGCGCGGGCAGGTCTCGCCCCGTCGGTGCCACGTTGGATGGGGCTGCTGGCGAGGTCGGGCTGAAGTTGCGGAGAGACGACCTGATCCTCATCGCATTCGGCGCCGTGCCGGGAGCCGTCGTCGGCGGGCGCCTTGGCTACGCCCTGGTCCACTTTGACTACTACTCGGCCAACCCGCGCGCCATCGCGGACCCCGGGCAGGGTGGATTCGGCCTGACTCTGGCGGTGGTGCTGGGGACGCTGACTGCCATCGCCGTCGCCCGATTGCTCGGCGCGCCGGTCGGCCGGTGGCTGGGCGTAGCCAGCATCCCCGTTTTGCTCGGTCTGGGTTTGGGCAAGCTGGCGATGGTTCTCGGCGGGACAGGGCAGGGGAGCTACTCCGGGGCTTCCTGGGCCACGAGCTACGTCGGGCCGGGACCATGGGGCAGCACCAACCCAAGCTTCCCGGCGATGCCGTCTCAGGCCATCGAGGGCGGGCTGGTTCTCGCCCTGGTGGTCGTGGTGCTCGTCCTCCCGTTCGTGCTGCGGCTCCGAATTAGACGCTGGAGGTCGATTGCCCGGCCCGGTTTGGCGCCGAGGAAACAATGGGCCTTCCTGACGGGCGGGCGTCGTTTCCTGACCGTCCTCGGTTTGTGGGCCCTGGTCCGGTTCGCTGCCGCCTTCACCTGGCGCGATGCTCGCGTCGTCGGTCCGTTGGTGGCCGAACAACTCGTGCTGTTGCTCCTGGCGGCCGTGGCGCTCTTCGGGCAGGCGGCCGCGGGGCCGATCCGGCGCGCCCTAGTTGTCTCGGCCGCAAGTCGCGCCGCTCGCCGAGCGGCGCGGGCGGAGAAGGTCGTCGTGGAACGGCACGCTGACTCTGACGACGAGGCGGTCCTGGATGACACGACCGCCGCGGACGCAGCCGCGGCCCAGGCTCCCCGGTAGCGGTGCCACGTCTCAGCGAACCGCGTAGCCGCCCTCCCGGTCGGGCCTGAACTCGCCGAGCCGCGGAACGGCTCGCGCCACACCCCTCAGGCGCCTGCCGGAGTATGCTCGGGCTGCTCGCCTGACGGGCGAACGAGCCACACGACCGCCCTTATCCGGGCGGGTTTTGGGAGGGATGATGTCGCCGTCGCGCCCCGGATCTGATCTCACCGGCGGTCCCGGTCGGGTCGCACCGGCGGTCAGGTCCGCCTCGTCGAAGGCTCCCGAGCCGGCTGCCCCACCAGCGGTCAGGCCGCAATCGATGCCGGGCCACTCGGCCGGGGTCAAGAACGTACGCGGACCGAGGCCGCTGGCTCGCGTGCCCGAGCCGCCCAGGACGCCACCTGTGCTGGTCCGCCAGATGCGGGGTGGTGTGGTCGAGAGCCGCCACCGAGGCTCAGTGGTGGAAGTCGGCATCGACGGTTCGGTCCGCCGCGTTCTCGGCGACCCGGACACCATCGTCAACCTGCGCTCGGCCGTCAAGCCGTTCGGGCTGGTTGCGCTGGTCGAGGCCGGCGGCGTGAAGGAGTTCGATCTTCTCGATGCCGAGCTGGCCGTCATGGCAGGCTCGCATTCGGGCGAGGATCTCCACGTGCGGACGCTGCAGGCGGTCTTTCGTCGGTCCGGCGTGTCGCAGCATTACCTGGGATGCGGCTCCGAAGGCGCGCCGCTGGACGCTCTGACCGCCGCCCGTCTCGCCCGAGACGGCGAGAAGCCCGGGCCCATTCGACACATGTGCTCGGGTCAGCACGCCTCGATGCTGTTGCTGTGCCGGATGAACGCATGGCCGCTCGACGAGTACTGGCGGCCCGACCATCCGGTCCAGCGGTTGTACGAGGCCACCGTCGCTCGCATCTTCTCGACGACGCCCGAGATGCTCGTCCTTTCGACCGATGCCTGTGGCGTGCCGACTTACGCCTTTCCCCTGCACGAAGTGGCGCGGGCCTTCGCCCTGCTTGCCGACCCGACCGCCATTCCCGCCACCGACACCCGCTCGAGCCTGGCCGGGGCGGTGAGCCGGATCCGCGACGCAATGCTCGCCAGCCCGGACATGGTGGCCGGTAGCCGCGACCGGCTCGACACTTCGGTCATGAAGGCAGCTCCAGGTCGCATCCTGGCCAAGAGCGGTGCCGAAGGCCTGCGTGGTTTCGCGCTGCTGGCGGGCCACGGCCGGCGTGCGGCCTCAGGGGTCGCAGTCAAGATCGAGGATGGCGGCGGCTTCGATCGGGCGACATCTGCCGCCGCAGTCGAGACGCTCCGGCAGGTCGGCGCGCTGGACGCTTCGGCGCTGCGCGTGCTGGGCCGCTATCACCAGCCCGTTGCCGTCGACCCGCGCGGCGAACCGGTAGGGGAGGCGGTCGCTACCTTCGAACTGGCGCCGGTGGGCGAACTGCTGTAGGCCCGGATCCACCGATCGCAGGTTGCGGAGGTTCGGGTTCGCTGCCCGTACACTACGGGCATGACCGACGTCCGCGTAAGAATTGCACCCAGCCCGACGGGGCCTCTGCACCTGGGAACGGCCCGAACTGCGCTGTTCAACTTCCTGTTCGCACGCCATTCAGGCGGCACGTTCATCTTCCGCTTGGAGGATACCGACCAGGCCCGTTCGACCGAGGCCTACGAGCTCGACATCATCGACGGCCTCCACTGGCTGGGGATCAGGTGGGACGAGGGACCGGGTGTCGGCGACGAGCAGGAGCGCGGCTCTTACGGACCGTATCGTCAGATGCAGCGCCTGGAGCGCTACACGGAAGCCGCAACGCGGCTGCTGGCCGAGGACAGGGCGTACTACTGCTACTGCACCCCGGGCGAGCTCGAAGCCGAGCGAAAGCGCCAGGAAGCCGCCCACCGAGCGCCGCGGTACAACGGCCGTTGCGCCCATCTGACGTCGGCGCAGCAGGCCGCCTTCGAGGCCGAAGGCCGCCAGCCGGTCGTGCGTTTCCGCATCCCGCCCGACCGCACGATCGGCTTCGACGACCTCGTCCGAGGCCACGTGGAGATCGATACGGGCGCCCTCGGCGGCGACCTGGTCATCGTCCGCTCGGACGGCACGCCGCTGTACCACTTCACCGTGGCCGTCGACGACGCCGCGATGGCCATCAGCCACGTCATCCGTGGCGAGGACCACCTGTCCAACACTCCCAAGCACATACTGCTTTTCGAGGCCCTCGGATCGCCGGTCCCCCAGTTCGGTCATTTGCCTCTCATCCTCAACCCGGACCGGACCAAGATGAGCAAGCGCATGAGCCAGACCGCAGTGGCCGACTACCGGGCCCAGGGGTTCATTCCTGAGGCCTTCGACAATTACCTGGCGCTCCTCGGCTGGTCGACCGGAACCGAGGAGGAGGTCCTGCCGCTGACCGAGCTGATCGATCGTTTCGACATTTCGGCCGTCAACAAAGCCGGCGCCGTCTTCGACCGGGAACGCCTCGAGTGGTTGAACGGGCAGTGGATCCGCCGCCTGTCCGCCGTCGAGCTGATCGATCGGCTTCGGCCGTTCCTGCAGGTCGAGCTGAATGCCGGCCGCATCGACTGGCTGCCATCCGACGATGAGCTGGCCGCGCTACTTCCCGTCGTCCAGGAGCGACTGCCCACCCTGGCGGCGGTGGGCGATGTGATTGGCTTCCTGTTCGTCAGCAACCTTGACCCGGACGTCGCGGCGATCGTCCCGAAGCACTGGGACGCAGCCACCACGGCGGCCGGACTCAGGGCCGCCCGCGGGGCCATCGCCGACGTCGGCCGGGTCGCGTGGGAGGCGGACGAGATCGAACCGCCGCTTCGCCGTCTCGTCGAGGATCGCGGCTGGCAGGTCGGCGATCTGTTCATGGCCATCCGCGTCGCCGTCACCGGCCGGACGGCCACACCGCCACTCTTCGACACGATGGTGGCGCTTGGCTACGAACGCACCCTGTCCCGGCTCGATCATGCGATCGAGAAGCTCGCAGCTCAAGCGGAAACCACCCCCTAGGAGGACGATCACGGGATGGCTCGAACGATCCTCGTCGTCGATGACGAGCTGACGCTGCGCGAGACGCTGGCCGAGAGCCTGGAGCAGGAAGGCTTCGCCGTCGTCCAGGCCGCCGACGGACGCGAAGCAGTCGCGGCGTTCCGGCGTTATCGACCGGACCTCGTCCTGCTCGACCTAATGCTGCCCGAGATATCCGGGACCGAAGTCTGCCGGGTCATCCGAGCCGAGTCGGGGGTGCCGATCCTGATGCTCACCGCGAAGAGCGCGGAGGTCGACAAGGTCGTAGGGCTGGAGCTCGGCGCGGACGACTACGTCACCAAGCCCTTCAGCTTCCGCGAGTTGCTGGCCCGGATCAGGGCGTTGCTGCGCCGATCGGAGACACAGGCGCAGGCGGCCGACCCGGAAGTGGTCGATCTCGGACATGTGCGTGTAGACGTGGCCGGGCGGCGGCTCCTGCGTGGCTCCGAGGTCCTGCCGGTCAAGCCGAAGGCCTTCGAACTGCTCCTCTTCCTGCTCCGACATGCCGGCCACGTCTTCACTCGCGACCAGCTCCTTGAGCATGTCTGGGGCTACGACTATGCCGGCGAGACGCGAACGGTGGATGTCCACGTCCACTGGCTCCGGGCCCAGATAGAGGCCGACCCCGCCAGCCCCGTGTATCTCGAAACCGTCCGCGGCGTGGGTTACGTCCTGAGGCGCCCCGAAGCGGATTGACTGTTTCGCCCCGGGAGGCGGCTGGCCCTGGCCCGGAGTGCTTGACTGGCGCCAGGCGCAGGGATCTCCTAGACGCCGAAGAAGTGCGTTAGCGCACCGAGTGGGCCGCCCAGCACGTGGAGCACCAGAAAGGCGCAACCGGCGAGCGCGCCGGCGCAGGGGATCGTGAGAACCCACGCTGTGGCGATGCTTCGAGCCACGCTCCAGCGAACGGCTTTGAAGCGGTGGCTCGTTCCGACACCCATGATGGCGCTGGAAATGACGTGGGTCGTTGAGACCGGCATCCCGAGCTGAGCTGCGCCCATGATGATCGTGGCAGCGGTTGTTTCGGCCGCGAAACCGTGGACCGGGTCGAGCCTGACCACCCGCTGGCCCATCGTCTTCATGATCCGCCAGCCGCCGGCGGCGGTGCCGAAGGACATCGCGGTCGCGGCGATGAGAATGACCCAGGTCGGGACCGTCTTGTTGGAGATAGCCCCGGCGTTGTAGAGGGCCAGGGTCATGATGCCCATCGTCTTCTGCGCATCGTTCGTGCCGTGGCTAAGGGCCATGTACGTCGCCGAGAGGATCTGAAGTCGCCGAAACCGATCGTTCAGCAGGCGCGGATTGGCGTGAACGAAGACGTTCAGGATGAGGACCATCAAGCCAAGCGCAATGACGAACCCGAACACCGGCGAGCTCACGAGCGGGACGAGCACTTTCTCAGCAAAGTTGCCCCACTGAACGGCATTCGGGCCGGCCGAGGCGATCGCGGCCCCGATCAAGCCGCCAACCAGCGCATGGCTGCTTGAGCTCGGGATGGCCAGTGACCAGGTGATCAGATTCCAGGCGATGGCTCCCAGGAGCGCCGCCGCGAGCACCATGGAGCCGTTCCCCAGGATCATGTTGTCCTGTACGACGCCGGATCCGATCGTAGTCGCGACCGCAGTGCCGAAGACCAGGGCACCCACGAAGTTGGCGGTGGCCGACAGCACGATCGCGTGCTCCGGCTTGAGGGCCCTCGTCGACACGGAGGTCGCGATGGCATTGGCGGTGTCGTGGAAGCCGTTGATGTAGTCGAACGACACGGCCAGCGAGAATATCGCGATCAGCCCAAGTAGGGTGCCCTGAGACAAGTCGACACGCCTCGCCATGCGGGTGGAGTCCGGCAGGGGCCGCCGCCATGGAGAGGCTATCAGGTCGAAGGTGGCCCTGCTCCTGCTGCAACCGCCAGCGGCCCGGAGTAGCTGTAACGAAAAGGCGGCCGCATGCCGGCCGCCTTCCGCAACTCTGCCCGCACCGGGTTACGGGTTCAGGTCTTCGACCTCGCCCGTCGCCAGGAACACGACATCCTCGGCGATGTTGGTCACGCGGTCGCCGATGCGCTCCAGGTAGTGGGCGGCGAACAGGATTCGCGTACCGGGATCGACCTTGGCCGGGTCGGTTCGCATCTCGGCCAGGACGTCGCTGAAGAGCTGGTGATAGAGCCTGTCGATCTCGTCGTCAAGAGCGGCTACTTCGCGCGCCCGGGCCTCATCGATGTCGACCAGGGCTAGGACCACGTCGCGGACCTGGCGGGCGGCGAGTTGCGACATCGGCGTCAGCTCGTCGTAGGTAACCATGCTGGTCACGCCCGCGAGCTTCCGCGCTTGCTTGGCAACAGAGCCGGCGTGGTCGCCGATGCGCTCGAGCTCGTACGTCACGCGATCTAAGGCGAGCAGGAATCGAAGGTCTCTTGCCACCGGCGCCTGGGTCGCGATGGTCATGGCCACGATGCCGGTTACTACTCGTTGGGTCTCGTTGACGCGCCCGTCCGAGGCGATGACTTTCTGGGCCAGCGCCGCGTCGCGGCACATGATCGCTTCGTGGGCGGCGAGGATCTGCTCCTCCACGTAGGAGCCCATCCGCAGCACGCCTTCCTTGACGTCGC
>Ga0116137_1002544_pt1 | contig 10654 bp, 15 predicted proteins | sample June2015DPH_20_1_3_FD_88973 | JGI IMG/M metagenome (GOLD analysis project Ga0116137, IMG submission 88973) | Peatland microbial communities from SPRUCE experiment site at the Marcell Experimental Forest, Minnesota, USA - June2015DPH_20_100 | ecosystem: Environmental > Terrestrial > Soil >...
CGAAACAAGAAGTCAAGAAAAAGTTTTTATATTACTACCTCCCCTTCGGGCTTGCCCTGTCAAGGGCTTTGAAATGGAATTCTCTCAAACATGCGTTAGGAGTTAACCTACCCCCCGCTCAATGTACTACCTCTGAAGTGCGATTTTCAAGCTCAATGGGTGGACCATTATTCAGGGATGAGGTCCGCTCCCATTGACTTCCCGCCCTGACGGCGCTATCCTTTTTTTTAGGCAGCGAGAAGGAGAAAATCGTTTTTCCGGATTCCCCGCCCGGAGAATTACTCCCGATTCCCAAGAGTATCGTGAAATGAGTTCTCTGATAGGAGGCAAGAGTGAACACGAGTGAACTGGCCGATTTGATCAAAGGCCGGCGTTCGATTCGCAGCTGGCTGGACAAGTCCGTTGACGAGGATAAGCTTCTTCAGGCCATTGAGCTGGCGACCTGGGCCCCCAACGGCGGCAACCAACAGAACTGGCGTTTCACCGTCGTTCTGGACAAAAACGTCATCAAGTCCATAGCCGACGCGGTTCAGGTGCGCGCCGATTATGTTGCCTCTCTGCCCGAGGCCAGCCAGCTTGGAGAAAACCTGGCCCTCATGCTGAAGCGGTCGGGCTTCTTCCGCAACGCCCCTGTGCTGATCGCGGTGGCTACCTCCCCGTACAAATCTCCGCTCGATCAGATTTCGGCGGCCCGGGGAAAGAGGGATCCAAAAATCCAGCAGATGAGCGAGTGGCGAAGCGTGGCCAATACGCGAATTCAGTCCGTATCGTCTGCGATCGCCTATCTCCTTCTGGTCCTGCACCAGATGGGTTTGGGGGCGGTCTGGATGACGGGCCCGATGCAGGCCAAGGGGGATATCGAAAAAATCCTGAACATCCCGCCGGGGATGGATTTGGTGGCTCTTATTCCCGTGGGCTATCCGGCCGAGAGTCCCGCCCCGAGGGAGCGAAAACCCGTGCGGGACGTGACTCAGGTCATCCGGGGCCTCTCCTGATGCCATTCTGATTAGCTATCCCTATAGGGGGGATGGGAAAAAGAGGTTTCCGGGGCAACTTGGACGTCCGGGTGGCAACTAGTACAAAACGGGGTGTACAAGTTCCCATATGGGGGGAAACACCCCAAAAACACTAACTAGTACAGTAGAAATGAGAAGAAATAAAAAAACAGACCCCTCTTTTTTTCTCCCCCCTCTACCGGCTGTCCTAGTGTACAGGTTGGAGGCTCTGGGCAAGCGTCCCCGGGGCAGGTCGGGGGCGCCCGCTAGGCCCAAACGGTGCCGGCCAAAGTCTTACCAGCGAGACTCCAGCCCTCCAGGGGAAAAGCGCCCTACTGGAGGCAATGTTTGGCTCACCTTATGTCTGAACCATTATCCAGGGATGAGGTCCCTAATTCACGAGATTGCTTCTCATCGGAATTTCCTCCGGCCTGGGGCGCACGCATTTCTCACACACGGCTCCCACATATTCCCCGGCCTCGGGGTCGAAAAGCCCAATCCAACCGTCGGGTAGGTAGCGGCCTTCACCGGGCTCGCGTTCCTTTCCGCATCCTGCGCAAGCTCGGGCGGGGAATTTGACTATCCGTGGGTCACGTTGGCGCTCTTCAATGAAGGGACTGTCAGACATTCTGTGTAAACCTCTTCTTCGCATTTAAGCACGCTCACCCAAACGGTCGCCAAAACGTATCATGAGCTGCAAGTATATCATAGCCCAGTCCCTATGTCGGAAGGTCCACTTCTTCTGAGGCCCAAGGCTTGAAAATCTCGACTCACAGGTGGTACATTGAGCGAGGGTAGGTAGGTGTCGAACCAATTGGAGAGCGTAGTAAAAATCGTTGTATTCGCATCTATCCTGGCCGCTTGGTACTTTATTTCGAAGAAGAATCGGAAAGATAATTCAAAAAGAATGCCCCAGACCCTTTCTGATATTGGTTGTCAAAATATAATCCAAGAAGGAAGAAAGTTTAGCGGCGAATTGAGCAATAGAAATTTCGAGATAGATCCACAATATCAAGGTCCTCCTAAACTCATAGGTTCGACTTACATTACGGTATTTACACTTTCATCAACTCACAAAGGATCAACCATTGTTTTCTCACCAAGATTTTTTAACGATTTTCCAAATTGGGACGCGGTATCTAAAGAATCAGAAATCCCTCGGTTGCGATCGGAAGGGGAATCGGAAAAGTTCAAGGAGTCTTTTGAGGCTATCCTAACGAGATTAGATCAAGAATATGGTCCCTTAAGAATGTTTCTTGGCGAATGTGAATTAAGGGTCCAGCCTGAAACGATAATCTTATGCTATCCTTCCTTTGCCACCTATGAATGTCCCAAATTGCTCCAGTTTCTTAAGAGTTTTGCTGAAGGAATTGAATCAGAAAACTCCTGTCATAAATGGACCATTTTTCAGGGATAAGGTCCCGTTGGAGCCTCGCCATATTTGAACCATTTTTATCGGATGAGGTCCTCCCCCAATCTCTGTCTGCGATTCTTATTGGACAGGGTCTTACCAAAAGGCTTCACCTTCCCTAAATGCGCCAAGTTTATCCAGGAGAATCGCAGGAGCAAACCGTATCTGTCAAGCCTAAGGGCAAGTTGACAATCTAATCCAATCGGTCGTACAGTGATTACATCAAGGGGGGAGCACATGGGATATCATATTGGCGTCGGGAAATCCGATATTACTGGGCCCTGTGTCCACGTCGGCTTCGTGGGAATGTCCAATGTAGAACAGCGAGGAGAAGGACTGCATATGCGTCTCTTCTCACGCACCTTTATCTTAGTCGATGCTCATGGAAGGCGTGTGGCGATAGTCGTCGTTGACCTTGCAATGTGCTCTCAGGCAGTTAAACTCGAAGTCGTCCGGCGGCTGAACGAGTCACTTGACTTTAGAGAAAACGGGAAGCCTCTATACACCGATAAGAACCTAATGATTACCGCTACCCACACGCATAGCGGGCCGGGCGGCTACTCCGATTATCTCGCTTACAACGCTTCGATACTCGGATTCTGTCATCAGAATTTTGAATGCATCGTTTCCGGCATCATCGAATCGCTCAGGAGAGCCCACAGCTCCATCGCACCGGGCAAGATTCTAATTAAGCGTGGAGTGGTTCCGGACTGTGGCGGGAACCGCTCCAAAGACGCCTATATGAGGAATCCAGATCCTGGCAATGCCGAGGTAGATCGGGAAATGGTTCTTCTGAAATTTATCGCGGATGGTGGCGGGCTAAAAGGTATGATCAATTGGTTTCCTGCGCATCCTTCCACCATGGGGGAAAAGAACCGACTCATCTCAGGCGACCACAAGGGCGTTGCCTCCATTCTGTTTGAAAAGGCGTATGACGGTATTGTTGGAGCTTTCGCCAATTCAAATTGCGGCGATCAGTCTCCAAACATGAAGTTCCCTGAGCGGCCGCCGGACGGCGTACACGATATCCAACATTGCCGGGAGATAGGACGTATCCAGTTCGAAGCCGCTAAGCAGCTCTTTGATACTGCATCAACAGAGCTAAATGGGCCGATCTCTTATGACCAAGCGTATAGCGATATGAACTGCTACTCGCTCATAAATCCCGACCGGCGAACATGGCCAGCAGCTTTTGGCTATGGAATGCTCAACGGCAGCCAGGAGGATTCAGAGGGCTTTAGGGTTAGGATCTGGGGTGAAGGAACAACAACGTCAAATTTTAGGGAACATTCGGATTTGAGACTTATGCTCCTAAGCGGCTTTCTTCCAGTTTTTGGCGTCCAATGGCCCGAAGAAAGGCACTATCCTCCGGGGTATATAGATGGGCACTCTGAGAAGCCCATCGTCTTTCACGTCGGGCTTGCGCGATTCCGCGAGTTTCCGCTCGTGCCGTCCATCCTACCAGTCCAGATGTTCAAGATTGGGCCGCTTGTGCTAGCAGGCCATCCTGGCGAATTAACGACCGTTTCGGGGCGCCGTCTGCGTCATGTGGTTCAAGATGTCTTCGGTCCAGATGCGATCGTGGTGGTTGCCACCTATTCAAATGCATACGCCAGCTATACGGCTACCAGAGAGGAATATGCCGTGCAAGATTATGAAGGGGCGTCAACCCTCTTTGGGCCCTGGACGCTGGACGCGTATCTTCAGGAGCACACGAGGGTGGCCAAGGCAATCTTCGCTGGCACGCCTGTCGGTCCAGGACCAACGCCTTCGGCAATGCCAGACAGCTCTAGGTTGCATTTACTGGGAGAACGGTTGCTTCCCGATCTCCCATTCTTTGGACGATCTTTGAGAATCGGTGATATTGACGAAGATGCCAGGCCGGGTTATCAACGCGGGGACCGCGTATCCATTTCGTTCCTCGGGGGAAATCCCAGGAATAACCTTCGCACTAACAACACCTATTTGATGGTTGAACGAAAAACGGCGGGTGGTTTTGACCCAGTTTATAGCGACCATGATCTTTGCACTCTATTCCGATGGAAAGAACATGAATTGGGTTCCAGAATTATTATCGAATGGGAGATCCCTAATGACGAAATGCCTGGTATATATAGGATCAAATACTTTGGGGATTACTGGGAGTTTTTGCCGAAGGCCCTGGTTCCAATTGAAACTGCGTCGCGGGAATTTAATGTTGTCTAATGACCTGCCCCGCGCAATGTACTACATCTAAAGTGAGATTTTCAAGCAAGTACGCCGAGCGCGTCGCTGCCAAGCACCCCGTGACGTTGGACAAGCGCTTCATCCACCCCAGGCCGGAGCGGAAAGGGGAGTAAGCCGGGCGAACCTCAAGCCCCGCTTGGCCAGCGGGGCTTTTCTTATCCGCTCCCAGTTTTTCCGTATTTTACCTATATCCGAATCTTCTATCGGGGTGGGTCTTTGTATTGATGTTGCATTAATTTGTAATGTACAATTCATTAAGATGAGGGGAATAATCACATGTCATTAGAACAAACACAGCCTCAAGTACCGAAGATTCAGCATATTTGGTGCAGCGTTATGATAAGTAAGAAAATGGAAGATGTTTTCACGGGCTTCATTAATGGCCAAGCGCAGGCGGGAACAAATATTTCTGAGTACGTAGTCTATCTTGCCACACTTGGAGGCAGTCCATTTTCTGCCATTAGTCTCTATAATTTTGTTAAGGCTATTCCACAAAAGACTACGGTTTATAATATGGGGAACGTTTCTTCAGCTGGGATCCCGTTCTTTTTGAGTTTTCAAACGAGAATTGGCGTTCCAGACTGTAGTTTTATGGTTCATCAGACAACTCTTCCTCGCACGGCGCTGCCTGACAATTTCAATGTCTTTGATTTAGATACCGCGAAAGCGAATTTGTCAGCGACTGATGATAATACTCAAAGAATAATTCTGAAAGAAACGGCCCCTCGCGCGTCGAAACCTATTACGGCCGCAATTATTCGAAAGGCCTTCTTAAAATCAACCACGTATCCTGCTGTCGAAGCACAAGCGCATGGTTTTATCGATAGAATAGAACTCCCTAGATTGCCAGATACTGGCGTTTTGTATATTACCGATCAATATCTTGCTACATTGCCTGGTTAATCAATTATCAGATCTATTATGGTGCCTACGAATTATGATTAATCCCGCCGAGGAAATCGTGAGCATTTGGCTTCAGGATTGCCGCAAGCATTTCGTGATGAGCAATCTTGTAGTACCGAAGACTACTCGCTTGGGTGTAAGTGGCAAGAAAATCGGAGGCGGGAGAGGAAAAGAAATTGATTTTCTTTCAACAGACGGAAAGGGGAATTATTGGTGGGTAGAGGTGTCCGTTTCCCCGAATCCCAGGCTTCCCGGAGGACCAGAGAAATCCAGAAAGGAAATTATGGAAAATGCGATTAATAAATTCGCAGAAGAGAAATCGCAATGGATACGAGATAATTTTAAGATAAAGGATTTTGGGAAGTGGTTCGTTTATTCTCCAAAGTTGTTTTCTTTTCTTTCTAAGAAAGAAAACGAAGAAGAGCTTTATTGTGCTGAGTTAAGAACGCATGGAATTGAGCCATTTAGTTTCGCTACCGTATTAAAGGAGGTTTACGATGGTTTGAACTACTTGGGATACGATTCTCCTCGGCAATATATCTTCCTATTGAAAAAGATGGGATATAAACAGGGAGACTAAATGACCGTGTTAATCGAGCCGATTGTCTCTAAAGTAACAACCTCGAAATAAGGTTCTGACGTTGTCCACGCTAGTGGGATAGCGCATTGAGGGAGAATGTGCTTAGGAATTCAACGATAGCATTACTATGAAAATAAGCTCTGGGATAGCAATTACAACGCACATAGATAGACACTACGAGCAACTAACAAAAAGTGCCCTTGACGGTATGGCAGAACAAATCAAAGAGAAGTTTATCCCCCAGCTGATTGAGCACGACTGGAAAAAGCACGTGGGCGTAGTACTTTATGGTGAGGTTTTCCAATTGGATGACGGCGAATATGCGCTTGGAATTGTCTCGGGGATATTCGAGAACGAAGAAGAGAGAACGACATATGCAACCGGCAAGCCCAATATTTATTGGAGGGAATATAAAAAATATCTCGATATCAATAAACTGATAGAATTAGCGGGAAGAAACAAGACTTCTCTATTCGATAGTCCTGTCCGGAATGTCGCCGATTTGTTAGAAACAAACCTTGATTCGACTGAGATATTACCCGACGGTACAGTTTATAAGATAAAGAGGTTTATAGCGGCCACGGGGGATTTGCGAATTGAAGTTTACCCTAAAGACCATAAGCATCAGCCACATTTTCATGTAATTTCCAAACAAAGAAATATCAATGCGAGATTTGACATTCAAACTCTGGAGCATATCACTTCAAAGAATGGCAAAATAAAGCCTGAGGACATTAAAAGAATTCAGCATTTTTTTAAAACATATCCTGAGTACTTGGAAAAACTTAAAACCGAGCATAGTCGGTTTTCATAATTAACCGCTGTTGAGTTTGCAAGTGGGAGTGCCAGATATTCTACATAAACCCCTTCTCCGCATCTAAGCACGTTTACCCAAACAATCCCCAAAATAGATCATTTGTTAGCAGTATATCACAGTCCAGTCTCCTTGGCGGAAGGTCCGTTCTTAATTTTCCCATCTGGTGGTTTGCCTCTCCCATGCCCGCAGAAGGCCACTCTCGCGCCCTCTAGCGCATTTTCTGGGCTTCCTTCAGCACTAGGCACGGGGTACGCCCGGTCTGAATCCTCTACAGGCATTTAGGACCAACAACAACCGTGGACGGCGCACTGATCCCTAGATTGGTCCGAGAATGGCCAGCAGAGGTGAGGAGGGGAGCTATAGGCCTTGACCCTCGGGCAGCAGAAGAGGAATAATGAGGGGCATAAAGGGAGGGTCGGAATATTGCGCGAAAAAAGGAAATTCCTATCAATCGCTCCGATTGCGAAAGGAGGTCCGACGATGATCATCAGGAAATCGAGCGCCGTTTGGGAAGGCTCGCTCAAGGACGGACGGGGCCGCATGAAAGTGGGCCGGGGGGCCTACGAGGGCCCGTACTCGTTTGCCTCCCGGTTCGAGCAGGGGCCGGGGACGAATCCCGAGGAGCTTCTCGGCGCCGCGCATGCCGGCTGCTTCTCTATGGCCCTCGCGCTGATGCTGTCCCAGGCCGGCACGCCCCCGAAACGCATCCAGACGGAGGCCGAGGTCGGCCTCGAGAAGGTCGGGGACGGGTTCAGGATAACGAGCGTGAACTTGACCACCGAGGCGGACGTGCCGGGGATCGAGGAGAAGGCTTTCCAAGCGTTGGCCGAAAGTGCCAAGGCGGGCTGTCCCGTCTCCCGGGCTCTGGCCGGAACGACGATCACTCTTCGGGCCAGGAAGACCGGCTGAGCGGGGGATGAACGTCTGGCCCTCCAAAGAGTTACAAGGTCGAGATCGAAAGGCCCCTGTGCATCGCCTGCGAGAATTGCGTCGCCATCTGTCCCAAACTTTGGGAGATGGCCGGCGACGGGCTTCGGGTGCTGGTGGACAGGCTCTGGCCGCGCGGTCTGGCCAAGGACAAGGCCAAGATCGACCTCTGGACGAAGGAGGTTTCGCCCACGACCGGCCTGAGAAAATGGTTCGGGCACGAACCTGACAAATGGGGCGAATTCAAGCGGCGTTACTTTAGGGAATTGAAGGGTCGGAAGGAGGTCGCCGGTCTTCTCGCGGAGGCCAAGCGCGGGACGGTGACGCTGGTCTACGGGGCCAAGGAAACGAAATACAACAACGCGGTCGCCTTGAAGGAGTATTTAGAGAAGTCCGCGTCCTAGGTCGAGGGACCGGGTCTCGTCATCCCTTCGGTCCCCGCCCCTGGTAGGTCAGGGCTACTGTTTATGTCCCGATCGATATGGTATAATTATAGAAAGTTCATTCAGGAAAACGGGATGTCCCCGTGAGGAGATAAAATGAAAAAAAGTTTGGTCTGGGCCTTCGGAGTCTTGTTCGTCGTCTCCGCGGCCGCCGCGCTCGTGCCGGCCGAAAAAGGCAAGATCGTGCTCAAAGCCGGCGACGAGGTTTACGCCTGTAATTGCGGCGCATCGTGTCCGTGCCAAATGATCTCTCGTAACGAAGGCAAATGCGGCTGCGGAGTGCCGATGGTCAAGGCCAAGGTCAAATCTGTCGGAAAAGGGACTGCGGTTCTTATGATCGGGGACAAGGAGCAAACCTTCAAGACCGTCGGCAAGTACGCCTGTGCATGCCCTGCTGGCTGCACCTGCGATTCGATCAGCCAAACGCCAGCCAAGTGCACCTGCGGCGTCGACATGGTCAAAGTGGGCAAATAGGCCGCGAGCGGCAACTCCCGCGGGGCAGCGCCGGAACCTCCGGCCGGCCGCACGGTTGCGGAGGCCGGGATGATTCGTCCCAAGGCAAAACTATGAGAAAAAGGGAGAAAACCGTGTCTAAGAAATCAACAGAAAAGGACGTCAGCCGTTCCAAATAGAGAGTTTGAGACGGATCTGACTTTTCTCTAGCAATTCTCCCAGTTTGAAGGATTTCCTGCCGCTCCACTTCTGTTTGAGCACGTCGAGAACGTTACCTCCCGCCTTGCCTCCCAGCACTTTGACAAGGGCCGGGATGTCTTCGGCGGGAATTGTATAAAAGTATTCGCATTCGCCGTCACTTCTGACCGATTTAGTTACCGGCCCCAGGTCTTGGCCGTCAATATGCAACCGGCCTCCGGAATCTAGATACGCCCATATGTTAAGGCCGGACCCGTCGGCTCGTTTCTTTTTGAGCAGCTGGATCTCAGGATCTATTTTCTCGAAATCCTCCGTATCTCCGATGTCAGCAACGATCATCTGCTTTTTTCCCCATCGCATATGAATTCCCGAATTGACTATAGGGCGGGCTGACCTGCCCCCACTCACTTTACCACCCCTGAAGTGAGATTTTCCAACTCACAATATGTCTGGACCATTTTCCAGGGAAGAGGTCCCCGGGGCGGGATTATTCCGCTTTCGGCGGAGCGGGCCTTGTCGCCGCATAAAGCGCCACGGCGAGCGTCGCCGCGAGGACGATGATCTCGGTCAGGGGCTCGGGAAAATGGAGGACGAGCGCGGCGTCAAGGGAATAACGGCCAGGGCCCACCAGCCCAAGGACGAAGGCCAGGGTTCCCAGGGACAGCGGAAATTCGATGCCCCCCTTCTGGTTCCAGAATCCATTCCGCCAGTGAACCCTGATGACGGCTACGGCCATCGATCCAAGGATCCCCGCCGTGGCGAAAGGAGTCAGAAGCCCGAAGGCCGTGCCCAAGCCGCCGAAGAACTCTCCGGCTGTGCTGATCAGGGCAAACAGACGGCCCGGTCGAATCCCCATCGCCTCCATCATGGCCGTCTGGCCCGAAAATCCCGTGCCCCCAAACCAGCCGAGGAGTTTCTGGGACCCATGGGCGATGAAGATGAAGCCCAACAGAATCCGCAAAATCAAAAGTCCGACGTTCATCAGGTTTGGCATGACGAACCTCCTGTCTTTTCGAGATTGAGGAATCCCGGCAGCGTCCTATCCCTTTTCGGGTTCACGAGCAAGTCCCCCCCCGAAGGGCCAGGGAAACGTCATCTTCGTTTCCGGGCTTATGAATTGTAGCACCTATGACGAAAGAGTTCCAGGCCTCGGCCTCTCCCCAGACGCGGAGGCTGATATAGACTTGGGCAGGCCGGCCGCCTGCCCAAGAGCAAGTACGCCGAGCGCGTCGTCGCCAAGCACCCCGTGACCCTCGACAAGCGCTTCATCCATCCCAGGCCGGAGCAGAAAGAGGAGTGGGTGGGCCGGCTGGCCCTTCCATATCTCAAGCCCCGCCTGACCAGCGGGGCTTCTTTTATCCCAAGAACCTAGGGCTGGTCCATAATAATCCCTAGCTCGGCCCGAGTACGGCCAGCAGAGGCGCGGAGGGGGCGAGCCGTGGTGCCTATCTCCTTTCCGCTTTGTGCCTGTATCATCAATATCCAGTCCGGGGCTACTTGGGTGTGGGTTGGATACTCCCCATCTTGGTAAGAGCCTCATACAGAACTTTTAATAATTGAGTTGTATCTTCCTCTTTAAATGAGAACGCATTGTCGTTAGCGAGTTCAATATATTGCCCTTCTTTTGCTACGTTCGTAACATAATCCCAAGTTATGTGATTCAAGCCAATTTCAGAACTACAAAAAATGAAATACTTGCCC
>Ga0116137_1002546_pt1 | contig 10650 bp, 10 predicted proteins | sample June2015DPH_20_1_3_FD_88973 | JGI IMG/M metagenome (GOLD analysis project Ga0116137, IMG submission 88973) | Peatland microbial communities from SPRUCE experiment site at the Marcell Experimental Forest, Minnesota, USA - June2015DPH_20_100 | ecosystem: Environmental > Terrestrial > Soil >...
GAACTGACCGGTTATAACGGTGTGCCGCACCTGCTGGCACCGGTGGTGGTGGAGATCGAGAACGTCATCGGGGCTTTGCAGTGGATGACGCGTGAGATGGATAAACGCTATCACACCTTCGCCGAGACGGGCGCCCGCAACATCCAGGACTACAATGCCCGCATGGCCTCCCAGGGTGGCAAGAAACTGCCTTACCTGGTGGTGGTCATCGACGAACTGGCCGACCTGATGATGATCTCTCCCGACGAAACCGAACGTACCATCACCCGCCTGGCCCAGCTGGCGCGCGCCACCGGGATCCACATGATCATCGCCACGCAGCGGCCGTCGGTGGACGTGGTGACCGGCCTGATCAAGGCCAACTTCCCGGCCCGCATTGCCTTTGCAGTCGCTTCCAACGTGGACAGCCGCGTCATCCTCGACCAGCCCGGCGCGGAGCGCCTGCTCGGACGCGGCGACATGCTCTTCCAGGCGCCTGACTCCCCCTCGCCGGTGCGCCTGCAGGGGGTGTTCGTCTCGGATACAGAAATCAACCGGCTGACGGATTACTGGCGCCAGCAAGCCGGTGCCTCCAGTCCGTACGCCGCCGCAGCCGGAGTCTCCGGCAGCCCCGTTCAGTCGGTTCCCGAGGGTGTACCGCTGAAGCAGGTGCCCATGTTTGAGGACATGTCCCCGGAATCAAAGGGTGACCCGCTGCTTGCCGACGCCACCGACCTCATCCGCCGGGAGGGACGCGCCTCGGTCTCCATGCTGCAGCGCAGGTTGCGCATCGGCTATACGCGCGCCGCACGTCTGATCGACACCCTGGAAGAAAAGAAGATCATCGGAGGGCCTCAGCCCAACAGCCAGGTGCGGGAAGTGCTGGACTACGGCCCGACGGCACCGCCGAAAGAAGAATAAAAAAGTGCCTACCAAAAGGCCAGGTCGAGACTGCCCTGACCTTTTGGTTTGATAGGATCAGCCCGCCATCCACAAACCCCCGCTCGATTCCATCCAGTCCGCGATCTGGTCGCAGGCGTGGGCCACATCGCTGTCGGAGATGTCCAGTTCCAGGGTGGGCAGACGCGACTCGCCCACCAGCCGCCGCATCTGCTCCTGCTCCTCGATAAATACCTGCAAGTTGTCGTACTGGGCCGGGTTGCCAGAGACCTTGAGCCGCTCGGCGCGCGCCGCGGGGAACGAGGCCGGGGTGCGGGTCAGGAAGACCAGGTGGAAACCCAGAGCATCGAGGCGTTCCTCCAGCCAGCCGAAGTCGTAATCCCTGCCGTAGGTTTTCAGCTGATAGGCGCGCGTCGATATGTGGAAACGATCCACGATCCAGGAGTAGTAACGCTGAAGCTCAAACAGGCGCACCCAGGTCGCATAGGTTTCCATCGCCAGGGCTTCCTCCTGTGGTTCGAAATTGATCAACCCGCGCCCCCAGGGAAAATTGGTGAAAGCGCACCACTCGGCCGATATGAGCGGTGAAGGATAGCGGTACTTGCGTGGACCGACAATGCGGGCGTGTTCGTTCAGCGCGAAGGCGACCTCCGTTTTAAGCGTCAGGCGGGTGCCTTCCAGGATGATCTTGGGAACGAGCTTTTCGGACATGCGAGCTCTCCGCCTCTTTTTTAGAACCCGGTAATGACAGTGCTTACACGGTTTTAGGGGAGGATCAGGACGGCGCACTCAGTTCCAAGGATACCCATCAGCTGGTTGAGGGCTTCGTCCCATACTTGCCCATCATTTTCTCCAGATCCTGAATGTGTTCTTGATCGTGATCCAGCATTAATCTTAATACGCCCTGCACGGTTAAAGTGCCAAAAGCAGCGTGGGTTCCAGTGAATGACCGTTTTTCCTCAGGCAAAGAGCGAACGAAATCGATGATCTCCTGGCGTGTCGCTGTCCAAGCATGGAGCGAATCTTTCAAGTCGTTCTGGCTAAAATCTCTGCCGGTGTTGAAGTAGGATTCGAAGTGCGGCTTCCCGCCCGCGGCAATCCGCACCACTCGGTCCTGGTAACATTCCTTTTCGGTCGTCGCCAGGTGAGAAGCAATATAGCGAAACGACCATTCACCTGGAGCGGGTTGCCAATCCTGGTCATCCGCTCTGGTCTCTAATAGAACCACCAATCGCTTTTGAGTGGCTTGGATCCTGCTGATCAGTTGTTCCATGGTGTCTTCCATCAACTCTTCTCCTCGTTGGCAATGAAATAGATTCTAAAAATTCTTATAATACGATTAGATTATAGGATATTTTTTTGTGGTATGATTTTCCCACCATACAGGTATCCCATGGACGATAAAATCACCATCATCGAAGGGCCTCCGCCCGTCTTTGAACCCGTTCAGGACGGCTGGGCGCTCGGCCTGGGCGAAGGGCCGCACCTGCCGTTGACCGTGCTCACCCGCCTGCGCACCTTCAACGGTCCGGCGCTGGTCGAACGCTGCTACCGCCGCTGGCACACCCATGAAGCCATCCACCTGCACTACCGCAACGACCTGGGGCTGGAGGACCACGCCCCAATCGTAGCCGCCCGCTCGACCGACACCAGTGACGGGCAGATGCTCTTGCTCTGGATCCAGCTCGACCCGCATAAGGTGGAAATTGAGCTGGATACCCCCGATGATGAGGAATCGGGGGATGAGGATCAGCCCTGAAAAAATAAAAAGCACACCCACCCGAACACCTCTCCGGGCGGGGGGTTCATGAGTAAAATCACAAAGGAATCACGCGCCGAGGTGGATTTTGTCATATTGACGCGCAGGCAATATTCGTGTAAGTTTAAGGGGCTTCATCCTTTCCTGGTGAAAATGCCCATGCTTGAATGGTTCGACATCGGCGCCTTCTAGAGCGGGCCTCCCGTCCGGAGTGCCCGCTTATATTTTCACCGAAACCTCAATCCGCTATCAGGAGATGAACTATGCCCGCACAAATCAATGCTTTCGAAATGGCACAAGAGCAGTTTGACGGCGTTGCCAAGCTGCTCAAGCTCGACCCACAGGTGGCCGAGGTGCTGCGCTGGCCAATGCGCGAGTACACCTTCCGCATCCCGGTGCGCATGGACGATGGGACGCTGCGCGTTTTCCAGGGCTTCCGCGTCCAACACAACGACGCGCGCGGTCCGAACAAGGGCGGCATTCGCTTCCACCCTGCCGAGACGCTGGACACCGTACGTGCCCTGGCGACCTGGATGACATGGAAATGCGCCGTGGCCGATATCCCCCTGGGTGGCGGCAAGGGTGGCATCATCGTTGATCCGGCCACGCTCTCGGTCGGCGAAAAGGAACGCCTGTGCCGCGGCTGGGTGCAGAAGATGTGGAAGAACATCGGCCCCCGCCAGGATGTCCCCGCGCCGGATGTCGGCACCACGCCGCAGATGATGAGCTGGATGATGGATGAATACTCCAAGCTGACCGGTCAGTATACCCCCGGCGTCTTTACCGGAAAACCCCTGGGCGGCGGTGGGTCGGAAGGCCGTACCGAAGCGACCGGCTACGGCGTCATCTACACCGTCCGGGAAGCCATGAAGCACCTGAAGATGGACCCCAAGAAGTGCGTCGCTGCGCTGGAAGGCTTCGGCAACGTATCGCAGTACGCGGCCGTCGCCTTCATCGAGATCCTGGGCGGCAAAGTCGCCTGTGTCTCCTGCTGGGACCGCAACGATAAGACCTCCTACACCTACAGCCACAAAGAGGGCATCGACCCGCGCTTCCTGCTGACCATCGTCGACCAGTACGGCACGATCGATAAGAAGAAGGCCAAGGCGGCCGGCTATCTCATCGAGGACGGCGAGGCCTGGATCACCAAGGAAGCGGACGTTCTGATCCCGGCGGCCATCGAAGGCCATGTCAACGCCGACACGGTCAAGAAGATCTCCAAGCGCGTCAAGATCGTGGCCGAGGGCGCCAATGGCCCCTGCACGCCCGAAGCGGACGAATACCTGAAGAAGAACGGCATCTTCGATATCCCCGACTTCCTGTGCAACGCCGGCGGGGTGACCTGCTCCTACTTCGAGTCTGTCCAGAACGATATGAACTTCTACTGGACGAAGGAAGAGACCCTGGAGAGACTGGATGTCAAGATGACCCAGGCCTTCCACGGCGTGCTGGATATGTCCCTGAAACAGAAAGTTTACATGCGCGATGCGGCCTACATGGTCGCCATCGACCGCGTGGTCAAAGCCATGCAACTGCGCGGCTGGGTGTAAACCCGCTCGATCCCTCCAACCTGCAGGGGCAGGCATGAAGCCTGCCCCTTCGCATTTCCAAAGGGCGAGAGGTGCGCGGTTGGGTCAGCCTGCCCGCCCCTGGCGAGGCCAGCCTTACCAGGCTTCACCGGAAACGGCAAACGAAACGGCCCGATTCGTTCAAGAACCGGACCCCTTGCTTTCCAGCCGCCGCTGCATAAGCTCGCCCGGCTAGGCCATCGGCTCCGCCACGAATTCATCCCTCTGCGGCGCGGCGTTCCTGTGCAACTGGACCATATTCGAATCCACGACCATCTTCAGGAAGATCTCAGCCAAACGGGGATCGAAAACCCTGCCCTCGTTTTCTTTGATGTAGACAAACACCTGCTCTTTGGGCAGGGCTTTCCGATAAGGGCGGTCTGAACTCAACGCCTCCCAGTGATCGACAATGGTGAAGATCCGGGAGGGCAGCGGAATTTCCTCCCCTTTCAACCCCTGCGGATATCCCTGCCCATCCCAGCGCTCGTGGTGACAGTAGGGAATAGAAATGGCGCTCTGCAAGAACGGGATGCTCTCAAGCATCTCTTTGGCATAGATCGGATGTTTGCGCATCTGTTCCCATTCGGTATCATCCAAGGGTCCGGGTTTGAAGAGAATCGAATCCGGGATGGCCATTTTCCCAATGTCGTGCAGGAGGGCCCCATGGTGAATCTGGGTGATCTCGTCGCCCGTGAGCCCCACCCTGTCTGCCAATTGCATCGAAAGGCTGGTCACACGCCGGCAATGCCCTTCGGTCTCGCGGTCGCGATACTCCAGGGCTTTGACCCAGCCTTCGAGGGTCAGTTCATACGACTCCCTCAGCTGAGCCTCGGATCGGGCGGCGCGTTTCAGGTTGTGTTCAATGTTCCCCATGGTTGCTGACACCAGGTAGCTGCCGGCCGCCAAGAGCACCAGCTGGGCGAGCAGGTCGCCCAAATTCACGCCGGAGGGCGTCTGGATATACCCCCTGACCTGCAGCCCAGCGATCACGATCAATGAAATCGCACTCGCAAAGAACAGGAGGGGGGAAGCGCGTCTTCCGAACAGGAGGCTGCCGATCAGGATGATCGCCGGATAAGCGAGTATGGCCGGATCCTGGAGGCCGCCACCCGTGATCGCGTTGTAGAAGGCTGCCGCAAGAATCACGATGGTGGCCAGGACGCTGATGAGAATATAATGACCTCGTTCGTTGATCTGCAGCCCCAGCAGACAGAGTACACCCAGGGCGAAGAGCAGATCGGCAGCCTGGATGGCATCAAAGTAAATGTGGACCAGCCCGAGAACCACACTGGTGAACACGATCCCCCACAGGATCATGTTCAGGGTGCGATTTTGCAGCCTGCCCTCATACGATTTCCGATTCGGGAGATTGAAGGTGCGTTGGATGAACTTGATCATCAGGGCCTCGATTCTCATTCCCTATCTATTCGCCGGTATAACTATACAGACCCGCAACGCTTTCGTACACATGAGAAAGATGCTTTTCACAGGGTATTTTTTGCCCACCCCATAAAGAGGCGTGGATTGGCGATTTTGTGCCCATGGGAGGCCGATCGGATCAAAAAAACAGGGCACTTCCTGGGTAAGTTCGCAGGAAGTGCCCTTCTTCAAATAACCACAGACCGAGGGGAAAGATGGTGCTTTAGGGAAAACGGTGGGGCGCTAAAAGGAGCCGGACGGCTTTTATATCCGCAAAAGGGCGCTGACCGCGAGCCACAATTCGTACACTCCGAAAACAGCCAGGGCGATCGCGGAAATGCCAACCAGCGTCCTGCTGACCTTGGGCCCGAGGTTCCCGGCCAGTCCAAAGAGCAGGATGATTCCCATCGTGCTCACGACCAGGGTGCCGTAGAACCCCAGCAGCAGAGCCAGCCCGTACCCGGGGGCCTGGCGCCAGCCCCTCAGCAGCAGCGGACCCATCACCAGACTCCAGGCGAGATACGGGTTGGGGTTGAGCAGGTTGACCACGGCCGCCTTCAGAACCGTCTGCTGACGATCAGGCCCCGGCGAGGCCGAAACGGCTGCCTGGTTCCTCCAGGTCTTCCAGGCACCCAGGGCCAGGAAGAGCAGAAAGCCTCCTCCGGCCCCCTGCAGGACCGCGATGAGCCAGGCGGGCACCCGGCTTAAAACCAGCAGCACCAGCACGACGATCGGCCCATCACTGAGCAGGGGCGCAAAGGCCGCCGGCAGGGTACGCCGCCAGCCGTTGCGCGAGGTCTGGGCCAGGAGGAAAGCCTGGAAGGGACCGGGCTGCACGGCGGCCGCAAAAGCGAAGGTCATACCGAAGATCAGGTACTGCAGCAAGACAACGACCCTCGAAGATCATCCAACAATGCCAGCGAAAGCGGGCAACAATCGCCCGATCAAGATTCGGCGGCCAGTTTCAGCCGTTTGGGCGCATCCTCCACACCCTGATGCAGCTGCCGGGAGAAAAAGTGCTCGAGCGCCCAACCCCACCACACGGGTGAGAAGGTAAAGTCTCAGCCAAAGCTGATCCGGCAAACGAAGGGTAACTCTAAACTGCATAATCTCACCTCCTGGGATACCCAAATAATGATCGTGCTAAAAACCAATAGAACGCATTATAAAGTACATTCCAAACGGAACCTTCGTCGGATCCGTCTGCACTTTCACCGAATCGGACCATACGAGCAGGGACCAGGCAGGTTGTCCTTAGGTGAAGCGCGCATCCGATTTTGTCGAGCGGATCCGGCCGCGGGCTTTCTCAAGCCAGCCAGTTTTCACCTTCCCGGCGGGCCGGTCGAACACGGGGACGTAGGGTTTAATGTCCAGCAGCGGGGTGCCGTCCAGCATGTCCAGGTTTTCCAAGTACAGGAGGTGCCCCTTGACCCGCGCCAGGCGGACTATGGATAGGCCAATCGGGTTGGGGCGGGACGGGGCGCGCGTAGCAAAGATTCCGCGCGGCTCGGAATCGAGGAAGGGGGTGGGCGTCAGGTCGACCTTTCGGACGGCGTGCAGGTGGTACATCAGGATGATATGCGAGAAGCCATCCAGATCCTTGAGGCCAGCGGCGAACTCGGGGAAGATCTCGGCCGTACCATGGCCGCTGTTCCGCCCGGTAGGCTGGATAGGCATGCCCTGCAGGCCACGGAAGGGGGTGTGCAGGACGCCGATGGGGCGATAGGAAATTGTTTTCATGTATGGCTGTTCGTTTTCATCGGAAGGGCACTTCCACAAATTCGTAATGACCATAAAAAATCATTACTTTGATAAACTAAGCTCTCGTAAGACAGTTAAGGTTAAAGTCGGAGTCGGAGTCGGAGTCTGGGTCAAGGTTGACTTGGCAGGCAACAAAGTCAGCGCCTCGGCCGGCTTGGCTGGTGCGCAACCGGAAAGGATTACGAGAAACGCCACCGTACATCAATAACTTTGGAACAAGAACGGTTACACTCATGTAAACAGCACTTGCACGATCCTCTCCCATCGTCGTTGCCAAGTATGATTCTCCACCACCGCCTGGTAATTTTTTTCGAGGAAGGGGATATATTCCGTATAACGATCAAGCACGGATCGCAGCTGACCTACCGGGTCATCCCAATCTATCTCAATGACCGGGTTGTAACCAAACAAACCGATCATTTCTTCGGGAGCATGGCCTAAGATCAGGCATTTTGAGGCCATGGATTGCAAATATCTTCCAGTCATGGTTTCAATATCCCCGGCGCGCACGGGGTGCGTCATGCTCGCAGGGAAACAAATCGAAATCTTCGAACCTGCCAGACCGTCAAGAAACTCTTCCTGGGTCGGAAAAACAAGTTCGCCTTTTTCTTTCTCATAGAGGTAAACCTTCCCGAGCCTTTCCAGAGGCGCCGCGATGAGTTGATGATAGATATCATACTTCCGGCCGAATTGGAGCACATCGATTTTTTTGTCTTGATAAGAACAGAATCGATAATCCTCTGGATTGTGCCCCTCCGGGATCCAATAGCAGTGGCACCCTGAAACTGACCGGCCCAATCTCTCAGCAGCCTGGGAGGAGGATAGGAAGACGTTATCGATATTCCAGTGGAGAATGAGCTCTTTAACCTCGTCATGTATACTGGGCCAGGCATCAAATAAATAGATACTTTTTCTTCCGGATGCAAATGAGAAAGGCATCCATTTTCTTAGATTTATGCCCATGGATACCACAAATAGGTCCCGTTGTTTTTTACCCGCATGGATCCCCGTAGCGGGAGACCGAGGCAACAGATGCGTACGCCTGCCCGATCTATCTGCAATGCGCCATAGATAGTAAACCAAATTTGAAACCTGACGGTCTGAAAAATTTAACCGCCGGACATGGGGATCAGACAAAATAATCTTCTCAAAGGCCGCTACGGTGTCTTGAGAAACATGATACTTTCTCGGTTTTTCCAAGATTATTTCCATAAATCAGCTACCCTGATTCGGATCAGCTTGAATTGAGGCGCGTGGTGCGCGCTGCGGTCCACAAGGATCAATTGATTTTCATTGCTTAAGACGCCCGGATTCCGCAAATTCCTCTTAATCAAGCGTATCCATCAGCAAACAGGTCGCATGATGTCCGTTCTTCCTTGCTTGTCCGGTAATATGTTTAATTTCAGGTTGGGCGAAATCCAGCTGGCTCAGTATTCGAACCCATTTTATAGGGTCGCAAAAATCGGGCCTTTAAAAGCTGAGAGCTGGTTAAACCTTGAGCAAGTACGATACAGCCGCGTTTACTGCCCGTCTCGGTTTGAGATGCCAAAGCCGGAAAGAAAATGCTCATTCCAGATAAAACCTCACTAAAATGATCTAAATCTTGGATAGCCCCATTCTTATAACTCTCGAATCCATAACCCGCATCGCCGGGAACTTGAAAATCGTCAATCATGGCCACATAATCTCGCCAGTTTGTATGGATGATTTGTAATTCCTCACGAGCAGGTAATTTGCCTTTCCAATGTGCATCCAGATAGAAAAAAACAGCCTCTTTCGGTATTCCCGGGTCATGGGACATCTGATCTAATACTTGTGGCGAACCTCCTTCGAAGACGCGGACATTCTTATAACGGCGCAATCGAATTCGTGAGTAATAAAAATTATGCGGATCAGACTCGATGGTGAGAATGGGTGGTCGAAAAGTTTTCGCCATGAATTCTGTAGTCGTTCCTCGATATGTACCGGTTTCAATGATGGTTTTGGGGTTGACGAGATCTACAATTTCCAGAAAAGCCTGGATCCGTTGTTGCTGGCCATTGAAGGGCCCACCCCAGCTCAATCGGCTGTTCCGAGAAAAAGAATAAAGCATCCAAGAATACCATTGCGGGGGTAAAAACGATTTTAACTTTTCCAGGATTTTGCTCTTAAGCATCGCTTTTCCTTGCAGCTGAGGCCCATTTCGATCTGCCTCGGTTTCCTTTTGTGTCTGGTGCCTAAAAGCTTAACCGAAGAAGGTGTTTCGAACCAGCCGGATTTCTTTAAGAGTGCCGTGAAGGCCGATCATGGCCATAATGTTGAACCTCGTCCCGTCATCCATGATTACTTCTTCGTTTTCTTACCTCTCCCCCCATGGTACGCCGGGGCGGTAATGGCGTGGATCGTGCACAGGCGGGCATCCAGCATGCGCGAGCGGATGCGGGCGTCCATCTCCTCGAGCGTGTCGGCGGTGGTGATGACGGTCGGCAACTCGGCATTGTAGCGGTAGTTGAAGAGCTGGTAGAGCTTCTCGCGCACCCAGGGCGTCATGGACTGCGTTCCCAGGTCATCCAGGATCAGCAGCGGCGCGGCGCGGATCTCTTCGAAACGGCGGTCGTAGCTGGCACTGCTGTTCGGGCTGAAGGTCGCCCGCAGGTGGTCGAGCAGGTCCGGCACAACAATGAAGAGCGGCGGGCTGCCTCGGTCGGCCAGGGCATTGGCAATGGCAGCGGACAGATGAGTCTTGCCACACCCGTAGGAACCGGTCAAGACCAGCCAGCCACGTGGTTTTTTGGCAAAGTCCGTGGCTGCCTTGAGCGCCTTCTCGAGCGACTTGAGTTCTTCGGGCGGCAGACCTTCCCCCCGGCGGTCATCAAAGCTGGCAAAGGTCCGAGCGGCGTGCAGGTCGAGCGAGGAGAGTTCCGGATGGCCTTTGTCGTCCGTCGGGCGACGGTAATCGGGAGCCTGGATGCGCACCACGCTGACCAACTCCGGGTCGGCCAGGCGCGAGCGGATGCGCGCTTCAATTTCATCCAGGGCCAGGTTGGTGGTCACCACCAGCGGCAACCGGTTGATGTAGCGGTAGTTCACGACCTGGAATAATTTCTCCTGGGCCCAGGCTGTGGCGTTCTGCGTGCCGAAGTCGTCCAGCACCAACAAAGGAGCATTGCGGATCTCCTCGAAGCGCTGCTCGAAGGAAGTCTCCTCAGAATCGTAGGCGAAGCGCAATGTGTCCAGCAGGTCCGGGACGGTCAGGAAGAGGGTCGGCACACCCATGCCAACGGC
>Ga0116137_1002551_pt1 | contig 10617 bp, 9 predicted proteins | sample June2015DPH_20_1_3_FD_88973 | JGI IMG/M metagenome (GOLD analysis project Ga0116137, IMG submission 88973) | Peatland microbial communities from SPRUCE experiment site at the Marcell Experimental Forest, Minnesota, USA - June2015DPH_20_100 | ecosystem: Environmental > Terrestrial > Soil >...
ACGCGTAAGTCATTTAGATTCACGATCGCTGACACTGTCATCCTGAGTCCCGGTTCTTTCGGGACGAAGGATCTGCATTTGTCTTGGTTACTGAAAACCCATGCAGATCCTTCGCTGCTGCTCAGGATGACAGTTTGGGTGATGGGTTCTCGTCATCGAGTTTCTGCCCATCATGGGCAGCCGATAGGCTGTCAATGCTCAGCAGTTCCACTGGGCGAAAATGAATTCTCGAAACTCCTCATCGGAGCGGATACGCAGGTTGGATATCGCCAAGAATAGTCCATCACACGGCAACTTCCGGAGGACCTCCGGCAGTTGTTCAAAGCAATAGTCCACGTGCAGGATGAGGCGGGACTTTCCCAGGATTTCTTTTAGCGCCGGCGACATGTCGCGCAGCGTGGGGCCTCCCTGTTCCAGATAGATTTCCAAGCCAGCGATGCCCGGAACGCTCAACACATCCTGGTAATGCTTGTAGCCTGTACTGTGCAGGTGAAAGAGTACGTAGGGGCCGAGATGTTCGACGGTTTCCGCGTTGCTCTCCATGAAGATGTCGCGGTACATGGCGGGTGAGCACATACCCATAGCGTCTTCCTGAATCACCTGGGTGGGGCCGGGCGCCCAATAGCCGTATTTGTGACCGTAGCCTCCCAGCTTGGGCTTCACGATGGAGTAGTGCAGATCGAGCGCCCGGAGGAGCAGCCTATTCACGCGTCGCGCGGCTTTCTGGATGGCCCCGGGGTCATCGTGGAGGTCCATCAAAAAATTGGGCATTCCCCGCATGGCCGCCAGCACGTCGGAGGCGCCACGCAGAATCGTGGGGCTGATCCAGCAGTCGGCCTGTGCCTGGTCCTCCAGCCACTCGGTCTGCCGCCGCAGACACTCGCACCACGCGTTTTGGCCGGGGATGGGAACCGCTTCCAACTCCTCGATGGAACCCACAAAGTGGCTGGGCGCAAGTGACCCCTCGGCGTAGCGGACCGGGCAGCCACACCAGGCTTCCAGCCAGGGAATTCCCCGCCAGGCCGCCGAGAATGCGATTTGGTCGTCGCAGGAAATACTGCGGTCCCGCTCCTGGAACCAGAAGTCATATTCCGTCATGACCAGTTCCGGAGTGACATCCTCGGGCTGCACGAGAGGGCGGGGAAAGGGTTGACGCAGGAAATTGATGGGCAGGAACACAGCATCGTTATAGATGCCCACGACGGGACGCCGCGAAGCTTTCCGATCCCAAAAGCTCTCTCGGAATCGCTGAATCGTTTCCTGCAACTGGGTTTCGCTTCTCATAGGCTTAGGCCGTAATACTGTTCATATAAGGGGTTTCAGGAAATCACTTCTCAATTCGTTCGCTGGGTGACCCCCTCACCCGGCGCTTCGCTCCACCCTGTGTCGCAGCGGCGACCGAGGGTAGTAAATTCAAATCAACGCCCCCTCGGCCGCATAGGTTGGCGAGGACCTCGATTCAACCGCAGTCTCAGACCTCGATCGCGCATGATGCCACAAAGGCGGCGGGAAAGACACTGCCTGGGGACCGTTTTCCAGGCTTCCCAAAGGGTGAGGGGACCTGTAATATATCGAGTCGCTAACCCTCGAGGTGCGTTCCCAGGGAGTATCAATGTTCTTCGCAGCCCGTCTTCGCGATTGGACCTTTCTGCTCATTTGCAACCTGATTTGGGCAAGCCAGTTCGTGATGGTCAAACTCGTGCAGCAGCAGATGGGGCCGGTCTTTGCGACCTTCTTCCCCATGATGCTGGCTATGCTCCTTCTCATCCCCGTAGTCCGGCGAGAGCGGAGCAGGAACCCGGAAAGCGCCGGGCGCATTCCCACCCACGACATACTCGAATTCATCCTCATCGGAGTTTTCGGACAGGTCGTGGCCCAGCTCTTCATCACCTGGGGGGTACGCTGGTCGCTGGCTTCCAACGCGGCGCTCCTCATGCTGACTCTCCCCATCTCAACCGCGGTCATGGCCTATTTCTTCCTCGGCGAGCGTATGACTCGGGTCCGCTGGATCAGCTTTGCTCTGGCCCTGGTCGGGGTGATGGAATGTTCTGGAGTCGACTGGAAGGAACTGAATTTCACCAGCGTCAAGTTCCTGCTGGGAAATCTCATGATTTTTCTGAGCGTGAACGGCAGCTCCTTCTACAATGTCTACAGCAAGAAACTCCTGCGCCGGTATTCACCCTTACAAGTGCTGCTCTACAGCTATTATGCGGTCTTCGCGTTTCTTGGCCCCATCACGGTTTACGCTGAACCCGGGGGATTCATCAATCTCCCGCACTACAATGGGATCGTCTGGATGGGCCTGGTGATGCTGGCGCTCCTCCAGTACTTTCTCTCCATGGTGATTTTCCTGAACGTGCTGACCCGCCTCGACGCCACGCAAGCCGCGGTGTCCAACTACCTGATTCCCTTCTTCGGCGTGGTCGTGGCGGCGATCGTGCTGCACGAGCGGCTCACCAAATTCATGGTAGTGGGCGGCATCCTCGTCCTCGCCAGCACCCTGCTGGTGACCGTGTACGAGGAGCACCAACGCGCCCGCGAAACCGTCGGGGTGCCATCCTCCGGCAAGTGAGGGCCGGCCGTCAACTTTGGGGCCCGAAATCGAATTGCCTTCCCTCAAAAGCCGGTGGGAACCTGATCCGGTAAGTCAAGATAAGCACCGGAGAAGACCAAGCCAGTGCGAATGGGCAGGGTGATCTGGACATCGTTCGACCCGCCCTGCTTGACCTCTCCGGTGAGCTCCACAAAGTAACAGCGCGCGAGTCCCGGTCTCTGGTTGCGGATGGTCTTGAAGGGGTGAAGCTCCTTCGAGACGCCATTCACCAGAACGTAGGGAATGCCATTCGCGGACCCACTGGCTTCTTGGCCCGCAACCGTCAGGCGGTCCGGGAGCCAGTTGTCGTTTTGCTCCCGCGTCTCATCCTTGAGGAGAAACACCAGATAGGCTTTGTCATAAGCCCAGGGCTCGCGGGCCCAGGCGGACTCCGGCGCGTTCACGGCGAGGAACTGCCCGGCCCCTTCCGGATATGGAAACGAGGCACGGAGAGTGGCTGCTTCGGGAGTCTGGCGCGCGATACTCCATTGCCCAAGGTAGCGGCGCCACGGCGCGGCGCGCGAATCTTCCGGCATGAGGCTTCGCTTTCCGGAAGCCTCCGAAGCCGGGGCAATCCAGAGAATGCGCACCTGCTTGGCAGGCACGGTGACCCTCAACTTCGAATTCTGCGCGTAATCACCGGCCAGCGGGCCCTGGAGGGTCATGCCGTCGGGGAATAACTCCTCCACCACGAATTTCGTCGATTCCGGCGCATCCAGCGCCAGCGTCAGGTCGGCGATCTGCTCCAGTGGGGAAGGGTTGAAAAGGTACACATAGCCACGGTCTTTCCGGATATGGGCGAAACCGGAGAGCGAATCCGCATCGCCTTGCCAGATGTCGGCGTAATGCGCTGTCCGGTCAAAGAGCTTGATACCTTCCTGGAGATAGTCCTTGTGGGCCGCCGCCCTCGCCCAAGTAGCGCCGACCTTTAGAGCCTGCCCTGAGTGGAGCGAAGGGTCGGCACGTGCTGAGCTAAGGCTCAGCGCTTATTGACGAGTGACAAGGACTTCGAGCGCGCCAGCACTGCCCTCAAGATCCTTTGGGTCTGAGGTCGCAGGGCTTCTGTAGCGGCGCTCTGCGAGCGCCGGCCTTTGCTGAAGCGCAGGCTTGTAGATTAAGTCTGCGGCCCTTTATTGGGAAAGCAAAGAGCCGCGGAGTTAAAGGACAACTCCGCCCTCCCTGCTTCGGTCGCCAGTTGACCTGATGGTTCTTGCAGTCTTCGTGTGTCGTGAGTAGGATGAGTTTTGTGATCTACCTCGACCATAACGCGACGACGCCGGTTCTGCCCCAGGTACTGGAAGCGATGATGCCGTCAAAGGAAGTCTACAGTTGACAGTCGACAGTCAACAGTCAAGGCGTTCTCGATTCTTACTGTGAACTGTAAACTGTGAACTCTTTCCCAACATTCCTCGGTGCTGAATTACTGCATGGCGCTGGACAAAACCCGGACTCCCCTCCTTGATGAGGAGGGGTGCAGGGGTGGTCAATCGAAGGAGGATGGCTACCGCGTCACCTACTTGCCGGTTGACCGCGAGGGCTCGCTGGAACTGGCAAACCTCGCAAAAACCATTCCAAATTGGTAAACTCCTTCCATGGGACGTTCAACTGTTCACTATGCCGACAGCGAGACCAATAACATTCTCAAGAGGCTCCACAATAAGCTTCGCCCCGCCGGCACCCCAGTTCAGCGCGTCGAATACATTATCGAATTGTTGCTGCTCCGCATTTTCGAGGTCAAGTTAACCCAAGACCCGGAGTTTGCCCAACTCCGAGCGGCTTTCGCGGGCGACAATGCAGACCTTCTCTTCAGTTCCTTGATCGGCATCGCCAATGACCAAATTCTCCCAACCCTCAACCAGAGACTTTTTCCTTTTTACTCTCACATCTTGAATGAGGCGCGCAAGGTGTGGACAGGGAATCTCTCCACTAAAATTCAGGACCAGCTCGTCCTTATCGAGGAAGTCTTTAGTAACTCGAATTTTTCCAACAACGTAACCAGCGGGAACATGGCTGAGATTATTTGTCTCGTTGCCGATCTGGACAAAGATCGCCTGCTCAAGACGGACTTGCTCGGGGACGCAATAGAGTCGGCGCTGTCGGAAACCGGCGGAACCAAAGACATCGGACTGCACCGCACACCCGGACACATCCGCCAATTCATGGTGGGGCTCGTTGCGCCGACGTTTGACGACCAGATTTTCGACCCGACTGTCGGGACGGGCGGGTTCATGTTCGACAGTTTCGAGTATGTGATGCAGGGCGTGAGTCAGGACGGCCACTGGCCCGGCCCGAAGGCGCATCCCGAACTCGCTGCATGGTTTAAAGACTGGTTCGCCAAACACCCTGTCTCCATGCCGTCAGTCGAGACTGCCACCGACTTTTACCGCAGCGGTGTCGGTGGCATTGAATACCTCGGCATGATTCGCAAGATGGCAGCGATCAACTTCTATGTGCGGGGCCTCAATCCCGGCAATATTCAGCAGGGAGACGCGCTGGAAAAGTTTGGTACGGAAATCCTGCCCCAAAGCAAGACGGCCATTATCGCCAACCCCCCCTTTGGCGCAGAACGAGACAAGGAATCCTATCCCAACGTCTGGAGCGAGTATCCTACGGAGAGCGAGACCACCATCCTCTTCGTGAAGTTGATGCTGGAGACCCTAAAGCCCGGCGGTCGCTGCGCCGTTGTGGTTTCTGAAGGCTTCCTTACCTGGGATCAAAACAGTGCCCGCGCTCTGCGTCGGGCGTTGCTGGATGAGTGCGATTTGCAAGCGGTCGTCAGCCTCCCGCAAGGGGTCTTCGTAAGCAAGGGCGGACAAGGACCGAAGACTTCCATCCTCTACTTCGTCAAGGGCGGGCACACGCGCAACGTGTGGTTTTACAGGGTGGGAAACGACGGTTACACGATGGGCACAAACCGTAAGATCGCCCCTGGCTGCCAGCTTGTTGAGGCGCTCGACTTGTTTCATCGCTACGTCCGCAAAGGTGAACTGCCACCCGAAGCGCGCCATTCCTTCTGCATCCCGGCCGACTGGATCAAGGTACTTGACCCGCGCGTGAAGGATAGGATTCGCGAAGACACGCGAGCCGAGATGGGCGCCAAGGCAGCAGAAGAAAAAACTAAGCTCACGCAAAAGCTGGACGCACAATCTGCCGCCAAGAAACTCACCGCCAGCGAGCGCCTAGATCGTCTTGCCCTGCACGACGAACTCTGGCGGAGCAAGACAGAGAACGCCATCGCGCAAAAAATCGAACGCGCCCACCTTTATTCGTTTAATCTGTCGAACCAACGCAGCAGCCTGACAGCGACCCAACTCGCAGCATGGAAGGATTTGGCCGCGACTTACGTTCGCGATGGCGACGTATCTGCAACACTAGAGAATCAGTACCGCACCATGGCCGGCGCCGCACCAGAAGAACTCGATGCACTGATTTCTGCGCTCGATCCGCGCCACACGCTCGAACTGGACATTGCGCGGCAATTCCTGACAGGCGTCTCCCCCGACACGTTCACCAAGCATCCGCACCTGCGGACGCTCCAGGAAATCATCGCGTCGCAGCAGAAAGCTCCGCGAGTCCAGTTGAAGGAGTTGCTTGAACCCGTGTCGCGTCCCGTCGTGTTGCAAGATGGTCGCACGTATCGGCGAGTCACCGTGAAGCTCTACGGCAAAGGCGTGGTGTTGCGGGACAGAGTCACGATGAACGACCTGAAAGGCGAGAAGTGGTTTCAGGTGAAGGAAGGTGACCTCATCTTCTCCAAGATTGATGCGCGCAATGGCGCATTCGGACTCATTCCCGAAGCGCTCGACGACGGTATTGTGTCGAACGAGTTCCCGACATTCCGGGTTAAGGAAACGCAGTGTAACCCAGCTCTGCTCACGGCGCTGGTCACGTGCGAGCAGTTCTACGGCCAAATTGAGACGAAGGTTTCTGGGGCAAGCGGACGACGGAGATTTGAACCAGAAGATCTGTTGGACATGGAAATCCCGCTTGTTGAAAAGCAGAACGAGATCGCAGTGGAACTTGCCCGTATAAAGGCAATCATCGAAAGCGCACAAACTATTGAGAAGGAGTGGGAGATTGGTTTCCCAAATCGCGCAGAGTGCCAGATGGTGGAGCTTGGAGAGGTCTCCACCATCACAACCGGAAGCCTTGATGCGAATGCAGCATCCGAATCAGGAGCGTATCCATTCTTCACATGCTCACGGCAACCATTGCGGATAGATAATTACGCGTTCGACTGCGCTGCCGTCCTGCTCGCTGGCAACAACGCGTCAGCAGATTTTAATGTGAAGCGATTCAGCGGGAAGTTTAACGCTTATCAGCGCACTTACGTCATCACGCCTAAAGACCCCGAAGTGCTGTCAAGCGATTATATCTATTTCGTGATTCAGAACGCACTTCCTCGGTTGAAGGAGCAGGCAATCGGTGCAGGAACGAAATACCTCAAGCTAGGCATGATCACCGGGATCAGATTTCCGCTGCCACCTTACGATCTCCAGCAAACGCTCGTTTCAGAACTCAACGAACAAGAGGAACGCTTAGGCATCGTGCGGTCGCTGCACGAAAGGCGAGAATCAGAGTTTTCAGGAATCCTCAACCGCATTTGGGAGAGCTAACCATGCCCAGACGCACCAAGACCGGCATTTTTGACAACGAAGCCACGGCGGTAGACCTGAACGTCTATGACGCGCTCAAGGGGTTGAAGTGGATGCCGGGTGACACGTTGCTCTATCAGCCGAGCTATGCGCTCACCGTGGATGAGCAGCATGACTACCCAGGTGACAAGTCCATCAAACCCGACTTTGTCCTGCAGGACTTGCAGGGCTGCGAGCTGGCGGTGATCGAGGACAAACTCGACGATGCGGAAAAGGCGTTGCCAAAGTTACGTCTTAAGTATAGCCGGTTGCTCAAGCCGCGCTTCCTTTACGCCTGCTCGGCAGATGGCGCAGGTGGACTAAAGACTCTTTTCTTCGACATGGCATGGCGTGGCACGGATGCAGCAGAGTTCAGGCGTGTAGACCGCTTCATGGCGCTGGAAGAAATGAAGCTGAAGATCGAACAAGACCGCCAGCGGCAGCGGGAGCAAACCATCACGATTGATACCACGCTGGCAGGCGGTTTCGATCCAGCAGCAGGCAAGGCGCGCTATTACCAACTTGAATGTATCCAGGTCTTACTTAACAGCTTTCGCGCCGGAAAAATGAAGATGCTCGTCCACATGGCGACAGGCTTGGGAAAGACGCGCACTGTAGTTGCGTTTGCCAAGGCATTGCTTGATCATGCGCTGGCCAAACGAGTGCTCTTCGTGGTGGACAGGCGCACGCTGGCACGGCAAGCGATCAATAAGGGATTCCGATTGCTAACTCCTACCTATAATAGCCATTGGATCACTTCGTCGAGCTGGCGGGCGCACAAGAATAAGAACATCCACGTGGTTGTTATCGATACACTCGAACTGCTTTACGACAAAATCCCCAGCAACTTCTATGACCTGCTGGTTGTGGACGAGTGTCATCGCTCGATTACAACGAATCGGAATCTGATCTTCGACCACTTTGTTTGTCCGCGTGTCGGGCTCACGGCGACGCCGAGGATTGCCGTGCCCGCCGCCGGCAAGAAGATCGAGCCGGAAGACCTCGCCATCAACGACACCTACCGCCTCTTTGGCTGCGAATCCGGCAGTCCGGACTACGAATTCGATCTCACTCGCGGCATTGATGAAGGTTTCCTCGCTCCTTACCGGAAGGAGGAGCATATTACCGCGCTGACGAGGGAGGCGATGGGGGCGGGCATCCTTTACGATCATCTGCTGGACCCGGAAACGCGTGAACGTATCCAGTTGCCCCAAGCGGAGCAAATAGAACTGGAGCGATTGAACAAGCGCATCCTAAGTGAGGAGCAGGCGAAGCGTTGGGCGGAGATCATTCGGGAGAAAACCGAATATGGCGAGAAGGTGCTTCTGTTCGCCGCCAGCCAGGCGCACGCGATGATGCTGGTGAAGGAACTGAATACAGCTTTCAGCGACAAGGGCGAGAGCCCACGTTACGCCGAGGCCATCATCTCCGAGAACGACGAGATCAACGAAACGCTGAAGGAGTGGTTCGAGCGACCCTATTCGAACCCGCGGGTGGTCGTGTCCGTAGATATCATGAGCACGGGCGTAGACATCCCTTGCTTGCGCTACATTGCTTTTGGGGCGCTGACCAAGTCCGTCAGCAAATACCTTCAGATGCTCGGTCGCGGCACGCGCCTCGACCCAAAGACCGGCAAATTCAGTTTCACAATTCTGGATTTCGTACAACTCTGTGCGCGGATGCAAGACAACGGCAAAGGAACGCCACGAACGAATACCAAAGTGGTCACGGGTCGCGACGGGGCTAACGGGGGTGGCGGCGGGGGCGGCGGGATCGTTATTGACGGCCTTCTTGACAATCCTGACCCGGCCAATCTCATTCAGCGGGCCATCGTAACCGATGGAAATGTGAGGATCATTGACAATATTCCAGTCACCGTGGCCCGTGAGCTTTTCGAGCATGGCGTGAAGTCCACCCAAGACCCGCTCATTGTTGACCTGAAACGCAAGGCATGGGAGAACAAAGAATATGAGCCCACCGAAAGAGAGTTGGCTGCCATCAAGGCATGGGCTGCCTCACCCGACATCATCTTGACCGAGGAACAGCTTCAAGACATTTACGAATTCCCGGCCGGCTCGGTGTGGGATTTCTTCCTCGACGTGCTGGGTGTGAAAAAGATTCCGACGACGCGCGAGCGAATCGAGGCCGGATTCGAGAGCTATTTGCAAATTTACAACTTCACGCCCCAACAAGCGGACACGCTCCGTAAGATCAAAGACACGTTCGTCGCCAACCTTTCCTCAAAAGGTCGCGTGGATGTTGACGCCATTTTTGCAAACCCGATTTACGCCCGATTGATCGGTAGCTTCGAACAAGTCAACCAGCGTTTCGATGGGAATCTGAAAGATGTCGTTGCCGATATGCAGAAGTCGTTTCATGTGGCTGCGTAGTCCTACTTCATCCAAACCTCATGCTTTCCGTATTGCCGTAAGGCAGGACAACTGACGAGGCAATTTGATAAAGATTACAAGGATAGAACTGGCGGTCAACCCGCAGGTTCGAGAATTTGGCAAGCCAGTAATCAGGTCTGGTCATGGGCGGTAGGCGGGAGACAGCGGACAGGAGCTAGGATTCAGGAGTTAGGATTTAGGAGCTAGGAGCCGGCAACCTCATCGCCCCCGCGGGCTGCAGCGCCGACTGATCGCTAACTCAAATCCAGAGCCATCTTGAGCGCGTAGTTGAGCTCTGCAAGCTTCGATCTCGAGAGCGAGCCCACATAATTGGTGAGGTCCGACTTGCGCATGCTCACCAGATTGTCGCACATGATCCAGCTCGGATGCTTCAGGCCCTCCTCGGGACCGATGGCGACTTGGGTCGACAGGCCTTCCCCATTGCTGAAAACCGGGGCGCAAATCACCGTCGAGAAGCGGGAATCAATGAGCGCCGCCCGGCTGACGATCGCGAAAGTCCGGTATTGTTTCGGATCCCCACCGGGTTTGAACACCCGATACAGCTCGCCTCGCCTCACGGATTCCCTCCGCCCCAAGGCTCACCCTTCGGATGACTGGTACTCCAGGACATCCGCAGCCTCCGAATTCAGCCGATCGGCAGCCGCGTTGATTCGTTCCAAGTCGCGCGCCTGCACCTCTTTTCGGGCTCGTTCGCGGAAGTAGTTGCGGAGCACTTGCTCAATAAGAGCTGAGCGCGAGAGCTCGGAACCGGCCAGATCGTCAACCTTCACGAGTATGTCCGGTGAAAGTGTTATGGAAGTCTTCTGTTTCATACCACTATGCTACCACTCCGGGAGTACTCACACGAGCGGAAAAATCAGAAGATGGTAGGGGTTGTGCACGTCCAGTCCGGCTGGGCCGGATTGCCACAACTGGGCGTGCTGGTGTCAATCTGGGTAGGGCACTCACCGTTCGAGGCGCTGGCGTAAAGCTTGTAGAG
>Ga0116137_1002556_pt1 | contig 10600 bp, 16 predicted proteins | sample June2015DPH_20_1_3_FD_88973 | JGI IMG/M metagenome (GOLD analysis project Ga0116137, IMG submission 88973) | Peatland microbial communities from SPRUCE experiment site at the Marcell Experimental Forest, Minnesota, USA - June2015DPH_20_100 | ecosystem: Environmental > Terrestrial > Soil >...
AGCAGTGACGCGGGCCCGTAGCTTAGTTCCAAAAGGAGTGCAATCAGGTAGAGCATCGGGCTTTTAACCCGAGGGTCAGGAGACGCCCCCGAAACGGGTTCGATTCCCGTCGGGCCCGCACTCACTCGAGGTCGGTTCCCGGCACTTTTGTCGTCAGTTCCGGGTTCCAATGTGCAAACAACTAATCCCAGTGGCCGTTAAAAATACCACGGTTGTTCCTGCAGACGAATCAGGTTCGAATCCCGGCCGGGGCAACCTAGCCTTCTTGATGCTGGTTCGAGTGGACGAACTTGGCCTAGGAGGCTTTGGGCTTTGAAGGAAAGAAACTCCTGGTTGAGATTAGGAGCCCAATGAGGGTTGGGGCTGCAAGGAGGAGGTAACTGAGGATTGCGTAGGCTGGAAATGCATTCCCTGAGTAAATGTAACCCGGTCCCGCTCCCACGTAATCTGAATAGCTGTTCAACACCATGAAGATAGGCACAACGGCGACCGCGTACCATGCCCATTTTTCCCCCTTCCTGAAAGCCTTCATGCCAATGAATATCAGGAAGAGTCCTACCATTATTCCGAAAACTCCTGCGACCGTACCTGCCTGTACCAGGTCGCTGTAAGCTTCCGGAGGGTAGATTGAGGTATTGGAAGGATTACCCGTAAAGGAGATTAGGTTCGGTTGAGCCAAAATTAGTATCCCCGTCTGGACCAGCCAAAGTATCCCACCGACAACAACCAGCCCCCAGCCGTATTTGGAGACCACTGGGGCCTCCGGAGCTTCACGAAGCTATTAAGATTTGGCCCTCTCGCTGTGTCGCCTTCGTTTTCCTCAAACCAACCTAGCGAATTCGAACCCGCATATGCGTGCTCCAATCCCGGCCGGGGCATTAACCCTACGGGTTCACTTCTCCCCCATCGCCGTCGAATCGGGGCGGATTCATCTGGGCATCCGTGCGAATAAGAGTCTAGTCGGTTGAGTGCCGCGGGTCGGCTTAAAGCTTGCCGGGTCAATGCCGGCTTTGCCCCTCTCATGTGGGCACAGCCCAGATTCCAGCACAGTCCACACGCTTACAGGATGTTCAATTAGGCCGTCTGAAACTTCCAACTCGCCCGGCTGCAAGGTCCTTCTCTAGTTGAACTGAAGTGAAAGCGTACACCTTCCCCCAACTCTTCTGATAAGAACGTTGCAGACGTGACAGCCGAAGACCCTTCTTCAATAGCCGGGCTCTGTCGAACGCGTCTTTGAAGTCGAGGAACATCAGCCCTGGGTCCACTACCATCCATATGTCCCCATTGGCGTCACGTTGGTGCCGCAGATGTCTTTCTCTGCTCAGCTTCGATTGGTGGATGGCACCGAAAGTTCTGTCAGGTGCCGGGCCTCTGAGCTCTATCGCCCAGGATCGTTTCCCCTTCAAGGTCACGGCAATCTGTTGGTACTGATGAGCAAGGCCGTTCCGTATCAGGTCGAAGAGAGCACAGACTAGTGTGTCATGCTCCTGTTTCTTGGCCATGAATGGAAGTACGAATTCCTTTTCGCTCGGCGCATGAAGTCCATGGATTCTCGTGAAGTACCGCGCGTCGATTAGATCGAGCTCCTTGGAGAACTCCTCTGAGGCTCGGCCCGTATCGTCAGCGGAACACAACCTGCAAGTGAACTCAAGGAAAATCATCGCCAGCATCGCGAACATGAAATTCCCCCTCGCACCATTGGTGTTGCGCGCTACCGCATTCCAAAGGCCCTCGAAGTCCTTCACCATGAAGTCGTAGGTCTGCTTGGCGGTCAGGTTCTTTACGGTCGTGTCAGTGGGTTGCAGGGACAGTCATTTATCCGATTACGAGGCCGACTCGAGCCGTGAGCATAAATGCAAGGATGGCTCGTGAAAAGGCGGGGGACGCCGTCCAGTGTGGGACCTTCCAATCTTCGACCGAGTCAGCGAGCTGCTCGACTTTTGGATCCCTGGGCCTCATCGTAGTGAGAAGGCCTACAGAGAGGATCTCTACGAGTTCCTCCTTGAAAACGTCAGACGCCATCCTGTGAAGAAGGAAGCCAGCCCGAGCCTCGCAGACCTCGGGATAGGGACGAAGGTCGCCATCGAACTCAAGTTCGATTTCTCTTCAAAAGCTCAAGCCGACAAGCTCTTCACCCAGATTGCGGGCCATCTCAATTCGCATCGCGAGGGGGTGTTCTGCGTCTTCTGCGGGAGGACGAGCGTCAACACAATCAACTACGTTAAGACGCTCGTCAACACCCGGTTGAAGAGGTCAGAGTTGGCGATTTTCCCCACCGACAGGATTCGATTCGTCTACAAGTAGGGTACATGGTAGACGCGCGTAAGCATCTGCTGCTAGGTTCAAATACGAAGCGTTGGGTAACGGGAATGATGCCTGAGCACGAACAAGCCACCGACATCAACGAGGTATTCTCTATGCCCAGGGATCAGTATGGGGAGAAATACGACGAACATTTGTTACAGCAATACTTGCTATACGTACAAACCGCAGACAAGGTAACGGAGAGGCGTTCTTTGGCCAACACCTTCTTCCTTACTGCGAACACGGCGATTCTTTCGGCATTGGGCATAGTTACGGCTATCTTTCCCCCACAATTGATTGCAAATGGTATCCTGGTCTTCTTGGCCTCAATTACTCCCGTGGTTCTCTGCTACTCATGGTTCCGAATAATCAAGTCCTACCAGCAGTTGAATACCGGAAAATTCGACATAATTCATGAAATCGAAACGAGGCTCCCATTAGCAGTTTACAAGGCGGAATGGAGGGCTTTGGGAAAGGGAAACGACCCTCATAGGTACAAGCCACTCACCGACGTAGAGAAATGGGTACCGATTGCTTTCATGCTTATGTACGCAATCGTGGCTGTAGTGGCCCTACTACGAACCTTCTAGCCAGACGTCTTCAATCAGGGGTCCAGTTGAGCCTTGATATCTTCAAGGTTCCAATCAACTATTGGGGCATTGTGCTCCCTTAGAGCGGTGGGGATGGGGTCGCTTCTTTCCTTTGAGATTCTGACGCCGATGACCTTCTTCCCCTGCTTATAGCTCTCCTCAATCTCCCAGTTCACTGCGTCTCTTGAGGCTGTGTCTGGACCTATCGCCACGATAGTGGCAGACGTTTGGGCTATCCTTTCACGGCACTGAGTTTTCCATTTCTCGTCGAAGGGCTCCTTCACCGAGTAGTCACGGAATTCCAAGTCATAGCGGGGATCCTTTGCCTGCGATCGTAAGAGATTGACCTGTGCTTCGTCGGCGACGCTGAAGCTGATGAACACGTTTCGAACCTTAGGCTTCTCGCCGGCGAGTTCGACTTCTTTTGTCGCATCCTTGAATATTTGTTCGGCTTCGTCTGCAGACCTGCTCGTCGCGACATAACTTGAGCTGCCTCCCATTCTCTGACCAGTTGGTTCCGCACCACCCTTCTGATTATGAAAAGCTTTCTACGCTTGGAAGATTTCTTTGCTCAGCATCTCTTCCGCCGCTATCCTTTCTTTGCATGATATGCATCTTCCACAAGGTGGAACTGTGCCGGCATGGCAGTAATATGTGATTTCCAACGGTATCGCGAACTTTCGGGCCAACTTCAGAGTCTCTCGCTTGTCAAGTCTAATGAGAGGAGTAAGAACCTTGATTCTTCTCCCCAGAGCAGCTGCGACGCAGGACTCTGCCGCCTGGAAGAACTCTGGCTTCTGATCCGGGAATATCGGGTTCGCAAGTATCCCTAACGCGACTACTTCGCTGTCGATGCTGAAGGCGTATGCCGAACCCAAGACAATAAACAGTAGGTTTCGAGTTGGAAGGAATGCGTCTTTTTCGATGTCGAGCCCGTTCCTGACCAAGCTGCTGGGTATGCTATCCAGCCCTCTGACTCCTAGTTTGATTGGTTTACTGACGTCAAGATAGTCGCATATCTTCTGACATGATTGCCATTCTCGCTCTTCGGCGAAATGGCCGTAGTCAATGTGAACCGGGTGCACGTCGTGGCCCTCACGTTTGAGCATGAACATAGTTACCGAGGAGTCGACGCCTCCCGACGACATCACCACGATCTTCAAACCTGCTTCATATACTCCCATATAGCCATGTCAAGTATCGCTGGACAGAGGTCTAGGTCTCTGGCCAATCCTACGAACAAGGTTTCAAGTCGTACATACCAACGTGGGGTCATGCTATGATGCCCCGGTGGGGGTCTTACGAACAGGTTCATGAATGAAATAATATGAGAGTCAAGCACTGCTATCGAGTCGGTGTATTTTACATCTCTCAGGAAGTGCGAGGCCTCTTTGAAGCCAATGCCTGGCACGCCGGATACCAAGACCAACCTTAGGTCTGGGGGCGAGGATCTCTCCTGAAGTAACTGGGTCAGACCAGCGTTCTGCTTGTATATGTATCTCCAAGCTCCGACTAGGTCGTGCGCCCTCCTTCTAGGAAACCGGTAAACACGTAACGACCCATCCCTCCGCTCTGGATGATAGATAGGCCTGGAAAGCTCCTCGGCAATCGCCCTTGCGCACCTCTCCGTGAAGGCATCAGTGTCTAGGAAACCCTTCTGTGACAATTGAAGGAGCGCTGACGCTGCCATTTCATAGGGAACGTTGCTTGACAGGATGCAAAAGCAGAGCTCCGACCATAGTTCATCTTCTCGGAGGTCTTTCCAGCTAGGTCGTCTATTGTAGCCGTCGATGTGCTTTTCGTAACTCGTAATGAGTCTCGGGGGAAGGGTGCAAAGACCACCAACAGAATCAGTGGACATTGCTCATTGGACACTCCGAATACGATGATATTAGTGTTCGAGCTCCCTCCACGCCTTAAATCACCATACTGGGAGCTCAGACGCATGGAAGAGCAAATGAAAAAGCAGCTCCAAGACTTCTTCACAATATGCTATGCGAGGTTAAACCAGCAGAAAGAACCACGAGGGGAACGGTTCCGAAGTCTGGACCTATATGAAGAGATAGCGCAAGAATTAGCCGACGTGGCTAACTATGCCTTCCTCGAGTATCTCAAGATCATGGAGCTGAAGGAAAAGAAAAATCGGCTCGGGGCATCCAGCTAACCGTTTCGAGCGAGTCGGGTAAGGAGTTCCTTGCCAGTCATCGCCAGCAGGTAGTCCTTTAGCGTTCCTTGTTTTATCATGGCTTGGAGTTTCAGCGAGTAGTTCTGGTAGAAGAGGAGATTATGAAGGAAGACTTTGGAGAGGGGGTTTACGGAGGATTTTCTACACACTTCACACTTGCAGTGCAGCAATTCGAAGTGCGAAAAATCGACAAGCCTGTCTTCAAATGGATCGCAGGCCGATACTGCCCAATCTAGGCTGTCGAATGTGTCGGCGCCAGCGTACGAGTACACTGCCATCGAGACGGGGTCTCCGCATCCAAGGATATGAAGAAGGCCCCCCTCTCTTCCACCAACCAGTTTGCGGAGTTTCATAACAGTGATGCTCCGCTCGGAAATGGAGGAACCAAGTTCCCTTTCGGAAACTCCAAGGCTCTCGAACATTTCCGAATTCCTTCCGATCAATTCCTTGACAAGCTCAATCAGAAGGGTGGGGTTCTTTGCGTGGACTATAGGGACGCATTGGTTGCCGTCTGCGAGCTCGAACGAATCGGAGATGTTCTTCAATGTCATCTTCAGGTGTGAGGCTTTGTTTGCGTCATTGTTCTCAGCTAAGAGATCAAAACCGAAATAAATATCCGAGTCGACGTTCTTAACCGCCTCTCTGTAACGGCGGAAAGTCCATCGAGCGTCTCCTCTCCAATAGGACTCGAACACACCGCTATCGAGCAAGATTATCGATCCCCGTCTGTAGTAGTCACTGAGTCTCCCGATGGCCCGCCTTTCCGATGCAGTGTCCAATCTCCCGTAGTCATAAGCCGATACAAGTAGACGAGGGTACCGGAATGACGTCAAAAATTCTAGGAACCTATCGTCTGGGTCGCGAATCTCCTTCTTGGAGATAGCGGGAAAGTAGGTCGGGGTAGCGAATTGCTTCTTGCCCACGGTCACTTTTAGTAGCCTGGCGTTGGTCGGACCACTTTCAATCAGTTGTGTTTGAATCAAAATGCCTTTCCAGCTCGTTGGGTTCTATTGCCTCGTCTCCTTTAGACCTGCTCCATTTCCTAGCTACTGTTGTCAATACTCCTCCCCTGTTGTTCACATTCAAGACGATCCTAGCCCATCGCGGACCAATCGAGCTAACAAGATCATCAAGGATCTGATTTGCCAGTTCCTCATGGAGGACTTCGACATCCCTGAAAGTCATGAAATAGAGTTTCAATGACTTCAGTTCTGGGAGTAGTCGGTCGGGTTCGTACGTCAGTTTGATTGTGTAGAAATCGGGAAGTCTAGTCACGGGGCACAGAGAAGTGAGCTCCCTGAAGACGTGATGTGAAACGAATTTCTTCTTTCTATTTCTGTTTGGCAGAGTCTCTATCTTTGATGCCCGCCTAGCCAATCACGCATAGCGTGGTGCTACTCATTATAAGTTTGCAAAGGAGAGGCGATTAAGTCGCGATTCAGACCCTATTGGTCCGAAGTGCTTTCTGACCATGCGCACTCATGACCTTGTACACCTTCGGGATCGCCCAGGCGAACCCTCTGGTCACAAACCGGGCCTTCTGCGGAATGACATCGATTTCGGCGGAGGCGCAATTAACCTATTGAGGGGCAACCCCACCATTTGAGTACAGAATGGCGACTTCCTAGGTCCTACGACAGAAAAATCCCTGTCTCGGACTTGACCTTGCAATTCTGCGAATCTTCGATCATGCCCTACGAAAGGGAGCGAGTATAATAGCCCCAACCTCGGTTGCAAACAGCTACTTCGAGAGGTCCTTGAGCCCGAACCGGTAACTCACCTTGATCTCGCCCTCATCGACTATGGGCGTGGACGAATTTACCCTCCTCTCGAAGGTTCCACAGCTGGAATATAGCGAAACGTACGCCCCATACTCCCAGCAAAGCCCTTGAGAAGTTCCCTTCTCTGTTGCGAAATGGACGCATTCGAAGCAGTACGGTCTTTGAAGCCCCTTCCCCTCGTAGTACCTGACGAACCCTGGCGGGAGCATGCTCCGCCTCAGCGCCTTGTGGCGTTAATCACCTGAGGCAGAGCAGCCGCGAAGGCTGTGTGGGGACAGTAGTCTGTGTTGTCCAGAGTGCAGTGGAGCTCGAGTTTGCCCCCATCCTCCTTCCTCGCCCTCACTTCGACGATTCTGTCTTTCTTGTTGTCCCTTATGATTACCTCGTTCGCCTCCAGAGAGACAAGCTCCAGGAGCGGGACATAGTTCGCGAACCTCTCGTCGACGTAGAGCATGTTCACGAGGATGTCGCTTACGAAGCTCGCTGCGCTCTTCTTCTCCTTCTTAGCCCTCTGCTTGACCTGATCGTAGAGCGGCGCGGGGACCGTAATAGTCTTGAAACCCCTGTCTGGCATGGACTACGGTATTTCTGCAGAAGATTTAAATGTTTACTGAAGCTAAAAAGCATGACATGGTTCTGGAAGATTCATGGGTTATCGGTGGAGCTTCCGTACAGGCTGATGGGGGAAGACGCTGGAAGAACGGTGGTTCTTTCGTCTGCATCTTCGCGGAACCCGCGTTAAAAGGCGAATTCGCTTCCCCACACATGGCTGTCAAGGACGGGGAACCCCTCGAATTATGCGAACAATGTGGCTCCCCTCTCGAAGACGGCTTCTGCCGTAGCTGCGGAGTCGGATTCAGAGAGGGAGCCAGCCCTGTGGGCTCGGCGCCGCTCGACAGGCGGGAGCTCTCCAGGGTGCTCGGAAGGAGCGTGGGTCAGCGCGCGCACGGTTCCTACGCCCTCTCGATGCAGCAGGAAGAGGGGCTGGCGCCCCTCAGGAAGGAGATCCAGTCGCTGGTGGAGCAGTTCAGCGCCTCCCCGGAGACAAAGAACTCCGTCAAGCAGAACGCCGAACATATTGCCGTCAAGCTGCTGAGCGAGCTGGGGCCGACGGACGCCGCCATCGCTTCGGTGGCACAGGAGTTCATGAACCTGGGCAGAAACGTGCTCGACGTAAGCCTGTGCATCTCAAGGGTGCACCCCAAGATGGGGCGGCTGAAGGACCTCGTCGTCGAGGTCTACCCTCTTTCACCGGACGTGAGTGTACTCATAAACGGACGGGAAGTCGAATTCAAGTCCCATTCCAATGAGCCGTACCGCAGGCTCAGGATCCCTATCTTCGTGACGGACGGGGGTGCAACAGTCGAGCTGAAGAACGCCCAGTTGACCAAGAGCGGTTACGACGACAGGAGGGTCAAGCCGCTGGGCGCCTCGACATTCGTCCTCAAGGCCGACGAAAGGAACTTCGAGCTCTTCAAGGTCCTCAAGGAGGCCAGGCTCTCCGGAGCGCTAGCCCAGGGCGGGGTGGACCAGAAGGCCATATTCAGGAAGTACTCGATCTCTAAGCTGCCCCTGACGGAGTGGCTGCTGAGGGAGGTGGGCCTTCTCCAAGGCGTGAGCACGGAGTATGCAAGGAGGTGCGCGGAGAAGGTGAAGAACGGGCATGGAAGGTCTCCGAGGAAGCTCGCGGAAGAGGCCCTGGTCGAGGCGTGCAATGATGTCGTATCACCTACCCTTTGCAAGCTCTTCTTCAGGAAGTTCCACCTCAAGGAGTCAGCGATGAGGTCGCTCGTCGTCAAGAGCGAGCTCGACGCCTGGCAGAGTTGAGGATTAGATGCCGGCCCAGCTCTCGGCCATCCCCCTCAAGCTGATTCAGCCCCACCCCAAGCTAGCCTTCAGGTTCAGGTACGATGTCGATGCCCTGGCGGAGTCGATCGGGGGCATGGCAGACGAGAACTCTCCTAACGGGCAGCTGAACCCAGGCAGGGTAGTCTTGAGAGTAGACGACGAGGGCTACTACGTCTACATCGGCGTCAGGAGATACTACGCCCTGAAGTCCCTCTTCGAATCGACAAAGGACGAGAGGTTCGGTGTCTACAACGCGTACATTGACAGGGGGCTATCGGAGCTCCAAATGTTCGTCAGGGCCAAGAGGGAGAACGACGAAGAGAGGGGAGAGAGGCAGGGGCTCTCAGTCCTGGAGGAGGTGTACGGCATCGGAAGGATCAGGGACTCGATAGACCCGGAAGGGCTCGAGAAGGACCTGAGGCGCCTCTACGACATTGCTGGCAGGCTGAACGGGGAGCGGATAAGGAAGCTCTTCGAGATAGAGGTGGCCGCCCACTTCAAGTTCAAGCTCGCCCACATCGAGAAGCTCGGCCAGGTCGAGGACGAAAGGGAGTTCTACGAGACGGCCGCGTCCATAGCCGGCTTCGGCTTCGGCAGCGACGAAATGGAGGAAGCCGCGAAAGTGAGGGAAGGGGCCCACTTGCTTCCATGGTTCAACAGGCTCTTTCCTGACTATGAGCAGCAAGAACATGCGGCCGGAGCCGAGAAGAATCCGCCCCAGAAGCCCGCCAAAAAGCCAGAACAGAAGACGGAGGAGAAAGAGGAAGGATCCAAGGAGCTCGTCGTCCACGAAGAGAAGGTGATCTTGGTCGCATGCCCGATCTGCAGCAGCGTAAACATGGTGCGCATGCGTGGAGAGATCGAGGCGACACACCTCCCTACCGACCCCGATGGGCAGCGCAATACGCAGGTGGCCGAGAGCGTCAGCAGGGTCAGCTGTGATTGTTCCAGCTGTCACAAGGAGTTCCACATCTTCGTGAAGCATTTGGAGGGCAGGATGTACGCCTTCGAGCCGTCCCTCCTGAAGAAGTTCAGGGAACCGAAGGCGACGGTGGAGGCGGTCGACCTTCACTTCGATTCCAAGGAAAACGTCTGGCTGAAGGTGGTCGACGGCAAGCTGGGGGAGCGCGTGGCTATTGGGGGCGGAGGGTGAGCGGGCTGCCGAGCAGCAAGAGAGAGGAGATAGCTGCGAACATCGCGGCGCTGATGCTGGTCCAGGGGGTCTTCTTCGACTCGAGCAGCATGAAGGAGCTTCCCTACAACGAAAGGCTCGCTAACAGGGTCTTCCGAGCGCTTGTCGACTCAGGAATTGTCGCGAAGTCGACCCGCAGGGGGAAATACCTCCTCACTGACGAATTTTTGGGCGCAGTAAAGGCGGTGACGACAAGGGGGATGAGGCGTCAGATCTTCGTCCCCCTTCCGGACCTTGCCGTCTTCGACGTCGCAGGAATAGAGACCTGGACGGAAGAGGAGCTTGACATCTACACGAGCAAGCTGAAGGCTCGCTGGCTTCTCAGGTCTGGCCGATCGAAGCGCGGTCGCTGAAAGGGCACGCGGAGAGTCAGGAATTGATTGCGGACAAGGGTTGTCCGTAAGTGGCGAGTTACCGACAAGGGTTGTCGGTATCTTCGAGGTCAAGTTGCGGACAAGGGTTGTCGGTAACTTTACCGACAAGGGTTGTCGGTATCTTCGAGGTCAAGTTGCGGACAAGGGTTGTCGGTAAGTAGCGAGTTACCGACAAGGGTTGTCCGCACCCTTTGGCGAGTCTGACCGATGATGCAGGACACAGAAAGGCTCCAGGGGCGGATAATTCACGGCCTCAGGCGCGCCTGACAACGAGGACGGCCATGCCCCTCGCCTTGCACCTTGGGCAGATGTCGAAGTCAGTCTTG
>Ga0116137_1002570_pt1 | contig 10571 bp, 16 predicted proteins | sample June2015DPH_20_1_3_FD_88973 | JGI IMG/M metagenome (GOLD analysis project Ga0116137, IMG submission 88973) | Peatland microbial communities from SPRUCE experiment site at the Marcell Experimental Forest, Minnesota, USA - June2015DPH_20_100 | ecosystem: Environmental > Terrestrial > Soil >...
CAGATTCGGGACCACCGAGGAGGACATGTCGAGGGTCGCGGTGAAAGCGCATCACTACGGGGCGATGAAGCCGCTCGCCCAGTTCCAGAAGGAGATTACCCTGGAGAAGGCGCTTGCTTCGCAGGTCGTATCGTGACCCCTGAAGCTGTACGACGCCTGTCCGCTCACAGACGGTTCGGCCGCGGTGATCCTCGCTTCGGAGGAGATTGCCAAGAAGTTGACAGACACGCCGGTCTGGATCAGAGGGGTCGGCTATTCTTCGGACTCTGCCAACTTAAACCGGAGGGGCGACTACGTGGGGCTCCAAGCCTCCGTCGAAGCAGCAAAGAGAGCGTACGGAATGTCGGGAGTCGATCCTGGAATGGTCGACGTGGCCACCTGCCACGACTGCTTCACGATAGCCGGGCTGATGGCATACGAAGACCTGGGGTTCTGCAAAAAGGGAGGAGGGAGCCAAGATGATTCGTGAAGGTCAGACGGAGGTCGGGGGGCGAATTCCCGTAAACCTGGACGGCGGCTTGAAGGCCAAGGGGCACCCGATTGGGGGAACCGGGGTCTCCATGACTGTGGAGATTACGAAACAGCTCCGAAACGAAGCTGGCAGACACCAAGCCCCAATCAGGAACGGGATTGGGCTAGTCCACAACGTCGGCGGGACCGGCCACTACGCCTTCGTCACTATTCTTTCGAGGGACTAGACTTGCAGGAAGACCCCTTCCTTCGTTCGCGCAGGTCGCTAACCCTGAAGTTCGACATCCCGATTTCGAGGACACACGAATTCTGGGACGCGCTTAGACAGGGGAGGTTAGTAACGACGAAGTGCGCCAAGTGCGGGCAGGTAAGCTTCCCGCCCCAATCCGACTGTCCGAAGTGCATGAACGGCGAGTTCGCATGGGTGGACCTCGGCCGCGACGCAACCCTCGTGACGTTCACTCACGTGGAGATCATACCTACCAGCTTTGCAGGAAACGACTCCTACATCGTAGCCATCTGCGAGCTGACAAACGGCCTCAAGGTGTTAGCTTGGCTCGAGGGAATCGACTACGAGAAGGCCAAGCCCGGAATGAGGGTCAGGATCGAGGGAAGGACGAGCAAGGAAGGGAATCCGTACTACGTGTTCGTCCCGGCTTAGAACTCCTTCGGAACGTCTCTCATCACTTCTGCGACCCTGTTGAACCTGTCCTTGTACATCAAGATCTTGGTGATTGAACCCTTGAACCTAAGCTGGCCTTTCAGCACGGCCGATTGAATGTCCATTTCGCCCTTGACTACCTTGGTCCAAGCGTCGTAGGTTCCGTCGAAGGAGAACTCCACAGGCGTCCCCGCCGCCACCTTCTGCAGCGTGGTCACCCCGTTCTCCACGGTCAAGAGGTAGTTCTGTCCGATGTCCGTCGCGTTAAATGCTATGGTCGTCTTGATCGACTTGGTGCTCTCTAGCCACTTCTGATCCTGAGAGAGAGCAGCCTGGACCTGCGAGAAGTACTCGTCACTGAGGAACTTTGCCATCTTCCATCGTCTCACTACCGGACGCTCTGTTTTTGAGTTTACCGATTGATCCTGAAGTCAGGACGGCCACCAGGCGTTTCCCGCCTAGGCGCAGCTCGCCGCTCGTCTCCCTCAGAAGCGGGGCCACAGAGTTTGTGGTCTTCACTATGACGGCCCGCGGGTTCTTCTCCACGGGGATGACAGTCACCTTCCCGTGCCTCCTTTCCAAAATCGCGGAAAGGTCTCTCCTGTTGCCGGCCGAGAGCTCTCCGTCGGCGACAAGAAGCACGTATCTCTTAGTCATTGGATTACGCCGAACAGAATCTTCGAGTAGAACTCCTCCGCCCCGCCTCGGAGCAGGAAGACCCGGGGCTTCACTCTGATCCTGACGGAGTCGCCGGTACCTTCCTCCAGCGCTCCCACGACCAGGCGCTGCTTGTCGAAGCGGAGGTAGAGGGCGGAATGCTCGTCCACGAGTTCCCCGATGCCGCGTTTCAGCCGGTCCTCGGTCAGGGCCGGCAGATGGGCCGCGATGCTGCCGAGGGCAGCAGCCGCGTCCTTTCCCATGAGGTGGTACCGCACTCGAGTGATGGCGTTTCCGAAGTGCCCCTCCATCTGTTCTACCTTTGGTGCTGCATCTACCGACAGCAGGGTTGAAACCGCCTTCGCGAGGGTCTGAGGATCTTCGGTGGCATGCACGATGTAGGAGACCTCAATTGACTGAATCGGTCCTTTCAAGCCCGTCCGCGTTCCGCAATCGATAACTAATAGCAGTTTGCGAACCTCTGTCGTGCCAAAGAAACTCACCGTCGAGGACATTCTCTCCGACGAGCTGAAGCGCGAGATGAACCTCGACACGGAGACGTACGTCGTGCTTGACGACTGGGATTCGGTGATGCACAGCGTCTACCAGATGCCCATTGAGTACGCGGGGTACACGAACAAGGTCGGAGACATGAAGATCCTCAAGGAGATGATTGACTCGCTCGCAAGCTCCGACTTCGACCAGGTCAAGAGGAGCGAGAGCCGGAAGAAGCAGCTGGAACAGTTCACTAAGACGCTCAGCATGTATTACAACCTCGTCTTCACGAAGGGAGAGAAGAAGATCGGGTTCGGAGCTCTGATACACTTCCCGAATCTGAAATCGAACCCTGAGAGAAGCGGGGGGATCGTCCTCGCCGCGAAGATTGTCGTGTCGGGGAAAAAGCACGAAGCGACCTTCGAACGGGGAAGGTTCGACGACTTCCTTGTCGAGGTGCTGCCGTTCGTCAACCTCCTCGGCGACCTCTACCGACAGACGAGAAAGATGTAGCTCCCGATGAAGCAGTATGTCCTAGGCGTGGAGAGCACCGCCCACACCTTCTCTGTCTCGGTGGTCTCCACCGAAGGGGAGATTCTCTCCAACTCAAAGAGCGTCTACAAGCCCGCGGCAGGAAGCGGGATACACCCGTTCGAGGCCTCCCAGAGCCATCTCAGGGCCGCCGGAAGGGTGCTCGCGGAGGCTGTGGAGGAGTCAGGGGTAGCTCTGCGCCAGCTTGAGGCTGTGTGCTACTCGATGGGACCCGGCCTCGGGCCGTGCCTCAGGGTTGGCGCTGTGGTGGCTAGGACACTTGCGTCCACTCTCGACAAGCCTCTCGTCCCGGTCAACCACGCGGTGGGGCACATCGAGCTCGGCTGCCTGCTAACCGGCGCAAGGGACCCTGTGGTCCTTCTCGTGTCAGGGGGGCACACGATGGTCATCGCCTACTCGGGGGGGAGGTGGAGGGTCCTGGGGGAGTCTCTTGACCTGACTCTGGGCCAATTGCTGGACCAATTCGGAAGGCATTCGGGGCTTTCATCGCCCTGCGGAGCCGCAGTCGAGACCGCGGCGTCCAACTCTTCGACATATCACAGGCTTCCCTACTCAGTAAAGGGGAATGACGTGTCCTTCTCCGGACTGCTCACGGTTGCGAAGAGCATGACCGATTCAGGGGAGAGCTTCGAGTCGGTCTCGTTTTCGATTCAAGAGACGGCGTTCGCGATGGTCGTCGAGGTCACAGAAAGGGCTCTCGCCTTCACCGGAAAGCGTGAGGTCCTGGTCGTAGGCGGGGTCGCCGCGAACGCGAGGCTGTCAGACATGATGACGAAGATGGCCGTGAGGCATTCCGCGTCTGTCAGCTTGACTCCCGTACAATACAGCGGCGATTGCGGTGCGCAGATCGCCTGGACCGGTTTGCTAGCGCACAGCAGGGGGGTCCAGGTTCCGGTCAGAGAGGCTAATGTCCGTCAGTCGTGGAGGCTTGACTCAGTCGACATCCCTTGGAGAAACTGAGAATCCTCAGGGTCGGCTCCTATACCGGGGCGCAGAAGCCGACATCGTCAGTGGCACGTGGCGAGGCCTCGCTGCAGTATACAAGGTCAGGAGGCCGCTTCCCTACAGGCTCGCTGAGCTCGACATCGCGATAAGGCACCAGAGGACCCTTCACGAGGCCGAACTGGTTCATTCGGCAAGGAAGGCCGGAGTGAGTGTGCCGAGGCTCTACTACATCGATGCTCCGAACACGACCCTAGTCATGGAATACGTGGAGGGGGAAAGACTGAAGGAACTCGTGTCCTCGGCTCCCGATGAGGAGGCGGGGAAGCTCTTTGGTGTGCTCGGCAGAGACGTCGCACGACTCCACTCCGCCGGGATAACGCACGGCGACCTCACGACAGCGAACGTCATCGTGAGGGACGGCGAGCTGGTCTTCATCGATTTCGGCCTCTCCAATCACTCTTCCAAGCTCGAGGACCACGCGGTCGACCTCAGGCTGATCAAGGAGACTCTGATCGGGGCCCATCCCTCAATATCCTCCATTGCCCTCGAGCGGCTCTTCGAAGGGTATTCCAGTGAGGCGGGGGCGAAGCGGACGAAGGCGGTAACGAAACAGCTCAAGAACATAGAGCGGAGGGGGAGGTATGCCAGGCTCTCCTAGCGTCTGGTTCGCGACCTCGAACGACCACAAGTTCGAGGAGGCCCGGTTCATCCTTCAGGAGTTGGATATCGTCCTTCGCCGCCTTCCGTCCAAGGGTCCGGAGCTCCAATCCGGCGACCCTTCAGAGGTCGCAGTTCACGCCGCGGCCGCGGTCTATCGGACCTCGCTGAAGCCCCTCTTCGTGGAGGACACAGGGCTCTTCATCGAATCCCTCCGGGGCTTCCCCGGGACCTGTGCCTCCTTTGCCTTCCAGACCCTGGGGCTGGAGGGAATCCTGAAGCTGATGGACGGGATCAGCGCCAGAGGCGCCGAGTTCGTAAGCGCGGTCGCCTACTGCGACGGCTCTTCAGAGCCTCGTGCCTTTGTGGGCCGACTGAAGGGAAGGGTGGCGCTCCGCCCCTTAGGGGAGCGAGGGTTCGGCTTCGACCCCATCTTTGTCCCGACCGGGGCAAAGAGAACCCTGGCCCAGATGGCACTCGCCGAGAAATGCGCTAACTCTCACAGAGCGAGTGCCTTGAGAGCCTTCGGCGGATGGCTGAACCTGAATCGCAGCAGGTAACCTTTATCAGCACAAATCAAAGGACTCGGCAGGAAGGTTACACTTTGGCCCGCATTCATTCGCACAGGCACGGAAAGTCGCACCAGACGAGACCGCCCAGCAAGGGTCCTCCCAGCTGGGTGAAGTCCACCCCTGAGGAGGTGCGGACTACCATCCTGAAGCTCGCAAAGGAGGGAATGCCACAGAGCAGGATAGGCCTAACCCTGAGGGACGACTACGGAGTTCCGCTGGCGAAGCCCCTCCTCGGAAAGTCAATCGGCAGGGTGCTGGTTGAGGGTAATGTCTCTCCGAAGCTGCCACAGGACCTCCAGGACCTCATCGAGCGCGCCCAGAGGGTCCAGAGGCACCTGAAGACACACCACAGCGACAGGAAGAACGTCCATTCCCTCGAGCTGGTCGAAGCCAAGATCTATCGTCTCTCGAAGTACTATAAGGGAAGGGGCATGCTGCCCGCCGACTTCAAGTATACAGCGGTAGTCGCCCAGCTGGCCTAGCCGGAGGCAGACCTACACTGGCGGCCGACCTCGATGGCCTCCTCGGCAGGTACAAGACTCTCGCTCCGGAGCTCCTGAGGCTCGCCCGAAGCGGGCGGAGGATACTCATCGTCACCCACATCGACGCTGACGGACTTGCGAGCGGTTCGATCGCCTTCACCTCCCTGATGAGGAAAGGGGCTAACGTCACCCTGAGGACTGTTCCTGACCTGGATTCCAAGACGATTCGCGAGCTCGAGGCGCAGCGGTACGACTTCTACATATTCACTGACCTCGCGTCCACCCTCATAGCAGAGTTGGGGGCCGCCTTCGACGGCAGATACCTCGTGATCGACCACCATCAACTCTCCGAGGGCGACATGCTAAGCCCGGCAGTCGTCAACCCCTGGGCGTACGGGTTCGACGGCGGCAGGGAGGCCTGCTCGTCGTCGATGGCCTATTTCTTTGCAGCTTCGATCGACCCCTCGAACGTGGACCTCTCTCCGCTGGCGGTCGTGGGGGCAGTGGCAGACAGGCAGGACATTGGTCAGGGCAGGGCCCTGACGGGGCTCAATAGGGCGGCAATGGAAGAGGCGCGATCGTCTGGTCTCTTAGTCCTGTCCAAGGACCTGATGTTCACGGGGAGAGAGACGCGGCCGATCCATGAGTCTATAGCGTTGACCTCGACCCCTCTCCTGAAGGGGTTGACGGGGAGCAAGGACGCCGTGCTGGCGGCGCTCCACGAGTCCGGCCTTCAGCTCAAAGACGGGGGGACTTGGAGGACGATCTCGTCCCTTTCTGCTGAGGAAAAGATGAAGCTGACAGAAGTCATCGCGAGCATGCTCGGACCGGTCGAGGGCGCGACCGACGCCATAGCCAGCTTGGTCGGCGAGGTCTACACTCTGGAGTTCGAGGACTCGTTCACGCCGCTCAGGGACGCCAGGGAGTTTGGCACCCTTCTCAACGCCTGCGGCAGGATGGCAGTCCCAGGAACGGGCATCTCGATTTGCCTTGGCGACAGGTCTGAAGCCTTGAAGGCTGCGATGAAGACCCTCTTCGAGTATCGCTCGGGGATCAACAGGGCCCTCGAAGCCCTGACAGGCGACTCCTCTAGGCTCGAGCACCGCGGCCCAATCTTGTTCGTAAGAGGCGAGGGAGTCGTTGACGAGAAGCTGCTGGGGCCCGTGATCTCAATACTCACTTCATCGCCCGGCTTCAGAGACAAAGTCGTGGTCGGCACGGCCTCCAGCCGGGACTCCGAGCTGAAGGTCTCTTCAAGGATCGGAGACTCCTTTCCCGGGACCGTGAACCTGGGACTCGTGATGCGTGAAGCCGCAGAGGGGGTCGGCGGGGTCGGAGGGGGACATACAATGGCTGCAGGCGCGAGAATCCCGGCGGCAGCGGCCGAGGCCTTTTCAAAGGCGGTCACGGAAAGAATCCTCGTATGAGAACCACGATCAGGCTCTCGATCAGGTGCGCAGACGTCCATGTGTGCAGCCAGCTAGCCTCGGTCCTGACGCCGGACAACGACGGGGCTCCTCGTGGAATGACCCTGAAGATGGGTGCAAGGAGGCAGACTCTTGAGTTCCGGATAGCGTCCGATTCCCCCACGGGGGCCGTCTCGACAGCGATGGCGGTGCTCCGCGACGTCCTCCTGTTTCAGGAGGTATGGCTTTTATCACGCGCCAAGAAGACCTGAAAGCATGGAGGGACTCCTGTCGTGCTTGACGTGAAGCTAGTCAGGGAGGACCCTGGGGCGATAATCAGCAACCTCGAGAGAAGGGGGGCGCTCCAGAAGGTCCCTCTTGTCGATGAGGCTGTCAAGGCCGATGCGGAATGGAGGAGGTTCAAGACAGAGGTCGACAAACTCAGGCACAAGCAGAACGAGCTGACCGCCCAGGTCGCTGCGATGAAGAAGAGAGGAGAGCCAATCGAGGCGAAGCTGAAGGAGGTCAGGAGCATCCCTCAGGAGATTGAAGACCTGGAGGCGAAATTGGCCGAAAGGTACGCACGACTGAACGGCATCCTGATGAGCATGCCCAACATGCTCCACGAAAGCGTCCCGGCGGGGAAGGACGAAACCCAGAGCGTCGCCGTCAGGTCAGTGGGGAAGAAGCCCAAGTTCAGCTTCGAACCCAAGCATCACATCGACCTGCTTGCCGGGCTGGGCATGGTGGACATGGAACGGGCGGCTAAGGTCGCCGGAGCGAGATTCTTCTTCCTGAAGGGAGACGCGGTGAAACTCGAACACGCGATAATGCAATACGCGCTCGACTTCCTCAGGGAACACGGATTCACGGCCGTCGAGCCGCCCTTCATGCTCAACCGCGCGGCCTACGAGGGGGTCGTCAACCTCGAGGATTTCGGGCCCGTGATCTACAAGATCGAAGGCGAGGACCTCCACCTAATCGCAACCTCGGAACATCCGCTAGTGTCGATGCACATGGACGAAATTCTGGAGGGCTCCGACCTGCCCATCAAGTACTGCGGGTTCAGCCCCTGCTTCCGGGTCGAGGCCGGGGCGCACGGGAAGGACACCAAGGGTATCTTCCGCGTGCACCAATTCTACAAGGTGGAGCAGGTCATCTTCTGCCGGCCAGACGAGAGCTGGAAGCTTCACGGAGAGCTGGTCTCGAACGTCGAGAGGATCTATCAGGCTTTGGAGATCCCCTATAGAGTGATTGTACTCTGCAGCGGCGACACAGGCTTCATGTCGGCGAAGACCTTCGACCTCGAAGCCTGGCTGCCCGGCCAGCAGAACTACAGGGAGATGGCCTCCGCGAGCAACATCACCGACTTCCAGGCTCGAAGGCTCCTCATCAGGTACAGAGAGAAGCAGAACGCTCCGACGGCCCTGGTCCACACGCTCAACTCGACCGCGGTGGTCACCAGGACGCTGGTCGCCCTGGTCGAAAACTTCCAGCAGAAGGATGGGACAGTGAAGATTCCCGAGGTTCTGGGCCCCTACATGGGGGGCATTGATTCGCTTCGCCATCAATGAGGTTATAAGCGGGACGGCGGCGGGGCGCCTTTAATTGCCGAAGAAGGTAGCGAAGGTAAGGGACAAGTGGAAGCTGAAGTCCTGGGTGGTGGTCACCGCGTCCCCTTCCTTCGGTAACGCTCCGATAGCTCGCGTCCCAATCACGGACATAGAGAAACCCTCCGGGAGGGTTGTCGAGACGACGCTCTACGACATATTGAAACAAGACCCTCAACACTATAGCTTCAAGCTCTACTTCCAGATCGACAAGGTCGAAGGCGAGACCGCCACAACGGTCTTCAAGGGCCATGAATACTCTCGCGAATTCCTCAGAAGCCTCATCAGGAGGGGCTCCTCGATGTCAGATTTCATCAAGGACTACACAACGAAGGACGGCTACGTCGTCAGAGTCTACTGCACCGCTCTGTCGCAGGGTAAGATGAACAGTTCGAAGAAGCACGACCTCAGGATCGTGATGGACAAAGTCATCGCCGAAAGGGCCGCCAACCTCACCTACGACCAGCTGGCTCAGGAACTGGTCCTGCAGAAGGTAGCATCGGACGTATACAACGATGCGAAGAGGGTTACACATCTTAGGCACGTCGGGGTAAGGAAGAGCAAGCTGATTTCGAGGCCCGACCAGAAGAAGGCGGAGCCGCTAGCCCCGCTTGCCGCTTGAGACGATCTTCACGATATCCCTATTGCTGAGCTTGTGGTCTGACGACAGCCTCTTCCCGTTCCGTGCGTCGATTGCGTAGAGGAAGCTGTCTGCCAGCTCCGTATGAACCGTCCTCGCGAGGTCGAGCGCGGTCGAACCTCCTCTCATGACGTAGGCGTCGGGCAGGACGTTACCCTCCTTGTCTGAAAGTCTTGTCTCGTCCTCGACAGGAAAAACCACGACCGCGCTGAGAAGCCCGAAGTACGCCTCGTTGATCGCTTCCTGGACTCCGGTGCCGCCGAACGTTTTCATGACCTTCTCGTCTACCATCTTAAGGGCACCAACCTGAGCAGGGGTCAGCTTCTCGGGTGCGACCACTCTGAAACTCCCGTCGCCCGGCACGTACCGTATTAGCCCGTGATCGGCGGCCCTTCTAAGCAGAAGCTCGGCCTCGGATGCACACGGGACCACCTTCCTGCCGGTCTGCTTCAGCCGGTCGATGTTGGGCGGAGATGAGGGCAGGTCGGACTTGTTGGCCGCGATCAGGGAAGGCTTCGTCAGCTTCCTGACCTCGACCACGAACTGCATGAGCTGGGCATCTGTCCAGGTGCTCGGCTTCTCTGTCCTCAGGTGGACGTGCAGGATCACCTGCTCGACATCGGCGAGGGAGACGGAGAGACCCGAGAGCCTGTTGGCCAGATGGTCCACGATCTTTCCCCCGGTCTGTTCAAGAGCCTTCGAGACTCTCTCCCAGTCCTTTTTCAGGAGGCCGTAGACCCAGAGGTCGAATTCGTGCTCGACCATCTCGATGTCCCTGAACGGGTCGTTAGAACCCGGGGGGACTTTTCTGCCCTCGATATCCGTCGAGCCCGAGGCATCCACCACCTGTACCAGGGCATCGGCCTGCCTGACATCATCCAGGAACTGGTTCCCGAGCCCCCTGCCTTCGGAGGCCCCTTCGACGAGGCCGGCCACGTCCACTAGCTTCACAGGTATCAGGCGCGTGCCATCGATGCACACGGAGTTCCTTGGTTTGTCGGTGACGCCCATCTCTCTACACACGCACTTCGTCCTGAGGTAGGCCACTCCAACATTCGCGTGAATCGTGGTGAAGGGATAGTCCGCGATTGGCACGTCCTTCAAAGTCGCGGCTGCGAAGAAGGTCGACTTTCCAACATTAGGTTTGCCGACAACTCCCACGAGCACGCCCGACTCTGAGGCCCGGCCCGTTATAACCGTCTGGCCTGACCATCAGCAGGAGATGCAATCCAAATCATCCGAGAGATTAAGCTAAGGGGGAATATGAGGTTCAAACGATATATCGCCCATTACCGAGACCGGGAGGGAGGGACTGAAGCGCAGGGGATAATGCTGTGGCCAAAGTTCTAATCTGCGATCAGGTAGAAACCGAAAAGCTGGCGCTCGGCGAAGGGATTGTCGCGGACTACCGTCCCACGATCAG